>ERZ772764.2112-NODE-2112-length-11846-cov-3.517768_pt1 | contig 11846 bp, 9 predicted proteins | sample MGYA00512163_ERZ772764 | MGnify/ENA primary metagenome ERZ772764 (study PRJEB29015, sample SAMEA2737903) | human oral metagenome | biome: human oral; feature: human-associated habitat; material: dental | place: China | collected 2094 ...
GGGGGGGGGGGGGAATAGTCATACCTCGGTCTCCAAGAGAGCCTCCAGGTCGTCCGAGACTATCGATACCCCCAGTAGTCTTCTCTCCCAGACTTCATCCTGTAACTCTGGGTACCACTCACAGATTTTCAGGGAGTCGACCAGTAGTCCCGATCCCTCCCGGGTGACCTCCATTAGTCTGGGGATCCATGTCCCCGGATCGGACTGTGCTTCCGTTAGTAGTCTCGTCACGATGGAGACTGCTAAGTTCCTTGTCAGCCCCTCCCCCTCTTCCTCATCATCATCTGTCGGCCTAATCGGAACCCTAACCTTGAGGATCCTGAACCCTAGGTATCCGTAGTAGCCTTTCTTGAGGGATTCCCTGATTATCTCCGTCCGGATCGCCGGGGACGACAGATCTGTCTCCCCGATCCTTTCCATGATCTTCTCACAGATCTCGTTCACCGACAGTTCCAGGAAGTCTTCGGTCAGGATTTCCTCGAGGTCGAACCGCCGGAGACCAGGCTTCCGGTTGACCGCCGAACGCATAAGGTGAGGCCCAAGGATCGACATGACATGGTGTCGGAGATCCATCCGGGTCCCCTGGAAGGGAAGGGGCCTAGGGACGGGGAGGCTATTGAGGCTATTCCAGTAGACTCCTTCAATAATCCCCTCCACCAGGGGACCTTTGCACCTTCCGTTATACTGGGAACCCCCGAGTACCAAGGCAGCAGTCCCGATAGTATCCTGGTATCTTTTCCAGGACACCGTCTGATCCTTGCTAAGCTCGTACTCCAGGACATTACTTACCAGTTCCGTCGGCCAGTCGGGGCCAAGGTCTGGGGTCAGTCCCGGGCCGAGATCGACCAGGCGTTTGGAGGATGCCCGGGAGAATCGTATCCAGATATCGTTCTTCGAGGTACCCCAGCAGGATTCCTCACAGAATCCTTTCGGGTGAACAATCGAGCCGTTGACATGCCGGAGGACTTGCGACAGTGAGGTGACCCCTTCTGGGATATCGGACTCGTAGATATAGGCGTACGTCGGTTTCTTGTCAGCCCCCATCGCTTTTCCTATGTACACCATTGCACGGTCCCCGTTGTGATATCGATTCCCTGGGATCCCCGGACCGGGGCTCCAGATCTCCTTGCCTGCCCCCTTGATGTACGACCGATAGACGAATTCTTGACAGAGATATCTTCCCTCCCGGGTATCGGTGGGTATCAGCACTGGGAAGTGTTCCTTCGTCCAGGCGACATAGAACTTCCCGGCGACTTCCCCTTTCTCTACCGACCTATCGGCGATAGCCTCGAGGAAGTCCCACATCTCTAGTTTCGGGCATTCGATCAGGGCCCCCGACCTCACCCCTGGGGAGTACAGGTATATCATGGGGTCTCCCTTCTCTCCCCTCGTAATCCGGACTGTAAACTCTGTGTTCCCTGGGATCGTCGTTCCCCGAGAACTTCTTTGTCTACCGGCGGAAAACAATCTAAGGTTCCCGCTCCAGTCCGCGTGGACCTCCAGTTCTAGTTCTAGTCTGTTATTTTTACTCATTACATCAGTAAGGTTACCATACCCCAGGGTCTGGGTAAACATGGAATCCGAGGGCCTTAAGGTCCCAGAGTTCATCGACCACCCGGCAGATCTCCAGGGGCCCCGATTCTTCCAGGATCTCCGAGATTTCTATCAGGGTTCCCCCAGGATTTACCCTGGACAACACTATCCGTTGGAGGACTTCGGAGACTACCAGGTCCTCTCCGAAGAAGGCCCCGGAAACTACCTGGCGGTCCTTGGTAAGATCACATTCGATATACAGACCGTCTTCGAATATCCCTCTCCGCAGTCCGTCTATCCTGAACTTAGGACCCCCGTAGTCTGTCCTGGTGATCCGGGCAACCGTCAGTCCCTCTATCCGTCCCATCGACGTTCCCAAGAATGTCTTATGGCCTCCCCCAGGACCGGTGTATGCATAGGCTGGGAGATTGTCCATCGTCTCTTGGATGGCCGGGTCAAGATGTTCCAAGAGGCCCTGCTTCTCCAGTGCCCGGTCCTTGAAAGACCTCTTTACGGTCCTCCAGAAAATCTCCTCCGACACCAGTCTTTCCAGCTCCCCGGACCACTCCTTAAGGGCCCTAGGGGAAGATCCGGCAGTCGCGGAGATCCAGGGTAGGACCTCGTGAAGATCGTGGTCGGTCTTCCGGAGGTCGGTAAGGAAACCACCCCAGTTCCCCTGGAGGTCGTCCTGTAGTACCTTATATCCGGGCCCCGTCAGGGGGAATGGGTCCCCCGCCCAGGCAATTACTACCGACCTTCTGTCTTTGAAACAGACCCCGGAGGCGAAGTGTTCTAGCTTGGACTTCCCTGGACCGAGTAGTTCTGAGACGCGCCGGGTCTCGATCGGAATACTCAGGTAGTCGACATAGTAGTACCTAGGGTCTCCACTGACATCGATGGACTCTCCGAGGTACACAACCGGTCGGTCCTGATGGAAGTACACACTCCCTGGGACTGCGGTAGTAACCTCGCAAGGATCGGAACGGAGGGACCCTAGGATTATCGCATCCTTGAGGGCGACATCAGCCTCCGTCCGTCCGACCGGCAGTAGAGTTAAGGAGTGACGACCCTGGTTGACAATGTAACAATCGGACCATAGCTCGCCCCTTACCACGGTCAGGGATTCTATCAGGTCAATCAGTTCCCGGGATTCCTCCCAGAACTGAGGGGCGGTCATCGGCTCCTCGGAGCCCATCGATATCATGACCTTCCCATCCCTGAACTCGACCCTGAACCGGGTGTTCCCTGGGAGGGTCTCCTTGGACCCAAGGATAACTTCGTGACCCACCGGAGGTCTTGAGGTGTCCGAGAAAATTCTGGAACCGGTCCGGGTAGTCCAGGAGTACAGGACCGGATATAAGCTAGCTCTCTTCATATCACCGTCGTCGTTTTCACCAGGTCGATGGTAAACTCGTAGACCTTGAGATTCCATATCTCCCCTAGCAGTTCCGGATATTTCCCGACTATCCAGGTCGAAGAAACCTTGGCTCTCGTATTTTTCTTAGGGGACCTCCGGAGTTCTCTCACCTTCGACTTCCACTCGTCGGTCTTTGTCAGGGCCGGCAAGAAGGTACTGACTAGTTGGTCCACGGAGGTCTCCTCTCCTTTCACCCGGGCTTCCCCGGTGTTCCCGACGAGTACCGACACCTGGGCCCTACGGAGTTCGAGGTAGGGTACACCGTCTTCCATGGCCCACCAAAGGACCTTGGTCGCGAACCCAAGGTCATCGAAGTTTATCCTGAGGATCCTGTCTATCACGTTATTCTTGAGGTCCCCGCCATACGATAACCCGAAGGTTTCCCCTAGGATGTTCCACCTTTCATGACTCGGCATATACTTCGGACCCTGTTTCCGGTAACTGGTCGAGGAGCTGACGAACCTCTCTAGGATATCAGTGATTACCTCTACTCTACTCGACAGGTCTCCATGAAGGGACTTCGGGCAAAATGCCAGGATGTACTTGAAAGCTCTCTCGACCAGGTCGTTCAGTAGGACATCTTTCCCCGATCCCTTATACTGTCCCCCGGAGAGTAGTTTTGAGGCCAGCACAAGTTCCCCGTATCTCCGGTAACTGAGGGGACCGGTCTTCTTGTCTATGGCTCTTAACAGGACCTGGTCGATAGTCCGGCTAGGCCACTGGTCAGGCCCTAGGTCCATTTCCACGGACTCGGTCAGTTCGACGAGTATCGAGGAGGACTCCGATACCCTGATTGCCACTCGACCGGTCGGTACCTCGGGGCTGGTCAGTTCCTGGGAGATCCGTCGATGTTCGACCACACACCACGATCTATCGATGACCTCCGAGAGCCTCTTCGTTCCGTCCTGGATCTCTGATCCATAGACGAAGGCATGCCGGACGGCCTTGTCCCTTCCGGTTACCTCCCCTAGGTACAGGATCTTCCTCGACCTAGTGTGGTAGTACCGGCCGGGAACATACCGGAGCGTTCCCTTGGTACCTCTCCGACCGGATGTCTTCAGGAAAGACCGGTACATGAAGTCGACCTCGAGGTCTTTCCCGATCGGACCCTCCGCTGACACCAGAGTCCACCAGGTCCGGGACCCGGACCACGCCACGTAAAACTCGCCAGCCACTCGGCCGGATTCCATGGATTGTCCGGACAGGGCCTCTAGGGCCCGGTCGGCCGATAATCCTTCGGCGCGGACTGGTCGGCCTCCTTCGATCTGTGGGCATGACAACCAGATACCACCGTCTTCCAGGGTCACCCCGAACCGGGTGTTCCCCGGTATTCCCCCTGGCTCCCCGGGGAGGTCTATGTAGGAGAGCCCTAGGCTCCCCGTCTTCGTTAGTCTAGGACAGAGCTCTAGTCCAAGTTGTAATTTACTCATAATTCAGTTCATTCTTTTTCACTGTTTCCAATCCTATGATGGGATTCCCAGATCCTCTGGACAGCCCTCTCTACGATCTCAGCCTGGAGGGACTTTTTCTTTAAGACCCGACCAATGAGGTACTTCCCATTACCGTCGCCGTAATAGAATGGCGTACGCAAGAGGGTACGTAATTCGTCCGAGACTGCCTGGGTAAGATCTGTTTCCGGGGTCGGTCTCACGTTCTTGACTAGACGGTCCTCGATTATCTTCCCGAGGATGGGTTCCCAGGTCAGGTCACTACCCCCAATCAGGTATATCCACATCAGACTCCATCCCAGGTTTCTGTCCGTCAGGATATCACTAAGGGCCGGGAGGGTTCCCGTTAGTACCTGGACATCAGTGGGGATAAGGGGAGTGACCCTGGATGCACAGATAACTCCCCCTCTCCTCGGTAGGTTACCGGTGAGGCCCTGGAAACTTATCGGTGGTGGGTCTTCGAATAGATCCTGAATACTCCCGGTCCGGCCGGGAACCCCGACATAGTAATAGTACCGGAGGTATCCATTGATATCAGTCGACTTCCCGAGGTACACTACCTCCTCCCTGCTGGTCCAATACTTGAATCCTGGGACAAAGGTCTCAGTGCGACCCTTGTCTATCTCTAGGTACCCTAGGTATAACATTCTCTGGTAGGCTTCCTCAGTCCCTGGATCTCCGACGGGAAGCAGGAACAGTCGTCCGTTGTCGAATCCAAGGTATCCCCTCATCGGCCCTTCCGGAGGGGTGCCCCACCAGAAAACCTGGGGAGCCGCTATCAGTCTCCCCGAGTCTATATCGGAGCAGGACAGGTAGGTGATACCGCCCTCGGTTCGGGCCTCGAACTCGGTACTACCCTTGATCGGGTACCATATCCTACTGTCCGAAGGGGACTCTGAGAACTCCAGGAGGTCATTAATCGTGTTCACGCGGTAATAGATACAGGGAACCATCCTCTTCATTGGTCACCTCCTTCCGGGGCCCAGGGGAGACCCCGGAGAGAAACTGCGAACATGTATATCCGGTGGTCCCAGAGTTCCTCTTCGATCCCCGGGTACCACTGAGACAACGTCACAGCATCCAGGATAAGATGCGGATCCTTGTCAGGGGCCGTCAGAATTCGTCCCTTGGTCTTTTCCTCCCACCCGGACTGTCCGGCCGCCAGTAGATCTGTTATCGTCCGGTGTACTATCTTCGTCGGGGTATCCCCTGGACTGAAGTTCCCGACCTCACTAAGGTCCACAGTCGCAGTGACCCGCCGAAGACCGAGATATCCGAAGTGATCCAGTACCGACCTCTGAAGGATCTCCATTTTCCACTCTCTATTCGACCGGAGCCCCCGGATTCTCTCGAGCACGTCAGACTCCATATCGGGGACCGGCCCTAAGAAGTTGTCGATCGCAACCTGAATCAGGTCGACCCCCGATTCTGACTTAGGACAATGGGCTAAGCTGGAGAAAGCTGTCTCGAGAACTCTCTTCATCACTTCCCCGATATCTTTATCCAGTCCCTCCATGCCAGAGAGTACGTCGGGACGTCGCTTGATGGTGTTCCAGTAGGAGGAGTCAATGATGGACTTCCTCATGGGTTCCCCGATTTTCCCCTGATACCGAGTATCCCCGAGCACAACGGAGGCAGTCCGGACCGTCGATCCGTAATCTCCATATCCTAGCCCGAAACTCCGGAAGGATCGGAGCTCCTTCTTGAAGACCTGGTCTATCAGGTGAGAGGTCCAGTCCGGTCCCAGGTCTGGGGTAAGGTATTCGCCCAGGTCGAAAAGACGAGAGGCTGTCCGTGTGAACCGGACCCAGACGGAACCTGGCCGAGTTTCTCCCGCAAGTCCAGGGCCCTCCGATATCCCGGCAGAGTGAGTCCGGGTGCCATCGACAACCTCGACCAGCTCCGACAACGTCTTCACGAACCCTGGGATCTCCGGCTCGTAGACGTAAGCGTGGAAGGTGTTCCCACTTACCCCGACAGTCTTCCCGAGGTACACGACAGTCCTGGATCCGGTGTGGTAGTGGTGTCCAGGGACATGCTTGGGAGTACGGACTGCCGATCGGCCGAGACCTCTAAGGTAGGTCCGGTACACGAAGTCCCGGAGGATCCGGTCGGCTACCTCGGAGTCCTCCGGAACTAACACCGGACTCACGGTATCCCAGGCGACATAGAATTCTCCCTGGACATCTCCGTTTGTCATCGAGCCGTCTACGATGGTCTCGAGAATTTCTCCGGCGGTCCAGGCGGAAGCCAGCAACGGTTTCCCTCCCTCTATCTCGGGGGAGGACAGATAGATTCTAGGCCTAGGATACCCTCCTCCTCCGCTCTTCAGGTGTAACCTGAACTTGGTGTTCCCGGGGACACGGTCCCCCTTGTCCCCTTTAGGGGCTAGCTCGATACTATCGGTCCCCCTGGCTACATAGAATATCTCTAGTGAAAGCCCAAGTAGTGGGCCGCTGTTATTGTAAGTCATGATATGTTACTTCCAGTTTATGTACCTGATTTTCCCACATGTATCCCACGAATTCGTCCTTGTCCGGTCCGGAGACCTCTAGGAGGTCCTCGAACTTCATAACGATAATCGGTTTCCCGGTCAGACTACGGACAACTTCCCCTCTCCTTGTCCACTCGGATATCCCAGGCCCATTCGTTGGCAGGATCCGGAGAGCTACTCTGGATATTACAGGATCGACAGGACCTTGGCTCATCCGGACCAGTCTTCCGTCCCTGTACTCTAAGTGTAGGGTGGTGACGCTACTCACCCTGTCCGCCAGGGCCTCCCCTAGAATCTTCGACCGGACATCAGTCCGCCCGAAGTCGGTCGAGCAGATCATGTCCGTCGCCCTATCGACCACATCGTCTAGGTCGATTCCTGTCCACCTTAGTATCTCGAGAGAGACGGTCGGACCTGTGGTGGAGAATAACAGATCGGCCAGCGAAGAAGACCGGAGGATGTGGTATCTCACTGATTCTATCGGTTCCGACCGGACCAGTTCCATCAGGGACTTCCCGGAGAACCGACGGAGTTTCCACTCCGAGCATAGCTTACGGTACAAGAGACCGACAACGATGTCCCTCACGCCCTCGATTCCCCTGACCTGGTCCGTTTTCAGCTCATACCTGGACAGCCATAGGCATTTCCGGAAGAATACGTCCAGGTCCCCTCGGATGCTGGGGGAGGAGGCCCACCCGGAGACTATGTTCTCGATCTTCTCCGGGAGATCAGGGACCAGAGACTCCCCGAGGTCGATGAGGCGGGTGCGAACCTTGGTGGCGATACACTGTATCCTATCTTTACCCTCCCAGTAGATATGAGGGGAGGTCCTAGCGAATCCGGAGGAGATTCTGACGGGGTACGGCCAGAGATCTCGGAAGACCTCAGAGACCTTCGTGCGCTCCCCGAGAGTCGATGTGATTACGTACAGATGTTCGGCGGTCGCCCCGAACTGACCAAGGTAGGTAACCTGGATGTCGCCGACCAGATAACGATGTCCCGGGACGTGGGCCCAGACCTTCTTTCGGCCTTCCATTCCAGATCCCTTCATGTATATCCTGAACAGGTAATCTCTCTGCATCGATTCCGCCTCAGACTCTGGCCAGAGTCGGATGGTCCCGAGGTTAGTGTCATTGTCGGTGACTACCAAGAATTCCCCCTGTACCTCCCCGTCCACCACCGACCGTCCGGACAGTACTCGACCGATCTCTGAGGGGTCCGTCGATAGTCGGAGGAGTTTCCCGTCATCGATCAGGGGACAGGCGATGTGGAGTTGAGGGGACCTGGAGTAGAACTCGGACCTGGGGAGAGCCAGCCGAAACCTAGTGTTCCCCGGAATCTTCCCGGACACCACCGTCAGGTCTTCCTTGGGTGGGAACACGGAGAGCTCGATCTTCGGACTACTACCAGCACAATAGTAGATCCGATAGTATAAGTCGAGTGGAATTCGGAAGTTACTCATGGTTCCCCTCCTTCCCCAGGTCGACCAGATCACTCAAGACAGGCACCCTGCTATAGCTCACGGCCCGTCCTCCTAGTCGGTCGGATACCCCCTGGTATACGGCCTCTACATCTATCCCCAGAACCTCAAGGAGCTTGTCTGCGGCCCCTTTGTCATCGTATCCCTCCGGGCTACGGTCCGGGATAAGTTCATGGACCCTCTCCCGAATACTCTCCAGGGATATCCCCCGCCGGTTGATAGGATCCTTGTATATGCCCTCGATGAGAGCCTCTGTCAAGGTCCCAGAGGCTTCCTTCCAGGGACCAGGGATATCCCCGATGAACAAGGCGAACAGGGCGAAAAACTTCGCTATGCTGCTCGGGGTTCTCCCGGAGACCCTCGATAACCAGGTGTCGAATATCGGTCGGATATTCCCGGGGACATCGTTCTCCAGGACCTTCCCCAGGTCAATCAGGTTTGGGGAGGTCAAGGAGGCTATGGCGGTAAGCTTTCCGGTATCATCCGATACATGGTAGCCCTGGAGAGTTCTCGAGAAGTCATTGGGAATAACATCGTAGCAATACTGAATACTGTGGAGGACCTCTGAGAGCTTGGTCTGGGTCCCCAGCAATGCGGCGTGCATATAGATATTCGATGTCTTCCCGGTGGCTATGCTCTTGGAAGAGCCAAGAAATATCACCGGGATATCGCCCGCCAGATATCGGTGCCCTGGAATATACTTCCTAGTCCTCCTGCCGGTCCCGGAACTCATCAGATACATCCGGTACAGGTAGTCCGACTCCAGCTCCCGGTAAGACTTTCCGGAGACCGGATAGAAGTCAAGGGAGTCGGGTCCGTTATCGTCTGCCACCAGTACAAACTCGTCCGTGGACGACGTGTCCCACCAGGTCCCACGGTACCTCGAGTACTTGAGGGGAGTTCCTCCAAGTATCTCCTGGGTGGAAACGGTGGGTCCCTGGAAAAAGTCGACCTTAAACTTAGTACCCCCAGGGATCTTTCCGACTACACTCCCCATGCTCTTGAAGGGAAGAGACGCCGAGAACTCGATATTCTGTCCGATCACTCGGTAGAATAGATCCATCGGTATCCTCTGATACCTTGTTACTGGCCTATCCATACTTTCCCTTGCTTAGTGTCCCCACTGAAGCTGAAACTCCGATAGCCGAGAGCCTCTGTGATGTTGTCGAATACAGACTTCGGATCGAGCCCTGGGTTATCCGGGTCTCCCAGGAAGTACTCGTCCCCGGGGTACACGACTTCGGCGTACCCCTTCGTGTATCGCCTGTGTAGCTCGTCCTTTCCCTCCAGCCTGGTCACCTTGATGAGGTGACCGTCGAAGTACTTCACAAGGTCGAACAGGCCAGGGACATAGAATAACTCGAGATTCAGGCGGGCTTCCAGGAAACTTTCCAGGCATGCCACATTCTCGAGTTCCCCCGTCGGTGACCGTTTCAGGAACGAGTGTCCGTCACGGTCGTAGTAGTACAGATCTGTGTTGATCTCTAGTACAATCTTTTCTAATTCATTGATTTCCATATCTCTAGGTTATATAACAGTTATAAGGAAAAGAGAGGAGAATGTCCTTCTCCTCTCCTCCCTCTATTGGAACCATACACCGAAGGTCACTGACTGAAACTTGACAAGTTCCCTGATCAGTGGTTCCTCTTTCTCAGAGCTAGCCCACTTCAGTAAGTCTGTTCCATGGATGGTAACTGAAGATTCACGGCATACCTTCTTGGTCCTCCCAGAGATCCTGAGGTCGATCGGGAAGGAGAACCTAAGTCTCCACTCCTCCGACATCGGGTCCCCCGACAAGATCTCCAGGAGAGCCTCTTGGATGACCCCTGGGATCTTGGTTTTCTTCTCCACGTCCTTCTCAGTGGCGTCCGGGATAATCTCACCTTTCTCACGGTAATACCAGACGTATGTTCTGTGCACAGATTCAAGTCTACAGGCCCACGGGTATTCCTTCGTCTTCTCGATCAGGGTTCTCTGAAACCCTAGGTCCCCTAGGTCGGTTTCCCTGAGCCGTCCGGATACCATCTTCAGTACCCCTTCGATATCTATCCCGATCTTTTCCATAGACTTCACAGCCGAATTGGTGTCTGTCCAGTCGCCACGGTACACCCGGAGGGCTCTATGGAAGGAGCCCAACTCCTTGATCGCCTCCGGGGTTATCTCGGAGGCCCTCCCGGAGGTCATCAGCTTCCCCACAGGCTCTGGGAGTAGTACCCCGGTGGTGTACCAGTCTGAGAGGACCTCCCAGTACAGGATATCTGCGATAAACTTGGTGACTGCCGGGAGGGACTGGAACTGGGGAACATGGATCCAGGGGTTGAACCCTATCATTAGGTAGGACTTGTACAGGAACCGGGACCACCGGGACTTTGCACTCCCCTCTCCGCCGAACAGGTCGGATGTCCATGTCTCCAGTACTTTCCCGGTATCTAGGTCATCACTGATCCCCGGGCCCACATGTAACAAGGAAGACTTCGTCGAGGACTGACGGAGCCAGATCCCGGGGACGTCGTTCTCCAGGGAATCCCCCATGGCACCCGTCTTCGGGGTCGTAGCCCCACCCGATATCCCAGCCCGATGATTGATCTCCAGCGAATGGATATTCTCGAATACCTCTGTGATGCTGCCCTGGCCGCTCAGCTCTGACTCCCTCACATACAGCGACATATCGCCTCGATAGAACCTGTGATGTGTCCCCAGGAAGATCACAACCTGATCGCCCGCCAGATAGCGATGCCCAGGGATATGTTTCCGAGTCCTCCTGCCGGGGCCCCCGGATCGTAGGTAGGATCGGAAGATGTAGTCTGACATTAGTACCTCCGCCCGTTCCCGTGGGATCACTGAGTAATCCCCATCGTCTGACCCGAATACCACACAGAACTTGGAGGTTGTCACCTGGCCAGACACTATGTCCTGTCCCACCAGGGCCGGTCGGATAGAATCATCGAGGTCTGGCACACGGTAACGACCTCCAAGACCGGGGGACTCTATCCAGAGCCCTGGGGAGTCTTTCCAGGGGAGGAGGTATAGTGTGAACTCGGAGTTCCCCGGGAGAACCCCTATCCGGTCAGCCCGGGAGATCCGGAAGGGGGCCTTCCGGAATCGGACGGTATCCCCTAGGACCAGATAATGTAGGTCAAGGGGTAGTCTTGTTTTTGACGTTGTTTTCATGTTGTTACTATGTATTTTGCCCCGGTGACGGGGCTAGTCCAGGTCATCGAGGACGGATACAGACTTCCGTCCTCAAGATATCCGGCGGCTTCCATGAACTGGACCTCGGGGAGGAGTTCAGTCATTCGTCCTTGATACCTGATCCGGATAGATATAGATATCCCAGGTCCCTTGTCCTCGGGGGACCGGGAGGTGATGAAGGACATTTCCCCAGTGCTGGCGAACCCGATCAGGTCGATAGTCTGCCGGATCGATTTCCAGATTCTCCATGGAATCCGGTCGGAGACCTCGAGGGGTACCCTC
>ERZ772764.2116-NODE-2116-length-11833-cov-3.833248_pt1 | contig 11833 bp, 11 predicted proteins | sample MGYA00512163_ERZ772764 | MGnify/ENA primary metagenome ERZ772764 (study PRJEB29015, sample SAMEA2737903) | human oral metagenome | biome: human oral; feature: human-associated habitat; material: dental | place: China | collected 2094 ...
AGTATCAGAAATCACGGAATCCAACGGTTCTTCTTCCATGGCTTCTGTGTGTGGTGCATCCCTTGCGTTAATGGACGCAGGCGTGCCGATTAAAGCGGCGGTAGCAGGTATTGCGATGGGGTTGGTGAAAGAAGATGACAAATTCGTCGTGCTTTCCGATATTCTTGGAGATGAAGATCACTTAGGCGATATGGACTTTAAAGTAGCCGGTACTCGTGAAGGTGTCACAGCACTTCAAATGGACATCAAAATCGAAGGTATTACCGCAGAAATCATGCAAATCGCATTAAATCAAGCAAAAAGCGCCCGTATGCACATTCTTGGCGTGATGGAACAAGCTATTCCGGCGCCGCGTGCGGATATTTCTGATTTTGCTCCGCGTATTTACACCATGAAGATCGATCCAAAGAAAATCAAAGATGTGATCGGTAAAGGTGGTGCGGTGATTCGTGCGTTGACTGAAGAAACTGGTACGTCCATTGATATTGATGACGACGGTACAGTAAAAATTGCTGCCGTAGATAAAAACGCAGTACAAGATGTGATGGCGCGTATCGAAGACATCACCGCCGAAGTGGAAGCCGGTGCGGTTTACAAAGGTAAAGTGACCCGCTTAGCAGATTTCGGTGCATTTGTGGCTATCGTGGGTAATAAAGAGGGCTTGGTTCACATTTCGCAAATTGCCGAAGAACGTGTGGAAAAAGTCAGCGATTACCTGCAAGTAGGGCAAGAAGTGATGGTGAAAGTAGTAGAAATCGATCGTCAAGGTCGTATCCGTTTAACCATGAAAGATCTTGCGCCTAAACAGGAAGCAGAAAGCAACCAAGAAGAACTTGCCGAAGAGCAAGAATAATCTTGGTTAACCCAATCAAAACTTGGTGGCATTGCCATCAAGTTTTGTTATTTTCCAACTCACTATTCGTACAAAAAGAAAGCAGATGCTGTGTTTTCGATTATTTCGTCGTTTTATAGCCTATTTATTTAGCCTATGTGCGGTGTTGTTCCTTACTGGCTGTGTCCGGTCCGAGGGTGCTTTTGTATCTAACAATCGAATTGTACTTGCTGAACAAAATCCGAATACGCACTTTGAACAAGAAGTGATGATTGTACGTATTAGCCAAGTACTTTTAGTTGGAAAAATGAGTAACGAAGAACGCGCTGCCATGCATTTCGAGCGCGGTGTATTATACGATTCTCTTGGATTATGGGGACTCGCTCGTTACGACTTTACGCAAGCCCTTGCATTGCAGCCGAAAATGGCTTCCGTGTATAACTATTTGGGGCTTTACTTATTGCTTGAAGAAGATTACGACGGCGCACTGGAGACGTTCAATGCGGCGCTGGAATTGGATCCGAGTTATGACTATACCCACCTTAATCGTGGTTTAAATTTTTATTATGTAGGGCGCTATAATCTTGCCGAGCAGGATTTCTTACAGTTCTACCAAGCCGATACCAAAGATCCTTATCGTGTCTTATGGCTATATTTGAACGAACAAAAATTAAAACCACAAGAAGCCCGCGCAAATCTTGTCGAACGAGCAAAAGGGCTATCAAAGGACTTCTGGGGAACAAATATCGTTCAATACTACTTAGGACGCATTTCTGTGGAAGAATTGCAGCGGCGCGCAGCCGATTTTGCGGAAAACGCGCAACAATACGCTGAAATTTTGACAGAAACCTATTTTTATCTAGCAAAACAAAAACTCAATGCGGTGCTGGTGGACGAGGCGGCGACTTTGTTCAAACTGGCCATGGCGAATCAGGTTTATAACTTTGTTGAGTATCGTTTTGCCTCCTTTGAGCTGATGAAATTAAAACCGGCTCAAGCGGAAGACGAAAAAGAAGCGAAAAGCGCGGTAACTAAAGCCGCGGCATTTTAACAGCCGACCGCCTTTTTACGATTCTCCGATTTCTTCGCTCTCCCTTCGGGATTGTTGGTAAAGCCAACACTTAAAGTGCCTTCGCATTTTTCCCTCGGAAACCGGAAAGGTTAGATATCAGGAATACAATCAACAAATAAACCCGAAAGCCCCTTGAGCTTTCCTCATTTTATTCGAGAATTTTAATGACAGACAAAATCACTTTTAATGACTTAGGTTTGCCTGAGTTTATCTTAAAAGCCGTTTCAGACTTAGGTTTTGAAACGCCCTCTCCGATTCAACAAGAATGTATTCCGCATTTACTTAACGGCAATGACGTTTTGGGTATGGCGCAAACCGGTAGCGGTAAAACGGCGGCATTCGCTCTTCCATTGCTTGCGCAAATTAACTCGGAAGAAAAACATCCGCAAATGTTGGTGATGGCGCCGACGCGCGAGCTTGCCATTCAAGTGGCGGACGCGTGCGAACAATTTGTTAAACACGCTCGCGGCATCCGCATTGTGACCTTGTACGGCGGGCAACGTTACGATATCCAACTGCGAGCTCTAAAACAAGGTGCTCAAGTGGTGGTAGGTACGCCTGGACGTATTCTCGATCACATTCGCCGCGGTACGTTAAATCTTGCTGAATTACGTTTCATCGTGTTAGATGAAGCGGACGAAATGTTGCGTATGGGCTTTATTGATGATGTGGAAACCGTAATGGCGGAATTGCCGGAACATCATCAAACCGCGTTATTCTCAGCAACTATGCCGGAGCCGATTCGTCGTATTACCAAACGCTTTATGAACGATCCGAAAGAAGTGAAGATCAAAGTGAACAACGACAACGCGCCGGATATTGAGCAAAGCTGTTGGTACGTGCATGGTGTGCGTAAAAACGAAGCCTTGTTACGTTTCTTAGAAGTGGAAGATTTTGACGCCGCGATTATTTTTGCCCGCACCAAAACCGCCACGTTAGATATTACCGAACTGCTTGAAAAAAGCGGTTTCCGCTCCGCCGCATTGAACGGCGATATGACCCAACAATTGCGCGAACAAACGCTTGATCGTTTGCGTAACGGCAGTTTGGATATCGTGGTGGCGACGGATGTAGCTGCACGCGGTATCGACATTGAGCGTATCAGCCTTGTGGTGAATTACGACATTCCGTTGGATGCAGAGTCCTATGTGCACCGCATTGGTCGTACCGGTCGTGCAGGGCGTTCAGGTCGCGCCTTATTGTTCGTCGAACCGCGTGAACGTCGTTTACTTCGTAACATTGAACATTTAATGAAAAAAGGTATTAATGAAGTGGAATTGCCGAATCATTTAGTGTTACAAGAATGCCGTCGCAAAAAATTCGTGGCGAAAATTACCAAACAGCTTGAACACCACGATTTGGAACAATATCGCAGTTTGTTGGAAGATTTGTTTACCGCCGATCAAGATCAAGAAGATATCGCCGCAGCCATGTTGATGTTGTTGCAAGGCAAGCAAAAATTGATTCTTCCACCGGATCCGCCGATGGATAAACGTCGTCGCGATCGCAATGAGCGTAGTGAAAATCCGCGTTCGGCGGAACGTCGGGGGGAACGCAAAGGCTACGGTAATCCGCAGCCGATGGATCTATATCGCATTGAAGTGGGACGCGGCGATGGCGTGGAAGTACGTCATATCGTGGGCGCTATCGCTAACGAAGGAGACATTAACAGTCGCTATATTGGCCATATCAAACTTTACGACGATTATTCTACTGTCGAATTGCCGCAAGGCATGCCGAAAGAATTGTTGCAACAATTTGCTAAAACCCGCGTGTTGAATAAGCAGATGCAAATGTCTTTTTTAGGCGAAGCAAAATCCGACGGTGCACGCGGTGGCGATGACTTCAGAGGGAAACGTCGTGGAGGTCGAAGTGTTGAGCGTGGCGATTTCGGAGATCGTGGACGCAATGAACGAGGTGGTCGTAAATTTAATGAGAAAAATAGTCGCACTTTCGGCGAGCGTTCTTATAGAGAGCGCCGCGGTTAATAAGAGCGCTTTAGTTAATTAATCATTGCAGCCCCTTGAATCGAAAGGGGCTTTTTATTGTCTATAAATCAAATTCTCGCTAAAATCCACCGGCTTTTACAAAAGGGCTACATATTTGAAAGGTTTATTTTTACGTATTATCGTCTCATTTATACTGTTGCTTTGGGCGATTGATATGATATTTCCGTGGCAAAAAATTATAGGCTCCGAAGAAAATCGTTATCAGACGGTTCAATCGCGCGGTACGCTAGTGGTTGGCACAATCAATAACCCACTCTATTATTTTGTCGGAGCGGAGGGAGAAACCGGTTTGGAATACGAGTTGGCAAAAAGCTTTGCGGATTATTTGGGGGTGAAGTTAGAAATTGCAGTATTTGACAATCCCAATGCGGTGCTCGGCGCGCTTGAGAATAATAGGATAGATTTGGCGGCGGCAAATTTATTATTCTACTCCAAACGTGCGGAGCAATTCCAAATCGGTCCGTCTTATACTTCAGCTTCATGGCAATTGGTTTACCGTAAAGGGGAAAATCGTCCGAAAGATTTAGGCCAAGTGCAACAAGAGATTGTGATTGCCGAAGGATCGGAATTAGACGAATTATTGGCGCAATCGCAGAAAAAATTTCCGAAGCTGCGATGGAAAAGTAACAAGCAGTTAACGCAAGAAGAGTTATTGATTCAAGTTGCGGAAGGCTACATTCCTTACACGATCGCTAATTCCATTGATGTGGCGACGGCTCAGCAAATTCGTCCTAACCTTGCAATCGCCTTTGATTTAACAGACGAAGCCGGCGTACACTGGTATCTTGCCGATAATTCTTACAACGAGCTGCAGGCTAGTTTACTAGACTTTATGAGCACCGCATTGGACAGCGGTTTAATCGATCGTATTGAAGAGAAATATTTTCGGCATATTGCGCAGTTTGATTACGTGGATAGTCGCGCTTATTTAGATGCCGTTGAAAACATTTTGCCGCAATATCAACCGCTTTTTGAAAAATACAAGGGGGAGTTGGATTGGCGTTTGTTGGCGGCGGTGGCTTATCAAGAATCTCATTGGAACCCTGATGCTACCTCACCTACCGGGGTACGTGGCATGATGATGCTTACCAAAGATACGGCAGAGCGGATGAAAATCGATGATCGAACCGATCCTGAGCAAAGTATTAAAGCCGGTTCAGATTATCTTCATTGGTTGATTGCGCAGATGCCGGATAGTATTCCGCAAGAAGACCGAATTTGGTATGCGCTCACCGCTTATAATATGGGGCTAGGGCATGTAGTGGATCTACGTCGTTTAACAAAAAAACTAGGCGCCAACCCGGATAATTGGTTAGATGTAAAGAATAACTTGCCGTTACTGTCAGAGAAACGCCATTATAATGGACTAAAATATGGCTATGCTCGAGGTTATGAGGCATATCAATACGTAGAAAATATCCGCCGATATATGAATAGCATTGTGAATTATCATCGCGTTAAGGAAAATCAGAACCGCTTTGAGCAAGGTAAAGATGCCTCACGCGATAATCAAGATGCGGTTAAAAACACGGAATAGAAAGGAAAGATAGACCTGCCGGAGCCCAGTAGAAAAATAACAAATAAAAAGGCTTATTAATGTTTTTAATAAGCCTTTTTTTCGGAATCTTGCTTAATTTGTTTCCTCAGCATAACCCTTCATGCTACTAAGTTTTGCTAAACCTATATTGCAACTTTTCAACTGTGTAGCTAGTTCCATTTCAAGAATTTGTTGCTTACTTTGGTTCAGTTTATTTTTGATTTTGCTTACTTGAGTATGCGTACCCGGTTGTTTTTCAGCCTGCGCAATTAAATTTTCTGTTTCTTTGAATAATTGCTCGCATTGTTGCGGCAACATATTTTTTTCTGCTGTTGCTGCAATTGTGGAAAACGAAACCATAGAAAATAATGCAGCTAAAATACTTGAGATTTTTTTCATTATGAAATCCTTCAATAAGATTTTCTAGATACGACGGTGGGCGAAGTTAGCAAAATACGAGATTATTGTCTAGGGAAAATTGATAATTTTGCGATAAACGGACGTATTATTGGCTCCGTAATATCCTGTCTATTTTAGAAAAGGTAAAATTTGATATAAATCAATTTCATACATGAGTAGCTATAATGAGGTATTTTCTATTTATATCAAAAAATATGATGTGGATAGCATTTTTAGTGTTTTTTATCCTTATGTTTAGTAGTAGAATAACTACCATTCTTGAGTTATCCGCGTTGTAATCCGTAATTTGATGTAGTTCGCAAAAGGGATTATTGTGTGCGGTAATTCAGTTTTCGCTTAATAATTGCGCATTTTGTCTGTTGTTGAGTAGCTTTTGGGGTGATTATTTAAGGGATTCCTTTATTAATCATAGTGAATGACTTGTAATTATTACAAGAGGTTGAGATGTTGGACGTTGTTGAACTTTCTCGCTTGCAGTTTGCTTTAACTGCGTTATATCACTTCATTTTTGTTCCTCTTACATTAGGTTTGTCTTTCATTCTCGTCATTATGGAAACGACCTATGTGGTGACAGGTAAAGAAGTTTATAAAGATATGACAAAATTTTGGGGTAAGTTATTTGGTATTAACTTTGCCCTTGGCGTGACCACCGGTATCATTATGGAATTCCAATTCGGTACTAACTGGTCTTACTATTCTCATTATGTAGGTGATATTTTCGGTGCACCGTTGGCGATTGAAGCATTACTTGCATTTTTCTTAGAATCGACTTTCGTCGGTTTATTTTTCTTTGGTTGGGATCGTTTAACTAAAGGTAAACACTTACTTGCAACTTATTGCGTAGCGTTCGGTTCAAACCTTTCTGCAATGTGGATTTTGGTGGCAAACGGTTGGATGCAAAACCCGGTTGCGGCGGAGTTCAATTTTGAAACCGTACGCATGGAAATGACGAGCTTTATGGATTTATGGTTGAATCCTGTTGCGCAAAGTAAATTCTTACACACCCTTTCTGCCGGTTATACCTCAGGCGCTTTTTTTGTATTGGCAATTAGTGCCTTCTATTTGTTAAAAGGTCGCGATCTTGGTTTTGCCAAACGTTCTTTCTCTGTTGCGGCAACCTTTGGTTTTATCGCTTCGCTTGCGGTTGTAATTTTAGGGGATGAGTCCGGTTACGATATCGGTAAGGCTCAGCCGGTGAAATTAGCGGCGATGGAAGCGGAATTTGAAACGCATCCGGCACCGACGGCATTCCATCCGGTTGCGATTCCAAATACCGCTGAAATGAAAAATGATTTTGCGATTAGTGTACCTATGCTTGGTGGCGTAATTGCAACTCGTTCTTTTGATAAAGAAATTATCGGTTTAAAAGAACTCCAAGCATTAAACGAAAATCGGGTACGTAACGGTATGGTGGCTTATGATCTTTTCACTCAATTGAAAGCGGAGAAAAAAGCATCGGGTCAAGTCAATCCTGAAACTAAAGCGAAATTCGATGAAGTGAAAAAAGATCTTGGTTTCGGTTTATTGTTAAAACGCTACACCGATAAAGTGGTGGATGCGACAGAAGAGCAAATTAAACAGGCTGCGCGCGATACCATTCCGAATGTGGGGCCTAACTTTTGGGCGTTTCGCGCAATGCTCGCTGCGGGTGGTTTAATCGCCTTATTAGCCTTCGGCGCATTTGTTCAAAACTTGCGTAATAAAGTGATGCAAAGTCGATTATTGCTAAAAGCTTTATTATGGGGGCTACCGTTGCCTTGGATTGCCATCGAATGCGGTTGGTTCTTGGCGGAATACGGTCGTCAACCATGGGCGATTTATGAAGTGTTGCCGGTAGGCATTTCTGCTTCTCACCTAAGTGTGAGCGATCTTTGGTTTTCTATCGGTTTAATCTGCGCACTTTATTTAGCCTTTATTATTGTTGAAATGTACTTGATGTTTAAATATGCACGTTTAGGGCCGAGTGCATTGAAAACCGGCAAATACTACTTTGAGCAATCATCTAAATAAGCAGGAGACGAATTATGATTGATTATGAATTTCTACGTTTTATTTGGTGGATATTGGTCATCGTATTGCTGATCGGTTTTTCTGTAACTGATGGCTTCGATATGGGCGTAACTGCACTTTTACCAATTGTCGGTAGAAAAGAAGTGGAACGTCGAATTATGATTAACACAATAGCACCGCATTGGGATGGTAACCAAGTTTGGTTGTTAACCGCCGGCGGTGCGGTGTTCGCAGCCTGGCCTATCGTATATGCCGTCTCTTTCTCCGGTTTCTATATCGCATTGGTATTAGTGTTGGCAGCGTTATTCTTCCGTCCGATTGGTTTTGAATACCGTGCCAAAATTGATAGCTCAACATGGCGTACTGTCTGGGATTGGGGGTTGTTTGCAGGTGGTTTTGTACCGGCATTAGTGTTTGGCGTAGCATTCGGTAATTTACTACAAGGTGTGCCATTTGAATTCAATGAAATCGCACAAGTCACCTATACGGGGTCATTTTTTGCTTTATTAAACCCGTTCGCTTTATTATGCGGTGTGATTAGTTTGGCCATGCTTGTCACGCACGGTGCAAACTGGTTACAAATGAAAACCACTGCTGAATTAAGAGATCGTGCTCGTGCAATTACTCAAATCGGCGCACTTGTAACTTTGATCGCATTTGTGCTTGCAGGCGTATGGTTATACTTTAAGGATGGTTATGTTGTAACCAGCGCTATTGACCACTTAGCGCCTTCTTCTCCTATGGGTAAAGAAGTGAAAGTAGAAATTGGGGCATGGTTCAAAAACTTCAACGAAATGCCGATTCTATGGCTTTTCCCAGCATTGGCAGTGGTGGGCGCATTGCTAAATGTTGCCGCTTCTAAAGCAAATCGTTGCGGTTTCGCGTTCTTCTTTTCGGCATTAACTATGGCCGGCGTGATTATTACCGCTGCGGTTTCTATGTTCCCGTTCGTAATGCCTTCAAGTTCTCATCCGGAACAAAGCTTGTTAATGTGGGATGCAACCTCAAGCGAATTAACCTTAACCTTAATGCTAGGTTTAGCGCTCGTATTTGTAACAATTTCTCTTGCGTACACCATTTGGTCATACATGAAAATGTTCGGCCGTTTGGATGAAAGCTTCGTGGCAAACAACAAAAACTCATTATACTAAGGAGACAATATGTTATACGCAATTTGGATAGTGGGTGTTTTAACAGCAATTTTTGCAAGCGTAAAAGTCACAAAAAGTAAAGAAAATTTAGGGAAATTCGACGAATAATGATTCGCGTTCTTTATCAATATGTTAATAAGGGTTCGTTCAGAACCCTTTCATTTATTTTGGCGATAGCATTAACATTCGCTTTTTTCTTCAATTTTAATGGTTTCTCCAGCGGGCTAAGAACAGCCAATCCTTTTCTAGTCTTATTTATTTTATGGGGCTTAATAACTTCTTGGGTCCACGGCATCGGCTTTGAAGTGAAGCTCGCCTTTTGGCGTTTACTTTTTTTGCCTTATTGGGGGTACCTTGCGTTTTTATCGGCGATCATCATTCATTATTGACAAGTCAAAATAGCACCGCATTGAAAGTGCTTGCACCGAGTAAAAACAGTCTCTAAAATACGCGACCTCAGACTTCTTAATGGGGAAAGCAAGGTGAATTCAAGGATTTTTCGTTTTCCGGTTCGTGTTTATTATGAGGATACGGATGCTGGTGGAGTAGTTTATCACGCTCGCTATTTGCATTTTTTCGAACGCGCCAGAACGGAATATCTAAGACTGCTGGAATTTTCTCAACAAACCTTGTTGCAGGAACAACAAAGCGCGTTTGTTGTCAAATCGATGGCGATTGACTATCGCGTTCCGGCAAAATTGGATGATTATCTTATTATTGAAACCGAAGTTAGCGCGATTAAAGGTGCGACAATCCTTTTTGAGCAACGATTAATACGTGATACGGTGATTTTATCAAAGGCTACTGTAAAAGTAGCCTATGTTGATTTAGGCAAAATGAAACCGGCGGCGATTCCGACAGAAATAAAAGCCGCCTTTTTAAACAATATATAACACTTTTCGGAGTAGCTGATGACTGCAGAATTGAACTTTTTAGAGCTTTTTCTAAAAGCGAGTATTGTTGTTCAACTTGTAATTGTGATTTTAATTTCATTCTCAATTATTTCTTGGACGATTATTATCCAACGTAGTCGAGTATTAACAAATGCGTTAAAAGAAGCGAATACTTTTGAAGATCGTTTCTGGTCAGGCGAAGACTTAAATAAATTATACGAAGGTTTATCAAATCGCCGCGATGGGTTAACTGGAAGCGAACAAATTTTCTTTGTTGGTTTTAAGGAATTTTCTCGTTTAAAGCAAGTCAATCCGGAGGCGCCTGAAGCAATAATTAAAGGAACTTCGCGTGCAATGAATTTAGCGATGAATCGAGAAGTGGAAATGCTTGAAAGTCGCGTGCCGTTCTTAGCGACAGTGGCTTCTGTAAGCCCGTATATCGGTTTGTTCGGTACCGTTTGGGGGATTATGCACGCTTTTATGGCATTAAGTGGTGCTAAGCAAGCCACTTTACAAATGGTAGCACCGGGGATTGCGGAAGCATTGATTGCAACTGCCATCGGCTTGTTTGCTGCGATTCCGGCCGTCATGGCTTATAACCGGTTAAGCTTACGTGTAAATGCGATTGAGCAAAATTACGGTAACTTCATTGATGAATTTACCACGATTTTACATCGTCAAGCCTTTGGTAGAGCACCGCATTCCCATTAAACGGGAAAACGTTAAAAATATAGTCTTTTAGCGTGGTTTTTTAGGGGAAAATATGGCTCGTCGTTCACGTAAAGAAATTAAATCTGAAATTAATATTGTGCCGTTCTTGGATGTATTGCTAGTGCTCGTACTTATCTTTATGGCGACCGCACCCATTATTAGTCAAAGCGTCCAAGTGGAATTACCAGATTCGGTACAAAGTCAAAATGTGTCAAATGAAGATAAAACACCGGTGATTTTAGAAGTTTCCGGCGTTGGACAGTACGCGCTTTCTATCGGCGGTGAGCGCCAGGAAGGCCTAACGGAAGAAATGGTGACGCAGTTATCAAAACAAGAATTTGATAAGGATAACAATACGATGTTCCTTGTTGGAGGAGCAAAAGAAGTGCCTTATGAAGAAGTTATCAAAGCATTGAATTTACTTCATTTGGCGGGTATTAAATCTGTCGGTTTAATGACGAACCCAATTTAATCTAGAGTAGGTAAAACGTGCAGAATAATCGACAAAAAAAAGGTGCGAATGCGTTTGTCATTTCGATTCTTATGCACCTTGCTTTGTTCGGCCTGTTGATTTGGAGCTCTTTCTATCAAACCGTTGAAATTATGGGCGGCGGTGAAGGTGATGGCGATGCACTTGGCGCGGTAATGGTTGATACGGGGAATGCAGCGCAAGAATGGGGGCGCATTCAACAGCAGAATAAAGGGCAAACCGATAAACAGAAAAAGACAGATCCAGTAGAAGAAAAACCGCTTGTTGAACAGCAAGAAGAAGTTCGTCAGCAAGAAATTGCAAAACAAGAAGAGCTGAAGCATCAGCAGGAAATTCAGCGCCAACAAGAAATTGAACGTCAAAAGCAAGAATTAATAGAGAAGCAAAGACAGCAAGAACTTGTTCGCCAAGAAGCATTGGAAAAGCAAAAACAAGCCGAAGAAGCGAAAGCAAAACAAGCCGCGGAAGCGGCAAAGCTTAAAGCTGAGGCAGAGGCTAAACGTTTAGCCGCAGCAAAACAAGCGGAAGAAGAGGCTAAGGCGAAGGCGGCAGAGGCAGCCGAAAAAGCGAAGAAACAAGCAGAGGAAAAAGCCAAAGTAGAGGCAGAGGCCAAAGCGAAAGCTGAAGCAGAAGCGAAGGCTAAAGCAGAGGCTGATGCGAAGGCTAAAACAGAGGCTGATGCGAAGGCTAAAGCAGAGGCTGATGCGA
>ERZ772764.2118-NODE-2118-length-11831-cov-18.053414_pt1 | contig 11831 bp, 7 predicted proteins | sample MGYA00512163_ERZ772764 | MGnify/ENA primary metagenome ERZ772764 (study PRJEB29015, sample SAMEA2737903) | human oral metagenome | biome: human oral; feature: human-associated habitat; material: dental | place: China | collected 2094 ...
CAGCGTCTGCGCCATAAGCAAAGGCATAGCGCATATTTTTTAAGGAGCCGGCAGGAGAAAGTAATTCAGGTTTAAATGGGGTTGTCATAAACGTCTCTTCTTATCTGATTTCAAGTCAGGAATTTGCACAAGGCAAATCGTAAAAACGGGTATTGTAGGCAGATTTTGAGGTTTGTAAAGCATAAGTGCGGTGGAAAAATTTACCGTTTATACGCAACAAACCCATGTTTTTTAAATGACGCGATTTTCTTACTGAAATTTCCTGCCGGCTACGCTAAAATCATCCTCTTTCTCGTTAATCGCAATCAGTCAGCCATGGAAAAAAAACTCACAAAAGCATTTGATGCCATCGATATCAAAATCCTAAATGAATTACAGCGCAATGGAAAAATCTCTAATATTGATTTGTCCAAAAAGGTGGGATTATCACCAACACCTTGCTTAGAGCGTGTAAAACGTTTAGAAAAACAAGGTGTTATTATGGGTTACCGTGCGTTGCTGAATCCGGAACTATTGGATTCGCCTTTACTGGTGATCGTTGAAATTACCTTAGTTCGCGGCAAGCCGGATGTGTTTGAAGAGTTTAATTTAGCCGTTCAACAACTGGAAGAAATTCAAGAATGCCACTTAGTTTCCGGAGATTTTGATTATTTGTTAAAAACGCGCGTGGCAGATATGGCGGCTTACCGCAAATTGCTGGGAACAACGTTGCTGCGCTTGCCGGGCGTGAACGATACCCGTACTTATGTGGTCATGGAAGAAGTCAAACAGACGAATTTTTTACAATTAAAACAAAAGTAAAACCCTCACTTATGATAAAAAAACACACATTAGCGCATTTTTCTTTGAAAACCTACTTAGGCAATTTACTGCTCGGATTGACCGCACTTTTCGGGCTTTATTTAATTATTGCTTGGTCAGGCTATACCCCATTAGACAACTCATGGGCGACCTCCAGTTTTTCATCAGAAACTATCAACAAAGCCGGCGCACTGGGTGCATGGTTTGTGGATTTATTTTTCGTTTTTTTCGGCTATATCGGCAATCTTATTCCGTTTAGCTTATGTTTTATTCCCCTGTATTTACTTCGCACCCAACGCCTCAATCACCTAACCGGAACGAAAGTCGCATTGCGCTCTTTCGGTTTTATTTTACTCTTATGTGGCTTAACAGTGATTTGCACGTTATCGCTCAGCAATACTGCCAGTTACCTTGCCGGTGGCGTGTTGGGCGGAAGCTTAACGTTAAACTTATATCCGAGTTTGGGTAAATTCGGCTTGCTTTGCCTTGCGGTGGTATTTGCCGTGATAGGGTTTATCTTCTGTTCAGGGGCGTCTTTTATTCGCCTGATCGTGCGTTTTTATCAGTGGCTGACTATGCAAAATTCACCGGAAACGCCCCCGACTATGCACGAACACGTGATGCCACAAACCGAGGTTACAGCGGAAATGCCGGCTGCAGCGTCTTCTTCAGAAATCCCGCAGGTGCCGCTCGCCAAAGAAAATCAAACAACGGCACCGATTACTATTCATGGATTACAAACGGTTGCCCAATCTGCGGATAACAACACGACGCCACTAACAACAGCGCCGCCAAAAACAGAAGCAAAAACCTTTACTATCACGGATTTTGAGCCCACCGAACCGTTGCCTCATGTGAGTATTGAGCAACAACAAAACAACGAGCAGCCTCAGGCAACACCGGTTTCTACGCGCTCAATGACTGAGATAAACCGCCAACCAGAGACACAAAGTGCGGTCGATTTTGCATCAGATTTTTACACGCCTAATTTTAGCGAAGATGATGTGATTCCGTCAGTTTCGTTAGTTTATCCTAGAGAAGAGTCACCTTCACATGGAGAACAGGCGCCTGAAAATCCATTAGCTCACCAACTTATTGCGCAGGAACAACAACGCTCACAAGAAATGGAACAGCGTACACAAACCATGAGTACGCAAGAGGTCTCTCCGCAAATGGTGCAAGAACCTGAATTACCGACCACGACGCCGGAAAGCGCAGCCTATAAACCTTATGGCAATTCATTGGTGCATCCTGCCTTCCAACAACACAGTAGTCGTTTAGAAAAACCCACTACCCCATTACCTAGCTTGGATTTATTAGAACATCATCATTCACAAGCACAAAATATAACCCAAGAAGAAATTGTGGAAACCTCACAACGTATTGAGCAACAATTACGTAATTTTAACGTCAAGGCTAAAGTAAAGGATGTCTTAATCGGCCCGGTGGTAACACGTTATGAACTGGAGTTAGATCCCGGTGTGAAAGCCTCTAAAGTCACCGGTTTGGATACGGATTTGGCACGGGCATTGATGTTTCGTTCTATTCGTGTGGCGGAAGTGATCCCCGGTAAACCTTATATCGGCATTGAAACGCCAAACGATCACCGCCAAATGGTGCCATTGCGAGATGTCTTAGACAGCGATGAATTCCGCCATTCCAAAGCCTTGCTTTCGATGGCGTTAGGGAAAGACATTAGTGGCAAACCGGTCGTTGTGGATTTAGCCAAAATGCCACATTTACTCGTGGCAGGGACAACCGGTTCCGGGAAGTCTGTCGGGGTTAACACCATGATTTTAAGCTTGCTGTACCGTGTAAAACCGGAAGAGGTGAAATTCATCATGATCGACCCAAAAGTGGTGGAGCTTTCTATTTACAACGACATTCCACACCTATTGACCCCGGTAGTCACGGACATGAAAAAAGCCGCGAATGCTTTACGCTGGTGCGTAGATGAAATGGAACGCCGTTATCAATTATTGTCGGCTTTGCGCGTGCGCAATATTGAAGGATTCAATGAAAAAATCGATGAATATAATGCCTTAAATATGCCGATCCCGAATCCGTTATGGCGTCCGGGGGATTCCATGGATTCACTCGCACCGCCGTTAGAAAAACTCAGTTATATCGTGGTGATTGTGGATGAATTTGCTGATTTAATGATGGTTGCCGGCAAACAGGTGGAAGAACTCATCGCCCGGTTAGCCCAAAAGGCGCGTGCCATCGGTATTCACCTGATTCTAGCCACTCAACGTCCATCTGTTGATGTGATTACCGGCTTAATCAAAGCGAACGTGCCAAGCCGTATTGCATTTACCGTGGCAACGAAAATCGACTCTCGCACGATTTTAGATGCGGTTGGTGCTGAATCCTTGTTAGGCAAAGGCGATATGCTCTATTCTCCGCAAGGTTCTACTGAATTAATCCGAATTCACGGTGCCTTCATGAGTGATGATGAGGTCGTGCGTGTCGTGGACGATTGGAAAGCGCGCGGCAAACCCAATTACATTGATGGTATTTTAGATGGTAACGATGAAAATGAAAGCGACAGTGAGCGTAATCTCGATCGTTCCGATGAAATTGATGAGCTCTTTGACGAAGTGGTAGATTTTGTTGTCAGCACCGGTACGACCTCAATTTCCGCTATTCAGCGCCGTTTCCGTGTAGGTTTCAACCGTGCCGCTAATATAATGGATCAGCTGGAAGAGCAAGGCATTGTTTCTGCAGCCCAAAATGGAAAACGTGAGGTTTTAGCACGTAGTTCGGAATACTAACGACACTTACATATTAAACCGCATTTTATTTTATCTCCCTTGTAGCGTGCAACTTGTTGCACGAAATGAGGAATCATTGATGTGGAGAATGACGTTCGAAGTTACATTGGGTAAATCCACGAACAGCAGGGTATTCGATAAACCCGTGGGCAACATCGTGTGCGGTGTGGAATCTGTCGTGCATCAAGATGCACGCTACCATGTCTTACTATATTAAACCTCCCAAAAGTGCGGTGGATTTCAACAACGTTTAAAACGTCAGAAAAATCCACCGCACTTTATTTTATCTCCCTTGTAGCGTGCAACTTGTTGCACGAAATGAGGAATCGTTGATGTGAAGAATGACATTCGAAGTTACATTGGGTCAATCCGCGAACGGCAGGGTATTCGATAAATCTATGGGCGACATTGTGTGCGGCATAGAATCGGTCGTGCATCAAGATGCACGCTACCATGTCTTACTATATTAAACCTCCCAAAAGGGCGGTGGATTTCAATAACGTTTAAAACGTTAGAAAAATCCACCGCACTTGATTTTATCTTCCTCGTAGCGTGCAACTTGTTGCACGAAATTAAAAATCCTCACATAAGGGAAATGGCATTCGATGTGAAATCTGTCGTGCATCAAGATGCACGCTACCAAAAATGCCGATCGGTGTTCACTGATCGGTATTGTGTTTGGAAGAAATCAGGAATCGTTGATGTGAAGAATGACGTTCGAAGTTACATTGGGTCAATCCACGAACAGCACGGTATTCGATAAATCCGTGGGCGACATCGTGTGCGGTGTGGAATCCGTCGTGCATCAAGATGCACGCTACCATGCAACAACGTTTAAAACGTCAGAAAAATCCACCGCACTTGATTTTATCTCCCTCGTAGCGTGCAACTTGTTGCACGAAATCAGGAATCATTGATGTGAAGAATGACGTTTGGAGTGACATTGGGTCAATCCACGAACGGCAGGTATTCGATAAATGCGTGGGCGACATCGTGTGCGGCGTGGAATCAGTCGTGCATCAAGATGCACGCTACCATGCAACAACGTTTAAAACGTCAGAAAAATCCACCGCACTTTATTTTATGCAGCCCCGTAGCGTGCAACTTGTTGCACGAAATTGATCGTCGTTATTATGACGGCACGACATTCTTGCGTATCATTGCATTTGGTCAACCCTCGAACGGCACGGTATTCGATAAATCCGTGGGCGACATTGTGTGCTGTGGGAAATTCATCGTGCATCAAGATGCACGCTACCATGCCTTACTATATTAAACCTCCAAAAAGTGCGGTGGATTTCAACAACATTTAAAACGTCAGAAAAATCCACCGCACTTGATTTTATCTCCCTCGTAGCGTGCAACTTGTTGCACGAAATTAAAAATCCTCGACATAAGGGAAATGGCATTCGGTGTGAAATCTGTCGTGCATCAAGATGCACGCTACAAAAAATGCCGATCGGTGTTCACTGATCGGCATTGTGTTTGAAAGGTATTATCGCATTATTTGCGTTTTATTTTTTGTGAAGAAGATGTCCCCAATTCTTCTTGAAGACCTAAAATTTCACTAAAGGCATCAAGTAATTGTTGTTTGCTTTTAACTACGTAGTAGTAATCATCAACACATTTTTTCCATGCATTATAGTTCGGCATATTATCATTTGTGGTAGAATTTGCAGATCCTTTTCTTGGGTCATAAGAAATGGCAATAAACCCGATTCTTGCATCTTCTTTATGATATTTTGGATTTTGTAAAGAGTTTAATTTATCCTTAATTTTTTGACACATTCCATTATCTTGGAACTCTATAAAGGAGCCCGCATATGGAAAGTTGTCTATCCCATCAGATACAACAACCATTATTTTCTTTGAATTTTTCCCAATCTTATTTAATTTAGCTCGATAAGCAGGATCTTCAGCTACCATAGTATTGGTTGCCATCAGCATACCAGAGGAAGCATTTGTTTGATTATGTGGCTTCATTGCATTTAATTCATTCATTAATGCCTTTTGTCCACTTTCTCCTTCAAACCAAGCTTGAGTAGATACCCCTTCAGTTTTATCTTTTTTATTTGGGCACATATAAAGAGCGGTATCTGCAGTAGCCTTATCAAGGATAAGATCGTATTTTCTTGGTTTTCCATCAAATAGGTCAATTTGATTAACCGTTTTTTGTATATCGATATACTCTTTCAACATCACCCGTGCAGCGTCTGAATTCCATTCTTGAATTAAGATTTTTATCGCTTCTTCTTTCTTATCCTCGGCTTTACATTTATATACTGGTACTTTCTTTTTTACTGAAGTGCCATCTGCTGCTGTAAAGTCTCTCTCTACCTCACCATCTACACAATCATGAAAGTATCCATCTGAACGACCATACTTTTGAGCCATCTTTTTTAGAAAAGCCGCTTTATCAGATAACTTATAGTAGTTTATCAAACTAACTTCATAAGAAATTTTTTTATCTGCCTCACCAGTTTTTGGCAAAAAAGGCATTTGACAACGCTTGTCATTCCACTGACGAGATGCGTCATTAAAAAGTGTAAACCCCATGCGACTATTCTGTCCACTTAATACCGCTGCACTCACTTCATTAATTACTTGTTTTAATACTTCTTCCTTCGAGGGTTTATTTGATCCATTATTTAAATCTTCCTCCATTGATCCCGAAAAGTCAGCAACCAACATCACTTCCATCGGCACACCACCACTTGTTTTTACGGCATAAGACGCACCTGAATTGACTGGTAGGCGACCATCCGGGCTTTTCACCCATTCATCAATAATGCCGAAACCATTTTTGCGGCGGACGTCCCCTTGCACGGTGCAAGTTACACCCTCTTCAGCCTTGCCGGATTTACTTATCGGTTCACAAAAGGCAGTAAAATCTTTTGTAATAGTAATTGGTGCGTTTGCGCCTTGACCATAGGAACGCAAATACAGTTTCACTGTGTCTTGCACTAACTCTTGATTACGTTTTGCCGCTCTCGTACTAAATTGTTTGTCTGCCGGCAGTGCTTTTTCTTGCGCTGTTAAATTTTGGCGCATGAGATCACTGTGATCCTTTTTGGCACGAAATTCGTTATTCTCCGCTGTCAACAATAAGGCGGCTTGGTCGGTAGCTTGTGATAAACGAGTTTTATCAAGCAAAATACCGGTGGTTTCTACGGTAAATGCCACAAGGATGATCAACGGCAGTAACAACAATGCCGTCATGACACCATATACCCCTTGTTGATCGAGGTAAAATGCTTTTATTTTTTGTGATAAACGTGAAAGAAAGCTTTCTGTTACGCTCATAACATGAACTCCAAAGTTAATTTAAATATTGAATTAGCACACTTATTCATTGAAACTTTTCTCATTAAAGATCAGAATCCATACAGACTTGTACAGATTCTACACTATTTGGAACTCAGAGGGGAAGATTTACACAAATTTTACATTGTTTTTGCTTTGTTTTATCGGCATCCATTAGCTCCGTTTACGCGCCAAGAGCCACCATGTAATCGCTAAGAATAACATACTCGGCATCAGCGCACCGATTAGCGGAGTGGTGTTGTAAACCAAGCTGAATTTGCCGAACAGTTCATTCACTACATAAAACAAGAAGCCAAAACAAATCCCGATGAGAATGCGTGCACCGGCAGTGACGCTACGCAATGGGCCGAAAATAAAGGACAGCGCTAACATCATCATCACGCCCACAGAAATGGGTTGAAACAACTTGCGCCAATAGGTGAGCTCGAAGTTTTTTGAATCCTGCCCCGTTTCTTTTAAGAAGGTGATGTAATTAGATAATCCCGAAATGGACAACGATGTGGGTCTTAAAGATGCCACGCCCAGTTTGTCTGGGGTTAAATTGGTTTGCCATTCTTCATTTAAGCGGTTGACCGTGTTGACTCCCTCTGGTTGAATGATGGATTCATTGACTTGTTGTAACATCCACTTGCCGTCATTAAATATGGCCTGATTAGCGTGCTTGAGTTTTTCCAAGCGGCGTTGTTCATTAAAGGTGTAAATATAAATATCGTGTAATTCTATGTCATCGGAGATGCTGCGAACATACACGAAATTATTGCCATCTTTCGCCCAAATGCCGTTTTTTACCGATAACATCGACCCGCCGGAAATGGCTTTGGAACGCATATCACGGGCAAATTGTTCGGTTTGCGGAATACCCCATTCGCCAATCATCATGGTCAATAACACTAACGGAATGGTGGTTTTCATCACCGCAAGACCGATTCGCATACGGGAAAAACCGGAAGACTGCATGACGACCAATTCACTCCGGCTGGCTAGGTTGCCTAAGGCGATTAATGCGCCCAATAAGGCCGCCATGGGGAAAAACGTTTCCACATCTTTTGGCATCGTCAATACAGTGTAAGCAATCGCCTGCCAAATATCGTAAGTGCCTTTACCGACGCTACGAAATTGCTCCACAAATTTAATGATCGCAGACAAGCCTACCAACATGAATAACGTGGCAAAAATCGTGCCTAAAATGCTTTTACCGATATAGCGTTCTAATGTATTCATCATGTTTATCCTTGTTTTGCCGTCTTGCCGAAGGAATAACGAATGCGATACATAAACGCACTATGCCAACTATTCAAGAAAATCGCAAAAGCGAAAAAGGCGATATTCACTAACGGCATGAACAACGAGGCATCTAATTTGCCTGCGCTGCCGGCAGACTTCAGCGAGCTTTGTAATAGGAAGTAAATCAAATATAACAACAACGCCGGCAATACTTTGGCAAAGCGGCCTTGACGTGGATTCACACGGCTTAACGGCACTGCCAGCAATGCCATAATCGGCACCGCGAGAATCAAGGTTAAACGCCAATGAAACTCGGTTTTCATCGCCGGTGTATTGGCATTCCACAATTGCATAATGTCCATTTCACCGGCTTCATCGGCATCCTCTGCCACGGTTTTATGGCCTAAATAAGCTTGATATTCGTCAAAATGCGTAATGCGAAAATCAGGCAAAATTGCCGTACCTTCAAAACGATCACTATTTTGCAAATTTAAGATCTGATCGCCGTTTGGCAAGGCTTTTAATTCGCCTTTTTCCGCCACAATCACGGAAGGCTTGCTCTGCCCTTTTGGCTGGGTTTGGAAGACATAAACGTTATTGATTTGGTTATCTTGAATGTTATCAATAAACAACACGAAATCGCTGCTATTTGCCGTCATAAATTGACCGGCAGACAATGCCCCCATATTCGGATTGGCTTTCGCTTCTTCTACAATTTCCGTTTGCTTATGAATCGCCCACGGCGTCAACCATAAGGCATTGTAAGCCGCCACCGCAGCAGTAAACAAAGACAGGATCAAGACGACTTTAATCAAAATGCCTTGACCAATACCGCAAGCGCGCATGACGGTAATTTCACTTTCGGCATAAAGCCGCCCAAGGGTCAACAAAATTGCGATGAATAAACAAAGCGGCAACATTAATTGCGCCATGGTTGGCATCCCTAACCCGAGCAAGGAAAACACCAAATCGGCAGGCACTTGTCCATTCGCTGCAGAACCCAACACGCGCACCAACTGTTGACAGAAAAAAATCAGCAGCAAAATGAACAAAATCGCTATTTGGCTTTTAAAAACTTCTTTCGTTAAATATCTGGTTAAAATCACTTTTTTTGCCTATTTTCTCTTGCTATTTCAGCAAAAGAGATTAAATTCGTTGCATTTGACACGGGCAAATTAAGTGCAAGCCCGAAATAATAAGTGGCGTATAATACCTTAAATTTGACATTGAAAACAGAAAAATAAGCGAGGAAAACATGAACTACAGCGCGCAACAAGTCGCCATAAACCCATCTGCCGATTGCCTGATTGTCGGCGTTTTTGAAGAGAAAACCCTATCACCAAGTGCGGTTAAACTTGACGACATTTCACAAAATTACCTCAGCCGACTTGTCGAAAGCGGCGAAGTTAGCGGTAAATTAGGCGAAACGACATTATTACGCCATCTTCCCAACATTGCCGCCGAACGTGTGTTACTGGTGGGTTGTGGCAAAGCAGGCGAACTACTAAATGAACGCCAATATAAACAGCTTATCCAAAAAACCGTACAGACACTAAAAACTACCCAAGCTAAAAGTGCGGTCAGTTTTTTAACCGACATTTCCCTGAATCAACGTGATATTTATTGGAACATTCGCTTCGCTATTGAAGCTATCGAACAGGATTTATATCAATTCACTCAATTCAAGAGTCAAAAAATAGCAGAAAAATCCACCGCACTTTCAGGGGTGATTTTTAACGTTGGCGCAGATGAGCTGGCATCCGCCGAACAAGCGATTCAGCATGCCTCTGCAATCGCCCTCGGCGTACGCCTTGCCAAAGATGTGGCAAATTGTCCGCCGAATGTGTGCAACCCGGCATACTTGGCAGACAAAGCGCTAAACTTAGCCGAAACCTCACCGCTGATTAAAACGACCATTATCAACGAAGCAGAGATGGAAAAATTAGGCATGGGCGCTTATCTTGCCGTATCACGCGGCGCGCATAACGAGGCAAAATTAGCCATTATGGAATACCGTCATCACCCGAATCCAAACGCCAAACCGATTGTGTTAGTCGGCAAAGGGTTAACCTTTGACGCCGGCGGTATTTCCCTCAAACCGGCTGCCGACATGGATGAAATGAAATACGACATGTGCGGCGCGGCTTCCGTTTATGGCGTGATGAATGCCTTAGCACAACTACAGCTGCCGTTAAACGTGATCGGTGTGATGGCAGGTTGTGAAAATCTCCCAGACGGCAACGCTTATCGCCCGGGCGATATTCTCACCACCATGAACGGCTTAACCGTGGAAGTCTTAAACACCGATGCGGAAGGTCGCTTGGTGCTGTGCGATACCCTCACTTATGTAGAACGTTTCGATCCTGAACTGGTCATCGACATTGCCACTTTAACGGGGGCTTGTGTCGTGGCATTAGGGCAACACAACAGTGGTTTAGTTTCTACCCATGACGACATTGCAGCCGCGCTTGAACAAGCGGCACAACAAAGTGCCGACAAAGCATGGCGTTTACCGTTAAGCGAAGAATACCAAGAGCAGTTAAAATCCAACTTTGCCGATTTAGCCAATATTGGCGGACGTTGGGGCGGTGCGATCACAGCAGGGGCGTTCCTCGCCAATTTCACCAAGAAATACCCATGGGCGCACCTCGACATTGCCGGGACCGCATGGCTACAAGGCGCAAACAAAGGCGCAACCGGCAGACCGGTTTCTTTGCTCGTACAATTCCTGTTAAATCAAGTGAAATAAAAATACGACCCAAAACGACCGCACTTAGAATGCCTGAGGATGACTTATGACAATCGACGACATAGATTTTAATGCGCTTTATAAGCAACATCTTATCGCCTGTAATCATTATCATTTGCCGCCGGACAAATGGGATAAAAAAGCGCCCAAAATGGCTGAAAATTTGGTGGGTAAGCCAAGTTGCTATAACGCGCAGTTAATGGCGGCAATGCAAATGCAGCCGGATGAAACCCTCTTGGATATCGGCTGCGGTCCGGGTACATTTGCCGTACCTTTGGCGCAACATTGTCGTCAGGTTTACGCATTGGATTACAGCACGGGCATGTTGGCGGCACTGGCTGAGTTCAAACACGCCCTACAACTGGATAATTTACACTTACTCCATAAATCTTGGGCGGATAACTGGGATGATGTGCCGGCGGCAGATGTGGTACTTGCCTCCCGCTCTACCTTGGTCGATGACTTAGATGATATGATCGCGAAGATCTGCGCCAAAGCCAAAAAACGGGTGTATCTCACTTCGGTGACGCAACGCCATTTTTTAGATGAAGGCGTGTTTTCTGCGATTGGGCGTAATGATATTGGTTTCCCAACCTATATTTACCTGCTCAATCGGCTTTATCAAAAAGGCATTCAAGCGAATCTGAATTTCATTGAAACGGAATCCGGTCGCTTTATGGGCGAAACCTACGAAGACTTACTGGCTTCCGTAGAATTTTCCCTTGGTGTGTTAAATGAAGAAGAAAAACAACGTCTTGCGGAGTTTTATTGTCAAAAACAACATCACAATGAACCGATTAAACACGGACAGCCCAAATGGGCGTTAATTTGGTGGGATGTCGCTTAAATGCAGCGAAAATCCCCCGCTTTCATCACGCATTTTATTCATCATAGACGGAGTAACAGACAATGGATTTCGGTTTAACAGAAACAATGATTAAAAAAATCGGTTGGCATTT
>ERZ772764.2123-NODE-2123-length-11817-cov-4.558749_pt1 | contig 11817 bp, 6 predicted proteins | sample MGYA00512163_ERZ772764 | MGnify/ENA primary metagenome ERZ772764 (study PRJEB29015, sample SAMEA2737903) | human oral metagenome | biome: human oral; feature: human-associated habitat; material: dental | place: China | collected 2094 ...
TTATTTTTAATCAATATAATGATACACTATAATTAAAATTTTGTCAATATCATTATTTTTAATTTATATCATATCTTTTGACTTCATTCAAATTTTTAAGCAAATATTCGTATATTTTACCATTGTCATAAATATAAAATATTCCTTTATAAATTGCCATATCTGTATTTTTATAATCTGTAATTTTTATTTCTTTTAATATTTTGTTATTTTTGCCTGTTATCAATATTTTGTTATTTTTCAACAAATAAATAAATCCAAAAATACTATCAGCTTCATTTTCAAAAACTTTATTATTTTGATTCCCTTCTCTGGCCAGCCATTCTTCTTCTGAAATTCCTTCCATCTTTGACAATTTATCCAAAATATTATCAACATTTGTTAAATTATATTTTTTATCAATTTCATAATTCCCAAATTCCAAGTTATATGTTAAATATCTTAATATAATTTCAATATCTTTAATATTAAAATTTTTTTCTAATATTTGATACATCAGTTTTTCTTTAGAATGTATTTTTTCTTTATATCTTTCAATATAATTCCCAAATATTGATAATAACATATTATTTGTATATCCATTATCTGCCAATAATAATGGAATTTCTTTTTTTCTCATTTCAATTAATAATTTCATCATTTGAACAACTTTTTCTTCTTGAGTTAAATTTTGAAATTCTTGTAATTCAGAACCAATTTTATAATTTTTCATTTTTTTTTCTTTCAAACGAATATATTTCTCCAGTTCTCTATTTTTCGTATTTATTGAAGATATTTTCAAATATTCATTAATCATATCCCAATAAGAATACTCACTATTAAATTTTTCAAGATTAATGTATTTTTTTGCACTATAACTTTTATTTTCCACTTTTTGTTTCCCCTCTTTTACAAAGTTTATTTTCCCATTGTACTTTTGTATATCTTCTTTATTTTTAGCTTGACAAGCAACTAATAAAAACAATAAAATCCATATTTTATCTCTCATATCATCTCCTTTGAAATCAATTTATTTATTTTCTAAATTCATTTGATACTTTCAATTTAAATTTTCTTAATACTTCATGATTTTTAAGTTTTTTTCCTTCTACTTGAACAGTATAACTTATAATTTTTTTCATAAATTCAAAAGATTTTGATTTATCACATCTGTGTATCAAACCATCTCTATAATAATTTTTTGCAATTATTAAACACCCTATCGAACTACCTCTACTTGTGCCAGGATGAATTAATATCCATCTTTCTGGATGGATCAATTCTTTTTTCAAGCCCCTGTTATCTTTCTGATGATTAAATACTCCTATTGCCCAATAATTTCTTGGTTCACCTCTATAGTGCCATCTCAATTCATGTGTTCCTGCAATTATTCTTTTCTTTCTCAACGGTTCAACCGTATCAGGCCCTTCTCTTTCAATAATATAACCCTCATATCCTGGCACTTTTTTACCGCTTGGATCCAGTATGCTAAATTCAGATAAAGTCGATAATTTTGTTTCTTCTATTCTTCTGACACTTATTGTATAATATCCTTGTATTCCAGTATGTGGACATGTTTTACAACTCGCAACTTCTTGAGAATTTTTAGTATTATTTTGACTTTTAGCATTACTTTCCACTTTTGTATTTTTATTAACAGATTCTACAGTACTAGATTTTGAGTTCAAAATATTCGACTGATATTTAGTTGTACCCTCATTAATCTCTATTTTAGGACTATTGTCATTTTTTTTCTGTGTAGCATTATTAGAATTTATAGCTTTTGATGAACCATGAGTTTCGTCCCATTCTCCCTGACTAAATGGACACACAGCCAAACTTCTTCCATTTTTTCTTATTCCATTTAAAATATCTTTTGTATCTGGAGGGTATTTTGTAGATGTATAAAGCATTTTTCCTATTCCAATCCAATTTGTAATATCTGATGATTTTATCTTTTGCTTCGGAACAAATTTTGTCTGCTTTACATTATCTTGTATTTTATAGTTTTCTAACTTTACTTGTTCTGTATTAGTGACATTTATATCATTATTTAATTCTGATTCGATTAATCTTTTTGCATTTTCTGTTACAGTCAAGTTTCCAGCTCGCATTAAGTAACCATAGACTATTACAGGCAGCATTTTTGCAGAATAAAAATTTTTTCTTTCGTAATCGCACAGACTTAACCCATAATTTTTTATTATCCCTTTTGTATCAAATTTAGGTCCTGATTTTTGTTTTACACTCTTGTAAGCTTCTTTGAATGCGTAAAATATTCTTTGTCTTAAATTTTTTTCCTTTTCTGAAGTAGCTTCTTGATTTGCAATTTGCACTTTTGACTTGTTTGCATTTATAAAATTTTCAGGATTTTTCTTCTTTGATTTACTTAATTTTTGCATTTCAATCATATTTTTTTCATCTTTTGCAAAATACGAACGCGTGGTATTCGTTACTCCAGTTTTATATTTCTTCCATTTGGCATATTTCTGTGCCTCTTTTTTCAGCTGTGTCTGCATAAAATTATTATTTATATCACTGCAAATATTTATTAATAGCTTATACTGACAATCAGCATCTCTTTCAGCTTCATTAACTTCCTTATTTTTGGTAACCGCAGTTCCTACATCTTTTTGTCCAGCGTCATCAATACTTATCACTCCACCATGCGTGCATTGTATAGTCGAAATATCCAGTAATGCAGGCTTATCTCTCACTTTCACATCCGTATTTTTCTCCCATGTCCCTATTAATGCAGGTTGGCAAGTCCCAATAGCGCTACATGATTTAAAAGGCTGAATGTTTGTATCATTTATATTTGCCTGCTTTGCTCCTTTAAGCATTACTCTATCCTCATTTATTATTAATCTGCTGATGTCTTTCCCAAGTGTACACTTTAACATGCAATTAGTATTTACAAATAACTCTCCAGTAGGATTTATAACATTCTCCAAATCATAAAATGATTTATAAAAAGAATACAAGTCCATAGAATCAATATTTGCAGCATAATCTCTCAATTCTTTGCTATCCTTAAATAATGCTAAAATAAGACCCTTGTCTTTTTCAAAGTCAGAGTCATCTCTGTAATTTTCATAGACCTCATCTATCAAATCACTTATTTTCCTTATATTTCGTACCTTTATAGCTAATTTTGAAGTTATCCAGTCATTTAAAACGGTCGTTACTCTTATATCCTTCCCAATCTTTTCAAGCCTGTCAAACAATCCCATTTCATTTTTTGAAGGCAAATCTATTCCCTTGTGTTTTTTTATATACCATAACAAGTAATTTCTAACTATATTACTATCTCTGTATTTATGGTTATCAAAATATTTAATTTCATTTTCTTCCTTAAATCCAGTCTGGACCTTCAAAAATTCAATTATTATATTGTCAATTAGCCTTCTTGACAAAGGAAACTGTCTAACCCCATTTTCATCCATCAAATAAGTTTTTTCATATTCCAACTCATTTTCACCAAGTTCCCTTATCAAATTTTCACATCTTGTCTTTTGCAATTCTGACGGCTGTTTTTTACTAACTTTTATAATAATTTCGTCAATATCCTTTATTCCTTGCATGTATTTATCATATTTTTCAGGTAATTGATTTTTTTCAATCTTAACTTCCTCATCTTTTACATGTATCTGAATCACACCCTGTATTTTATCCACATAATCATTTTGCTTCTTAAATTTATTTACAGGCTTTTTATCAGGAAATTTCACATATTTTGCTGAATATTGACTCAGCACGTATTCCAGCGACTCTATGCTAGTTTTATTTGGAATAGGGTACGAATAAATATAATAAACTATATCCTGTATCCGCAAAACTTCATTATTTTCTTCTCTTCCCCTCAAAACATCAAACCCATGCTGTCTTATTACATTCCCAATGTTTTCATTGTCTTTTGTTGCCTCATCGTACATTTTCAAAATAATATTTATATCTTCCTTATTTTCTTCAAGCACCTTTTTCCCAGTCTTAGTTTCCAAATATTTTACATAATCCTGATTATAAAGATTTTCATCTTGAAACTTAGCTTGCAGTCTCTTCAAAATAGCTTCTTCAGGATTTACAAAGGCTAGTTCAGGTGCTTTTCCATTTTCAGCTCTATCCCTTTTATACTCTTCACTATCCCAGACTTCTTCAAATTTTTGTCCATTAAACGTAAACACACCTGCTTTATTATTTTCAGTACTTTCTGTTGAATTTGAATTTTGTGTTTGTATTGATTTTTGTTGAGAATTATTTGAAACATTAGTTTTAGGTTTTTGCTGAACCACAGCCTGCTTATTTATATTTTTATTATCAGTTTGAGTATGATTCTTCTCTACAACTTTAGTCCCAATTTCACAATTATCTTTAAATCCAATAATTACTGATAAATCGTGTCCTGCTAAATTTTCAGCATAAAGTAAGGAAGGCATTGCATTCCCATCTACTGGTATTCCCCAGACACCTTTAAAATTATTCTCCAAAGCATTAGACATTGCACCTTGTCCACATAAATGTGAGGCGGCAAGCATTCCAGACGATGTAAGCAAAAAACTTTTCCCTCTTAAGTCTTCTGCTTTATATCCCTGATTTCTTTTTTTCATTATTATTGTTTTTACTTTTGTTTCAGAAGCAGTTACTTTTCCTGGCGCTTTGTAAACTGCATTTTTAGGAACTGCTATATTTTTACAAATTTTATCCTTATGTTTTTTCAAAGTTGCCCATCTCATTTTTACAGAACGCATAATTACTTCATCTTGTGCTGCTGGAGTATTCAAAAAACTTTGTTTTCCTGTTAACTTCCATTTTGTGGCACCTTCACCTATAAATCTCGCATTTGCCCAAGTCGAGCCTTTTGGAAGCCACCCCATGTCCATCAAAACATCTGTTCCTATTTGATATTTTCCAATATAATATTTTTGATCTGCTAAATTATATTTTCCTCCACTTTCCAACTTAGCTAATTTTTCAAAAAATTCAACCGCGCTATCCCCAATATCTACCCCATTAAATTTCCTATTTACCACAATTAATTTCCCCCTTTTAATTTTATGATTTTCCTAAAATTAACTTTATTAACTCAAATAAAACTATCACATCCTCTCTTTTATCTTAAAACTTCTTATTTATAATTAATTTTTATCATAAATTATTTTAACTGGCTCTTATGTATATACCCTTTCATATAATACCCTCCCTCTTTATTATAAAAATAAACATATTTCCATCCTTCTTCATTTGAAATTTCCTCAACTGCGACATTATTTGCTAATTTATGAATTATAGAACTGTCTGAACCATAACTTTCTCTTACATTAATAACATCTTCCCTTGAAGTCGTTATAAAAACTTTACCCCTTTTAGGAACTATTTCTCCAAAATCTCTATATTCCTCTCTCCACATTTTCCCGCTTTTCATATCCGTTATTGCATAATTTGTGGCACCACTTGCCGCAACTGTTGATAAAAACAGATTATCTCCATCAATACTTTCCAGTTGATAACCTAAATCTACTGTATCACTTGCAATTATTTTTCCATTTTTTGTAAAAATTGTCTGCCTGTTTGATTGTCCAGCATAAGCGTACGGATAAATAAGTGTGTATATTGAATAAGTTTTATTTGTAAAAAACATTACACTTTCGACTTTATCATTTGCTTCTGTAGAATTTTTATTATATTCTTCAACTGTTTTATAAATTTCTTTTGGCAGTTTATCCAGTGCAATTTCCTTTGTAGAAAGTTCCTTTACAATTTTTACTGTTTCAAAGCCATTTATTTTATTTTCAAATTCTGAAAAGTTTGGGTATTTTATCGTATTTTCCCTTTTTTGAGCAAGTTCTGGATATTTTTGTTCAATAAATATTTTTTCAGGAATCATAAAATTATGATAATTTTCATATACATAATCCACAATTTCCTTTGGAATTTCACGTAATTCCAACCTTTTTAAGTTTTTTAATCGAGAAATTTCCTCAACTCCATTTTTCAATGGATTAAAACTTACATCCAAATGTTCCAGCTTTGTTAATTTTTTAATTCCTCTAATATCACTTATTTTGTTATTATGTATCCATAGTTCCTTTAAATTTGTCAAATTTAATAACGGTTTTATATTCTCTATCTGATTAAAATTTATTTTTAGAACTTCTAATTTTTTCAAATTTTCCAATGGTGTCATATCTTTTATTTTATTCCATCTTAAATCCAGTTCTTTCACATTTTTATAGTTAGATATACAATTTATTTCTGTCAAATTTGAGTTTTTCAATTCAATTTTTTCAGAATTAACATCAAATTTACTTAATTTTTTACAACTTTCATTTTTTTGAAAATTTATTTCACTATCTTTCTTTAATCCTTGACTTCTACTATTATTACAAACCATAAGTAATAATAAAACAAATATTCCAAATATTTTTTTCATTTTTTACCTCCTATTATAATTAAATTTTATTTAAAAATTTTACTATTATTAATTTTATTTTAATTTATATAATAATACCTTATGTTTTAAATTTTGTCAATAAAAAAATAAATTTTTACAAAATTATTCACAAGATCCGAAGATAATAGAAGCAATATTTTTATCTTTAAGTAAAAGTAAAAAAACTCCGAAGACTACTTTAAAGTCAATTAATTTTTTGGAAGTATTCGTAACTTTAAGCTCTATATTTTTTATGGTATACTAGTAATGGTAAAACAATAGTTCATTTTTAGGAGGTATCATAATGAAAAAGTTTAAATTAATAGTGATCTCATCACTTTTAATAGCAACAGGAATTACAACTTTTGCAGAAAGAGCGAATAATAAAAAAATTGAAAAAAAATCAGGTGTATTTACAGAAGCAACAAAGGAAAAATGTATGAGTTTAAAAAACAGTAAAATTTATCAGACTGAGATTACAAGTACAGAATGGAAAGAGGAAGGACCTTTGGAAGAAGATGAAAATGCCAGATTTAGTGGTTCCAGTACAGCTAAGGCTTCGGCTCCCGCACATTGTGTAGTTAGAGGGGAAATTGAAAAGAGAAAAGGTGCAGATGGGAAAGATTACTCGATTGGTTTTGAATTAAGACTGCCTTCGAAATGGAATAATAAATTTCTGTTTCAAGGCGGAGGCGGATTGAATGGAACTGTTTCACCAGCAGTTGGAAAAGCTCGTCCATCAGGGTCAACAGCAACACCTGCCCTGACTCGTGGATATGTAGTTGTAAGTACTGATAGTGGACATTCAGGCTCAAGAGATACAAGCTTTGCAAAAGATCAGCAGGCAGTTTTAAATTATGCATTTCAGTCTACTGGGAAAGTTACAAATGTTGCAAAGCAATTAATAAAAATAATGTATAGTAGTCAACCAAAACATAGTTATTTTATGGGATGTTCAAATGGTGGTCGTGAAGCAATGCAGGCTGCAATGTACTATCCAAATGAATTTGATGGAATTGTAGCCGGAAATCCTGGATTTAGATTATCAAAAGCTGCGATTGGTGAAGCATGGGATAATAATCAATTTCTAAAATATGCGCCTACTGATGCAAATGGCAATAAGATAGTCGCAGATGCCTTGACACAGGAAGATCTGAATGCAGTTGTTCAAGGTGTTGTTGATAGATGTGATGCTAAAGATGGATTGAAAGATGGAATTATAAACAGCTGGGAAAAGTGTGATTTTAAACCTGAAATGATTGAGAAAAAAATTGGTAAGAAAAAAGTTGATTTACTAAATGCAATATTCAACGGAGCGAAAAACAGTAAAGGAGAGAATGTTTATGCATCATGGCCTTATGATGCGGGAATAAGTACAAGAGGTTGGCGTATGTGGAAACATGGTACTTCAAAAACAGGAACACCAAATTCAATGAATTTCATGATGGGAGCATCCAGTTTGAGTGATTATTATATGAAACCTGCAAAACCTGGAATGAAGTCAACAGAATTTGACTTTGATAAGGATGTTGCAAAAACCAATGAAATTGGTGGATTAAATGATGCTGATAAAACGGATTTGTCAACATTTAAAGCTCGTGGTGGGAAAATGATTATTTATGAAGGTGTGTCAGATCCTGTGTTTTCTGCTCATGATATTAGAGACTGGTATAAAAAATTAGTGGAAAATATGGGAAATGTTGACAGTTTCACACGTTTATTCATGGTTCCAGGAATGAATCATTGCGGTGGAGGCCCTGCGATGGAAAATTTTGATGCTTTGACAGCTCTTGAAAAATGGACAGAAGACGGTGTTGCCCCAGATTATATCATTGGAAAAGCTGGAAAAGAATATCCAGATCAAAATAAGGAACAGCCACTTTGTCCATATCCGAAGGTAGCGACTTATATTGGCGGAGACAAGAATAAAGCTAGTAGTTTTAAGTGTAAATAACTTATAAAACTAAACTTTTTAAAATGAGGTGTATAAATGAGTAAAATAAAATATTCATCACAATGGCAAATTGAAGAATTAGAAAGTGAATATGACAAAGAGATGGAAGAAGACTATCAACAAGAGTTGACATTCTCTCAGGAAAATCAATTTAATGATTATCAATATGACTACTATTCACCAAAAGATGAAGATTATTATGATAAACTAAAAGAAATCCAAAGAAAAATTGCTAAAATTAATCATGATAATTATAAAGAATTTGATAATTTTTTTAAAAGTGAAGATATATTTTTGAAATATTGGGAAAATATTAAAAAGAATTATAGGATTATTTATGAAATAGAAAAAGAACTGATTAAAATGGAAGAAGAAATACATCCATCACTGTATATGCCAGCTATAATAGATGATAATAAAGGAGAATTTCAAAAGTTTATAGATAATTTAAAAAAAGAAATTGATGAAAAATTATTACTAATTTGGGAATATGAAAAACCATTATTTCGATATCGATTTGATATTTTACTAACAGATTTTGAAAGAAAAGAAAAAGAAATAAAAACACTAATAGAAACTCATGAAAAAACAATAAATAAACAACTAAAAGAAACAAAAGATATAGAAGAAAAATACAGAGAGTTAATTAATGAACAAAAAAAATATGATAAAAAAATATTAGAAATAATGGGAATATTTTTAAGTATATTTTCAGTAATAGGATTAGGTGTTTCTAGTTTATCAAAATTAAAGAGTAATTATTTTTCTACATGGAGTATGATTTGTGGAACAATTTTAATAACTATTTCAGGATTATTTTATTTAATAAACTTTAATGAGAAAGTTGAAAAGAAAACTTTAAAAATTCTAATACCTGGCATAATTGGGTTAATACTAATAATTATCGGTGTTGTGTGCAAAAAATTTCTTGAGATTTAAATTTAATAAAAATGATGTTTTGAATTAATTTTCTCTACATCATTTTTATTTTTTCAAATTATTTGTTTTTTATTTTATACACTTTCTTTTTATCTCTTATCTTATATCCGTCATCATTTTTATTATAGTGTTTATCAAGTGTTTTTACATCTGCCTCCTTAAAAATTTCCCCTTTGTAATAAGCATTATTCTTATCTTTTGTATAATCTTCATCAAGAATTTGAAAAGTATCAATATCGACATTTTTACTTTCTAATAGGACAAATTTTGTATTATCATTTTCATCTTCAGTAAAATAGTACAAATCTTCATTTTGTTTTACTAAAGAATAGTCTATTACTTCAAAATTTTTTGGCTTAAAATTTTCTATTTTTTTATTTTTATAATAAATATTATTTTTATCCTTGAAAAAATCATTTTTCAAAACTTCAAGACTATTTACATCTACACCACTTACTTTATGTGTTCCATAATAAACTCCTGTTTTATCTTTCCCAATGGAATATCCTTCAGGCTCAAAAGTTTTTACATCTGCATCTTCTATTTTTTTAAAATTATAATAGACATTATTTTTATCTTTTGAATATTCAGAATAATTTTCAATAGGTTGTAAAGTTTTCAAATCAATTTCTGGAGAAATTTCAACTTTTTCAACAACAACGTTATTGCCCTTTTGATAAAAGTGGTGTATTCCATTTTTATCTTTCACATGTGTATAATTGACAAATGGCTCAAAAGATTTTGGATCAATTCCCTTCATCAGCATTCCCTCATAGTAAACTCCATTTTTATCTTTGTAAAAATTTCCGCTCAAATCTTCAAATGTCACGGGATCCAAGCCTTTTATCTGTTTTCCTCTGTCATAAACAGCATTTTTATCTCTTCCTATCGCATAACCATCTATTACTTCAAAACTTTTTGCATCTGCCCCTTTAACTCTTTTTACATCACCATCATAATTATCATAGTAAAAAACATTATTTTTATCTCGATAATACTCTTTCGATACTTCTTCAAAAGTATTTAAATCAGCATTTTGGATTTTTTTCACTTCTTCTCTTCCAAGATAATAAACCCCTTTATCATCTTTGATAATAAGTTTATTTGAGCCAACAATTTCAAAAGTTTTAGGATTTACACCTTTTATTTTTTTATTTAAAAAGTATAAGTTATTTTTATCTTTCCCGTATATAGAATCTATTTTAAAACTGCCGCTATCTGCACTCTCTAATTTTTTTATTTCAATATCGATATTATAGTTATCATTTCCCGCATCCTCTGCATTTTCGACATCAATATCTGAAATTTTCTGTTCACTTTCTTTATAATTAATAAAATAAACGTTATTTTTATCTTTTAAGTACAAAAGCATCGTCATGTTTTCTCCGTCCACGACTTCTAGAGTATTCATATCTATTCCCGCAGGTTTTATTGACTTTATCGTAATTTCTCCATTTTCATATTTATCAAAAGTATAAATACCATTTTTATTAATTAATACAGCTGGTACGTAAAACTGAACAATAACCTTACTTTTTTCTGGACTAAAGCCTTTAATTTTTATAATCTCATTATTTGCAATATAAAAAACATTATCTTTATCTTTTGCAATAAAAGAATTTTCTATTTGAAAAGAGTCCGCATCTACATTTTCTAACTTTTTATTTTTGTAATAAATATTATTTTTATCACTTGCAAAATCATCATTTTCCTCAAAAATTTTAAAAGTCCTGAAATCTACATTTTTTACAATTTCCTTTCTTTCAGGTTCTGTAGCTTCATCAGTAAAATAAATTTTATTTTTTTCTTTAATATAGCCCGCATTTATAATGTTTCCTGATAAAATAAGCAATGTTAAAATTTTTAACAAATTTTTCCTAATTTTCATATCGACTCCTTTTTAAATATCTAATTCTTATACTAAAACCTCGTTTAAAATACAGTAATTTTTTGTTATACATATTATCTTTTTTTCTTTTCAATTTCTGGTTTTATTATATCATTTTTTTGAAATTTACCCTATTAAATTTCTATATTTCTAATGATTTTTATTGTATAGTAAAACTGCCTCAAAAGCGAACTCAAAAGCTATGACTATTTTACTCAAACCCTAAATTTATATAATTTTTAATAGTTCTATTTTAAATGGGTTCGAGTATACAATTAAAAAAAACCTGCAGGTTGTAGTTTCCTGCAGATTTTCGGAGGCGTAAAATGGCAATTTGTCATCTAGTTGCTAAAGATTAGGTATAAAACCACAACCATAACAACGAAAACAACAATATCACCATTTATCATTATCTTTCACCTCCCTCCATATCAAACTTGAGGCGGTGAACCTCAAAATATTATAACACAAAAAAATACCCCAATCAAATAATAATAGATAAGGGCATTTTTTTCACCTGTTTAGTTTGATATGGATGATGTCCATTGTTTTCATTAATAATTATAACACAAATTTTTCATTTTTTCAATCATATAATATTTATTTTTTTATAAATTTATGATAAAT
>ERZ772764.2124-NODE-2124-length-11815-cov-9.583844_pt1 | contig 11815 bp, 9 predicted proteins | sample MGYA00512163_ERZ772764 | MGnify/ENA primary metagenome ERZ772764 (study PRJEB29015, sample SAMEA2737903) | human oral metagenome | biome: human oral; feature: human-associated habitat; material: dental | place: China | collected 2094 ...
CGACGGCGGTCTGGGTCGGCGAGCGCGGCGTGCGCTACTACGCGCACGGCCGGTCCCTGGCGACGTCCACCCGGCTGCTGGTGGAGCAGGCGGCCCGGGTCTCCTCCCCGCAGAAGCGGCTGCGGGTGGCGCGTGAGATGTACTGCATGCGCTTCAGCGGCGAGAGCGTCGACGGGCTGACCATGCAGCAGCTGCGGGGCCGTGAGGGCGCCAGGGTTCGCGAGGTGTACCGGGAGAACTCCAGACGCACCGGGGTGGCCTGGACCCGGCGCGAGTACCGCGCTGACGACTTCGAGGCCTCCGACCCGATCAACCAGGCGCTGTCGGCCGCGCACGCCGCGCTGTACGGCGTCGTCCACGGGGTCATCGTCTCCCTGGGGTGCTCGCCGGGCCTCGGCTTCGTCCACACCGGCCACGAGCGGTCCTTCGTGTACGACGTCGCCGACCTGTACAAGGCGGAGACGACGATACCGATCGCCTTCGACGTCGTCGCCGAGGGGATGGAGGATCTCGCCGGGACGACGCGGCGGCGCGTTCGGGACAAGATCTTCGAACTCAAGGTCATCGAGCGGACGGTCAAGGACATCTACCGGCTGCTCGAGGTCGAGGAGTCGAACGATCTGAGCGCCAACGTGATCTCCCTGTGGGACTACCAGCGGCGCGCGGTCGCCGGCGGGGTGAACTACGCCGAGGAGGAGGCGGACGGATGATGGTGCTCATCCTCTCGGCGGCCCCGGCCTCGCTGCGCGGCTCCATGACGCGATGGCTGCTCGAGGTCTCCCCCGGGGTCTTCGTCGGTCACCTGTCCGCCCGGGTGCGCGAGCAGCTGTGGGAGCTGATCCGTGAGAACCTCGGGGAGGGGCGGGCGCTGCTGATCTGGTCGGTGCGCTCCGAGCAGCGGTTCGCAGTCGCGTCCCTGGGGCATGAGCGCGAACCTGTGGACATCGAGGGCTGCCTGGTGATGAGGACGCCGTACCAGCCGATCAAGGGATCTCAGGCGATCCCCGGCGCCGTCAAGCCCCCGAAGGAGTCGTGGTCCATCGCGGCACGACGACGGCGCTACCGCAACTCGGCGGAGCGGGCCCTGGGTCGGCAGTGAAGGCAGCAGGGGTCTGGTAGAGTACGGGTTCGTTGGGATTCCAAGGATCCGCAAGCGTAAACCCCGCGCGAGCGGGGATGATCCCGCGGCAACCGAGCTGCTCAACCTGCTTGTCGAGTAAACCCCGCGCGAGCGGGGATGATCCGCCAGGGCAGTCCAGCCCCGACACGGTCCACGCGTAAACCCCGCGCGAGCGGGGATGATCCCACGGACCGGGCCATCGCCAGACACAGCACCAGGTAAACCCCGCGCGAGCGGGGATGATCCTCGCGCTGAGGAGAGTACTCGCGCGCCTCGATGGTAAACCCCGCGCGAGCGGGGATGATCCCGTCCGAATTGTTCGCATCAATGATCTTGCCAGGGTAAACCCCGCGCGAGCGGGGATGATCCTCATGGGCGAGAAATCCTTCATCTTCACCGCCCGTAAACCCCGCGCGAGCGGGGATGATCCCTCGGTTCGGCCAGTTCCTCGAATACATGGATCGTAAACCCCGCGCGAGCGGGGATGATCCTCGCCTTCCCACGCTGAGCCACGGCAGGGCACTGTAAACCCCGCGCGAGCGGGGATGATCCCTCGCCTGTAGGGATCAGCTGGCGCAGTGGGAGGTAAACCCCGCGCGAGCGGGGATGATCCTCTCCATTGGACTGAGCGCCGCTCGCTCGCGGCGTAAACCCCGCGCGAGCGGGGATGATCCGTCAGTCATTGCATTCCTCCTGCAATAAATAGTGGTAAACCCCGCGCGAGCGGGGATGATCCCTCGGGGGACGCGAAAATGACGAGGTCCTCGGGGTAAACCCCGCGCGAGCGGGGATGATCCGAATGCTTCGGTCAAGGTGGAGATCGCGAAGGCGTAAACCCCGCGCGAGCGGGGATGATCCGCTCGAGGTAGGTGTACCCGTCGGTGCGCGTGAGTAAACCCCGCGCGAGCGGGGATGATCCCGCGATCAGCGCACGAGCCACAGCCAGCGGGATGTAAACCCCGCGCGAGCGGGGATGATCCCCCCGACCACGGCGTCGGCACTTTCGCCGTCCGGTAAACCCCGCGCGAGCGGGGATGATCCGTGGGCCGAGATTAAGGCCAATTCCAAGGGTGGGTAAACCCCGCGCGAGCGGGGATGATCCCATTGCACAGCGTCACAGCCGTGCCCGGCGTCCGTAAACCCCGCGCGAGCGGGGATGATCCTATGCGACGTCACGGACCTCACCATCCTCGCCCGGTAAACCCCGCGCGAGCGGGGATGATCCTGCGGGCATAATTGCCCCACCTGTGCATGACGAGTAAACCCCGCGCGAGCGGGGATGATCCTCCACACAGGATCCACCGGCATCGGCACCGGACGTAAACCCCGCGCGAGCGGGGATGATCCGTACGCAAGCGGCCCAGAGCCCATGGCGTACGTGTAAACCCCGCGCGAGCGGGGATGATCCCGCGGCGACATACTACTCGCCCCAGGCGCACACGTAAACCCCGCGCGAGCGGGGATGATCCCCGAAGATGACACCACTGAAACCATTCCCGAAGGTAAACCCCGCGCGAGCGGGGATGATCCGCATGCATCATCGCCACACTCGCCCAAGTGGAAGTAAACCCCGCGCGAGCGGGGATGATCCTTTCATTATCTATTGGGCGCTGACTCACGGCTAGTAAACCCCGCGCGAGCGGGGATGATCCCGACTTACACGGCGACGCCCATCGTGCTCAAGCGTAAACCCCGCGCGAGCGGGGATGATCCCGCCCCTCACACTAATGCACGCCTCACGAACGAGTAAACCCCGCGCGAGCGGGGATGATCCTTGGAAATCAATTCCCCGTCCCGCTCTTTTATTGTAAACCCCGCGCGAGCGGGGATGATCCAGACTCTCCCTTCCGTCCCGCCTGATAGAGCGAGTAAACCCCGCGCGAGCGGGGATGATCCCATCGGCTGCTTCGTCTCACGGTCCACGCGCTGGTAAACCCCGCGCGAGCGGGGATGATCCGTTTCCTCTCGGTCTATGTGGATGGGTGGGTGAGTAACCCCCGCGCGAGCGGGGATGATCCCCCGGTAGATGATGTCCTCGGCAAGCCGGTCCTGTAAACCCCGCGCGAGCGGGGATGATCCTGGTCGTTCAACGCCCCCGCCTCAGGACGGGCCGTAAACCCCGCGCGAGCGGGGATGATCCCCGTGTTCATTGTGTCTTCCTCTCTTCCTTTCAGTAAACCCCGCGCGAGCGGGGATGATCCGTATGACCCCGCCCCGGTGCGGGGACCAGAATCGTAAACCCCGCGCGAGCGGGGATGATCCCGCTGATGATTGGGGTGACGCGGCGAATGAACGGTAAACCCCGCGCGAGCGGGGATGATCCGCGCGGGCGGAAGCGGGCTCTCCACCACCTGGCGTAAACCCCGCGCGAGCGGGGATGATCCGCCTGCGCCCCCGCACCATCCGCCCCGCCGAGTAAACCCCGCGCGAGCGGGGATGATCCCCCAGAAGGGGACACCATGTACGAGATCGAGGTGTAAACCCCGCGCGAGCGGGGATGATCCGGATTCGGGGATATCACCCCGTCAATCTGAACCGTAAACCCCGCGCGAGCGGGGATGATCCTTCAGGCTGCGGGCCGCCGACATGCTCACCGCCGTAAACCCCGCGCGAGCGGGGATGATCCGACTGCACCTCCTCCTGAGCGAGGAATTCTACTGTAAACCCCGCGCGAGCGGGGATGATCCTTCCTGCAGTGAAACGTCGTGGTGCTTCACGGCGTAAACCCCGCGCGAGCGGGGATGATCCTCACCGACGCCTTCAAGCGCTTCCTCGATTGGAGTAAACCCCGCGCGAGCGGGGATGATCCCTGAATGTGCCGCCCACGCCGTGCCCGCCGGTGGTAAACCCCGCGCGAGCGGGGATGATCCGACCTTCTCCGAAGAAGGTTGCTATAGCAACGAGTAAACCCCGCGCGAGCGGGGATGATCCTGCCGCGCTTCTGGCCGAGATCGGCGAGCTCAAGTAAACCCCGCGCGAGCGGGGATGATCCTAATCCGCGACGGCGCGTCCGCGCGATCCATATGTAAACCCCGCGCGAGCGGGGATGATCCTCCTTGTCCCCCGTCCGCGCCACCATGTCCCGAGTAAACCCCGCGCGAGCGGGGATGATCCCAGCCTTTATGGGAAGTTCGGCAGTGGCACTGAGTAAACCCCGCGCGAGCGGGGATGATCCTTACGATCTTCTCGTGCGTGTGGGGGATGATTCGTAAACCCCGCGCGAGCGGGGATGATCCACATCAATATTCGCCACGAACTCGGGGGAGGCGAGTAAACCCCGCGCGAGCGGGGATGATCCCGTACCCGCCGTCCGCCGATCCGCGTACGTGAAGTAAACCCCGCGCGAGCGGGGATGATCCCCCCCGCACACAGTGGGGGACAGAAAGAAGGAGGTAAACCCCGCGCGAGCGGGGATGATCCGTGGCAGTACTGGGTGCGGGGCAGGTTCTTAACGTAAACCCCGCGCGAGCGGGGATGATCCCAGCGAGAAGTTCACCGGCGAGTGGTCCAAGGAGTAAACCCCGCGCGAGCGGGGATGATCCCGCATCATGACCGGCACCGACGAAGGCGATGCCGTAAACCCCGCGCGAGCGGGGATGATCCTGCTCCCGACCGCTGGCCGCCGAGCTGCTTCAAGTAAACCCCGCGCGAGCGGGGATGATCCTCCATTCGCCGACGGCGTGGATTCCCGAGCTCAGTAAACCCCGCGCGAGCGGGGATGATCCTTGCCGCCACTGGCGGCGCATGGCGGGCGTCCAGTAAACCCCGCGCGAGCGGGGATGATCCTGACGCCATTCGCGAAGCCGTCGCGAAGCCTCGGTAAACCCCGCGCGAGCGGGGATGATCCGTCGTCGTTGGCGGACCATGCGATGGCGGCGAGGTAAACCCCGCGCGAGCGGGGATGATCCGTTGCGCGAGGCCTCGCGAGACCCTCGCGACGGGTAAACCCCGCGCGAGCGGGGATGATCCCGACGTACCTCGTCTTGAAGTTGGCCGTGGGCAGTAAACCCCGCGCGAGCGGGGATGATCCCCTCCTGCCCGGCGACCTCCTCCTGTCCGAGCGGTAAACCCCGCGCGAGCGGGGATGATCCCAAGTACCGGCGCGACAACCGCCCCGACATCGAGTAAACCCCGCGCGAGCGGGGATGATCCGGGGGCGCCGTATTCGGGCTTGGTGTTGTAGGACGTAAACCCCGCGCGAGCGGGGATGATCCCCCGGCCTCCATGAGTATGCACTGGAGGTGGTAGTAAACCCCGCGCGAGCGGGGATGATCCCAGAGCACTCACGCAGGCATTCAATATGCCCGCGTAAACCCCGCGCGAGCGGGGATGATCCGATCTCCTACACCGCCCATCCCTACACCGTGGCGTAAACCCCGCGCGAGCGGGGATGATCCGGCGTGGATCGGGGCCCAGTCGGGTCTGCCGTCGTAAACCCCGCGCGAGCGGGGATGATCCGCAGAATGACCTTCCGCTGGGCCTTCGCGGTGAGTAAACCCCGCGCGAGCGGGGATGATCCCGCGACGCCGAATAAATCCCATGGTGATGAAGGGTAAACCCCGCGCGAGCGGGGATGATCCTATGTACGATAATCCGACCGATTTCCAGGTGTAGTAAACCCCGCGCGAGCGGGGATGATCCCTCCGTGAGCCTCTCCAACGCCGCCCTAGCCTGGTAAACCCCGCGCGAGCGGGGATGATCCGATCAGGTAGGTGTGCCCGCGGCCGCGGGTCTTGTAAACCCCGCGCGAGCGGGGATGATCCCGCGATTCAAACCCGGTCCGGGAATCAACAGCGGTAAACCCCGCGCGAGCGGGGATGATCCGGTAGTCTATGTCAATGATAAGGGGCAGCTCGCGTAAACCCCGCGCGAGCGGGGATGATCCCACGGTGGACAAGTTCATTAAAGACGTCGCCGCGTAAACCCCGCGCGAGCGGGGATGATCCCCGGCCGCGGCTTAGAGTAAAGAGCATACATTTGTAAACCCCGCGCGAGCGGGGATGATCCCCGCCCTCACGCAGACGAACGACTCGCCATTCCGTAAACCCCGCGCGAGCGGGGATGATCCCGCCGCCCGCGCCTGCGACGTCGTCAAACGCCCGTAAACCCCGCGCGAGCGGGGATGATCCCGCGGAGACATACTCCTCGCCCCAGGCGCACACGTAAACCCCGCGCGAGCGGGGATGATCCCGCTTTCCGCGCCGTCGCAGACGGCGACCCGGTGTAAACCCCGCGCGAGCGGGGATGATCCTAGCGGCAGAGGCCTGCGATCACATCCATCGGGGTAAACCCCGCGCGAGCGGGGATGATCCTCATAGATAGGGCGCGGGATGGTAGTGGAAATAGTAAACCCCGCGCGAGCGGGGATGATCCGTGGGCTCCGCAGGAGGATGAGATCTAATGGGAGTAAACCCCGCGCGAGCGGGGATGATCCCAATGTTCCCGCGCTTGAAGATCGCGAGAGGGTGTAAACCCCGCGCGAGCGGGGATGATCCGGACTCCGGGCACGTTTGGGACGTGCACGAGGTGTAAACCCCGCGCGAGCGGGGATGATCCATCATGATGGCCGATATTGACATGACGGTCGCAGTAAACCCCGCGCGAGCGGGGATGATCCGTCGCCCTGGTGGACGTGGGCGGCCCGCCAGGTGTAAACCCCGCGCGAGCGGGGATGATCCGCAGATTGCGGGGCGGGCGCCCCACATTTCGAGGTAAACCCCGCGCGAGCGGGGATGATCCCCCGGCTCCGCGCCGCCGTCCTCGCCCTCGCCGGTAAACCCCGCGCGAGCGGGGATGATCCCGGCAGGAGCGAGTCAGGCCGCGAGCTGATGCAGTAAACCCCGCGCGAGCGGGGATGATCCGGGGTCGGCGACGGTCGCGCCGGGCGGGGTCAGGTAAACCCCGCGCGAGCGGGGATGATCCCCCGAAAGGGGACACACCGATGACCACCACCACGTAAACCCCGCGCGAGCGGGGATGATCCCGCCGCGAAATTCCAGGCCAGGGACGCCGGGATGTAAACCCCGCGCGAGCGGGGATGATCCCAACACGGAGGTCGAGCGGTTCCGCGACTACTGGTAAACCCCGCGCGAGCGGGGATGATCCGGCGCGTTGGTTTGGGACAAGGGTCAGCGTAGCGTAAACCCCGCGCGAGCGGGGATGATCCGGCCCAGGAGCAGGCCGCCCGCCCCGCCTACAGGTAAACCCCGCGCGAGCGGGGATGATCCCGCCCCCACCGCCGCCAACAACACGGAGGTCGAGTAAACCCCGCGCGAGCGGGGATGATCCCGCCGTGGCCCTGTTCCCCACCTGCGAGCGGCTGTAAACCCCGCGCGAGCGGGGATGATCCCATCGGCAAGATCGAGATCCGCGAGGTCGCCGAGTAAACCCCGCGCGAGCGGGGATGATCCCGGGGCACGCTGCCCCTGCGCGACTGGGGCGACGTAAACCCCGCGCGAGCGGGGATGATCCGATACTGACCACCGTAAGGGTCGGAAATATTCGGTAAACCCCGCGCGAGCGGGGATGATCCTCGCACTCACCGCATCATTGCGCGAGGTATAGGGTAAACCCCGCGCGAGCGGGGATGATCCGTCGCGGACTGAGAATTTCATCATGGGTATGGAGTAAACCCCGCGCGAGCGGGGATGATCCTGCGGAAGACATTTAATAACTCCTTCCCGGGCGGTAAACCCCGCGCGAGCGGGGATGATCCTTTCCTCATGGGTATGGAGGATTCAAGGGCCGAGTAAACCCCGCGCGAGCGGGGATGATCCCGATTCCCGATGGCGCCATGCGCGTGATCGGAGGTAAACCCCGCGCGAGCGGGGATGATCCTGTGCGCATCTCCATGCTCACAAGCGTGGGCGCGTAAACCCCGCGCGAGCGGGGATGATCCGACCTTCACGTACTCAGGAAACATTTGTCTTCCGTAAACCCCGCGCGAGCGGGGATGATCCCCACGAAAACCGCTGCGCACTTGAATGCACGGAGTAAACCCCGCGCGAGCGGGGATGATCCCGAGGATATTCTCAGGCGCGCGTTCCTGGACGCGTAAACCCCGCGCGAGCGGGGATGATCCCGAGAACGGCGATATTATTGGTGGCACTCCCGGGTAAACCCCGCGCGAGCGGGGATGATCCCCAAACGCACTGCCCCGCCCTCCATGACAGGAAGTAAACCCCGCGCGAGCGGGGATGATCCTATTTCCTTCCGATATGAGGCGGTGAAATATTTGTAAACCCCGCGCGAGCGGGGATGATCCGGCCGCCGCCGCCAGACTCTCCCACTGACGCACGTAAACCCCGCGCGAGCGGGGATGATCCCCTCCTCCCCGTGCTCCCGCAGGAGGGCGGGGAGTAAACCCCGCGCGAGCGGGGATGATCCCGGTCTTGTATGCGGATAAATCTTAGGCGCCGAGTAAACCCCGCGCGAGCGGGGATGATCCCCGAACGGTCGGTTAATTTAGGAAGACTTGCGAGTAAACCCCGCGCGAGCGGGGATGATCCTATCCGCGTCAATATCAAGCTGCAGGCGGGGAAGTAAACCCCGCGCGAGCGGGGATGATCCGTCGAGCTCGTGGGACTCCAGAACCTCGCGCGGGTAAACCCCGCGCGAGCGGGGATGATCCTTCTGAGGCTTTTGGAAATAGAGTGCGTCAGACGTAAACCCCGCGCGAGCGGGGATGATCCATGCCACGCCAAATCATCCCAGGAGTCACACAGGTAAACCCCGCGCGAGCGGGGATGATCCCGGCGTCGGAGGTCGCCGGAGTGACCCGGTGGGGTAAACCCCGCGCGAGCGGGGATGATCCGCCCGTCGGCCTCATGGAGCTGCTCATCGGCCGGTAAACCCCGCGCGAGCGGGGATGATCCTGTCCCGGAATGACCTCATCACGATCAGTGAGGGTAAACCCCGCGCGAGCGGGGATGATCCGTAGTGGGTCGCATACCCGATTCCTGCCTCTACGTAAACCCCGCGCGAGCGGGGATGATCCTTTCCGCAAATAATCCGCATCATAGGAGACAGCGTAAACCCCGCGCGAGCGGGGATGATCCCACAAACCACCACCACACACCACCATGACCACCGTAAACCCCGCGCGAGCGGGGATGATCCGTGTGGACCGAGGACGACAGGGTCGGCGTCACCGTAAACCCCGCGCGAGCGGGGATGATCCTGTGGTCGGCACCATCGCCGTCCGTAAGGGCGAGTAAACCCCGCGCGAGCGGGGATGATCCCTGGCCGACCACCTGCGCGCTCGCAGCCTGGTGGTAAACCCCGCGCGAGCGGGGATGATCCCGCAGAACCCGAAAGGAACCCCCCGATGAACACGTAAACCCCGCGCGAGCGGGGATGATCCTTTCACTACTTTCTATCCGCTCTCTACCCCGATGTAAACCCCGCGCGAGCGGGGATGATCCCCCCGCCCTATCACGATTTCCTACTCATAGGTTGTAAACCCCGCGCGAGCGGGGATGATCCATACTGTGCCGGGCTTAGCTCGTTTCGGAGCGTGTAAACCCCGCGCGAGCGGGGATGATCCGTACTACGCCCAGCAGATGCTCTACTGCTACGCGTAAACCCCGCGCGAGCGGGGATGATCCGGCCGCCACGCCGACCGAGGTCCTCAAGGCCGCGTAAACCCCGCGCGAGCGGGGATGATCCGGGCCGCCAGGGCCGCCCACGAACTGGCCGCGAGTAAACCCCGCGCGAGCGGGGATGATCCGGTCCTGTGGAGGAGGGCGTGGACGCCCGCCGCGTAAACCCCGCGCGAGCGGGGATGATCCGGAGTTCTCCTGGTCGTTCACCGGCACTCCCGTGTAAACCCCGCGCGAGCGGGGATGATCCCCAGGAGATCACCCTGCTCACCGCTGGCGGCGGGTAAACCCCGCGCGAGCGGGGATGATCCCGGCGCACGCACCCTCAGTGTGCTCGGCCTCGAGTAAACCCCGCGCGAGCGGGGATGATCCGGTAACGCTGCGCGTTACGTCGATTCTTCCGGTGTAAACCCCGCGCGAGCGGGGATGATCCCGAGGCCGTGATCCGCCGCGACGCGCGCCTGATGTAAACCCCGCGCGAGCGGGGATGATCCTCTGCTCTCCGCGGTGGCCGCGGTGGTCCCGCAGTAAACCCCGCGCGAGCGGGGATGATCCGTCGTCGAGCGCGCGGATCATGGTGGCGGCCGCGTAAACCCCGCGCGAGCGGGGATGATCCTGTTGTCCTTAGAGCCGGTGCGGTGGCGGCTCTGTAAACCCCGCGCGAGTGGGGATTGCTCCCAAGACGGCAGATGGTATAATTAGGAATCGAAGCGGGGTTCCCCCCTGGACCAGCCTTGAAATAACAGGCCGATTGAACGTCCGGGCATTGGGGCCCCACTTCAATGTGCAGCAGCCGTAAGTCCCACGCAAGTAGAGACGATCACAATGGGTCTGGCTTCGCGAGTACTTGACGCCCGGATCTGGCGAGTTTTCAACGACCGGAGTCGTAGCACACCCGGAGGAAGGCGTCCGCCGACTTCAGGGCCCGGTCCACGGCGCCGGCCGCCCGCAACCCCTGGAAGAGGGACACCGAACGCGCCTGGCAATTGATCGACCGCTTCGGGTTGAACTCGATATCCGTGAAGGCCGTGTAGGGTGCCAGCTCGTCAACTAGTTCGGGACGCCCCGCCAGGGCGCCCACGTATAACCAGTCGTAGAAGAAGGTCCGCGGCTCCAAAGGGAAGGCGCGCGAGAAGAACTCGAATCCCACCAGCTCGCCGCTCGCCCGGAGTCGCGGGTCGCGCTTGGCGTCGCGGGGACTCGCTCCGAGCAGGTCGGTGAACGGCCCTCCATCCGCGAAGACCTTGGAGGCCTGGAAGACCGACTCGACCGGGTACTCCGCACCGCCCTGGCGGATCATGAGGCGGAAGGCGCTCAACTCCACTCCCAGGGTGAGCGGGGACCTGCCCGAGACCTCCAGCATCCGCGCGCCCGGGTACGCGGCCAGGAAGGAACGATGAAGGCTGTCGACGGACCGCTGCTTCTGCTTGAGGGAGAACCCCGGGTGGAAGACGAACTCGGTGTTGACCTCGCGGACGTAGGGCCTCGTCCCCAGGGGTGTGAAAACAGGCCGCCTGGCCATATCCGCTCCCGTCCCGATCCGTGTCGATCCGCCCCGATCCGCCTCGGCCCGTTCCGCCTCAGTCGCGGCCTTGGTCGTCATCGGGAACCACCTGCGTGCCCGCGCATCCGGCCACGATCTCCGCGGCCTGGCCCAGCGCCCCGATGACCGCGCGCCCGCCGGTGCGCTCCACGAAGTTCGCGCAGGCCTCCGCCTTGGGCCCCATGGACCCGGCCGGCAGGCCCAGTTCCCGCAGCTGGTCCGGTGTGGCCCGCTCGAGCAGCCGCGCTTGCGGCGTGCCGTAGCCCGCGACCACTCCGGCGACGTCGGTGAGGACGATGAGCAGGTCCGCGCCGATCTGCTCCGCCAGCACCGCCGAGGCCAGGTCCTTGTCGACCACGGCCTCCACGCCCTCGTGCGTGCCGTCCTGCCAGGTGCGCACCGCGACCCCGCCGCCGCCCGCGCACACCACGATCGTCCCCCGGTCCAGCAGGGAGGCGACGACGTCGGCCTCCAGGATGCTCCTGGGCGCCGGCGAGGGGACGACGCGCCGCCAGTACTCGCCGTCGCGCGCCATGGTCCAGGCCCGCTCGG
>ERZ772764.2125-NODE-2125-length-11815-cov-5.100680_pt1 | contig 11815 bp, 9 predicted proteins | sample MGYA00512163_ERZ772764 | MGnify/ENA primary metagenome ERZ772764 (study PRJEB29015, sample SAMEA2737903) | human oral metagenome | biome: human oral; feature: human-associated habitat; material: dental | place: China | collected 2094 ...
ACATACATTTTAGGAAAATAAAGCTCAAACGTCTTTCCTCCCCCTAAATCTGTCTGCACCATTACATCCCTAGTTGATTTTTCATCTCCGTAAGTCATCGCCCACAATGATAGCTCTTTCACATTCTGCTTATTTTGATCATATAAATTGCTTTCTTCGAAATTTCCAAGTCCCCCAAACATTCCTTTCAGGCTGTTTCCTATTCCATTTGTAAATGAATTTGTCATTGGAAGTGCTGAGCTTACTCCTAATACTTGAGAAACAAGTTTGCTTTTACTGCTTTCTTTTGTTTTTTAGCGACTGATTCATGATGATAAGAGGTTACTGCTTAATGAGGCTTCTGGAAGTTCTTCTCCTGCTTCATTATCTTTGTCAAATAAGTGTTTTACACTTTTATATTGGTTAAATAATGTTCCCATACCAAGTGTTCCCATTATTCCGCTAACTATTCCTTCACCTTCATCTTCGGGACTATTATTTTCTGAAGCTGTGGGAAGTAGTCTTCCTACAATTCTTAATGTTACTTGGCTTTGAGAAGCACTCATCGTTTCACCATATATTGGGTTTGTGCTGTAAGATACTTCCAGTATTTCATCACTTGAAAGAATTACTCCGCCTTGCTGTGTCAGTCCTCCCATTGCATTTGAAATTGGATTTTTATTTTCTCCATTTGATACAAAGTTCATTGCCACACTTGGAACTGAAACGTTGCCTAAACCTCCGAACTGATTATTTGACGTATTGTTATTTCCTCCAGCTATACTTACTCTAAATTTCATAATTTTTCCTCCTGTTTATTTCTTTTATTTAAATTTTTTATTCTACTATTATTTTTCTAGGTATTATTCGTTTTTTCTCAACTTTTTTTCTTTCTGTTCCTAAATTATCTAATATTGTCAATAAATGTCTGAACATTTGTTCATTTGTATAATTTTCATCTGTCAAATTAAGTTTTGCATTTATATATGAAGTTATAACATCTCGTTCTATAACATCCTGCTGTAGACAAGTTACATAGAAATTTATATCAAAAATATCAAGATTTTCCTTTTTTGAAACTTCCTTTCCCCATAATTTTAATACATATGGATGAAAAGTACCCCATTCATGTGCCGAAGAGTATTTTGTATTTATAATTTCCATCAAGTTAAAATCTCTTCTTAAATCTCTGAAATTTTGATAATCATTTCTCAATTCAGCCCCTTCTCTTGTAATAAACCTTGTTATCTCAATTTCATCTTCATTAATATTTTCCCCAAGTTCCAGCACAAAACGTCCTTCCCTTACATAATATTTTCTTTCTTCTATATCTGACACTAATTTAAGTTTTAATATATACCGTTCCTCTTGTTTTGGCATATCAAATATATAATCTTCCTTCATCCAAAAAAGTTCCCCGTTGCATTTTGCCATTCCTTTTGTAATTGTCACTATTCTCTCGCTGTAATTGGGTATCAAGTCGAACCCTTTTATTATTCCATTACTTTTGTCAGAATACATCAAGCTCAATACTTCAAGCGGGTTATCCCTTAATAAATCTAAATCTTCCTTTTCCAGCACATTTCCTTTTTTAAAAACTGGATATTTATTTATAAACATTATTTTTGTAATTTCCTCCTATAAAAATAAAAGGAGATAGACGGGATTGTCTACCTCCTTGTGTTACATTATGCTTCCTGAGCAGCATATCCACCTTCAATTGCAACTTCCTTAACTTTCTCTTTTTTCTGTTTGATTTTCAATGAGAATGTTCCAGTTCCTGCCTGATTTCCATAGGCCTCTTCGTAATCAACAACAAACGCATTTGTCATATCAATTTTTCTTACCATTTGTCCTGCGGATATTACCTCTAATGATACAGTTCTGTATGCATCGCTTGATTCAGCAGGTACTAACGACCATTGAGCAACCTTTCTTGTGTCATCTTCAGCATCTCCATTTGTAGCTGCCAAAATTTTCCCTTTAATTTCAATGATAATTCCCAAATCAGTTGCTCTTGCGTTTGAATCATCAGGTGATTCTGAAAGAAATTTAACATCCAAGATGCTTTCCTTTTCTAATAAAATTTCTTCTCCTTGTCCTTTTACATTCAATCTAAATCCCATAAAAGTCCTCCTTTATATATAATTTTTGTTACTAAACATAATTAGTTTTTGTTAATTTCAACTTGTAAATTCTTAACATTTCCTGCAAATGTTATATTTAACTGACATATCCCATTTTCTTCATCAATTGTGTGTGTAATGTCATCACCTTTTTGCATTATTCCATTTACAAATTTTAAGTCTTTTGTCCATATTGATTTTTGACTTTCTGGATTTGTACTAAAGAACATATTTAATTTATCTTCTTTAAAGTCAGTTGTAACAAATCTTAAAGTTCTTTCAATGAATGTTGTTGTTAAAGTTTTATACAATGATTCATAAGTTCCTTCTGGATTTCTTGCTAATGTTCTCGCCTTATAAACAACAATATTTTTTATTTTTTCTTTTTGCATATGTGCAGAATCAGATGAAAATATGAATCCATAATTAAACTGATTAATTCTATCTTTTATTGTATTTGTAAATCCTGAAATTTCTTTTGACATAGTAGTTCTTGCTTTATATGAATTATCTTCAGCTTCTATATCAAATCTCACTCCTGGATATACTGGCGATACATTTTTGAATCTATCTTTTAAGAAATTAGGACATTGACTGGCTGCTGTTATTCCCGCTGCAACATAAGAAGAATCAACATATACTCCCTCTATCCAAAATTTCAACAAATCTTCTTTGTCTTTTGATAATTCAGCACCAACTTCTTCTTGATACTTCATTTTAAAGTCTAGCACTACACCAGATTTGTCTTTTGGTATTATTGTAAAATTGGGAATCGAAGGTATTAGATATTCTGAATAAGGTTGATCCTCAAGAGTTTTAGTTTTTTCTATGTATTTATCAACACCCATAGTTGCCAAATTATCAAATGATGTTTCATAAGTTCCTTCAAAATTAAAAAATACTTGTATTTTATATTTACCTAAAACTGTCATCAGGTTTGTTAAAGTTTCTATTGTATTCTTTTCAATTTTCTCTTCAGCCTTAGTTCCTTTAAATCTTTCTCTTACTTTCTTTTTACCTTTTTCCACATCTAAATCCACATTTGGATATATTCCAAACCAAATTGTATTGTCAAAATCATTTTTCGCATTGACTGTATTTAAGAATGCCTGCAATCTTTCTTTGTTTCCAGCTTTAACAATCATTTCAGGTTTTATATTTGTTATTAATAATGTTGGTTTCATTAACGACACTTTAGTATCATACTGTTCAAAGAACATTTTTATACCTAACAATTTTTCTATCAATGGTTTTGCAATTTTTACAAAATCTTCCTGAGCTGATTTATAAAAAGCCAAGTAATTATTATAATTTTCAACTTCCTGCACTGGATCAATTTCGACAATTCCTTTTGCTAAAGGAACAAATGTTCTTACAACTAAATCACTTATATATTGGTTCGGTTCTTCTGAAATACTTTCATAATCATCTCTAAATGCTTCAACTAATTCTGTCGTATGTTTTTCCTCTACTAAAGTTAATGCTCTTGATTCTTCCTGTTTGTATTCTATAACTTCAAGCTCTCCCTTATCTCCAACTTGAAGCATTCCCAATTTAATCTTTTCAGATTTTGCATTATTTTCATCATGTCCAATAAGAAGTCTTGTTTTTATATCTTCAATAGCTAGTGGAAGCATTCCTAAAACATTACTATAATTTTTTGAAGCCTCTTCAAACTTTTCATTAAGTTTATCTCCTAGTTCCAATTTTTTAGGATTTTCATCATCAAGTTCCTCGTATTTATTATATACATATGCAATTTCTTTTCTTGTCTGTTTTATATCTTCAATTACTTTTTTTGGAGATATTAACTCTAAAATATTTTCAAATTTGAAGTCTACGTTTCTATTTCCTTGTGATTTTCTAGCTTCAATAAGAGTATTTAACATTTTGAAAAACGTATTGCCGTTATCAATTTTGATTTCAGTTATTAGTTCTTCTGGTATTCCTTCAGGCTTTTTCAAAATATACTTTATACTTTGAGTTTCCGCATTATAATAACTGTAAACTTTTGGCTCAAACTTTGCTAAAAATTCATCAAAACTGCTTACTAACAAATGCTTATTAATTTCAAGTATTCTTTCATCATCAAGTGAATCCATCTTTCGTGCATCATCAATCAAAGTTATTAAATCCATTTTTTCTGGATTAACTTCTTCAAATAGAATCGTTCTATTTGTCTGATTAATAAAATTTTTAGTTGTCATCTATCCTAATTCCTTTCATACATATTTTTTTACAAATACCAAACATATCTTTTGTAAATTATACTTATTTTTTATATTTTTGTCAAGAAAAATTAAATTCTATTCAATCTAAATAAATTACTGTTCTAAAATATAAATTAAATCTAAAAATACAAACTCAAATATTTTTAATCTCTCATAGATTGTATAATATATTGCGACAAACTAAAAAAATATAAAAACTCATGATAATTTCGTGTTAAAATGTTAGTAACCACAAAAACATTAACGAAAGGAAATATATCATGAGCCATAAATATTTTACCATAAATGAAAGAAATAAACTAGAGGTCCTGCTAAAATTATATATTCCCAAAATCGAGGGATAAAATTTTTTCTTGATTTTATTGTATTTTTAAGGAGTGAGTTATATGTTGATTAATACTAATAATTTTAGCGATATTTCCAATTTTATCAATAGTTTATCTTATGTAGATTTTGAAAAAATTGTTAAAGAGTATTCTATTGTTAATAACATTAATTATGATATGACTTTAAATAAAATGATAACTGTTAATTTAGAGGAAAGATTAAATAAATTAGAAATCAATAAAACTTGTCCTAATTGTAACTCACATCTTAAAGTTAAAAACGGTAAAAGACCAAATGGTATACAAGAATATAAATGTAAAGAATGTAAAACTAAATTTACTGCTTTTACTGATACTATATTAGAAAAATCTCATTTTCATTGGGATATTTGGGTTAAAATATTAGAACTTACTATTAATAATTATTCTGTTGAAAAAATAGTAAATATATTACAAAATGATTATAAATGTAGTAACATCAATTCTAAAACAATTTGGCATATGAGATTGAAATTAATACATAGTATAGCAAGTTTACCTGTACCTACTTTAACAGGAGTAATACAAATTGACGAAACTTTTGTTAGAGAATCGCAAAAAGGAAGTAAAAATCTTATAAGTTATATAAAAAACGAAGAAAGATTACCAAGATATGGGAAAATACCATCTAAATACGGAATTACCGGAAGTGAATTTGCTACTATTACTACTGCTATTGATAATAGAGGTTATTCAATTTGTGAAGTTAGTGGATTAGGCAGATTAAAAGAAGATATATTCTATGAATTATTTAATGAAAAAATAGATAATCCTACTTTTATATGTACTGATGGTAATAATGTTTATTCTAAATATTCTGAATTACTAAATATTCCTCATTATATAAAACCATCTAATTATAATGATATATTAAATAAAAATAATTATTATAACACTAATAATGAAGAAGAAAGAGAATTAATATTATTAAATTTATATAACAATAATATGATTGATTATTTAGATAATATGGGAAAATTAACATATTTAGAATTTAAAAATATAAAAAACAGAAATAATTTAAATCTATCAAGGGTCAATCAATTACATAGTGATATTAAAAAGTTTATAAATATAGATAAAGCCAATGTATCAACTAAATTTTTATCTGATTACATTAAATTTTTCAATTATATTAGAAATTGGAAAGTAAAAAACTCTCATTATCCTACATCCTCTAAAGATATTGAGAGTATATTCGTTGAAATATTAACTAAAAAAGTTGATTGGAAAATAAAAGATATACAGAAAAAAAGAATTAAAAATACCTAAACCTAATGGAAGTTATATGAAATTGTTAATAGAAGAAACTAACAAAATACAATTAGAAACTAATTCTACATTTCAATATAATGAAGAAAATATCAGTTCTCTTAATAAAAGAGAATATTTGTTAAATATTCCTACCAAATATTTATATGAATTAGCAAAAGAATATAAAATACCAAAATACAAAAAACTTGCTAAATGGTCTATTGTTACTATATTACTTAAACAAGAAGATATTAACAGTAAAATTCATAAATTGATTTTTGATTTTAAATTGTAAAAAAAGCCGAATTTTAATTCGGTTTTTTTATTCACTTTAGTACGTTAAACTTAAGCCATGTGTTAATTGCTTCTTCAAATTTTTCCATTCTGTTTTCTTTATTAAAAAATGGAAAACCTATTATTTTATAATTATCAGGAACTGTTTTATCAGTTGTCGCCATATTTTCTATTTCTAAAGAAAATTTTTCTTTCCACATATCATGGTCTAATAAATGCGTACCTTTAGGTTCAATATATCCTTGATAGGTTAAATTTACTCCATTATTTTTCTTCCTTACAAAAAGTAAAAAGTCCGGTTCAAATCTTTCTCCTGCTTCAAACGAATAAATTGCAAGTTCTGGTATTCTCTCATTTCTAATAACATAATATTCTAATTCTTTTTCGTTTAATTTAGGTTCAATCGAAGTTTTGAAATATTTTATAAACAATTTCTCTTCACTTGTACCATAATTATCGTTAAACACATACCAATTTTCATTACTTAAATTAAGTCTATATTCATCGTTTGTACAATGATTTTGTGAAGCCCCTTTGCCCACATCAGTATTTATTTGTTCCATATAAATCTTTTTATCCTTTAATATATCTCTCAACTTTCTAGGTGTAAACTCTGTAGAACCAACAAATTCTTGTTTTAATGAACCCACATAAGAAGAAACTGAAATAAATGCTTTTTTTAATGCTAAAAATATGTCTCTTCCGGAAAGTTCATCAGAAGTATATGTTATTTCTAAAATTGAATTTCCAATAAAGTTATCAGAAGTAAAAAATTCTGTCTTAGAATTTAAGTTGGGATATTTTTTCTTTAGAATATCAAATCGTAACTCTTCAAAATATTCGCTAGTGCCTAATAAAATGTTTAAGTCTATATCTTTGAATTTTATTCTTTTTGTTTTAGCATTTATTGAATTATGATTGTTTGTTTCATCTCCAAATAAGTTAATTACATTACCTTTTCCAGAAAGAGCAGTGTAATAATAAATTTTTGTTCTCATACTTGGTTCAATAGTTGTAACACTATCTCTTCCTTTAGGTATTCTTTTATTTGAAAACACATAACTTTTTTTATAAAAATCACTATCTTTAAAATCATCTTTAATCTTATACTCAATCGTAACAGGAGCTTGTGCCTGAAGACCAGTTGCAATCAAGGCCTGTTTTAACTCTGAAATATATTTAGAATCATTTTTACTATGAAAGTACATTGTTTCTAGTATTCTATTTTTATTTTCTAAATCTCCATCATATTTTCGTCTAAACTTCAATTCCTCATCTTCATCAATAAATGGGCAGTATCTTGCACCTCTACCAATTAATTGTGCTTCCTTGATTGTATATGTGCTAATTTTTCCACTTGATTGTCTAGTATCATATAAACGAACTATATCAAATAAATTTAATACATCCCAACCTTCATTCAACATATCAACCGCAAATATTGTTCTAATTGGATTGTCTGTGTTTTCCAGTGAATTTACCAATAACTGATTTTCTTTGTTATTATCAGACGAACCATTCATAATAATAGAAGTGTCTTCTGTAAATGAATTTTTTATAGAACATTTTAAAATTTCTAAACTAGCATCTTTTTTTTCAAAATATTTAATAGCTTTATTCAATATATTGATTCCAATTAACTCCAAATTCTTAATTTCATCTGTTGTAAGATTTTTAATGCTTTTAAAAAATTCAACATAAAAACTTTCAGACTCTGATATTTTTTGAGATTTTAACATTATTACAGGTTTTATATTTAACTTTAAATCTGTGAACAGAAATTTTCTGTATTCACTCATTACTAATGCGATTAAAGTTCTGGTCCATAAATCCGTATCTGTTGCAAAATTTTGAAAATCTTTAGTGTATCCACTTTCTCTAAAAGAACTTAAAGGATAGTTAAATATAATTTTATCTTGATATTTTGCAAGAACATTGTTATCTTTTAAATCACAAGTTGCAGTAAATTCGAGCATAATACTATCTCTGTTTCTATGAAAAGCATTCATTACTGAATATTCCCAACTACTTTTTACTAATTCCTCGTCTTTAGTTGGCTTCTTAGTTAGTGAGTTAATATGATGACTTTCATCTGAAATAAACACAACTTTATTGTTTTCAAAATCTTCATAAGTTATAGAATTTTCTTTTGCTTCAAATAAATCCATATGAAATTTTTGAGTAGTTGTAAAAAGTATTTCAATATCATCATCTAATGTATTCCCACTGAAATTATCAACTTTTTTAATTTTGATTTTATTGCCTAAATGTTCAATCACATCATTAAACAAATACTTATTAGAAAGTGTGTTGATAAAGTTATCAATCGTCTTCTCAAGTACGTTTGTCTGATTTACAAAAAACAAAAAATTTCTGTACCCTTTTGTGTACAAATAAAGGATAAGAGCTGCCATTATGACGGTTTTTCCACTTCCTGTAGCCATATGAAAAAGTGTATGAATTTGTTTATTTTTTGATAATTTTTCATCTTCGTAATATGATATAAAATTAGTTAGTGCATATTCTTGATAATCACGTAACAATATTCTATTAGAAAGATTTGTTAAAATGCTATTAGGAACGTCTTTGCACCCAACAAACTCTCTATATTGTTCTATTTTATCGTATAAGTATTCCATCATTCCTCCTAAAAAATCCCTGTTTCCCCTGCTTTATAATTTAATTTTTTTAACCATAATCCGAATTCTTCTCTTGTAATATTTTTTTCTTTTATAATTAAATATTCTAATTGTCTTGGCTTTGTTGTAGATTTAATATAATCATTTATTAAATCTTCTTTAATACCAGTTACTTCCATAACTTTCACTAAATCACGATCTGATTCTCGATCACTATAGTTTATTAAAAATAATTTTCCGTTCAATTCATTCTTTATTTTATACAAAGACAAGAATTTCTTATAATTCCAAGGATAGTATTTTGGGTTGCTGGTGTGTGGATTCATATGTTCATTTTCACATTTTAAATATTCAAACAGATACCATTGACCGTTCACAAAATAAATTGAATCTATATCAAATCCGTACGTATTATTGCCCCCCAAACAATCCATTATAAATTTTTTACTAGAATCATCAATTTTAGATATTTTTTTACTATTGCTTAACATGTTCTTTTTCCTCCATAAAATGAGTTGGTAAATTTTTTATCATTTTCAGATACGTTATATCTTGAATCGTCAATATCCGAATTATTAACATATAACTTATTTTTATTAATCAATTTTTTCAATACTATTTTTTTCTCATCAAAATCAAGCTGTTCAAACTCTAAATCTAAATTCTCTAACTCATATCTATTTACATATGGTATTATTCTTTCATCTGTATATATAAGTTTTTTTAAACCATCAATATTACTTTCGTTTGAGTCATCAATCATTTTCATAAGATTTTTAGCATCTTCTAAAATTTCACAATATACAAATGTACCCCCTCCATTCCACTTTGTCTCTTCTGAAATTCCTCCTTTTTCACCTAAAATAACCTTTTTCATACGTTCCAAAGTTATTGATTCAATATAGTTCATTTGTTCTACACCAATATATTTTCTCTTCATCTTATGAGCTACAGCACAAGTTGTACCTGACCCCAAATGGTAATCTAAAACTAGATCGCCTTCTTTTGTAGAAAGTTCTAGAATCTTCTTAATAAACTGTTCTGGTTTTGGATTACTAAAAACATTTTTACCAAATAATTTTTTCAAGTGTTGAGTACCATTAGTTGTTGTTCCTGCATCATCCCAAATAGTTTTAACAACTTTACCTCTTTCTTTTGCCTCGTATAAAAATCTTTTTCTTTGGGGACCCGACTCTCCTGTAGCACCAAAAATAATTCTATTATCCTTTAAAAGTTCTTGAAATTTATCGTAATCATTTTTCCAACTACAACCTTCGTTGGGGAGATATACTTTGCCAGTTTTTGGATTCACTATTTCATACTGTTGATTAGGACGCCAACCTCCTACTTGAAAAGGATCTGCTTTCCATGGACCTCTTGAATCATTATCTGGATTTGAAAATCCTTCTCCGTTATCTTTAACTCTAAATTCAGTTCTATTTTTAACAAAATAATCTTTATTTTTAAAATAAACTAATGTATGTGTATGTGATACAGATATAATAGCGGTATTAGTAACTGATTTTGTTGAATTCCAAATGATGTCATTCAAATAGTTGTCTGAACCAAAAATATCATCCATTAATACTTTACAATAATGTGCTTCTCTGTCATCCAAACTAACAAAAATAACTCCACCATTTTTTAAGAGCTTTCTTGCTAATTCCAACCTATTTTTCATAAATATAAGCCAAGTAGAATGATTGAAACTATCATTATAATTAAAACTATCATTTCCAGTGTTATATGGTGGATCTATATAAATACATTTTACCTTACCTTCGTATCTTCTTAATAAGCTTGATAATACAATTAAGTTATTCCCTTTTATTATTAAATTGTCATCATCATTAAAAGTGATGTTTTCTTCTACACCATTTTTTGAATATCTTTTAGCTTTGGTAAAGACTTTGGGTGCTAACATTCTGTTTATTTCTTCACTCGCAATAATTTCATTATAAAAAATTTCTTTTCGTTTTTGGTCATCCTTGTCTTGCCCACCTTCAAGTACACAATCTTTGTAAGGGAAGTCTAAAACTACATCATTTGATTTAGAAATATAATTACCATTATGTGTTAGCCCTATTTTATTTATATATCTTGTGTATGAATCAGGTAAAAATTCTTTAGACTCTATAAACCATGCAAATTTTTGTTTGTCAAAAATTAAAGTTCCATTAATGTTTTTAAAAAATCTTTCTTTAACAAGTTCATCACTTAATAATAACGAAAGTAATTGTTCATTCATTGTCATTATATCATTATAAATAGACGTTTTTAACAATTTACCATCTTTTGAAGTGTATTTAGATTCTGTTTTTAGCAAATCTCCTACATATTCAAAAATATTCTTTTTCATTTTTTCTCTATTTTTTGAAATCATACATCTAATATTTCCTTTCTAAAATTTCAATAACTTTATAACCTTTATTAGTAATCATATATTTGCCACGTTTATTGTTAAAAGTGGTTATAAAATCATTATTCCTTAAATCTTTCATTATATTATTTGTTTTTAGTTTTGAATAATGCAGTATATCTGCTATTTCCTGTTGAGATAAAACTACATAATAATCTTCTTTTACCTGTATTTGATTATCATATAAAAATTTAAGTAATTTATATGTATCATTAGCAAACAAATTAAGATTAATCATAAATACACACCTCACAATACAATTATTTCTCGTAATTATTATATCGTATTTACTAAAAATAGTCAATCTGTAATTGTAGTTATAGTGTTTATTTTTAAACTAAAACAGGAAGATAAAACAATTTTGTTTCACTTCCTGTTTTTTGTTAATTTTATTAAAAAAACACAATCTAATTCAATGTTATTAGTGTCTATTAATTATCCCTTGATTTTGGGAATATATAATTTAAATTAAAACATTTTAAAAGTGTAAAAATATTAAATAAAAATA
>ERZ772764.2126-NODE-2126-length-11813-cov-4.261524_pt1 | contig 11813 bp, 12 predicted proteins | sample MGYA00512163_ERZ772764 | MGnify/ENA primary metagenome ERZ772764 (study PRJEB29015, sample SAMEA2737903) | human oral metagenome | biome: human oral; feature: human-associated habitat; material: dental | place: China | collected 2094 ...
AGGGCCTTATTTTAAAGCGTTTTGCGCAGGCTGCAAACTGCTTGTCTGTGCTGCGGGGAAAACCGTATAATGTCGGGCACTTGTCTGTTGATATGAGCGCGCTGCCGAATAAAGATACACCGCCACAATGCCCGTTGCCTTGTTCCAAACGGGTTTTTTGTTGCCCGAAAGCAGCCTGCAAGCCGAAGGACGGCGTGTGGTGGCCGGAAGCCTGCCCGCGTTGTTCCTGCTGCTGTTGAGCGGCGGCGTGATGCGGCTGTGGCACATCTTCGGCGGCGTGGATTGGCGGCTTGACCGCCTGCTGGCTTCTTTCGGCGTGCAGGCCAGCCTGTCGATTGTTTGGGCGCTGGCCGCCATCGTGCTGATGGTGTCGGGCAACCGCGCCGCCAACCGAACCCGCTGGCTGGTTGGCGCGAGCATTATGGCCGTGGTGGTGCTGAAACTCTTTTTCGTGGAACTGGGCAACAGCGGCGGCGTGGCGCGGATTGTGTCGTTTATCGTGGTGGGGCTGTTGCTGCTGCTGGTGGGCTGGTTTGCGCAAGTACCGTCTGCGGTTTATGACAGGACGTCGTGAGCTCCGGGGCCGCGGTGCTGCCCGAGTCCTCCTCCCCAGGGGGGAGAATGGCCCTGACCGTGCGGGGGAAGTCTCGGCGGTGGCCTTCTCATAGCGTGCATCCATGCATCTGGCGACATCGTTCACCGGTCCTCGGGGTGTGCGCTATCCGGCCCCCGACGTGGCCCGCGGTTTTATGCTCCTGCTCATTGCGTTGGCCAATGTGTCCGTGTGGGCCGCGACGGTCCGGAGCGGCTCGCCCGGCAGCGCCGCGGACACGGCGTGGATCTGGGTCCGTACCCTGCTGGTCACCGGCCGGGCGTACCCGTTGTTCGCCATGCTCTTCGGCTTCGGGCTGACCGTCATGATCAACCGACGTATTGCGAGCGGTACAAGGGCCCACCTGCAGAGGTTGGGCGCAGCCGGAGCCGGGCGTGAGCCGACGCCCGCGGAGGAGGCGTGGGCCCGCGAGCAGGCCACTGTTGACGCTCGCCGCCTTGTGAGGCGTCGCGGCCTGTGGATGATCCTGTTCGGTTTTGTCCACGGCATCTTCTTCTACGGCGATATTATTGGCACGTACGGGTTGGCGGCCGTGGTCTTCGCGGGGTGGCTGGCGCGAAATCACCGTAAGCGGGCCCTTGCGGTCTGCGTCCTCCTCACTCTGATCCTGATCTGGACGCAGCTGAACGCAGGGGGCAACGCGGCCATGATGGGGACGACGTACGCGGAGGCCGTGGCCCAGGAACAGGTGCATGCGGAGGGCCTGTCCGTCTTCTTCTCCAACGTCCAGCGGTGGACGGCCCAGTCGGTGACCATTCTGGGCGTGGCCTCCACCATCGTGCCGGCGATGTTCATCGGTGCCCGCCTGGCGGATACCGATGTCATGGCCGACCCCCGCAAGCACCGGGGCCCACTGGTCGCCGTCGCCGTCGGCGGGCTGGTCATCGGCGCCGCGAGCGCCGTCGGCATGGCCCGCTGGATCGCCGGCGGGAGGCTCATGGCCTGGGACCCGGTCGTTGACGAGGTCTTCGGCCTGGCCGGGGCGTGCGGCTGGCTGGCGCTTCTGACCCTGTATGCGGGCGGGCCGACGTCTGACGGGCGGCTGACCGGCCTGCGGAGGCTGGCCTCAAACGTGGGACGTCGTTCAATGACGGGGTACCTGAGCCAGACGATCCTGTTCGGAACGGTCTTCGTGATCGTGCCGAGGCTGCTGGGGACCCGCCTGGTGGTGGGGGAGGCCGCCTCCGCGGGGATCGCCGTCGTGGTCTGGCTGGCCACCGTGGTCCTGTGCGCGGTCCTTGAGCGCGGCGGGCACGCCGGCCCCTTCGAGGCTCTGCTGCGCACGGCCGTGGCCCGCACCGAGCGCAGGCGCCGCCTGCCCGCACCGCCGGCCCCGCAGCCGGCCAGCCTAGGCCGGCATGTAGGCGCCGAGCCAGCCCTGCGCGGCGATGAAGACCAGCGCCCCCAGCAGCACGAGCAGCCCGAGGGAGAACGGCGCGGCCTTCTTGAGGATCTCCGCGTCCTTCCCGGGCGCCTGGACCGCCGTGGTGACCACGGCGAGGTTCTGGGGCGAGACGATCTTGCCCAGGCCGCCGCCGATGGTGTTGGCCGCCAGGAGGATGCGCGGATCCAGGTTCGCGGTCTGCGCGGCGGTGGCCTGCAGGTTGGCGAACAGGGCGCCGGCGCTCGTCGCCGAGCCCGCCACGGCCGTGCCGAGCCAGCCCAGGGACGGGGAGACGAAGGCGAAGACCGCCCCCGTGGTGGCCAGTGCGGCTCCCACGGCGCTGGTCTGGCCCGAGAAGTTCATGACGTAGGCCAGCGCCATGACGGTGGCGATCGTGAGGATCGACATGCGCAGCGTGTAGATCGTCTCCGGCAGCGCCTGAAGCATTTGCCGCGCGCTCACCCGGAACAGGCCTCCCGAGGAGCGTCGGGAGTAGACGATCGTCACGATCACCGCCGTGAGGAAGATCCACGTCCCCGGGTTGGACAGGGTCTGCAGGGTGTAGACGGCGCTGCCCGCGGGCTCGCCGGAGTCGGTGAGCAGCCGGCCGTGGACGCCGGGCCAGGGGATCTTGATGTCCGTGCCCGAGAGGACCTTGGACAGGTCGATCCCGATCTTCCACAGCTTGGTGACGCCGATCATGACGACGACCAGGACGTAGGGCAGCAGGGCCAGGACGATGCGCTCGGTGTCGGGCTTGTCGTCGGCGCTGGTCTCCGAGCGGAGCTCCTCGGGGGTGGTCGGCGTCCACACCAGGAGGAAGAGGTAGGAGGCGGCGAAGCCCAGGAGGGCCGCCAGGACGCTGGTGAGCTCGTAGGACACGTACGGGGCGATGAAGTGGCCGCCCCCGGTGGCCAGCCCGGCGACCAGGGCCAGGGGCCACAGCTGGCGCACCGCGCGGACGCCGTCGAGGATCCCCAGCAGGAGGAAGGGCATGAGCACGCAGATGACCCAGGTGAAGTGGGTCATGAAGATCCCGATGACCGTGGGGGTGATCGCGGGGTCCCCGCCGCTGCCGAGGTTCGCGGCGGTGGTCACGGGGATGGCCATGGCGCCGAAGCCCACGTAGATGGCGTTGCCGACGATCGTCACGAGTGCGGCCTTGATCTTGTCCAGGCCGAGGGTCACGAGCATGGCGGCGGTGATCGCCACCGGCGCCCCGAACCCGGCCAGGCCCTCCAGCAGGCCGCAGAAGCAGAAGGAGACGATGAGCGCCTGGGCGCGCATGTCCCCCTTGCCGATGGCGTTGAACACGGCCCGCAGGTCCTTCGAGCGTCCCGAGACCTCGGTGAGGTTGTAGAGCCACACCGCGGCGATAATGATGTAGATGATCGGCACGAAGCCCATGGCCAGGCCCTGCGTGCCCGACAGGAGCGTCATGCCCACCGGCATGTGGAAGCACGCGACCGCCAGCGCCGCCGACAGCGCGAGCGCAATGATCGAGCACCAGTGGGTGGCGACCTTGAACGCGCCCATGAGGACGAAGAAGGCGATCAGGGGGGTAAGGCCCACGACCGCCGTGAGGAACACGTTGCCCCCCACCGCCGTCGTCGACGGGGTGAAGGAGGCTTGTGCGGCGTCGAGGAGCGGGAGGACGTCGAGAGGCATGAGGACTCCGAGATCGGTGGCGGAGGACGGACGGTCGCGAGAGCCGGGGCACCGGTGCCGAGGCGTGCTGAGCGCGACGAGACGAAACCGATCATGCCATGCCTCCGCCGGCCGGCGCACGGCCCGCGGCGGGCCGGGTGAGCCGTCTTGACCGCCGATGCCCCCGGGGGTATAGGCTGGACGCCATCAGATACCCCCAGGGGTATATCCGACCACGAGGAGAGACCCATGTGCCGACCCGTGACCTGCAGGACGTGCGGCAAGACGACGTGGGCCGGCTGCGGCCGGCACGTCGCCCAGGTGAGGGCGGGCGTGCCGGCGGGGCAGTGGTGCACCTGCGAGCGCGACGCCCCCGCGACCGCCGGCGGCCTGCTGGCGCGCCTGCTCGGAAGGCGCTGAGCCGTGAGCCCGACTGCTTCCACTCTTTCCGCTGCTTCCACTGTTTCCGCCGCCCGCTCCGTGCCCGGGGCGCCGCCGCGCCGCATTGTCATTATCGGGGGCGTCGCCGCCGGCATGAGCGCCGCCACCCGCCTGCGCCGCCTCGATGAGAGCGCCGCCATCACCGTCGTCGAGCGCGGCGGGCACGTCTCCTTCGCCGGCTGCGGCCTGCCCTACTACGTCGGCGGCGTCATCGCCGAGCGTGATGACCTCCTCCTGCAGACCCCCGCCTCGCTGGCCGCCCGCTTCGCCCTCGACGTGCGCGTGCGCACCGAGGCCACCGCCATCGACCGCGCCGCCCGCACCGTCCGCGTGCGCACCACCGGCCCCGCCGGCGCCACCGCCGAGGAGGACCTGCCCTACGACGCCCTGGTCCTGGCGCCGGGCGCCCGCCCCGTCCTCCCGCCGGTCTCCGGCATGGAGCGGGCCCTGACCCTGCGCGACGTCGCCGACGCCGATGCCCTGGTCGGCGCCGTCGCCACCGCCGGGCCCGACGGCGGCCCGGCCCGCAGCGCCGTCGTCCTGGGGGCCGGCTTCATCGGGGTGGAGACCGCCGAGAACCTCCACCGCCGCGGCCTGGCCGTCACCCTCGTCGAGCTCGCCGACCACGTGCTGCCCCCGCTCGACCCCGAGATGGCCGCCCCCGTGGCCGCCCGCCTGCGCGAGGCCGGCGTCGAGGTGCGCACCGGCGTGACCGTCGCCGAGCTGGGGCCGCGCGAGGCGGTCCTCACCGACGGCGCCGCCGTGGCCGCCGACCTCGTCGTCGCCGCCGTCGGGGTCCGCCCCGACACCGCGCTGGCCCGCGCCGCCGGCCTGGAGGTCGACGAGCGCGGCGGCATTGTCGTGGGTCCCGACCAGCGCACCAGCGACCCCGCGATCTGGGCGGCCGGTGACGCCGCCGTCAAGACCGGCGCCATTGACGGGGCCCCTGCCCACATCGCCCTGGCCCAGACCGCCAACCGTCACGGCCGCGTCGTCGCCGACTCGATCATGGGACGGCGGGCCGCCGCCGCGCCCGCCATCGGCACCGCCATCGTCGGCGTCCTCGGCCTCCAGGCCGCCATGACCGGCTGGAGCGAGAGGCGCGCCCGCGCCGCCGGCCTCGACGTCGTCTGCGTCCACGTCCACCCCGACGACCATGCCTCCTACTACCCGGGCGCCCGGGCCATGAGCCTCAAGCTCGTGGCCGAGGCCGGCACCGGGAGGATCCTGGGCGCCCAGGGCGTGGGGCCCTCCGGCGTCGACAAGCGCATCGACGTGATCTCCGTCGCAATCCGCGGCGGGCTGCGGGCCCCCGACCTCGCCGACCTGGAGACCGCATACGCCCCGCCCTTCGGCGCCGCCAAGGACCCGGTCGCCATGCTCGGCCTGGTGGCCGACAACGTCCTGAGCGGGCTGACCCCCACCCTCCAGTGGCACGAGCTCGACGCCGCCCGCGCCGCCGGGGCGGGCCTGGTCGATGTGCGCACCCCCGCCGAGTACGCGCGCGGGCACATCCCCGGGGCCCTCAACATCCCCGTCGATCAGCTGCGCGGACGCCTCGACGCGCTTCCCGACGGCCCCCTCATCGTCTCCTGCCAGGTCGGCCTGCGCGGCCACGTCGCCGCCCGCCTGCTCCTCCAGCACGGCCGCGAGGTGCGCAACCTCGACGGCGGCTACCGCACCTGGTCGGCGGTGCGCGGCGCCGGCGCGGTCGGCCCGGAACCGGGTCCCGCGGCCGGGGAGGGGTGAGCATGGCGGTCCGCCTCGACCCCGATGAGCTGCGCCCGGCCATCACCCGCCTCAAGCGGGCGCGCGGCCAGCTCGACGCCGTCATCCGCATGCTTGAGGACGGCCAGGACTGCGAGCGGACGGTCACCCAGATCGCCGCCGTCTCCAAGGCCGTCGACCGGGCCGGCTACGCCGTCATCGCCACGGGCATGCGCGCCTGCTTCGCGGCCGACCCCACCGGCGGGACCGTGGACGCCGCCCGCCTGGAGAAGATGTTCCTGGCCCTGAGCTGAGCCGGGCGTGGTGGACCCGGGCGGACCCGGGCGGCCGGCTCAGCTCAGGGCGATGGGGCGGTCTGCACGGGGCCGGGCCGGATGGGGCCGCGCTGGAGGTCGGCGGGGGCGACCCGGTCGGCCAGGGCGATGACCTCGCCGATCAGCGGCTGGATCTGGGCCGGGGTCGTGCCCCACACGCGCATGAGGACGTCCACGGGCACCGTGGGCAGACCCGCCTTGCGCAGGACGACGACGGCGCTGGGGCGCACGGTCGAGCCCAGCGCGTTGCCCCTGGCGAGCGCCCAGAAGCCCGCTGTGCCGGGGTTGGGGCGCAGACGACACGGCACCCCGCCCGGCAGGTTCTCGTTCAGCAGGGCCAGCTGGGTGGCGTGGCGGCCCTCCTTGGAGCTGTCGTCGTAGGCGATGACCAGGCTCAGGTCGACGGCGAAGACGCTGCGCAGGCCGTCGTCCACGTGCAGGAGGCGCGCCAGCGGGGCGCGGCGCTCGATCCGCCTCAGGGTGACCAGAAGCTCTTCGAGGTTGGCCCGTCGGCGCGGATCAGCGCCGGCCATGCCCGATGTGCGCCGACGTGCTTCCGCGCGCTCCCACCCCGGCGGAGGGAATTCGGGCACCACGATCCAGGTCGAGGCGTTCGGGGTGACGGCGATCTGCATCCTGAAGACTCCTTGTGCGTCGCGTGTGCCGCGGCGATCGGCGCTCGTAGGACGCTGCTCATCTTATGCTGTGGCTGTGCCAGCAACAGTTCCCGTGCCCGCCTCACCCGTGCAGCGTCTTCTCGCCGGTGGGATCGACGTCCTGTTCGTGACCGCGATCTGCGCATTCCTGCCGATCTCGCTGATGTGGAGACTGGCGTGCGCGGGGTTCGTTCTCGTCGTGCTCGTGGTGGTCCAGGCGCTCACCGGCATCGGCCCCGGCGGGGTCGTGATGGGAATGCGCCTGCACCGGGTCTCGCGCGGCGGCAACAGTCCCGGACTGGCGGCGGTGGGGCGCGCCGGCCTCATGGCCATCGCCGCGGTGGCGAGCCTGGGGGTGGTGCCCGTGGTCATGGTGGTGCGCGCGGACGCGACCGGCCTGCGGCGCACCTGGTACGACCGGATCTCGGGGACCATGCTGGTCTCCAGGCGCTCGCACATGATGTACACCCTGGTTCTCGACGGGCGATCGGTGCTGGTGGACGCCCCGGTGCTTCTGGGGCGCGCCCCGGAGCGAAGCCCCGGGCGCGAGGGCGTGCGCCTGGTCTCCGTGCCCTCCGACGACGCGACGGTCTCCAAGACCCACGCCCTGCTGGAGCCCACCCCGGAGGGGATCGCTGTGACCGATCTCGGCTCGACCAACGGCACCTACCTGGTCGACTCTCAGGGCAGTCACGAATTGGCCCCCGGTCTCGCCGAGACAGTGCCCAGGGGCGGGGCTATATACTTCGGCGAAGCTGAGTGCCGTGTTCGGTGACGTGTCCGGTCCAGAGCCGGAGGCACGACCGGGCGCGCTCGGCAACCGCTACCGCGTCGCCGCTCACCACCCCGCCCGCCGGGCGGGACGAAGGAGGAGACAGTGTCCGAACACGGCATTGTACGCTGGAGTCGTTGGGCCGAGGGGAGCTGGACGGCCGCCGTCGCACCGCACGGCGTCCTTCTGCTTCCCCCAGAGCTGCCTGAGGATCTCGTCACCGACCTGTGGAAGGAGCTGCGCTCCTCCCGGGGCAGCCTGACGGCGATCCTGGACCATCTGGTCATGGGCGCCGGCGGGCACCTGTCGAGCATCCCGGACTTCGCGCTGGTGGTCACCGCCTCCGACGGCGTGCGCATGGCGGTGCGGGGCGGGGTCGGCCTGGAGATCGACGGCGAGTCCGTCGACGCCGGCGGCGTGGCGACGTGGCGGGAGATCTTCCTGCCCGGCTCCCCGAAGGTCATCCTGCGGGCGCCGGAGCCGACGGGGTCCGTGCTGCGCCCGGTCGTGGACGCCATCCTGACCGCCTCGGCCGTGTTCCCGGGGGACGTGCCGGACGCCCCCGACCCCGATGAGCCCAGTGACAGCGCCGGGGAGCAGGGGCCGAGCACATCATCGTTCTACACTCCGCCCGACACCATGTCGGCTCCGACCACCGGCAGCGCCGGTAGCGCGGGCAGCGCCGGCAGTGCCGGCAGTGCCAATGGGCCCGCCGCGCCGGCCGCACCCTCGCCGGCCTCGCCGTCGTCCTTCTCGCCAGCGGCTCCCTCGCCGGCGGCTCCCTCACCAGCGGCTCTCTCGCCTGCCGCTCTCTCGCCGTCGTCCTTCTCACCGGCCGCCCCCTCACCCGCCTCGCCGGAGACGCCCGTCGCGCCGTCCTTCTCGCCCGCCTCGCCAGCAGCCCCTTCGCCAGCGGCTCTCTCGCCGTCGTCCTTCTCACCGGCCGCCCCCTCGCCCGCCTCGCCGGAGACGCCCGTCGCGCCGTCCTTCTCGCTCGCCTCGCCTGCGGCGCCCTCACCGGCCTCGCCGGCGGCGCCCTCACCGGCCTCGCCGGCGGCCCCCTCGCCTGCCGCTCTCTCGCCGTCGTCCTTCTCACCGGCCGCCCCCTCGCCCCTCTCGCCGGAGACGCCTCTGCTCGAGGAGGACACCGCGGTGGACGGCTCGGAGGTCGTCGAGCTCACCGAGGCGGACGAGCTGCCCGCCGCCCGGTCCTACGACATTGACGTGGACGACGTGCCGGTGGACGGCTCGCAGGTCGTCGACCTCGCCGACGCCGATAATGATGTCGTGCCCGCGGACGAGCCGGACGACGCCGCCGGCCACGGGCCGCTCGCCGTCCCCGGCACGGCGATCTACGACGCCGAGCCCGGCGAGGACCTCGACCCCGAGGCCGCGCAGGCCGGGGACCATGACGGCTGGACGCTGGCCTCCCTGCCCGACGACCTGGTGGATGAGCTCGGCCCCCTGGTGTCCGGGCAGCCGGAAGCCTCCTCCTACGCCCCGGAGCCCTCGGCCGACACCCCCGTGTCCCTCGCCGTGGCCATCCGGCAGCCCGAGTACCCGGCGGCGGGCCGGCAGGCCCTGTCGGTGCTCTGCCCGGAGGGCCACGCCAACCCCACCAACTACGTGCGCTGCCGCGCCTGCGGCGCGGCCCTGTCCCAGCCCGCGCGCCTGATCTCCTGCCCGCCGCTCGGGCGCCTGCGCCTGCCCTCCGGGCAGGCCGTCACCCTTGACCGCTCGATCCTGGTCGGCCGCCAGCCCTCGACCACCGATGTGCCCCAGCTGGAGGGGCAGTCCCCGACGCTGGTGACGGTGCCCAGCCCGGGGCAGCATGTCTCCCGCAACCACGTCCTCATCGAGCTCGACGAGTGGTCCGTCCTGGCGCGCAACCTCTCCGCGGGCAACGGCACCGTGCTCAGGCGCGACGGCGCGGCCCCCCAGAAGCTGCCCTACACCGAGCCCATGGTCCTGCGCAACGGCGATGTCCTCGATCTCGGCGACGGCCAGTCGCTCGTGCTCGAGGACCTTCCGTGACGGGTTCCCCCCACGCCGCTCACCCTGACATCCCCGGGTACACCTACATGCGCGAACTCGGGGCCGGCGGATACTCGCGCGTCTATCTCTACGAGCAGCACATGCCGCGGCGCGAGGTGGCGGTCAAGGTCATGAATACCGATGTCGCCGGCAGCTCGGCCTCCCGCTTCGAGTCGGAGGCCAATCTCATGGCGAAGGTCTCCTCGCACCCGGCGATCCTGTCCGTCTTCGGCGCGGGCGTGTCCTCCGACGGGCGCCCCTTCATCGTCATGGAGTACTGCCCTCCCCCGCAGCTGGGCATGCGGCTGCGGCAGAAGGTCATGACCATCCCCGAGACCCTGGACACGGCCATCCGCATCGCTGGCGCCGTCGAGACCGCGCACCGCGCGGGCATCATCCACCGCGATATCAAGCCCGCGAACATCCTGTTCACCGTCTACCGCCGTCCGGTCCTGGCCGACTTCGGGATCTCGGCCATGAGCGGGCCGCGGGACACCCCCAACGAGCTGCGCGGCATGAGCGTGCCCTGGGCCCCGCCGGAGCAGCTCGTCGGGTCGAGCAACGCCGAGCCTGCCACCGACGTCTACTCCCTGGCCGCGACCGTCTACGCGATGCTCACCGGCCACAGCCCCTTCGAGACCCCGGGGTCGTCCGAGGGCGTCTACGAGCTGGCCCGGCGCATCGTCAAGGACGCGGTCCCGCCCCTGGGGCGCCCCGGCGTCCCGCCCTCGCTCGTGCGGGTCCTCACAGTCGCCATGGAGAAGGATCCCGCCCGCCGCTACCCCACCATGCTCTCCTTCGCCCGGGCCCTCCAGCAGATCCAAGGCGAGCTCGGGCTGCCCACCACCGCCGTCGACCTCTACGACGACGGCGAGGACAGCAGCCAGGACCGGGTGCCGATCGACGTCGACGATCCCGAGGCGACCCGCCTGGGCGTCTTCTCCCGTGTCGAGGAGCCCGTCGTCGTCCCCGCGGACTCCCGGCCGCCCGCCGTCGAGCCGGAGGAGCCGCACCGCCCCGGGATATCGACCCGCCTCGTGGCCGGCGCGGCCGTGGTGGTTCTTGTCGCCGTGATCGCGGGCGCCATCTACGCCTCCCGGGTCGCGCAGGACAGCCGGCCCTCGCCGACCTTCGCGACACTGGCCCCGGGCCGCTTAGACCCCCTGGGCGCCACCGTGCCGACGCCGAACAATCTTCAGGGGGCCGTCGACGCCAACGGGCAGGTCGTCTTCACCTGGGAGGCCCCCGAGGAGGGGTGGGCCGGCGACTACCTCTACCGCAGCGACGTCGCGGGCAAGGAGAACGAGTCCCGCCAGCGGACCAACAGCACGAGCGCGTCGCTGCCCGCCCAGGAGGGAAGCACCTGCATCGCGGTCTTCAGCAGGCGGCAGGACGGCAGGACGTCCGAGGCGGCCCGCGCCTGCGTGCCCACCCCCTGACCGGGGCCCTCAGTCCTCCACGCGGTAGGCGGCGCTGCCCAGCACGATGGTGGCTCCGGTGGGCACGGGAATCGACTCGTTGGGCTTGGCCACGGTGACGCGGCCGTCCTCCTCGATGCGGGTGCCGTTGGTCGAGTGCAGGTCGGTGAGCCACAGGCCGCCCGGTGCCGGCGCGAGCACCGCATGCGTCTTGGAGATGGACCGGTTGGCGTCGTTCAGGGGCACGCAGGCGGCGCCGGGGTACTCGGAGATGTTGTCCGGGTCGCGTCCCACGACGGTGGTGCTCGACAGCTCCACAGGGGCCCCGCCGGTCAGGGGGACCAGCCTGCTCGCGCGCGGGTCCTCGGTATGACGGTGCCTGCCCCGGGCCATGGGCGGCGAGGACGCCGAGACCACCGGCTGCGCCGAGGGGACCGAGTCCGTGCTGATCAGGGGCTCGGCCGAGGCGGCGGACCGGGACTCCATGCGGGTCCGGGCGGGCGGCGTCGACGAGGGCGGGGACAGGGGCTCGGACGGCGGCGGCACGATAATGGGCTCCTCAGGTGACGGCGAACGGGGTGCTCGCGCAGGTGCGGTCACTGGTGAGGGGACCACGGCCTCGTGCGGTGATGATGACGACACGCCGTGAGGAGCGGAAGACGCCGGCGTGTCCGGGGAGGCGGAGGGGGAGCCGGCCGCGAATGGGGAGGCGGGGCGCGGACCGGCTGCGGGGGGAGCCACGGGGAAGGGGCCGACCGGAACCGGCGGGCCGGAGGCGGGGGCCGACGTCGTCGGGGACGCGGAGA
>ERZ772764.2128-NODE-2128-length-11812-cov-2.811006_pt1 | contig 11812 bp, 8 predicted proteins | sample MGYA00512163_ERZ772764 | MGnify/ENA primary metagenome ERZ772764 (study PRJEB29015, sample SAMEA2737903) | human oral metagenome | biome: human oral; feature: human-associated habitat; material: dental | place: China | collected 2094 ...
TGTCTTCTGTTGGGCTCGTATGAGTGATGATATGAAGACCTTGACCCTGGAGCTCAAGAGCGTAATTACCATGGAAGGCCCTATGATACACCCAGAGTATTTGCCTCAAGAGGGGACACCATGGGTACTGCGTCGCACGAGCAAACTGCCCCCAAGGTCGGCATTAGATCCCGACTTCCCGGCACTCATTCCCTCTGGTAAGTAACACTGCCCCCAGCCCCTATAGATACAGGGTGCTGGGGGCAGTCCTTTGTAGAGGTAGTGGTTGCGAAGACGAAGGGTGGGTGAGGCCTAGCGCCAACTATTTGGGCTGGGGAGCTGTTTCCTCCGAGGAGCATACCTCACCGAGATGAGCTCTGTGAGTGGGGTTAGGCTCCGTGTGATTTGATTTGTATTATAGTAAGGAGTACGTGTATGAGTACAATCGCTGATGTGCTCGTTGCCTTGGTGGCACTGGAGCACTTGTATATTCTCTGGATCGAGATGTTTGCCTGGACGACGAAGGGTAAGGAGGTCTTCCGCGATGCCCTGCCCGAGGAGCTCTTCGAGCCCACAAGGGGGCTAGCAGCCAACCAAGGGCTCTATAATGGCTTCCTAGCTATGGGGCTGATCTGGGGACTGACGATCGGAGATCCCGAGTGGTCGATCCGAGTACAGATCTTCTTCCTCGGCTGTGTCATCGTGGCCGCTACCTATGGGGCGCTACGCTCGAGTCGCAGTATCCTTATCAAGCAGGGGCTCCCTGCTATCCTTGCCCTACTAGCCCTCCTGCTGGCGCAGGCTTAGAGCGGGGGGGGGTGTACTCTAGTCTCTTCTTAGAGCCGTACGAGAGACTTATATAGAATAGATCGATAGAAGAATAAATCATCATAGATATGAATAAGAAATCAGATATTGGGCTCATCGGGCTCGCCGTCATGGGTGAGAACCTAGCCCTGAATATGGAGCGTAATGGCTTCCAGGTCTCCGTCTACAACCGTGCCGAGGGTGCCGAGGCAGGTGTCGTAGAGCACTTCATGACGGGGCGTGGGGCAGGTCGGCACTTCCTCGGCTTCACTGACCTAGAGGCCTTCGTAGCCAGCATCGAGCGCCCACGCAAGGTCATGATGATGATCCGTGCAGGTCGCCCCGTAGACCTCGTCATCGAGGCACTCCTGCCCTACCTAGAGGCTGGGGATATAGTCATCGATGGGGGCAACTCCAACTGGGAAGACTCCGAGCGTCGGGAGGCCGAGCTACGTCAGCGGGGTATCTACTTCGTGGGCTGTGGTATCTCTGGCGGAGAGGAAGGGGCACTGAATGGCCCTGCGATCATGCCCGGCGGAGCACAGGAGGCTTGGCCGAGTCTAGAGCCTATCTTCACCCGGATCGCTGCGCAGGCCGAGGATGGTACTCCCTGCTGTGCCTGGATAGGTGCAGGAGGCTCGGGACACTTCGTCAAGATGGTGCACAACGGTATCGAGTATGGGGATATGCAGCTCATCGCAGATGCCTATGGCTACCTACGCTCGGTCGCAGGGATGAGTAATGAGGAGATGGCCGAGATCTTCGCCTCCTGGGGCAAGGGTAAGCTCTCCAGTTACCTCATCGAGATTACCTCCGAGATCCTGCGTCACCGAGAGGCTGATGGGGCTTACCTCATCGATAAGATCCTCGATGCTGCAGGGCAGAAGGGTACGGGCAAGTGGTCGGTCATCAACTCTCTGGAGTATGGCCAGCCTCTGAGCCTCATCGCTACTGCCGTCTACGAGCGTAGCCTATCGTCCTCGGTAGAGCTACGTCAGGAGGCCTCTAGTATCTACCCGCGTAGCGAGCGTCGCCCCGAGTCCTTCACCGAGGCCGACACGCTTGCCCTCCAGCGCAGCCTCTATGCCTCCAAGATCGTCTCCTATGCGCAGGGCTTCTCCCTCCTGCATGAGGCCTCTAAGGCCAATAGTTGGTCCCTCGACCTCTCCTCCATCGCACGCATCTGGCGTAATGGCTGTATCATCCGCTCTGCCTTCCTCAACGATATCGCCGAGGCCTACGAGGCACAGCCCGAGCTGCAGAACCTCCTACTCGCTCCTTACTTCCAGCACGAGATCAAGGAGGCTAAGGCTGACTGGGGGCGTATCGTCGCCTCTGCGATCGCTGCTGAGTGCTCGGTACCTGCCTTCTCCTCGGCACTGAACTACTTCTTCTCTCTGACGACCCGTCGCCTGCCTGCCAATATGGTACAAGCGCAGCGAGACTTCTTCGGAGCGCACACCTTTGAGCGCACGGATCGTCCTCGGGGGGAATTCTTCCACGAGAATTGGACCGGCCGAGGGAGTGATACCTCCTCCACGACGTACAATGCCTAAGACGGAAGTGACTATGCAAACGACCACACAGCATACCAAGCCCGAGAGTCTCATCCTCGTGATCTTCGGTGGCTCGGGTGACCTGACCAAGCGCAAGCTCGTCCCCTCGCTCTACCAGCTCTTCAAGCAGGGTAAGCTCCCGCACCGCTTCGCTGTCCTCGCCCTAGGGCGTACGGACTACACGGATGATAGCTACCGTCCACACCTAGATGAAGCCCTCCAGAAGTATCTCGCCGAGGGTGAGTACGATGCTTCGCTGGCGGAGCAGCTCCTTAGCTCGGTGTACTACCTAGCGATGGATCCTGCTGAGCAGAGTGACTATCCGAGACTCGTGGAGCGTCTCTCTCAGCTCGATAGACAGATCGACAATCCCGCCAACTACATCTACTACCTCTCTACCCCGCCCCTGCTCTATGGGGTCGTCCCTCAGCACCTCAAGCACGTCGGGCTCAACAGAGAGACCGATGGGGCACTGCGTCGTATCGTCATCGAGAAGCCCTTCGGCTATGATCTTGCCTCAGCGCTGGAGCTGAATGAGATCTATCGCTCGGCCTTCCGTGAGCACCAGCTCTATCGTATCGACCACTTCCTCGGCAAGGAGACCGTGCAGGACATCATGGCTCTGCGCTTCGCCAACGGCATCTTCGAGCCCCTATGGAATAGGAACTATATCGACCGAATAGAGATCACGGCGGTGGAGAATATGGGCATAGAGAGCCGTGGAGGCTTCTACGACCAGACAGGGGCTCTGCGGGATATGGTACAGAACCACCTAGCCCAGCTCGTCGCCCTGACGGCGATGGAGCCCCCAGTACAGTTCAATGCAGATCTCTTCCGCAACGAGGTGGTGAAGGTCTACCAGTCCTTCCGTCCCATGTCGGACGATGAGGTGCGTCGGCGAGTCATCCGAGGTCAGTACACCGAAGGTGAATGGCGAGGAGAGCACCATCGTGCCTACCGAGAGGAGGACAAGGTGGCAGGCGATAGCCGTACGGAGACCTTCGTGGCGATGAAGCTCTATATCGACAACTGGCGCTGGCAGGGTGTCCCCTTCTATATCCGTACGGGTAAGATGATGCCGACGAAGGTCACCGAGATCGTCGTGCACTTCAAGCCCACACCGCACAAGATGTTCACCACGCTAGACGGAGGTACGGTACCCAATCAGCTCATCATCCGTATCCAGCCCGATGAGGGGATCTCTCTGAAGTTTGCCGCCAAGGTACCTGGGTCGGGCTTCGAGGTCAAGAAGGTCTCGATGAACTTCACCTACGACCAGCTCGGGGGCTTAGCTTCGGGAGATGCCTACTCACGTCTCCTAGAGGACTGTATGCTCGGCGACCCCACCCTCTTCACCCGTAGCGATGCGGTGGAGATGAGCTGGCGCTTCTTCGATCCGATCCTTCGCCTCTGGCAGGAGGACGACTTCCCTCTCTACGGCTATCCCGCAGGTACATGGGGCCCTAAGCAGAGTGACCTGATCATCGAGCGGGATCACAGCTGGACGAACCCCTGCCGTAACCTCACCAACTCAGAGCTCTACTGCGAACTATGATCCCATACATCTATGCTACCCCCGAGGAGGTCGCTCGTGCTGTCGCCGAGGAGGCCTTCGTACGTCCCTCTCAGGAGGGCTGGGTACACATCGCCCTCTCGGGGGGCAGTACCCCTCGACTGCTCTTTAGCCTGCTGGCTGAGGAACCCCTACGTAGTGCCGTCCGCTGGGATCGTATCCACCTCTATTGGGTGGATGAGCGGTGTGTCCCTCCCACTGATCCCGATAGCAACTATGGCATGACGAAGGCTACCCTCCTGGATCATGTCCCCATTCCCGAGGACCAAGTGCACCGTATACGGGGAGAGGCTGATCCCGAGCGGGAGGCTAAGGGCTACTGTTGGCTCGTGGGCTCGGAGCTTCCCTTCGACGGCGAGTACCCAGTCTTCGATATCGTGCTCCTAGGGCTAGGGGATGATGGTCATACCTCCTCGATCTTCCCCCATGAGCCCCAGCTCCTGACAGAGGAGGCTCCGTATGCAGTGGCCACGAGCCCGAGGGGGCAGCGCCGCATCGCCCTCACTGGGCCTACGATCCTAGCTGCTCGTCGGCTGCTCTTCCTCGTGACGGGAGCGGCGAAGGCACCTGTACTACGTGCTATCCTCTCCTCCAGCCCCGAGGCCAAGGGCTACCCAGCAGCCTATATCGCAGGGCACCGTCCTGATGCCGCCCTCTATACGGATGTAGTGCTTTAGCCGATCCGCTATACATATAGAAGCAGAGAGCCCCGCCCCACGGTATGAGATCTTACTCATATCGTGGGGCGGGGCTCTCTACTCTAGTGCTGGGTAGGGCTCTAGCGTCCGAAGGTCAGTGGATAGCTCGTGGGACGCTCGGAGCAGAAGGCGCCGTTGTGGTAGACCGAATGACCATTGACAAAGGTCTGTACGACCCTATGCGTGAAGGTGTGCCCCTCGAAGGGAGACCAGCCACACTTGGACACGACAGAGTCCGCTGTGACGAGGTGTGGGGCATTGGGGGCGATGAGCACAAGATCGGCATAGTAGTCCTCCTTTATGAAGCCCCGATCCTGCAGACCGAAGAGCTGGGCTGGGCGGTGAGCCATCATCTCTACGACCTGCTCCCGAGTGAAGACTCCCTCCAGAGCTAGGTCAAGCATAGAGATAAGTGCCCATTCGCAGAGTGGGCCACCGCTAGCAGCCGTCAGGCAGTTCCCCTTCTTCTCCTCTAGGAGGTGCGGGGCATGATCCGTAGCGATGATGTCGATCCTCTGGTGGCGGACGGCCTCACGCAGAGCTTCTCGGTCTCGCATGGTCTTGACGGCGGGGTTCCACTTGATGCGGTTGCCTAGACGTGGATAGTCCTGGTCGGTGAAGAGTAAGTGGTGGACGCAGGCCTCGGCCGTGATCCGCTTCTCTGTCAGGGGGAGCTGATCGCTGAATAGGCTGAGCTCTCGGGCTGTGGAGACGTGTAGGATATGTAGACGACTGCCTAGGCGGGTAGCGAGCTCCACGGCTTCACTGGAGGAGCGGTAGCAGGCCTCCTCGCTACGGATCAGTGGGTGATAGCGTACATCGAGTTCGTCTGCGGGGATCTGAGCGAGGAAGTGTTCCCTATTGGCTCGGATGATCTCCTCCTTCTCACAGTGGGTAGCGATGATGAGGTCGGTCTCGCTGAATATGCGCTCGAGGGTATGGCGGTCATCCACGAGCATATTACCGGTAGAGGAGCCCAAGAAGAGCTTGATACCAGGGGTATGGAGTCGATCGATACGTCGGAGCTCATCCGCATTGTCATTGCTCCCGCCGAAGAAGAAGGAGTAGTTCGCCCACGATGTCTCTTGCGCACGATCCATCTTCCACTGCCAGGCCTCGAGGCTGGTCGTGGGGGGCTTGGTATTGGGCATCTCCATGAAGGAGGTGATCCCACCCGCTACGGCTGCACGGCTCTCGGTCTCTATGGTCGCCTTGTGGGTGAGTCCTGGCTCACGGAAGTGCACTTGGTCATCTATGCACCCAGGCAGGAGCAAGAGTCCCTCGGCTGGGATGACGACGTCGACCTCACGCTCGATACCTTCGGGGAACCAATATTCGCCCGTGTCGATCCGTGTGCCTGCCTCGCGCTTGTAGATCTTCTCGCCCCGGTATATCTTGGCGATCCGCTCTCCATCGATGAGGATGGAGCCGACGTAGCTCTCCCCGTCGTTGATGATGGTAGCCCTGTGGATGAGTTGCTTCATTGATTTTGTTCGGATCAGAAGTTTGATATGTATGATGTAGCGAAGGCTATGCGTAGCCCTCGCTACAAAGATAAGTCATTGGGGCTATCCCTGATGAGTACCTCGGGGCAGAGGTGTTATTTCTAGGGGGCTCTATCCCTGGGTACTGTGTGGGTGGGACTTCCTTCCTGCCTAGGGGAGCCTTAGCTGTAGTATGGGTATACCTAGGTGCTGACCCCGAGAAATCACCCTAAGAGAGCACCCTACAGAGGTGATACTTAGAGCGAGGTAGTGTACACGCGTGTATACTGTTGTGTACACGTGGGTATACTATAGTGTACACACGTGTACACTCTTCCTCTCTAGGTAATAGGTGTATACTTCTTTGCTCTGCACCTAGGACACAGATGCTACGATCAGGAGCGTATGCTCCTCGACTACTTCGCTCTCAGTCTCTAAGGAGTCTATGTGTTGGTCTCTCTAGTGACCTTATGCCACCGCTCTAGGGAGGGCCTTCCCCCCGATGAGTGGGGCTGTCGTGGGGAAGAGGGTGGGGGAGATAAGGCTAGGATGGAGCTAAGATGGGGGGCTGGTTTACGTCAGATGGCGTATCTTCGTAGTGTGAAACAGGTTGATTTACCTACGAAGGAAGGTGCCTTCCTTCCCCCCTTACTCTATGGATCCTATGAGCATGCCCGTCAGCTAGAGCAACCTCTCGCCCAAGGGGGGCGGATGCGTCTCTCTGGCTTAGCAGGCTCTGCTCGCTCGCTTGTGCTCGCTCGTCTCAGGCATGCGGCTCCCCTCGTCGTGCTGATGAGGGATGAGGAGCGAGCAGGCTATCTGTATGCCGACCTAGAGGGACTGCTGGGGGCTGATGCAGTCCTCTTCTTTCCCTCCGCTTACCGCCGTGCTATCCGCTATGGACATCGGGATGAGGCTAGTACTCTCCTCCGCTCTATGGTGCTGAGCAGCCTATATAGTGATGCCAAGCGAGGGCAGTCTCGCCTACCTATCATCGTGACCTATCCCGAGGCCTTGATCGAGAGTGTCCCTCGGGATGAGGCTCAGGCCGAGGATACCTTCATCATCCAGCGAGGAGAGCTCCTAGATCGAGACGAACTACGAGACAAGCTCCTCTCCTGGGGCTTCGAGCGTATGGACTACGTCTACGAGCCTGGCCAGTTCGCTATCCGAGGGAGTATCTTCGACATCTATTCCTTCACCTCCGAGCTCCCCTATCGCCTAGACTTCTTTGACGATGAGGTGGAGAGCCTTCGTCGATTTGAGGTCGATAGCCAGCTATCAGTAGAGACCCTTCAGGAGCTGGTATTGAGTCCCGACCTCGCTCGAAGTGAAGGGGGGCGGGCTTCGCTCCTCTCCCTCCTGCCAGAGGGGACACAGCTAGCCCTAGAGGGACGTAATGCTCTCCTGCCTCGCCTAGAGGCTACCTGGGACGAGGCACCGATCCTACAGGATGGGGAGGGCTTTGCTGACCTAGAGGCGCTACGCCGGGCCTTAGTGGAGCCCCAGAGCCTGCTCGCCGAGCTCGCTGCACTGCCGCAGTATGAGCTCGTGGCCGATAGCACAGATGCCGACCTCGTCTTCCATACCACAGCTCAGCCCCTCTTCCACAAGGACTATGATGCCCTATGTGAGCAGATCCGCTCGTGGCAGAGTGGTGGCTACAGCGTCTGGCTCTCTGCAGGGTCTGATACGGCCTATGAGCGAGTGACCGACATCCTCAGCGGCCGCCTCCCCGAAGCGCTGATGCCCCAGCGCACGTCCCTAACCCTCCATGAGGGCTTCGTGGACGAGGATAATAGGTGGGTCTTGCTGACGGAGCATGAGCTCTTCGACCGTTATCACAAGTACAGCCTACGTAGTGATAAGGCGACGGCGGGTAAGGTGACCCTCTCGCTCAAGGAGCTACAGAGCTTCCAGCGGGGAGACCTCGTCGTACATGCAGACCATGGTATCGGCCGCTTCGATGGGCTGGTGACGATGGAGCAACAGGGGCGTACCCAGGAGTTCGTCAAGCTCATCTACCGCAATAATGACTCCATCTACGTCAATCTCCATAGCCTACACAAGCTCTCCCACTACCGCACGGGAGGCGAGCAGACCGAGGTAACCCTGAGTGCCGTAGGCTCGGGAGCCTGGCAGCGGATCAAGGACCGTACGAAGAAGCGGATCAAGGACATCGCCCGAGACCTGATCCGCCTCTATGCCCAGCGTCGGGAGAGTGAGGGCTTTGCCTTCAGCCCCGACAGCTACCTACAGCACGAACTAGAGGCCTCGTTTGCTTTCGAAGATACCCCCGACCAAGCTGTCGCAACGGCGGCGGTGAAGGCCGATATGGAGCGACCCTATCCTATGGATCGCTTACTCTGCGGTGACGTAGGCTTCGGGAAGACCGAGATCGCTGTCCGTGCTGCCTTCAAGGCTGCTACCGATGGCAAGCAGGTTGCCCTCCTAGTGCCGACCACCGTGCTAGCCTATCAGCACTACCGCACCTTCTCCAAGCGTCTGAGGGACTTCCCCGTCCGAGTAGACTATATCTCTCGAGCACGGACGCCTAAGGAGCTCAGGGAGATACTACGTGACCTCCGTGAGGGGAAGATCGATATCATCATCGGGACACACCGCCTGACGAGCAAGGATGTCGCCTTCCACGACCTAGGGCTACTCATCATAGACGAGGAGCAGAAGTTTGGGGTGGCGACCAAGGAGAAGCTTCGTCAGCTCCAGGTCAATGTCGATACCCTCGCGATGAGTGCCACGCCGATACCACGCACCCTGCAGTTCTCACTCATGGGGGCTCGGGATCTATCGAACCTCAATACCCCTCCTGCTAATCGTCGTCCCGTGGAGACGATCCTCACGCAGGCTATTCCCTCGGTACTGCGTGAGGCGATCGGCTTCGAGATGAGCCGCAACGGGCAGGTGTACTGCGTCAATAGCCGTATTAGTAATATCGAGAACCTAGCTGCACTTATCCAGCGGGAGGTACCTGATGCCCGTATCGCCGTGGCACACGGGCGTCTCGCTCCGAAGGAGATGGAGCAGATCTTGATCGACTTCGGGAACCATGAGTATGATGTCCTCGTAGCGACCAAGATCATAGAGAATGGTATCGACGTACCTAACGCCAACACTATTCTCATTGACAATGCGCACCATTTCGGTCTTTCAGACCTTCACCAGATGCGTGGCCGTGTAGGCCGAGGAAACCGCAAGGCCTTCTGCTACCTACTCGCTCCCCCCCTAGATACAGTCTCCGAGGAGTCCCGCAGACGACTCGTGGCCATAGAGAGCTTCAGTGAGCTGGGCAGTGGGATACGTATCGCCCTGCAGGATCTAGACCAGCGTGGAGCCGGTAATGTGCTCGGGGCTGAGCAGAGTGGCTTCATCACCGATATGGGCTATGAGACCTATCAGAAGGTCTTCACCGAAGCGATACAGGAGCTCAAGGCTAGTGAGTTCGCCCATGTCTATGCCACCGATGATCGTCAGGAGGGCGGAGAGGAGCTGGCGGATCGCTTCGTAGTGGAGACGCAGGTGGAGAGCGATCTGGAGCTATCCTTCCCAGTGGACTATGTCCCTCAGGATGCAGAGCGTATCCTGCTCTACCGAGAGCTCGATGGGCTCAGCGAGGATCGGGAGCTAGAGGCCTTCAGAGAGCGTATGGAGGACCGCTTTGGTAAGCTCCCCCCCTCGGCTCGTGCCCTTATCCTTATTCCCCGCCTTCGCCGCCTAGGTCATCACCTTGGGATCGAGAAGGTCGTCCTCAAGGCGGGCTCTATGAGTCTACACCTCATCGCCGATACGACGAGTGCCTACTATTCCTCCGAAGCCTTCGGTAGACTACTGGAGTACGTCGCACGTAATAGCCGTAGCTGCGAGTTTGTCCAGCGAGCCGATCGTCATATCATCCGTATTCATAATGTCGCCTCTGTCGCCTCTGCCATCGCCGTCCTAGAGGACGTGCTGGGGCGGAGGAAGCCAGAGGCAAATAACTAACCCGTAAAACAATGAAGCTATCGAACCACACCCGAGCGAGCCTTGTTCTCTTACTGTCTCTGCTCCTGATCCCGACTTCGCTGGTCGCTCAGCGCAGAGTACCCTCTACTCACCCGAGCCAACGATCCAAAGTGGCTCCTAATCGTAATAAAACAATGGCAACCGTAACATTCAAGAACAGCCTCACCGTAAAGCTCAATGGTAACCTCCCTGCCGTAGGGACACAGGCCCCTAACTTCAAGGGTACCAAGACTGACCTCACCGATGTACACCTAGAGGACTACCGTGGCAAGCGTGTCGTCCTCAATGTATTCCCCAGCGTAGACACGGGGGTATGTGCTGCTAGCGTACGTCGCTTCAACGCCGAGGCCTCCAAGCTAGACAACACCGTCGTACTCTGCATCTCTAAGGACCTCCCCTTCGCACAGGCACGCTTCTGCGGTGCTGAGGGTTTGGACAAGGTCATCCCTCTGTCTACCTTCCGCTGCAACTGCTTCACCGATGGCTATGGTCTCCTACAGGAGGATGGTCCTCTCTATGGCCTGCTCGCTCGTGCCGTCATCGTCATCGACGAGCATGGGAAGGTGCTCTACACCGAGCTCGTCCCCGAGCTCACGCATGAGCCCAACTACGAGGCAGCCCTTGCTGTGCTGAAGTAAGCTCGCCTACCACAGCTCCTACAGACACCTAGCTCTACGCTGTGCGTCACGCTACTGTAGGGGCTAGGAAAAGCCAAGGGGGGCTAGGCCATGTGGCCTAGCCCCCCTTGGCTTGTTATCGCTGTACTCCCCCTTACTGTCTCCCGAACGTACGGTATCCCGAGAGAGAGGAGCGTGATGGGGAGAAAGGCATGCGCCCTAGGATCTCGGACGAGATCCTAGGGCGCATGCGCTTAGTCGTTGTTGAGCTTAGGCCTCTTCGGCTACTTCCTCAGCAGGTGCTTCGGGAGCTGCTTCAGCCTTAGGCTCCTCAGCCTTCTTCTCTGCCTTAGGAGCATCAGAGAGCACCTCTACGGGGATCTCGATAGCTACCTCCTTGTGCAGACGTACCGTAGCGGTGTAGTTACCGATCTCCTTGATCGTCTTGATGAAGATCAGCTTACGCTCGGTCTCTAGACCTAGCTTAGCGAGCTCCTCAGCGATCTCAGCAGCGGTGACGGAGCCATAGAGGCTACCCGTAGCTACGTTGGTATGAGCTGTGATGGAGAGGCGTACACCTTCGTACTTCTTTGAGCGTTCCTCAGCTTCCTTCTTGATAGCGGCGATCTTGTGGGCACGCTGGCGAAGGTTTTCAGCTAGGATCTTCTTCGCTGCTTCAGTAGCGATGATAGCCTTGCCTGTGGGGATTAGAAAGTTGCGACCGTAGCCGTTCTTTACCGTGACGATATCGTCCTTGTAGCCGAGACCGACTACGTCTTCTTTCAAAATAACTTCCATTGTATTCTGTCTCCTCTGGGTTTATTCTTTACTTATTTCGTGTAAGGGGCGGTGCCTTACTTAGCCATGTTGTCCGTTACGTAGGGTAGCAGAGCCAGGTGACGAGCACGCTTGACGGCCTGAGCTACACGGCGCTGGAACTTGAGGCTGGTGCCGGTGATACGACGTGGGAGGATCTTGCCCTGCTCGTTAAGGAAACGCTTGAGGAACTCGGGATCCTTGTAGTCGATATACTTGATACCGCTCTTCTTGAAGCGGCAGTACTTCTTCTTCTTGCTAT
>ERZ772764.2137-NODE-2137-length-11777-cov-34.423733_pt1 | contig 11777 bp, 12 predicted proteins | sample MGYA00512163_ERZ772764 | MGnify/ENA primary metagenome ERZ772764 (study PRJEB29015, sample SAMEA2737903) | human oral metagenome | biome: human oral; feature: human-associated habitat; material: dental | place: China | collected 2094 ...
GTTATCGGCTTTGGCTGCTTTCTCCTTTTTCGACAAAAAGCCCTCCATCAACACCACCGAGGAGTTTGTACATCCCTCTTTCCTGCCGGTTGCTTAGGTCGAATTCGCGTTTTAGAATACTTGGGACGCATGGGCTACGGCAGTACCCAATGTCTCGTCGGACGTTACCTCGACCGCGAGCACCCACACCTGCACATCTGCATTAATCGTGTGGACAACGAGGGTAAAACCATCTCCGATAGCAACGAGAAGTATCGCTCCACGACAGTCTATCTGGAGCTTACAGAGCAGCATCGCCTCAAGTGGGGCGAGGGCAAAGCCTCGGTCAAGCGTCATCGCCTCAGAGGTAACGACCAATTGAGGTATGCCATCTTCGATGCGATCAAGGCAGAGCTCCCACATTGCCACAGTTGGGCGGAACTTGCCGATGCCCTTCGTAAACAAGGCATCGAGACCCGGTTCAAAACCAAAGGGCAGACCGAGCAAGTAGAGGGTGTCATATTTGTCAAAGACGGGGTGAGCTTCAGCGGCTCGCATATCGACCGATCCTGTAGCTTCACCAAGCTCTCCGCTCTGTTAGAGCAGCATCGGCAAAGCCTCAACCTACAACAAGAGCAGCCAGCCTCGAGCGAATCCTTTGCCGAGGGCTTAGACGATATGCTCGACGACCTCACTGAAGGGCTGTTTACACCCAGTGGTCCAGCAGTCGATGTTGCCGAACTGGTATTCCAGCGCAAACTTAAAAATCAAACGAATAAGAAACTTAAACGCAGAAGATTATGAACGATCAAATGAATATCCTCCTCGAGGTATTGGAGGAAATCAAACAACAGAACAGAGAGCTCAAAGCGAGCTTAACAAGTCTGCCGACAGCTGCACCACAAACAAGCGAATGCAGGCAGCAAGCCCATATCGAGGGCTTAGGGCAAAAATTTGCCCAGCAGATACGCCACAATAGTGAGTTTAAGGAAGAGCTTGTCAGAGTCTTAAACAAACTTGGGAATCGTATCCACGAGATGAAGTCTGGTATTGCAGAGGTGCGTACAGCACAAGATGAAACGACGAACAAACTGATAGACGAGATGCAAGACAATCAATCGCCACCAGAGGTTAAGGTCTCTCAGTATTACCTCTTCGATGCCAAGCGTTGGGCAGAGTAAATCGTTTGGGGAGTGATGGTCGCGACCCTCGCCTGCCTGATGGGCTGGGCAGTGCACCTCTACGGACTGAATAGAAGCTTAGAGCGTCAAGCCCTATGCTATTAGTCCTCCGCATGGAGCTGGGCTACAGCCAGCCTAAGGTTGCGGAGCTGGATAGCCTCCTCGCAGCAGAAGATGCCGAGAAGGATATCCGCAAGCTCCGCGAGAGCGTCACGGCTTACGAACTTGCCCTCCAGCGTCAAGCCGAACTCCAACTACAACAACGCTTAAGCGAAGAGCAAGCCTCGCTCTCTCGCCAGCGACAGCACTAAAAAAGCCATCACCTAACGGTATCCCCTAGGATGCCGTTAGGGATGTCACTTCATAGGCTACGACTGTTTTATCAACTTGTGTGTTATGATGCGTATGTCTGTTATTGTTTTTCTAAGGTTTGTTTCATGTTGTTTTTGAAAACTTACACTGATCTGAAAGTTATCCTTCTGCAAGTCATTACCAGTCAGCCATTTCCAGTATGGCGTTGCAATATTGCGAATGTCGTGATTAAAATGGGGGAATGACTCTTTTAATTCTTCAAATATCATATCTGTTATAACATCCCCTCTGTGAAATGTCATATTGATTTCACTTCTAGCTGCATCTAAGCCCAACTCTCCTTTTTTTAATTTTTCTAATATATACACATTGCTTTCATATGTAGAACACAGTTCTAGTAAATCTTTGGCGATCATATCACGAGCAATATCTCTCTTCTCTAGTGATTTTGTTAGATATACGACAACAATGGCAAGAGCTATTGTTGCCAGGAAAGAACACAATTCGACAATATTAACATTATAGAAAAGCGAACCTTTAACAATCATCAAAATAATAGCACCCAGTAGCGACAAACAGACTGTTGCGATGAGCACATATAAGCCCCATGCTTTCATAAACTATCTTTTTTTGTAGGATTCCGAATTTCAGATATTATACGAAACTTTCGAGTTTCACTTTCCTTTGAAATGAATTCTATTGTCTTAAGAACCAAGTCTGCTCCCTTTTCAAGGGATAGCTTGCCAAAGGAGCCGGACACAAAGGATGAAGGGTAGCCCCATACACCATCCAAGTCTATCTCTAACTGGACTTTTTGCTCCACAGCCTTTTCAAATCGAGGCTTGAGAAGTGTTTCAAAAAACTCTTGACCTGAATGAGGTCCATCTTTGCGGTACCGTGCTCCAGGGGAATCCGAGAACTCTGCTCGGATTATTATGGATATATTACTCATATCAAATTATTTATTAGTTCCCAATACAAAAGTGTCCCAGAAAAATTATTACTCAGCTTTTCTGCATTCCATGTTTTTAGGTTTATCTTTACATCATTGCTAATGATATATGCTTTAGAAATATTGTTATTCCGACTATTTTCAGCCATCTGTGGGATTCCTTTACCTCTAATTTCGTTATCAATACTCTCTCTTGATTTGATACGACCAGAAAGCAAGTCCTCCACTAAATCCACATTGTGCCCCCATCCTACAATTTTCTTGATTTTCTTAAACGTCTGAACAGGACGACTATCAAAAATACCAACTCCTAAATCGATAAAAGTATAGACAGTGCATCCTCCTGGATCATTGTAGGTATAAAGCCACCATTTAACCTGTTGGCTCTGGTCATTGCAATTTGCGTGGTTGTTTGTGTTAGACATAGCCTCAACAAGCATTTCATATAAATCTGGGATTGGATTCTTAGATCCAAACACATGCTCAGCTCCCAATAAGCAGGCTCTCTTTGCTACATCTGATTGAACATGCAAATGACTCTCTTTGTGAAAAATGCTTTTATCTTTTCGTTGAGCAGCTTTCATTATTCTCCTACAATTCACATGATTATAGAATCCCGATTCGATAAATCCCCTTAAACAATCCTTATCTTTTGGAGCATTACCCTTAATTTTCCCTCTCTTACCAAGAAAAACCTTATCATTGGCACATGCTGCAAGCAAGGCAATAGCATCAGAGGAAAGATTCGTAACCAGAGAAAGATCAAATTCTATCTTCTCATGGCTCTCCAATCTATTTTTACATGATGTGAAATAACTAAGCACTTCATTGGTGTTGTCGATAAAGGAGAAATTAGAAGGTGCACTCATCCGTATGAATGGTCGGTTATCAAATTCACGTTGAAGAATAATACCTCGCCGACGATTTTCTAAGCGTCTACGCCGACGTAGTAGGTAACTTTTGCCTCGACGCTTCATAGCTTTCTTGTTGCGCCGAATTTGTTGCTTTCTTCTCCTATAGATTTTAATCCTTCTCATACCCTATATACTTCCTTAGCAGAGTCTGTTCTTCACACAGAGATAGTTTTCTCTTTGTTGATTTTCAAGAAACCACCTGGTTGTTTTACAACTTGATCAGCCCTTTAATTCTCATTGAGATTTAATGGGTATTTTTAAGTCGCGCACTCTTTATGTAAATATATTCCTATAAGAAACTTTACCTCCTGTGACAGTTGCTAGACATCGTTATTATAGATCTAATCTACAAATGTACAATGCTTACTGTATTCCTTGAAATGCTCGACCTGCTCCATCACTTGGTCGAAGACCTCTTTGTTGTACTGAGGCGGATAGCCACCAGCTCGAAGGCAGAAGAAGATTTTCTGATTCAGGTCAGCACGTATCTTCTGATTGTTGAGCCAGTCGGTAAAGGACGACTGCACATCGATGAGTTCCTTAATCTTTTTAGCCAGAGTCTTACGCTTATCATTGATAATAAGAGCGCCCACACGTTTGTCCTCACCATAGACGAAATTGTATTTGTCCCTGAGGTACATCAAGATGTCGTAGAAGGCTTTCTCCTCGAAAGTCAAACCCAGACCTCGGAAGCTCTCTTTATCCTCACCCAGCTGGCGGAGCAGCTCCATCGCCTGCCTTGTGGCTTCGTCAATGATGGCACTCACGGCTTCGCTCTGTGTGGCAGAAGCTTCTGCGGCAGAGAGGGCAGCCCTACGCTCATGATAAGCTTCCAATGTCTTACGCAATAGCTCTTCGTATCGCTCGGCAGCTACCTTATTGGTGTTTTTGTACTCTCGGATGGTCTTGCGAAGCATCTTGATTAGGAGCTCGAGCCTTGTGGCAGGGAGCTTAATGTCTTTGAGCTGCTCGGTAAACTCGGGGCTAAAGATTTGCTCCTCTACATCAGTCTCGAAGATGCTCACCACGGAGTTACAACGCAGTGCCTCCGACACCATGCGTTCGACAGCCCTATTCATGCTCTCTACGTCGTGTTTCTCGCCCGAGGTCTTACGTACATACGATGTCACAGCCATGTAACACTGCGAGAGGGAGAGTTCGTCGTGTGAGAGGACATTCGAAGGCTGACAAATGTCGTAAGCTGCTCTGAGTTGCTTCACATGGGCCAGGAAGAAGGTTATGGCGTCGACTTTTTGAGGAGCACCCTTACCACTGTCTACATGGAGCATCTCGCTCATCGTAATCACATATTCGGCAGCCTTAGAGAGGCAATCGAGGCGTGCCAAGGGTGTCGCCTCCTTGTCCGTAAAGGGCGATAGGTCAAAGCCAGAGAATACTTGCCCAATGATTTCTAACTCGATGCGTAGGGCTTCATGGGCTTGAGCCACATCGTCCTCGCTGGGTCCAAAGTCCTCACCCCCGAAACGACGCATCGCCTCCATCATATTCTTGTGAATACCTATGTAGTCAATCACATAGCCAAAGTCTTTGCCAGGGTAGTTGCGGTTCACACGGCTGATGGTCTGTATCAAAGTTTGCTTCTGCAGAGGTTTATCGTTGTAGAGATAAGTGAGACAAGGCACATCGAAGCCCGTAATCCACATATCTACCACGATGACGATACGGAAGTTGCTCTCAGGGGCTTTGAAGGCCTCGTCCAGCTCTTTGATACGTTTCTTATCGCCAAGATAGTGATACATGTCAGCAGGGTCATTGTTGCTACGGGTAGCTACCATGGCAATCGTTGGCATGGGGCTAAGTCGTTGTAGCATCTCTTTGGGCAGACGGCTATCATCGGGCGACTTACGCTCTACGAACCAATCGGGGCGGAGCTGCTCAAACTTTTTAAGGAGGCGATAGGCGATTTGACGTTTGCTACAAACAATCATGGCCTTCTGCACGATTGTCGCACCCTTGCGTGTAATGCTCTATGATGTCGGCTGCTAAGCGTTCCAAACGCTCGTCATCGCCCAAGATAACCTCCATCGCACTCATCGCTTTCTTGCTCGTAGCAATGTCGGCTTCGGTAGCTCCCTCCTCGGCACACTGCTGGTAGTAGGCATCTATCTGCTGCACTTTCTCTGCCTCGAGGGTTACTTTGGCTATGCGTGGGATATACTTAATATCTCGGGTGATACCGTCTGCCACGGCCTGCTGCATCGTATAGCTATCGACAATCTGCCCGAATACCTGAATGGAGTCGTCAATAGGCGTCCCCGTAAAGCCCACGAAGGTCGCATTAGGGAAAGCCGTACGCAGTAGCTCGGCATAGGGCTTGGTGACGAAAGCGCCCAGCTTATCAGTATCGCCCTCTTTGCCCTCGGGCATCTTGTCTTTGACTTTGAGGGTCGTGTTGAGCCTTACTTGTGTGCGGTGGGCTTCGTCCGAGAAGCAAACAATATTGCGTCGCTCGTTGAGCAGCCCCGTTTCCTCGCAAAACTTCTGTATCGTACAGATGAAAAAGCCTCCCGAGCTGCGTAGGCTCATCCCGGCTTTGAGGTCGGCACGGCTGTCGATGACCTTGGTCGCACCAAGCGAGAGAAACTCTTCGGAGCGGAGGAAGAGCTTGCCAGCCTGCGACTGCAAATCCTCTCGGTCTACAATCATCACGATAGTGGGCGAACCCAGCTCAGGTGAGCGGAGCGAGAGTTGTCGAGCTAGAAACATCATGGTATAGGTCTTGCCACAGCCCGTAGCCCCGAAGTAGGTCCCCCCGCGGCGGTCGCCCTCGGTATAGGCTTTGAGTACATGGTCTCTCAGCTGTCGTGTGGCGAAGAATTGTGGGTAACGACACACAACCTCCTCCTCTCGATCACTCTTGGCGTCGGGGAAGTAAAGATAATCGCGCAGGATTTCAAGAAAACGCTCGGGAGCATACACACCGTCCACGATGGTACGCACTTGGTCGATACCGCTCTGGGCGGCTGGGTCTCCGTTGCGCACCTTCTTCCAAGCATAATAGTGTTCGTAGGGCGTATAGGTCGTGCCTAGCTTGGTGTTGTTGCGTGTGGCATCACTGATGCAAGAGAGGGGCAATACCTCAATAGATGGGGGATATCTCTCTTGTAGCGTGTGTGGATTTGCTCGTAGGCATCGGCTATCGTTGCCGTGGCATTGGTAGGATTTTTCAGCTCGAAAATACAGAGCGGTATACCATTGACGAAAAGCAGAACATCGGGGATACGGATATCGCTACCCTGACCATAGCCCACTTCAAACTGGTTGACCACTCGAAAGCGGTTGCTCCCCACCTTGTCAAAGTCTATGCAAGTAATATCGATAGCCAGACCATCGCTCTGCCTCGTGTAGCGGTAGCCCTCAATGAGGAGGCGATAGGTGGAGCGCAGCTGGGCAAAGTGCGTCTGCCCACCCGTGTGGCGGAGGTGGTCGATGATGTTGGTTACATCTTCGCTCTCCAGCTCGGTGTGCTGCTCCTCGAGGAAGCTACGGAGGTCGTCCATCAGGAGCATCTCTCTATTCGTGCGGTGTAGTATACTGCCGTGTGTATAGTCCCAGCCCGCCTCGCAGAGGAGGTCGATGAGGGCTTCTTCGTACTCGCTTTCGTAAAACTTCATAGGCTTACATATTTATCGGGGAATGCTCAGTCTTCCTGCTCGTAATAGTATGAGTAGTCAATCCCCTTCATAAAGGTTTCTCTATCATTGATTTTATCTGTCATAGCTGGGTGTAGCAGGCGTTTCAAGCCAGAGGCATCTGTCACACTGGCTCTCATGGCTTCGAGATAGGCATATTTATCCACTCGACTCCAATCTACACACAGCCCAAGTTGTTTCTTTAGCATTAAGTCGAGCCAAATACGTGTAGCACGTCCATTGCCTTCTCTGAAGGGGTGGGCGATATTCATCTCGACATATTTGTCGACAATCTGCTCCCAAGATTGCTCTGGCATTTGCTCGATCTGCGTAAGCGTGGCGGGAAGAAACTGAGCCATAGCAAACTGAAAGCCCCCTTTAGCGATATTGACTTGCCTGATCTGCCCTGCAAAATCGTAAAGTCCGCCAAAGAGGTAGGCGTGTATCTGTTGTAGCCCTCGCACCGTACCGACCTCAACCCCCTCCAAAAGTTCGCTCTCAAAGAGGGCATACGCCTTGGAGCGACTACGCCCGTTAATCGTTTCTTCTCCGCCTACAAACCACTCAACGAAGCGCATCGCTCGTGCGTTGGGGAAGCTCTGAGCAAGTGCCACCACTCCTTTGTCGTCAAGCATGTCGCTCAAACGTTTTTTGCCATCGGGAGCAAGCAGGCGCAACTGGTTAGTAGCACTAACCACTTCGCTGCCCTCTCGTTTGAGCTTCGTCTTGAGATACTTCCAGTAGTTTCTGTTTTTGTTGTAATCGTCTTGGTCATTCAGCACGCCTATGATGTCCAACACAGAGAACCACCATTTAGACTCTACTTCGTCCCAAACGGCTCGCACCTCTCGGTCATTGAAAAATCGTATCGAAATCTCGCTCATACGCTTCGTATCATCTTGTTAGGCATCTATGGCATACTGTACTAAGGCGGGGCAGAGTGTGGCTAAGCTCTCACGTGCCTCTCGGGCAATGCTTTTCGCCTCCTCGATACAATGATAGAGGTTCACAATAGACTGCTGCACTTCGGGTGGGGGCAAGGGGATTTGCACTCGGCAAAGTTCCTCCCAACTGAAACTCTCTCGGGCACTGCCCCAAGAGTTGAAACGAGCATAACGGTCAAACTCGCTCCTGCTTAACAATAGGTAAATGTACTCAGGCAAGAGAGCTTCCTTGCATCTAAATACTTCGTATGAAGATGAGACTATATAGGTTTGCTCAGTTCTGTTAGCAGCAAGAGATATTTTATCACCATTGCGAGAGGTTACTGAAACATAGCGAAACTCTGATGGCTTAACGAGTTTGTACGGAGTAAGTACAACTCCCTCCATATTGGCTTTGGTATCAATGAAAATTTTGTCTATACTAATGCCCCTTACGTCCTCTACTGAGTATTTTCTCTCCGTGTTGTGTTCGTCCACTTCCTCGATATAGTCGTCGAGAGGAACAGAGGGGTATTGGCGTTTGCAGTCGACGATAAATGCCCGACAAGCCTCTGTCAGCGGAGCAATCAAGGCGTCGTTGTCTTCGGCTAAACGCTTCAAGCCCTCATAAGTCGCGACCAAATCTCGCTGCACCTCCATGCTTGGCAGAGGAATGCGAATACGACAAAGCTCCTCCCAACTAAATGTTTCTCTTGCACTTCCCCACGAATTAAAACGAGCATATCGGTCAAACTTACCTCGCCTCAATAGCATATATAAGTATTGGGAGAGGAGCTCGCTTTTGCACTTAAATACTTCGTATGAAGATGAAACTATATAAGTCTGCTCACCGCTGTTGATAGCGAGAGATATTTTACCGCCATTGCGTAAAGTTGCTGAAACATAAGAAAATTCCGATGGCTTAACGAGTTTGTACGGAGCAAGTGCAACTCCCTCCATATTCGCTTTAGTGTTAATAAAAATTTTGTCTATACTGATACCCCTCACATTATCTACGGAGTATTTCCCCTCTCTGTTGCCGTTCATCACAAAGCTTGATATAATCCCCGAGGCGTACCCACTTCGTTTTATTCGCAGTCATAGCCTAGTTGTTGGAGTGCTTTGCGGAGGGTCTTGTCGTTCTGCTCTTGACGATGGAGCAGCGCCCCACGCTCTTTGCTGTCTGGCTCAGCACTTGTTGGTAATCTATCTGGCTATCACGGTCTACAAACTCGATGTAGTGACTGGGGACAAGCGAGAAGCCTTTCTCGCTCAGTTCGTCTATACCGACAGAGCGATAAAGCTCAGGCTCGGCATAATTCTTTCCGTCTGTCCCCTCTACCTGCCAGCGGTGATAAATAGCTACGGTTCGCTTGATTTGCTCCTCGGTGAACATCACCTTCTTCTTTTGCTCGCCCTTGACGGGATTGTCCGTCCAGCTACGCAAGTCCATAAAAAGCACTTCGCCCTGTCGAGAGCGGAGCTTGCGGTCGTGCCAGCGTCCACCACGCTTATTCTGATTGAGTATCCACAGCGTCACAGAGATGTCTGTCGTATAGAAGAGTTCTCGAGGCAGCACGACAATCGCCTCGACCTTATCCGCCTCGATGAGCTTTTGGCGAATGCTTGCGGCATCGGCATCGCCCAAAGCCCCATTCGCCAAGAGGAAGCCAGCCACACCACGCTGGGGGCGGAGTTTAGAGAGCATGTGGAGTATCCAGGCATAGTTGGCATTACCCTCTGGGGGCAAGCCATAGTCGGCCCAACGTGCATCGTGGCTGAGGGAGACATCGTACCACTTCTTGAGGTTGAAGGGAGGATTTGCCATGATGTAATCGAAGGTCAAGCCTCGGTGCATATCATTGGTAAAGGTGGAGGCATTGCGCTCGCCAAGGTGGTGCGATATACCACGCATAGCGAGATTCATCTTCGCCAGGCGATAGGTGGCAGGGGCTGCCTCCTGCCCATAGACATTGACCTGCATGATGTCGCCCTGCTTCGCCTCGACATACTTGGCACACTGCACAAACATACCGCCCGAGCCGCAACAAGGGGCGTAGAGCGTGCCATCGAAAGGCTCGATAAAGGCGGCAATCAGCTCCACAACATCGTGTGGTGTATAGAACTCGCCCTCCTCCTTGGTGGCGTTGATGGCAAAGCTCTTGAGGAAGTATTCGTACACCCGACCGATGAGGTCTCGCTCTGCGCCAAAAGTCTTGTGCGAAATCTTGCTCACCTCGTCCATCACCTTTTTGATGACATTTGCCTCGAGGTTGATGCTCGTGAAGAGACCCAGACGCACACAGCCCTTGAAGGTCTCGCCACTATCTTCCAGAGCATTCAAAGCATCGTCGAGGGAGGCGTTGAGCTTAGTCGGGGGAAGAAGAATGAGGTCTCCCCAGCGAGCCGCAGCAGACACAAAGGCAACACCGCTATACATACCAGGCTGGTCAAGGAAATCTTTGATTTCGTCCTCGTCAGTCATGCCATTATCGAGGCATTGCTCACGTAGAGCCTGCTGCTCGTCCTCAAACTTCTCGCCAATGAAGCGAAGGAAAACGAGCGTCAGCAGCAAGTCTCGCTTATCATTGAGCGAAGCATTACTGCGGAGATACTCTCGGCAGTTGAATAATATCGTTTCGAGACTAGGCGTAGCCGCCTCTTCTGTTTTCTTTTTCTTAGCCATAGTATGTAGCTTATATCGACTTATCTTTGGTCGGAGTGATGAGCATTCTCACCTCTATATCTAACACTTTGGCAATCTCGACAAGATTTTCCAAAGAAGGCTGCACCTTATTAGAACACCAACGAGAAACAGTATTTTCAGCCTTTCCCAGTTCTTGGGCAAGCCATTTACTTGTTAGTTGTTTTTCCGCCAATATAGCCTTTATCCTATTCATTGCCATAATATGGTGATTTTCATCAGCAATGATGTTAATAATTATATGCAAAGGTACAACATCAAGAGGGTAACAACGAAAGAATTAAAGAATTATCAAACATACACAACAATTTTCTTTGATTTCAGTCTTTTTTCATCGGATAATCAGCATCTTTGCGAGTAAGAAGTAAGGGATATTTGTAAAGTTGCAAAATCAAGAAACAAGAAGCACCTCGCTCGTTTCTTATCCGTTCTCCTTAGCCGAGTAGAGACATCACTATCTGCTCAATATCAAACTATTAACTCTTATCAATCCGATTTTATGGGGAAATACCACAAACTTGCGAGCAGATTCTTGAGGGGCAAAGTACAACTTCAAAATCCCATCCAAGTCCTTTAATAAACTCTGCCAACGGGCCTCGATAGCCACCATCGGAAAGGAGTTTTTTAAGGCCGGAAAATCTGCCCACAAGTTGCTTTATAACAGGTATTGCGCCTTTAGAATCATAGATGATTGCCAGATGGATTACAGTTGTCCTAGGAAGTTCAAGGGTATCCACAACAATATGTTCTTTCCTTCCTTTGATCTTCTTCCCCAGGGCAACCGCATCAAAATATAGGAGTCTGATTTTCAGATATGCTTTACAGCCTCTAATATTGAATTCTTATAGTGGGATCTTAAATAAGATACTCATTATTGAATAGTTGTATCCAGTCTGTACGAAAAATTTTGATGTGGTTGCCGTAAGGAGTCATGTTTTTTTGACTACACCTAACTCCCCCCAGTCAGGCTTCTTTCATCGCTTTATACCCCATTGTAGTCATGTAGTAATATCTATTCGATGAAAGGGAAAAGGCCTACCGCCTCACGTTGGAGCAGCCGTCCGAGGATCACGCTGAAGCCGCTTGTTGCTTCTTGATCAGCTGGTCCATGTCTTCCGAGATCTTTTTGTCCGTCACCTGCGCATAGATCTGCGTGCTG
>ERZ772764.2144-NODE-2144-length-11759-cov-2.847659_pt1 | contig 11759 bp, 8 predicted proteins | sample MGYA00512163_ERZ772764 | MGnify/ENA primary metagenome ERZ772764 (study PRJEB29015, sample SAMEA2737903) | human oral metagenome | biome: human oral; feature: human-associated habitat; material: dental | place: China | collected 2094 ...
TTTAATCTTGCCAATGCACCAAATGGATCCCATGGTTCAAGTTCTACAATTTCTTCATCAAGAGCTTTTAACCATTTTTCATCAACGTATTTTTTGTCAACCATTACTTCATAGTTGTATTCATCAAACCATTCATCAGACATTGAAAAAATACCTTTATCTCCAACTGTATCTCCCCAAGAGTTTTCAACTTGCCATTCTAACGGTTTTCCATTTTCATCAAGATTTACTCCTGTAAATACCATTGCATGAGTTAATACACTTTCATGATAATCAAGTCTTTCAGCTTTTGTAAAGTTTTCTAAAGTAGGGAATATGTCATCATATATGAACATATCTAAATCCATAATTCCTTTTTGCTTTTCCAAAAACTTAATTACATCACAACCAAACCATACAGGTTCTCCAGCTTTAATTGATTTTATAGCACTTTCTTTCAATACTTCTATAGGAACATTTACGTATTTTATTTTGTCTGCTTCTTTAATTGTTCCTAAGAATTTTACAGTGTAAACTTTTCCGTAAGGTTTGTCATCGGTTGGAGCATTGATTAAGCTTACTTTATCTTTTAAATTCCAACCAACATATTTGTCGAAAAATTCTTTAGGAGTAATATTTGATATTCTGTGGAACTTTTCGTCTTTGTCTCTGTATTCATAGGTAAAAGTTTCAGGAACTTCTCCTAAACATTTAGTTAAAATATTGTAAACTGCGTAAAGAGTTTCATTTTTTAAATCTTCAATTTCTTTTAAAGATTTGCCTGCTTTATGAAGTCTTCTCATATCACAAGCAGCTTTTCTAAGATATTTAGTTAGTATTGCTTCCATATCTCTTGTGTTTGAAGAGTGGAATGTTTCAGGCATGATTCCTTTAGGAACAACACCATATTTTTCTAAAAGACCTTTAAACATATCCCATTGACCGCCATCTTGCACAGGAGCAGTCAAAAGGTGAGAAACAACTCTTGAATCTGTTTTTTCGTCTAACGTTTCAATTATACTTTCTAAAAAGAAGTTTGCTTTTTCAAGTTTATCCCAAAATAGAGTATATGTTTGAGAATATTCCATAGTCTTTAAGTTTAATTTTTCCATAGTAGAAACTCTGGCAACATTTAATGCAGAGAACATCCAACATCTACCACTTGATTTTTGGTTTGTTATTTCACCTTTTTTTGTAATATCGGAAAATTGAAAATCGTGTCTCTTATAGACTTCGTGATTTGTAGATGCTTCATTTATACCGACTTTTGAAACACTTGCAGCTACAACCTTATTTGTTTTACAAGAATTAAATCTTTCTTTAAATGACTTAAGAACTTCATTTGTTAATGCCATTTGTATCACTCTCCTCAAAAAATTTTTTGTGAGTAATCTCACAAATACATTGTAACATAAAATCACAAAAAATGAAAGATAATAAATATCAAAAACAATAAAATTCTTGAGAGTTTATATATTGGATTTTTAAAATTTATCAATATACCTTACTTTTTGTAAATTAAGTATTAAAATTAATGTCATTAAATATATCTTTTTAGGTTGCAACTGTTTTTGTATTTAGATATTTCTAAGTAAGTATAATTTTTTATTTTTACAAATTAAAAGGCTGAGGATTGTTATCCCCAACCTTAATTGCTGAATTTAAAAATTTGATTTTTAATATTTAAGTATTATTTTAGAACTTCTTTTAATTTATCATGGATATATTCGTCAATAGGTTGTCCGTCAATGAATGCATTTTCTCCATCCGGTAACATTATTCTAAAGAAGTTGATAATTAAATTTCCGTCAACTATATAGTAATCATCCATATGTAGAGGAGCGATATATACTTTTAAAATTTCTTTATCGTTATTTGGAAATTCTTTATTCAATTCATCAATAAGATGGTTTACATTCAAAACTTTTATAGGTTTTGCCATAAGTTTTGGAAGTTCAAGATCTTCCATCATCCACATATTGTTATTCCAAAATCTTTTTTCTTCCTTACTAGCTCCGGAAAGTAATTCTCTGTTTTGAATAGCGGATAAAACTTTTCTTACTGACTCTTCATTAAAATCTTTGTTCATTATAGCTTTTAGAGGATATTGTTTAGCCACATCAACAAAAAAGCTTTCGGCAACTTTTTCTTTTTCTGCCAAAGCAGTCCATAAATATAACATGGATTCAATTGTTTCTAAATTTAATTCAATTTGTTTAATCATATAAGCCTCCGATAATATTTTGATAATTTACAATAAAATTTGTAAAATTTTTTATTACCATATATTACATTAAAAATTTTAATTCACAATGTAAAAATATAGTATAAAGTAATTGTAAACTTTTTTTATAAAAAAATCAATACTTATGTAATTTAGTTGTTGTAAATTTTAAAAAGTTTTGTTATACTTGTACGGTAAGTTATAGGAGGGGAGAATATGAATTCTAATACATTAAAAAAAGTTGTGATTACGACATTAGCATCTATTGTGGTTTCTGCGGGTGTTTATTTTTTTATGGTGCCATATAATTTGACAATCGGAGGAACAGCAGGACTTTCAATAGCACTTTCAAAATTTTTTCCGGAAATATCTGTAGGGGTATTCCAACTTGGAATAAATATTATTTTATTTATCTTGGCGTTCTTGTTAATAGGTGCAGAATTTGGTGGACTGAGTATATATGCTACTATTGTCGTGTCCGTTTCACTTATCGGGTTTGAAAAAATGTTTCCGAATATTAAACCTTTAGTTGATACACCTTTTATGAGTATGATTGTTGGAGTTGGAGTTACTGCAATTGGGATAGCTTTGACGTTGAATCAAAATGCATCAACAGGAGGAACTGATATTGTAGGAAAAATTTTAAATGAATATATACATGTAGATATAAGTGTAGGAGTTTTTATTGCGGATTTTTCGGTTGTAGTTATGGGTTATTTTGCTTATGGAATTAATGCCGCAATGTATGCAATAGTAGGTATTTTATTTAATGCAGTGGTTATAGATAAAGTTCTTACAGGATATAAGACTAGAATTAAAGTTTATATCAACTCAAGAAAATGGGAAGGAATTAATGACTATATACTTAATGTAATAGTTAGAGGAAGTACACTTTATGAAGTAAAAGGCGGTTTTAATAAAAGTGAAAGAGTTATGATAGAAACAATCCTAACAAGACCGGAGTATATAAAGCTTATGACTTTTATAAAAGAATTTGATAACAATGCATTTGTAAATGTCGCGACAGTGAGTGAAGTTTCAGGAGAAGGATTCAGTTATCTTACTGAAGAGAATAAAAAAGTATTAAAAGAAAAAAATAAAACTAGAAAAATGTAATTTTAAAGCTGTTATGAAGAGTGAAATCATAACAGTTTTTTTGTGAAAATAATGAGGTTTAGACATCTGTATTTAATTGACTTTTTATGAAAAATGATATATACTTTAATTGTAGTAATTTGATTAAAATTTAATTGGATTTACAATGAATGTGTGTATATGAATTTTATAGTTTTAAATTATTTATTTTAAGTTTTGTGAAGGAGGGTTTATGAAAAAGAAATTTTTATCAACAACTTTTTTAATTTTATCTTTACTTATGATTAATGTATTAATTTTTAATAAGTATACAGACAAAAGTATTGTTGTTGCAGAAAGCTTTAATGGTTGGAAAGAAGAAGGAAATGAAAGATATTTTTTCCAAAATAGTAAAAAATTTACAGGAGAATATCAAAATAAGTATTTTGTAAATGGGAAATATGCTAATGGAGTTTATAATGGAACTCTATATAAAAATGGAGATATTTCAATAAATGCTTACGTAGGTGAAATTTTTTACGGTTCTGATGGCAAGCCGGCAAATGGCTGGTATGATGATGGGAGTAATTGGTATTTTTTCCAAAATGGTAAAAAACATAATGGTTATGGTGTAGATGGAAATGGAAAAAGATATTTTGTAAATGGGAAATATGCTAATGGCTATGTAGGTGGTATTTTTTATAGTAAAGGAAAACCGGTAAATGGTTGGTATGACGACGGGAAAGACTGGTATTTCTTTAGAGATGGTAAAAAATATACCGGAAAAGCCAAAGACGAAAATGGCGAAATGTACTTTGTAAAAGGAAAATATGCAAATACTTATATAGATGGAGTTTTTTATAAAGATGGTAAAATCGCTAACTGGTGGTGTGATGATGGAAAAGATTGGTATTTTTTCCAAAATGGTAAAAAACATAACGGATATGGTATAGATGCAAATGGAAAAAGATATTTTATAAGCGGAAAATATGCAAATGCTTATGTAGATGAAATTTTTTATAGCGAAGGAAAAATTGCTAATTGGTGGTTCAATGATGGTGAAGCGTGGTATTTTTTCCAAAATGGTAAGAAACATAATGGCTATGGCATAGATGCAAATGGAAAAAGATATTTTGTAGATGGAAAATATGCCAACGGAATATATGGCGGTAAATTATATAAAGATGGAATAGAGTCAAAAGGCAGAACATATGTAAATGGTATTTTTTACGACGAAAATATAAGTCCGGCAGATGGATGGTACGATGATGGAGATGCATGGTATTTCTTCAAAGACGGCAAAAAATATACCGGAAAAGCCGTAGATGGTAACGGCGAGATGTATTTTGTAAAAGGAAAATATGCAAATGCTTATATAGATGGAATCTTTTATAGTGAAGGTAAAATTGCCAACTGGTGGTGTGATGACGGAAGCGATTGGTATTTCTTCAAAGACGGCAAAAAATATACTGGAAAAGCTGTAGATGGTAACGGCGAAATGTATTTTGTAAAAGGAAAATATGCAAATACTTATATAGATGGAATCTTTTATAGCGAAGGTAAAATTGCCAACTGGTGGTGTGATGATGGAACTGACTGGTATTTCTTCAAAGATGGTAAAAAATTTACCGGATTTGGTGTAGATGCAAATGGAAAGAGATATTTTGTAAAAGGAAAATATGCCAACGGAATATATAATGGGAAATTATATAAAAATGGTTTAGAATCAAATGGAAATACTTATGTAAACGGAATTTTTTACGATGGAAATATAAGACCTGCAAATGGTTGGTATGATGATGGAAGTAATTGGTATTTCTTCAAAGATGGCAAAAAATATACAGGGAAAGCCGTAGATGGCAACGGAGAAATGTATTTTATAGGTGGGAAATATGCACATACTTATATAAACGGCATTTTTTATGGAGCAGGTAAAATTGCAAATGGTTGGTATGATGATGGAGATGATTGGTATTTCTTTCAAGGAGGTAAAAAACATACAGGATATGCAACAGATGAAAATGGACAGAGATATTTTGTAAATGGTAAATATGCTAATGGAAGATATGGCGGAAAATTATATAAGGAAGGTTTAGAGTCAGATGGCAATACTTATATAAACGGAATTTTTTACAGTGGAGATAAATATCCGGCAAATGGTTGGTACGATGATGGAGATGATTGGTATTTTTTCCAAAATGGTAAAAAACATACAGGATATGCAACAGATGAAAATGGAGAAAAATATTTTGTTGATGGAAAGTATGCAAATGGATTTTACGGCGGAAAATCTTATTTAGATGGAGAAGAAGTAGATTTAGCAGATTCTGATTGGTATGTTACAGATGGTGTTTGGAGAGTTAAAAATTCCGGAAGAAGTTGTCATGTAAATGGCGATTTTATCGTTATAAGTTTAAGTGATCAAAAATTATGGCTTGTTAGAGATGGAAGAATAATTTCTAAAATCGGTATTGTAAGTGGGAAACCTTCAAGTCCTACTGTAACAGGAAATTTTAGAATACTTTCAAAAGAATATTCAAGAATATTAAGAGGTCCGGGATATGCTTCATGGGTTCAATATTGGATGCCATTCCATGGCGGATATGGAATTCACGACGCAAATTGGCAACCATATTCTGCTTTCTCTAATAGTAATTACTATAGATGGGGAGGATCACATGGTTGCGTAAATGTTCATCCTGGATTAATGGGATCTATTTATAATAATTCTTATGTTGGAATGAGAGTTATAGTTTATTAGTATTGATTTTAAAATCTAAATATGTTAGAATTAGATTGTTAATATTTACGTTGAACGATAAAAAATAGTACAAAATTTTTAGAGAGTGATTGTTTGGTGAAAAATTACATTTTTGTATTATGGGGAAATCGGGAGTAATTTTTTTAGAGTGATGTTTTTAACATAATTAGGGTGGAACCACGGTCATATCGTCCCTTACGATATGGCCTTTTTGTTTATTTATTTTTAGGAGGAATATTATGAAATCAGAAAAGAGTATGGAAAAAATTGTTTCTTTATGTAAAAGTAGGGGAATAATATATCCAGGGTCAGAAATTTACGGAGGACTTGCTAACACTTGGGATTATGGTCCTTTAGGTGTTGAATTTAAAAATAATGTAAAAAAAGCTTGGTGGCAAAAATTTGTTCAACAATCTAAATATAATGTTGGTCTTGACAGTGCAATTTTGATGAATCCGGAAGTTTGGGTTGCTTCAGGTCATGTTGGAAGTTTTAGTGATCCTTTAATTGACTGTAAAGAATGTAAATCTCGTTTTAGAGCTGATAAACTCATTGAAGATTTTTATTTTGAAAATAATCTTGGGGATATAAATGTTGATGGTTGGGAAAATGAAAAAGTTGAAGAACTAATGAAAGAAAAAAATATTTGTTGTCCAAATTGTAAAAAACAAAATTTTACTGGTATTAGAAGATTCAATCTTATGTTTAAAACTTTTCAAGGTGTAACTGAAGACAGTAAATCTGAAATTTACTTAAGGCCGGAAACTGCACAAGGTATTTTTGTTAATTTTAAAAACATTGCCAGAACTTCAAGAAAAAAAGTTCCTTTTGGAATTGCACAAGTTGGTAAATCTTTTAGAAATGAAATTACTCCTGGTAATTTTACTTTTAGAACTCGTGAATTTGAACAAATGGAATTGGAATTTTTCTGTAAACCTGGAGAAGATTTAGAATGGTATGACTATTGGAAAAACTATTCTTTTAATTGGTTATTATCTTTAGGAATGAATGAAGAAACTTTAAGACTTAGAGACCATGAACAAGAAGAATTGAGTTTTTACAGTAAAGCTACTTGTGATATAGAATTTTTATTCCCATTTGGTTGGGGAGAACTTTGGGGAATTGCAGATAGAACAGATTATGACTTATCAAGACATATTGAAGTTTCCGGTGAAGATTTAAGATATATTGACCCTGTTACAAATGAAAAATATATTCCATATTGTATTGAACCTTCACTTGGAGCTGATAGAGTTGCTCTAGCTTTCCTATGTAATGCTTATGATGAGGAAGAAATAGGAGAAGGAGATGTTAGAACTGTTTTAAGACTTCATCCTGCTTTAGCTCCATTTAAGGCTGCAATTTTACCACTTACTAAAAAATTGTCAGAAAAATCTGATGAAATTTATAATGAACTTTCAAAATATTTCATGATAGATACAGATGTTTCAGGAAGTATCGGAAAGAGATATAGAAGACAAGATGAAATTGGAACTCCATTCTGTATAACTGTCGATTTTGATACTTTGGAAGATGAATGTGTAACTGTAAGATTTAGAGATACAATGGAACAAGAAAGAATTAAGATTTCGGAATTAAAAGATTTCATTGAAAAATCTTTAGAATTTTAGGAGGTAATTATGATTAAGAAAAAAGTTGTTTTTGGTTCAAGTATGTGCCCTGATTGTATAGTTATGAAAGAGGCACTTGATGAAAGAGGAGTTAAGTATTTGTATTTAGACATTACTGAAAATTTAGCAAATCTTAAAAAATTTTTAAAATTTAGAGAAAATTCTGCATTTGATTTTGCAAAAGAAAAAGGCTCAATAGGAATTCCTGCAATGGTAATAAATGATGGGGAAAAAATACTTTTCAGCATAGAAGAATTTGATGAATATAATAAATAGGAGGCAATTATGTTAGAAAATTTAAAACCTGAAAGAGTTTTTTATTATTTTGAAGAGCTTACAAAGATTCCAAGAGAATCAGGAAATGAAAAGGCAGTCAGCGATTATTTATACAGCGTTGGAAAGTCTTTAGGACTAGAAACTATTCAAGACGAAAGCAACAATATTGTTATAAGAAAACCTGCATATAAAGGTTATGAAAATCATGAACCTATTGTTATTCAGGGGCATATGGATATGGTTGCAGAAAAGGCTGACGGAGTTGAACATAATTTTCTAGTTGATCCAATTCCTGTTATTGTTGATGGTGATTGGGTTAAGACTAAAGGTACAACTCTAGGAGCTGATGACGGAATTGCAGTTGCAATGGGACTTGCTATTTTGGAAGATAAAGAAGCTAAACATCCTGCACTTGAATTGTTAGTAACTACTGATGAAGAAAGAACAATGGCAGGAGCAAGAGCTGTAAAGAGAGAGCTTTTAAATGGAAGAAAACTTTTAAATATTGATGCCGAAGAAGAAGGAGTGCTTTTGTCAGGCTGTTCAGGTGGACACAATATTGTAGGAACTTTGAAGGTTAAATATGAAAAAAGTGATATGAAAAATACTTTTGTTTTATTTGTAAATAATATGCTTGGAGGTCACTCCGGAATGGAAATTCATCAACAAAGAGGAAATTCTTTGAAATTTGCTCTAAGAGCAATGGATATGATAAAAGAAATTGCTGATTATAGATTGGTTAGTATTGAAGGCGGAACTAAACATAATGCTATTCCTAGAGATGCAAAAGTTATTTTTACAAGTAATGCTGATGAATTTAATATTGATTTTTCTAGATTAATTAGCGAATATCCTCTTGATAAAGATATGAGAGTTTCCATAGAAAAAGTAGAAAATGTAAAAGAAGTTTTATGTAAGGGTTGCCAAGAAAAAATAGAAAATGTAGTTAGAAATATTCCTCATGGAGTATACTCAATGATGGAAGAATATCCTTCAATAGTTGAATGTTCAGACAATTTCGCAATAATAAAATTTGATGGAAATTTTGTTAAATTTACTGTTTCACTCAGAAGTTCAAACCCTAAAACTTTTGAAGAATATACAGATATGGTAAAAAAAGTTTATGAAGAAAATGGTGTTAGATATACTTTAGAAGATTATTATAAACCATGGGAATTTGCAAAAGTTTCAAAGTTGAGAGATACTGCATTGGAAGTTTATAAGAAGTTGACAGGGAAAGAAATGAAAGTGGAAGTTGTTCACGCAGCTTTAGAATCGGCTGTTTTCGTCGATACATTCCCTGATATGGAAATGATATCAATAGGACCTACAATGAAAGATGTTCATAGTCCTGCTGAAAGATTGAATATTCTCTCAACACAAAGAACTTTTGAATTTGTAAAAGAATTATTAAAAAGTCTTTAATTAAAATCTGTAGTAAACATAAAAAATCACGAGTTATTAATTAGCTCGTGATTTTTTTATGTACTGCTCACCGAACACTTCTGTGAAAGGTGAGGTATTCGTTCTAAACTGAAGTGTTATTTTCATTTAAGACATCAAGAAGTAAATCTAAATTAAGTCCATGAACCATAGTAGCTTCTTCGAGAGTCTCCATTTGACTTGCAGGACAACCAACACAAGAAAGTCCAAAATTAAATAGAATTTCAACAGCATCCGGATGAATTTGGATAATGTCTCCGATTAGCATATCTTTTGTTATTTTCATAACTGCACCTCCTAATTATCTTATACCCATATAATACAGGTAATTGAGAAAAAAATCAAGTTATATTTGACTCTAAAAAATAAAATTGATAAGTTGTAAAATATCGTGGTAAATATAGAATGAATGATTAGACTATTATTATTTTTTGTGATAAAATAATTAAGTTATATGGAGGCTTATTATGAAATGTTGTAACAATAAAAAAGCAATAGATAATCTATATAAAAATATTGCTGTTAAAGATAGATTAAGAGAAAGTGAAGATAGTAGGGAAATTGAAAAGAAAATTGCTTTAAGTTTAGGTTATACTTTAGAAGATATAGAAAACGGAGCAAATCTTGGCTTGGGCTGTGGAAATCCAATTCAAAATGCTAATCTAAAAAGTGGTGAAATTGTTTTAGATTTGGGTTGTGGCAAAGGTATGGATGTATTTAAGGCTTGTAAAATAGTTGGAGAAAAAGGCTTAGTTATTGGAATTGACAGACTTTCTGAAATGATTGAAAAAGCAAATTACATAAGAGGGAAAAAGGGATTTTTAAATACAGATTTTAGAGTGTCTGATATAGACGATTTAAAAGTAGATAATTATACAGTTGACTGTGTGATTTCAAATTGTGTAATAAATTTATGTGAAGATAAAGAGAAAGTTTATTCTGAAATATATAGAGTTTTAAAACCCGGTGGAAGAATTTCAATTTCAGATATTGTTCAGTTTAATGAATTACCTACTTGGGTTAAAGACGAACCGATTTTTCATGCAACTTGAGTTGCAGGTTCGATAACTTCGGAGAAGTTAAAGAATATTTTGAAAAATGTTGGCTTTGAACTTTACACAATAATTGAAGAAGACTTGACTGACGAATATCTTGCAAAATGGGGACATAAATTAGATTTAAAGAAGTATATAAGACGTGGTAAAATTTTAGGATTTAAACCGAAAAATTAGGGAGAAAAAATGTATAAACTATATTCATCAATTTTTATGATAATTTTAACTTTTATAATTATATTTTTTATTTCAAAAAAATATGATTTAGACAGAAATCAAAAACTTATATTTTGGTTATTTGTTCTTTTTTGGAGTGGAATAACAGTTGTAAGAGCTTACAGGAAACTCTATGCTATAAGTCCTATGGAAGAAGGAGGTCTTGGCTTTTCAGTTATTTTAGCTGCACAGATAACTTCAGCATACGGGCTTATAAGTTGTTTTATAAGATTGCCTATTTTTATATTGAGCGATATTTTTAATAGAAAAAAAATATTTATTCAAATTGCACTTTTTGTTTTGACATTGGCATCATTGATGGTAGTTTTAAAGCCAAGTTATAATACTCTTTATTTTTCATCAATAGCTATGGGAATATGTGCTTCGATGCTTGCGGTGTTTAATGTTTTATTTTCAGAGACTTTTTCTAAAGAAAAAGCTGCAATTTCAGCATCTATTTTATCAATAGCACCGCTTCTTGCAGAATTTATAGCAGCTCCTATACAGTATTTATCAACTTATGGTACATATAAGAATTTTAAATTGCTTTGGGCACTTTCTGCGAGCATTTCAATTGTAGCATTTGTTTTGACTTTTTTTGTCAGAGATGTTTCTTATTCTGCAAAGAGATTTAGCTTTGAAAAAGTTAAAAAAGTTTTTGAATTTAAAGGATATTTATACATTTGTTTGATTGCAATTTTAGTTTCATTCATAAAGTTTTCAACATCGGGTGCAAATATGATTGCATACGCGAAAGTTAATTTAAATATGCCTCCGATTTTTTTGGCATATATTGATGTTTTGTTTGCTTTTCCGCAACTTATTGCAAGTGTACTCGCAGGAACTTATTTTGCAAATAAAATTGGAATTGAAAAAACTTTAGTTTTAGGACTGGGTTCAAATTTAGTTTTTTATATAATAATTTTATTAACTAACTCTTATCTTCCTGCATTTTTGGGATATGTATTTAACGGTTTTGGATATGGAATTGCTTATACTTGTTTGATTTCAATGGCTATGCAATATTTTGAAAAGGAAGATAGAAATGTGAGTATGGGAATATTTCAATTATTTTTCGCTATGGGAGTATATTTTGGAGA
>ERZ772764.2145-NODE-2145-length-11754-cov-6.502009_pt1 | contig 11754 bp, 10 predicted proteins | sample MGYA00512163_ERZ772764 | MGnify/ENA primary metagenome ERZ772764 (study PRJEB29015, sample SAMEA2737903) | human oral metagenome | biome: human oral; feature: human-associated habitat; material: dental | place: China | collected 2094 ...
GTCAACCCATGATCCGCTTGGAACCGTTGTACAGCCGCCTGTGTACCGCTTCCAAACACACCATCCGCTCCGTCAGCCAAATATCCGGTGCCGATCAGCATATTTTGAACACTCGCCACACGAGTGCCTGTCATTCCTAAAGAAACATTAGCCATTACAATGATCGAAAATGATAATGTAAAGAGCAGTGTAAGTAAAAGTATTGTGTATTTCTTCAAAAAACCACCTCGCAAATATACAGTGAAGCTCTGCTTACGGAGAGTATAACATAAAGGAGTCCGCCAAGTCAAAATTTTACAGTTTTATGCATAAGTTTTTATAACTTTATACTTATTTACAACATTCACGCCCGCGTTATATCCTTTCTTTATCTATATTTTCAATAATTGAGTTTATCTATCAGTACCATTTAATTTAATTATTATACAACCTCATCCTCTGCCATATGTCGTACTTTTTCGACAAAACGAGGTACATCGGAAAGTATATAGATGTAGTCACCTGCCTGTAAAACGGCGCCGTCATCAGGAATAATTTCAATATCACCGCGTTTAATGTCAACGAGTGCCACGTGAGGCGGCCATATGACCTGACGGATGCCTTTGCCGTCAAGAGTGCTGCCGCTATTCACGGTCAATTCAATAATATTTCGCTTTTCATCCTTCGGGACAACCTGTTTCCCTTCTGTAAGGAGCCGTTCCAAAAGAGTGTCATAAATGGGTTTTCCTCCGCATATTTTAGCGGTTACCAAGGCAATAAGCGAGGCCGTGCATAAGACGAGAAGGTGCTCATACGAACCGGTCATTTCCATAATCAGCACAGTCCCCGTTATGGGAGAATGGACGGACGCCGTGAAAAAAGCGGCCATAGCAATGATGACGATATCGGATAAATATTTCTCTTCCATCAACCCCGTCTCAATAAAACAAATCCCCAGGACGCTGCCCAATAAGGCGCCAATGACAAGAACCGGCAGAAAAAAGCCGCCCGGCACGCCGCAGCCGTAACTGATCAGGGTAAAGAGGAATTTACCGATCAGAAGAGCGGCAAAAAGTTTCAACGAAAGGGGCATGACATGCAATGAATTGATCAAATCATTGCCGCCGCCGAGAATTTGCGGAAAAACATAACCGAGAATCCCCGCTGTGAACAAGGCAAAAACAACAGGCAGCCACGGTTTGGTAAAAATCGGCAAGCGGTAAAAGCGATTCGCTGCAAGCAGTCCTTTATCGAAGACGATACCGCAAACGCCGAGGATAATGCCGACAAGAACGGCAAGCCAGGTATAAGTCACGGGGAAAGACGGCAGAACGCCGAACTGAAAAACCGCTTGGCTGCCGAAAATGAGCCGGCAAATTACGGTGGCGATAAGGGCCGCCGCCATAGCCGGTGCCAAAACGACACCGGAGAAATTTCGGTGTAATTCTTCTAAAGCGAAGAGGACACCGGCAAGAGGTGCATTAAAAGCCATGGCAAGACCGGCACTGGCACCGGCTGTAATAAGATAACGCTCTTCCATGCGCGTACGCCGCAATGCCTCACTGATGCCCTGCGCCGTAACGGCACCGAGCTGAATAGACGGCCCTTCACGGCCCAGAGAAAGTCCCAGCCCGATACCGACGATACCGCTAAAAAGCTTCACCCATAAAACGCGAAACCAACGCATATGGAGCGAGCAGGAAATAGCTCCCTTTACCTGAGGAATACCGCTGCCTGCCGCATCCGGTTCATAAGCAACACACCGCCAAAGGATATATCCCGCTAAGGCAAGCAGAAGAAACCAGATTACATTCACAACAGGTCCTGATTGTATTAATATAGTATATATATATTTCCGTAAAACCGTTCCCTCCTCTAAGACCCACCGGAAGAACCCGGCTGTAAGGCCGGCAAAGATGCCGACAACAGTCCCTTCCGCGAACAGGCGCAGACGAAAACGGGGCCACGCGTTTAATTGACGAATAGTCGGGATGAGTTGACCGGAAATCTGCATATTAGCCTCCTTGAAAATTCATATAGTATGTATTATACCACGGTCGAAGAAAAGAGGGTTTCTCTTTTTGAATTGACAAAGTCGGCATAATCATGTTACGTATAGCATTAAGATAAAAAGGAGAGGATCTTATGGCGGAAAAACTGTTATTCATTGCTTGCGGCGGCGGCATCGGAGCGGCACTGCGGTACGTTATTTCTGCGTGGGCAAGTGCGCACGGCGGTGCCGTCTTCCCGTACGGGACGGCCCTCGTCAACATTATCGGCTCCTTCCTCATCGGTCTTTCGGCAAGTTATTTCGCAGTTCACGCCACGCTCCCCCCCCCGACAGTTAAGCTCTTTATCGTTACAGGTATTCTCGGCGGTTTCACGACATTTTCCACATACAACCTCGAGTTCATCACCTTACTGTGTACGGGCAGCTTTACATACGCCTGTACGTATGCTCTGTTAAATATAGTTATCACTTTTCTGTGTTGTTTTGCCGGCCTGATCATAGGTGAACTATTATTTTAATTGTATTTTCTCCGGCAAAGATCTTCCCGCCGTTTCATGCCGAAAACTATAAATTTAATACTGTATAAACTCAGAACACGCAGATACAATTTTGCCTGTGGGAGGTGTTTCATATGACAACGTACGCACCCGATTTTTCGATCAGGACAGCCGTCCGTAAAGTACTGCCCTATATGATGGAAATGCGCGAATACTTTCATGCCCGACCCGAATTAAGCGGCAAAGAATTCGATACATGTAAGACAATTTTCCGCGAATTAACGCTCACGGGCGTCGCAGATATAAAAATAATTGCCGGTACAGGTATTACCGGTATAATTCACGGTGCTCTGCCGGGACCGACAGTGTTGGTACGAGCCGCAACCGATGCCTTACCGCTTGAAGAAACCGATGATTCACCGTACGCCTCTATATTTCCGGGCGTAATGCACGCCGCCGGACACGACGGCCATACAGCAACCCTTCTCGGCTTGGCAAAGCTTTTGACTACTCATGCAGACTGTTTACGCGGCAATGTCCGCCTGGCTTTTGAGCCGGAATCGGAAACCCGCGGCGGCGCCGAAAAAATGATCGACAGCGCCGTTCTTACTAATCCGCCTGTCGATTATGCCTTGAATATACAGATAGACGGTACACTTGCGGGCGGCGAAATAGGCTTCTGCAGCGGCACGATCTTCGCGTCACGGGATGATTTCACGATTATCGTTAACGGTACGGGCGGCCATTGCACGCAAGTAGCCCCGCAGGACGACGCAATACGCAAAGGCCTTTCCCTTATCGGCAAAATCAGTGATTATGTCGCTACATTGCAAAAGCAAAATACAGCGGCGCTTATCTCCTTTGGCCGCTTCAACGGCGGTAACACGACTGCGGTAATACCTGACCGGGTCGAAATAAAAGGTACTCTCCGCACCTTTGACGATGACATACGTCGGGATATTCTCGCCGAACTTGAAGAGTTATGCCGTACAGACTGTACATGGGAGCATTGCTTTGTCGCGCCTGTCGGCAAAAACGACACCGCCATGACTGCAGCGTGTGAAGAAATCTGGCAAACATACTGCGCCGATCGTTTTACCGTTATCAAGACGTCCCCCGATTTCAGATCGGACGATTTTGCGCGCTTCGGGGAACACATGCCGATATTTTCCTGTTTTGTCGGTATCCACGAAGGCATCCCTCTGCGCCCTTATTCTTCCTCCTTTATTTGGGACAGCAGTATGCTCAAATATACGTGCGAAGCAACGGCAGCGCTCATTTATTATTTGCCTTCTTACGGCCGGAACCTATAACCGCAAGGTGCGGAAATTTTGTGTTTTTCCATTTTTCCATTATAAAAGGGTTACTCCCAAACTAATCTTTACTCATTTGTATGCGCAGATTGAGTGATAATGGCTGTGCCGCATACTACACTGCATCTTTCCCGTTTTTGAACGGCACCCGATTTCTCAATCCGTGGGCTCTACCGCCGGTTTTAAAAACAGTTCTTGTCATTCTTCTTTCCGGAAACATATACATGCTTTTTAAATTATTATATCCTCTTGTATTTCGCACCATTTAAGCCGCAATAATAGTTATTTTATATTCCGTATTCCGTGTTTGGCAAGGACTGCCGCGTATGATATGATAGGAAAGGTTTAATATACGCGGGAGCCTTTATTTACAGGAGATTAGCATTGGATACATTACTTCAATTAATGGAATCATACGGCTATGTGGCTATGTTTTTTGCTATGGCTGCGGAAAACGCCAACATCCCTATTCCGAGTGAAGTCATTTTAGGCTTTGCAGGCTTTTTGATTTCTCAGCATATTTTCGAATTCTGGACAACCTTCGTCATTGCCTGCGCAGCCGGTGTTTTCGGTTCAATAATAAGCTATTGGCTCGGGTTATACGGCGGCCGGCCTCTCTTGTTAAAATACGGAAAATATATACTTTTTAACGAAAAAAAATTTACAACAGCCGAAAAAATGTTTGCAAAATACGGCGGTATGGCCGTTCTCCTCTGTCGCTGCCTTCCCGGCGTACGTACTTTCATTTCCTTTCCTGCCGGGGTGGCACGTTATCCCTTCGGCAAATTCATTGTCCTGACAGTTATCGGCACAATTCCCTGGACCTTTCTCCTCGTCTGGGCCGGCTCCGTACTGGGTAGCCATTGGCAGGATCTAATTCAATATAATCATATTTTTTTCATCGTTCTTGTCCTTATCTGTGCACTTATAGGTATTTTATTTCTCTATAAACGCCGCAAAGGGAGACCGTAAGCATGAAGGCAGTTGTCAATTACATTCTGGATAACCGTTACGGGTTGAGCGTTTTCTTCCTGGCAGCAATTTTTTTGCTGCCTTTTTTAGGCATGTTCCCCCTTATTGACCCGGATGAGCCGGTATACGGTCAGACAGCACGGGAAATGCTTGCCGCCGGCGACTGGTTGTCGCCTCGCATTTACGGCAATTTCTGGTATGATAAGCCGCCTCTGTTTTATTGGCTGGAAATGATTTCTTATTCTCTCTTCGGCATAAGCGATTATACATCCCGCTTACCCAGCGCCATAATGGGCCTGGCCACAATCGGTACTGTCTACATTCAGTGTCGGGCTATTTTCAATAAGCATATTGCCTTTCGCGCGGCTGTCGTTCTTCTGACATCTCTCGGTTTTATTTATATCGGTAAAGCGGCCGTCACGGATATGACTCTCGTCTTTACACTTACTTTTACGATGCTCGCTTTTTACAGAAAACAGTATTATACCGCCTATGCAGGATGTGGCCTGGCACTTCTCGCCAAAGGTCCCGTCGGTTACGCCTTTCCGGCAATAATCATGCTGCTCTATATTATTTTTACGCGCCGCTGGACTTTGCTGAAAGAAATGAAAATCCCCCGGGGGATACTTCTTGCTTTTCTCATCGGTCTGCCCTGGTACATTGCCATGTATGCGGTTCACGGCGCGGCGTTCACGGATGCTTTTATCGGATATCACAATTTCACTCGCTTTGCCGCCCCTGAACATCCGGGCCAAAACAGTATTTTCTTCTTTGTTCCCATAGTCTTGGGTGCCATGATGCCGTGGACGGGAGCGCTTTTTCAAGCTATGTACCGTATTATCCGCGGTAACGGTCCTTATCACGACGGACTTCTCTTCTGTCTCATCTGGGCAGTTTTTATTTTTGTTTTTTTCTCCTTCTCCAAAACCCAGCTGGTCACATACATCGCCCCTCTCTTCCCGCCCCTGTCCATTATCCTCGGCTGGTATACATACGCACTGAAGCGAATCGGCAGATTGCCCCGCATTTGGCTGGTATCCTCTTATATAGGCGGCCTTATTCTTCTGGCATGTAATGCCATTCCCTTGAACGAAAACGCTCTTTTTTTCTCTACCCCGATCCTCTGGGCCTCCCTGCTTCTCACAGCCGCGCTCGTCCTGCCTGCCATCTGTATGCAACTGAAAAATTGGCGAGCGGCTCTTATCTGTACTATCCTTTCCATGTTCGCTTTCATGACAGTTGCCTTTGCGGGAGTTTTACCGCAAGCACAGGAATACATATCCGGCAAAACCATCGCCGCCGACTATGTGAGTCTGGAAACGGGCAACACAACTGTGTACATAGAGAAATTCCTCTGTCCGGCCCTTGCTTTTTACGGTAACATTACCGGTACAGCTTGGGAAATCAATGAAGCCCCCGATTTCAAAAAAATTCGCACAATACCGCAGAAAGCATATTTCATCATGCAACGTTCAACATACAATAAACTGTTGCAGACACAGCCGGATCTGAATTATTGGCAAATCGTCAGGACAACACCGGGACAGCTTATTTTAGTCAATACAAAGGAGCCGCTATGAGATATATACGCTCTCTCCTGCCTGTCTTCATTATTACTTTTATCTTTTTGTCCATAGGGAACAGCCTTTTGGTCGTCACGGATCCGGTTGAGTCAAACTATGCGCTGACAGCCAAAGAAATGGTCCTTGCCGGAGATTGGCTGTCACCGCGCATTTATAACACATTTTGGTATGATAAGCCGGTTTTTACATACTGGTCCCTCTGTCTATCGTACACACTTTTCGGTTACAGTGACTTTGCGACACGCCTGCCCTTCGCCGTCAGCGGAGCTCTTTCCGTTACGGTCCTCACTTATTACGTAAAACGGCGTGGCAACAGTCCGGCCATGGCTAACTTACTCGCCGCCATGACGGCGACATCGCTTCTTTTTTGGATCCTTTCTCATTCTGTTCTGACGGATCAGTGGCTCTTGCTCTTCACGGAAACGGCGCTTTTCAGCCTTTACATCGGTATAACCGAAAACGCCCGTTTCCATACATGTATCGCCTATGGGGCCGCCGCTTTGGCGGTACTTACGAAAGGACCTGTGGGTATTGTCCTGCCGGGGCTTATTATTCTCCTTTATATTGCGGCAGAACGTAAATCTGTCTATCTGCGGCGCGTCTTCCGCCCCGAAGGAATTCTTATTTTTCTGCTCCTCTGCATGCCTTGGTTTATCTACATGTACACTATGCACGGCCGGGAATTCCTGGACGGCCTTTTGGGCTTCAACAATATTACGCGGGCAACTGTTTCGGAACATCCGGAAGAAAATGTTTTCTATTACTATTTACTTCTCGTACCGGCAGCTCTTCTGCCCTGGACAGGTGCTTGTTTTTACGGCATAACGCACTTTTTCCGAAAAAGTGGTTTTCCACTTTTTTTAACTCTTTGGGCCGGTGTGACCATTCTCTTTTATACCCTCATGGCCACTAAATATCCCACATACGCCTATATTGCACATATACCGCTTCTTTACTTCGGTATGTTAGGCCTCGTCCGCATATATGACCGGGAAAAAAACAAGACCTGGTTCATTCTTACGGGGCCGGCGCTCTTTTTCTGGTTACTCATCTGGCTTGCAGCACTTATCGTGCGCGTTGACTACATTGCTCTCGGCAGCATGTGGCCGCTTCTTCTTTTCATTCCATCGGCCGTGTTCTGCATAGGCGCGGCCCAAAAACTGAAAGCTTACACGGCACTGCCGATTCTGGTTTCCTTAGGCACGGCAACACTTTACATTCTTCTTACATGGCAGGTACTCGTCCCTTTCTATATGTACAGATCTGCCGTGCCCCTTGCGGAAAAGGCTGCTGCCTTAAACGGCAGGATATATTTTTTCGAAGAATTCCGCACTTCCTTTATCTATTATACGGGCAGAGAGGCCGCCTTCATTGCTCCTGCCGATTACGACGAAAGTATACGCCTGCAACGAGATGCCGTATGGACACAAAAACATCTCTTTGCCGTTGAAGACGCACCTGTCTTTATGCACCGCCTGCAGCGAGGAGAAGCCGTAAGCCTTATCGTACCGCAAAGCCGCCTTAAGGACTTCGAAAAAAGCGAATTTAAAGACTACATGACGGCAACAGGGCAATACGGTACCTTCACTGTCTATATGCCGCGAAAGGGCACACCATGAGCATATCTTCATTCATCAAGTCTCTATCTTCATATAAAGGCAGAAATACATTTAATCCGTGGCACGACTATGACGAGCTCAGCGATATCGGGCCCGAAGCGCCGCAAATCCGACGGGCCCAGCTCCGGCACTATCTGAATCTGCGCCTTGCCAAGGTTAAATACGTTGTTATCGCCGAAGCGGCCGGTTATCAGGGCGGGCATTTCACAGGCATCGCCATTACATGTGAGCGCATGCTCTTAGGGCTGCACAAGACAATAGGCGCACAGTCTATTATCGGCATGCCGGGTAAGCGCACAAGTCGTCCCGATTCACCTTACCTGACTTTAACGGCGCAACGACGAGGCGGTATGAATGAACCGACGGACACCTATATTTGGGGGGCTATTGTAGAAAACGGTCTTGACCCGCAATCTGTCCTCCTATGGAATATTTACCCCTTTCACCCTCACAAAGAAGGCAACCTCTTCTCAAACCGCACGCCGACAAACAGTGAACTTGCCGCAGGCCTCATATATACACAAAATCTGCTAGCCCTTTTCTGTAAAAATTTACACATCGCCGCAATAGGACGTAAATCTGCGGAAACATTAAATACGGCGGGTATAGCTGCCACAGCCATGCGGCATCCCGCCAACGGCGGAGCAGGGCAGTTTCGCCGTGACTTCGGCGAATGGCTGCGCTCTCTGCCGGCAAGACCTTGAAACCCGAAGCTGCCGGCGCGACAGGCAAAGACACGATACCCGTGCCTATGCAGGAAATGACCGGTCCTGCAATAAAGTACGATAAACAAACCGAAAGAGACCTTTTGCATGAGGTGCCTCCCAAGTTAGACCAAACACTAACGATTGAAGGTCACCACAGCAGCAGGTCTCTTTTAACAACTGCGGCAAAGAGAGGATATACTATCATTTTTGAGCGGCACTGTATATAATAGACATGTACGTTTACACTAATATAATCCAAAAGGTGATAGTATGATAATCGATGATGCGGAAGGTCTTGTTTTCAGACCTCCCAGCGAAGCCCGCAGCTTTATTCTCCGTGTAACAATCGGCTGTTCCCATAATACATGCCGTTTTTGCACCATGTATAAAGATTCTAAATTCCGTATTCGCCCGCTTGCTGAAATTGACGGGATCATCGAACGCGCCGCAGCTGCCCTGCCCTATACGCGCCGTGTTTTTTTAGCGGACGGCGATGCGCTGGTCTTGCCGGTCCCATCGCTTCTGCATATTCTTAAATCATGTTACGCCGCCTTCCCCGCCCTCACCCGCGTAGGCGCGTATGCAACAGTTGCCGACTTGGACAGAAAAACGCCGGAAGAACTCAAAGCCCTCAAGGAAGCCGGTTTAAAAATAGTCTATGTCGGCATCGAAAGCGGCAGCGACAAGGTGCTCCGTTATGTCGAAAAAGGCGAAACAAAAGAACAAACCGTTCGCGCCTGTCGTAAGGCGTTAACCGCAGGCATGAAGCTTTCCGCCATGATTCTCCTCGGTTTGGGCGGACAGAGCCATTCCAAAGAACACGCCGAGGAAACGGCAGATGTCATTTCAGCCGTCAATCCGACAATGCTCAGCGCTTTAACCTTGATGATCCCCGACGACGCACCGTTAAAAAAGGATGTTGACAACGGCAGTTTTGTGCCTTTAACGGCACGCGGGTTCTTAGAGGAATTGTACCTTATCTTAAAAAATATTACTGTTACTGAGCCTTGTATTTTCCGCAGTAATCATGTTTCCAATCTCTTTGCTCTTGCAGGTACCTTACCTGAAGATAAAGCAAAAATGCTGACGTCTGTAAAACCTTACATACAACGTCTGAATGATACGCTTCCTCTGCGTAATAACACGGGTAACTTTTAACCGATTACGGCACGTATAAAGAAAGGACGGACTATGAAAAAATTTATACTTTTTTTCATCGCGTTACAGGCATTCTTTTTCCCGGCCTTTGCGGCCGACGGCACAGTCACTTTTGATAACAGCCGTACTGTCATAATCCTCGACACGACACAAGACAATTATGCGGCAACATACTTGAGCAAGAGTATTCGCGAACCTTTCCGCATTCCTTATTGGAACCGCATTGATGCCGAAGAAACAATTTCCCCAAAAGATATTACTGTCGCTCGCTTTGAAGAACTCGCCGCCAAGTACGGGGCGGATCTTATCATCATCCCCTTTGTAAATTATTGGTACTGGCGTCAATATCACAACATCCTCACCTATGAAGACGACATATATACAGAATACGATTACCGTTTAAGCGTCTATGTGTACAATCGCGAAACCGGTACTGTCGAAACGTACGGAGTGAACGGCAGAGGCCGTGAAGAAGCAATCACTCTGAACAATCCCGATGATGTACTCCGTCCGGCCGTCAAACGGCTCTTAGAAAAGCTCCCGTATAAACGTATTCCCGCAGACCGTCGTTACAACGATACTGACATGCCGGTATTGGACACATACACGACTGCCGGCGGTGCCAAAATCTATCGGGGCCTCGACGGTCCTATACCTATCTAAAAGGGTTGCCGTTCACTTCCGCTACAAGGAGCTTTCATGCAAAAGAATAAAAAAACAGTGTTTCTTTCTCTGCTTTTTATGGTCATCGCCGCGGTTTGCGGCGGCCTTCACTACAGGCATACCCATAGCTCCGTACGTCTCGGCATCAGCCTGAATGGCACGGATGACGGTACCATGGCAGCTTTACATGCGGAACAGGGCGGTGAAATGGCGGCGGATATGCTGAATGAAAAAGGCGGCGTTCTCGGTAAGCCCGTACAATTAATCAGTATGAATAATAAAGGTACGGCCACAGGGGCGGCAACGGCGATGGAAGATTTACATCTGCGACACGTTGCCGCCGTTATCGGGCCGTTGCGCGAAGACCTGATAGCCGCTTCCGTCCCTGTCGCCGAAAGCCAAAATATAGCTCTTATCAGCCCAATCGCAACAAACCGGGCCTGGTCCTGCAGCGCAGAAACGGGAAAACCGTACAATCATGTATTCCAAATGGCGCTGCCGCCCGAACGTGAAGGAGCTGCTATGGCAAACTTTGCCGCAACTGTCTTGCATAAATCGAAAAGTCTCATTATATGCGACAATAAAAATACTGCATCGGCTGAAGCGGCTGAAGCGTATGCCGCCTTTATGAATCAAGATGCTCCTATTGCCGATACGGCAACGGTAACGCCGGAAAACATCGTTTTCCACTTACAATCGGCACCGTACGATTCGGTGTATCTGCCCCTGCCTGCCGATACTGCGGCAGCCTACGTCAGCGCCGTACGAAACGGCACGCGGAGCGTCCCCGTTCTCGGTTCATCCCTTTGGTCGGAAGATGACATGGCTGATCTCCTGCCTCTACCATACTTGAACAATCTGTTTTTTACGGACCAATATATCAATGACGCCACCTATGCCCCCGGTGAAATTTTTGCTGAACGATATTACGAAAAATACGGCACGATTCCCGACAAATATGCGGCCCTTTCCTTTGATGCGGCCATGCTTGTTGCGGCAGCCGCGGAAGAATCCGCGTCCCTCAACAGTGCGGATATTGCCGACGCCCTGACTAAGATCAGCAATTATAACGGGGCAACGGGTACTATTTCCGTGCGCGCCGATCACAGTCCGGACAGAAAAGTTCATATTCTGACCTTCTGGCAAGGTAGTGCCGCGCTGCTATGCAGACTGCCCCCTTAAATACAGCAGGCTGATAAAAGCGTAACTTCTCTCGGTATAACCGCCAAACAGGCATGATTTTTATCATCCG
>ERZ772764.2147-NODE-2147-length-11751-cov-4.542921_pt1 | contig 11751 bp, 18 predicted proteins | sample MGYA00512163_ERZ772764 | MGnify/ENA primary metagenome ERZ772764 (study PRJEB29015, sample SAMEA2737903) | human oral metagenome | biome: human oral; feature: human-associated habitat; material: dental | place: China | collected 2094 ...
AACTGCGCTTTTCGCGCGCCACATTAAGACGGCAAGGCGTGCAGTATGAAAATGCGGTGTGCGTGGTGGCGGACGGTAATTCAATGGAACCGGTTATTCCGGATGGAACAACGGTAGGAATTGATTTGGGCAATAAGACAATCCGAGACGGCAAGATATACGCTATCAATCACGGCGGCTTGTTGCGGATCAAGCTGCTCTACAATATGCCAAACAATCAAATAAAAATCCGCAGCTATAACACAGACGAGTACGACGACGAAATAGCCAGTCTTGATGATGTTTCCGTGATTGGTAAGGTGTTTTGGTACTCGGTGTTGTTGTAGCGGTGGAGCATAGGAGTTATTTATAAGATGGCAACAATACAAGGAAATATAATGAATAAAACTAGAATTCATCGGGAAAGCGAAGAATGTTATTAAAATTCGCGTAGAAGATTTGTGACATTGTGTTGGTTTAAGGGGGTAAGTGGTTATCTCAAGTTAAAGTATGGTTTTGTTTTTTGGGTTGATTAGATTGAATTATAAAAAATGACAGCAAAAATTATTCACTTAAATACACTAGATGATAATAGCCAAGATACTGAAAAAATGCTGGAGCTTAGTGTTGGGATATTAAATGATGTGGCGCATAGTTTTACATTTCAATTTGATAAATGCAGCTATTTAAGTTGTAGTGCGATTGCGTTAATGGGAGCTATTGCGAGTCTTACTAGTTCCCTTTATTTGGAAGAAAAAAAGAAAGTATTGGTCCGTAAAGATTTTCCATCTCTTTTACAAAGAGAAGTGGCATCTATTTTTAAGCATCTTTTAGACAATAAACATCTGAGGCCCCTTTTAGTTGAAAAGTTAAACGAAATAAAAGCAAGAACAGATGGTCATTCCACGATGAATGAATCAGTTCAGCTTATTATGCAAGATCTGTTTAATAATCAGGAAGTGGTACGCTTTATTATTAACTTAGTACAAGAAAATAATGCTGATAAGATTGGGGTAATGTTTAATGTAGGAAGCATGAGCAACCAATTAAAAAATCAGCTTATTAACTGCAACTTTCTATCTCATTTTATTGCAGAATATAAAAACCCATATCCTGAAGGAAGATATATTGGCTTTAGAATGCATAAAGATGAAGATAATTCTGAAAATATTGTTCAGCATATTAAAAATGAATGGCTTACTGATGAACGGGTAAGGATGTCACCATCATTGAAGGAGGATATCGTTAGCCGTATTTTTGAATTATACCAAAATGCGTTTGGGCATGGCATCTTAAAAAGCAAGATTCCTTTAGAAGTGATAAGTTGTGGTGCTTATGATAATATGGCCCAAACAATTACCCTCTGCATCGTTGATTTAGGAGGGGGGATATGTCAGAATGTACTTGACTTTGCTTCCCGCAATGAAAAACTATCTATGCAAATTAGTGATAACAAAAGCGCCTTAAAATGGGCCCTTAAAAGAGGGAACACAACCAAAACAGACAGTATTGTTGATGATATGCCAAGAGGTGTTGGTTTGGATTTATTAAAAGAATTTGTTCACCTCAATAAAGGTAGTCTTGAAATTTATACTAATGATTGTAAAGCAAGTATTGATGAGCAGGGTGAGTATCAAGTAGAATCATTGCCTTTTAATTTTAAAGGAACAATGGCGTTAATTACGATCAACTGTGATAGCAATGTCGTTTACTCATATAAAAATGAGCCACAATTCTTTTAGAGGTAGTGTTATGAATACAATTATAGTAGAAGACCTTATTGGCAGCCAAATTGCGGTATCAATGCCTCTGGGTAATAAGCTTCATGAAAAAATTATTGAGTTATTTTCATCTCAGGAAATGGTCGAATTAAATTTCATTAACATCAACACATACGCAACGCCTTTTTTTAACGCATCTATCGGCCGATTATTAAAAGATTATTCCATTATTGAATTACAAGAAAAGTTAAAATTTACCAATATTTCAGAAGGTGGTCGCAATCTCTTAAACAGAGTGATAGCAAATGCGATTGAATTCTATAAAAATCCTGATGAAATAAAAAAATATGTGAATGAGCTTGGCGAGGTCTAATTATGGGCTTCGTGTTAATTTCATCGCTGGGCAGAGTAAAGATAAGCGAGAAGTTCTTTGTTGATACTAATATTTGGGTAAATATAGTTTATATCGCAAATAAAGCTATAGATTACCCGTCTCCTAACCGAGATAAGATAAGTACATATTCTGAGTTTGTTCATAGGGTCAAACAAAATGGTAAACTGTATACTTCTTCTCTCTGTTTAAGTGAATTAGGGCATTATATTGAAAGAGAGTCTTATAAAAATTACCAACTTAAATATCCTGAAATTGATTCGATTAAGAAATTTAGAGCACTTCCAGATCAACGCAAAATTATTGTTAAAGATATCGAACAAGCTTGGGATGATATAAAGGCATTAGCTGAGATATTGCCATTTACAGCAGATGAAAGCACGGGTGATAACATTATTTATACGCTAAAATCGCACCCTCTTGATGCTTATGACGCTCTTTTCTTAAAGACAATGGAAGAGCATGGGATTAAAAATATTATTAGCGATGATAAAGATTTTTATCCAGTGGCAAATGAAGATAGAATTGACATCTACACCATGTAACTAAACCGCCCTAGTGGCGGTTTCCTTTTACTCAAATACCACCAAACGCCCCTCATGTAAATCTATATAGATCTGATTTAGATCTAAATAGACTTAAAACACCGCACTTTTCTACCGCACTTTTCTACCGCACTTTTTCAAAGTGTAGCCCTATTTCGCCCTCTTATTGCTCAAAAAACAAGCAAACAAAATTCTTTTCTTTAGGAATCAATTATCTTTACCCTTAATCAAGAGCGAGCATTATCTCAATGTTAGAGAATGGCGGCTATAGTTCAGTAAATATGCCTACCATTGCAATTCAATAAGTATCAAAAAAGCCACGCATTGCGTGGCTTATGTTTTGTTAAAAATGTTTCCATTCTAACCCTTGTGTATCAAAAGTAAATTGCCCCTTTCCGTGATCATAAAAACTCGCCTCTACAATCAATTTTTTCGATTTTTTTAGCTTACTCACAAAGGCTTTCATAGATTTTTGGCTTTCAATAAATATCGTGTCATTACTTCCACCGTCAGAACCAACCATCCGATAAGTTTCGAGGTTATTATCATCAAATTTAACCGTGATCTTGCAACTGTCATAACAACTATTAAATTGCCCATTTACGGTAAAAACAACATCATTGCCATATTTCGGATCCTTTCGCAAGGCTAGATACATAAAGGAACTTTCATAAGGAAAGCCAAAATTAACGGCATTATTAGAAGAAAGCATTGCTTTATAAGTGGTGGCATTTCGTAATTCATCTTTATTTTGCCCATATTCCCACTTGGATTGAATAGCCTTATTTTCATCTACCATATCTGTTTTTTTCAAAAACACTGAATCATAACATTCTAGACGCTTGCTGCTATCTTCCAACTTAGAGCAAGATTCCCCGGTTTCATTCGCAACAGCAAAAACAGGCAAAAGACATAAGCCAACAAGTAATTTTTTCATATAAACCTCCATAAAAAATATAGCGGAATTATCACATAATCCTACTTTTATTCCGTGATCAGAATCTCAAATCACAACATTCACCAATTAAAAAATGAGCAAATAAACACGTTTCTTGAAAATTTATTTCTTTAAAAATCAATCAAATATAAAAATACTTATAGATTTATATAAAATTCTATAAGAAATTGCTTTACTATGTATAAGATATCTTATACATACACCCAACAAAACGAGATAACCTCGACGCTCTTTAAAAATTTGAAACAGGTTAATAATGGGTAAAAAAATACCCACTATTATGTGGATATAAAAACCTATTTTTTAGTAGGTGGTGGAGTTGGTTTTTTGGGGTTATATGAATAATCATCGCTCATAACAAATCCTTAATTAAAACTTTCACCGCAAAACCATGCGATAGCTGACTGATAACAATTTAGTTTGGTGTCATCTTCTCGGTTCAGCTGAATAGCTGAGCGTTTATGAGAAATGTCGCAAAATACTCCGATAATATGATTATCAATAGCATCGGTCTCGGTTAAGGCGTTATTAAGTTCATCGTCATTCATTTTTGGATAACGTTTAATTAACGCTTGATATTGACCTTTTGCGACTTGTGACAAAGCGGCTTTTTCGCCGAAACGATAAACAAGAGAAACAATACTCAATATCGCCAAAACAATCCCAACAAGGATATTAAAATTCGTATTTGGGAAGTAGCGACTTAGATCGCCAATAATGGCAGATGAGAGTAGTAATTGGATAGTAACTAACAGGTTATTTAGGCGAGCATTAAAATGATAATAGATGTTCTCTAAATTATAGCTGTAATAAAGTTCAAAGACTAAATCTTCTCTTGTTTTACCGTTCATTTTTAGATCCTTACTTTGGTTTGGGCGGTGGCGTTGGTCTCGGTGGAACGTGACCTTTCTCCTCTCTTTTCATAGAGCTTTCCTCGATTAAATTATGGTCGCAGGGGAGCATTATATTCCTCGCAGTGGTCGCAACACAAGAGGGCTTGAGCCTTACAAGCATAAAGAAAGGCGCTCATCATTAACCTGTTTTGAGTTTTAGACAATTTGGTCTCATGCGGGATATAAATTATCGGCTGATTTAAGTTGAGTAACCCCCAAGCAGAAAACTGTGTCGCGTGTTTAACCGAAAAGAGGTGGTTGGCGAATCAAGGGCAGCGCTGTTTATATCTCTAAGCAATCCTTCGAGGATATGAGGACGGTCGGGGAAACGGCAAACAAGCCCACGGACTGGTTAATGTCGCAGTAGTTACAACCGATAGAACGGCGGACTTTTAATCCGTGCGATGGTGGTTTGAATCCACCCTGCGACACCAATTCAAAGCGCATTCTACACAGACCGATCTAATGAGTGCGCACGGTGAAGGGAATGTTCTTGAGTGCGCTTTGAAATGGCAACAATAAAACAAATGAGGTTAAAAAATGGAAGAAAAAAAAGAAAACAGCCTATCTGAAAGAGATAAAGGGCTAATCAAACAGGCTGTATTAGAAAGTGCTGCTAAAAATACAAATTTAACACCAAGTGAATTGGCTGCTAGTTTATGTGAGGCATTTACTTCAATTCAGGCTTATACATATTCAAAATCCCAATAGTATTAGTGTTTTCATCAAGCGATTCAAGTTCAGCTGAAAGTGCTTTAATAAACTCACCAAGTGCTTGTGCGTTATATGCGGTAACGATATTCATTTGATCACTTTGGGTTTGTGTTGCGGTCGTTAATATATCGCGGGCAAACATCAATGCCAATGTATCTGCTTTGGGCTTATTCATAATTTTCTCCTATTTAGATGTAGTCGCAAGGGGAATTTTACTCCTCGCTGTAGTCGCATACAAGAGGGCTTGAGCCTTACAAGCATAAAGAAAGGCACTTATTCAACGGCTCTTGTGTTTGCTAATGACAAAGGGAAATTAGCAGGTCGCCGAAAGGCGTATTATCAATTAACAGTGTGTGATTATTGTAAAAAGTGCATAGGGTTCGAATCCCTACAAGAGCCACCTTTAACAACCCCACAGCCGAGCATGAGGGCTTAAAACTTATGTGACCTATAAAATTGGTTCCTTAGGTTTGCCCTCCGTAAAACGAGGGCTTTTTTTTGACCAACGGAACGAAAAAAAACCAAGGAGCAAAAATGAAAAAATTAATCATTGCTGTAGTTATCGCAATTTTGGGTTTGATATGGATGTTGTACATGTCGGCGACATTGTCGATAAAAACACAACATACAAGCGCCACCGACTATTACAATAATGGAGTGAGTGAGCAAATCTCCGCCGAGCGAAAAGCAAAAGCCGAATGGATTGCTGAATTTGGTGATGCTCCGCCAAATTTAAACGCGGAATCGCAAGAATATCTCGAAAAAACGACCGCACTTTTACAGGATGAAAGAAATGGCATAGAGCTACATAGATGACGAGGAGCAAAATGTATCAAATTAATACATATTACGGTCACACTATTGACTACAACAACCCAGATCCGGGGGAAATCGATATAAGAGATATCGCCCACAATCTGAGCTTTGAGAATCGGTTTATCGGTCAAACGATACTGCCGTACAGTGTAGCGCAACATTGCGTTCTTGGTAGTTACATCTTAGAGGAGATGGGTATACCTGACATTGCGTTGCAGTTTTTGCTGCACGACGCAACCGAGGCTTACGTTAAAGACATACCAACCCCGCTAAAAAAACTGCTTGGCATCAAGTACGCAAGTATTGAGGCGAGATTTCAAGTTGCGATATGGGAGAGATTTAATCTGACGTCTTTTGACGATCAGATGATTAAAAAAATCGATCTTGCGATGTTGGCAACCGAAAAAAATCAGTTATTGCCACCAGCAACGGTTAGATGGGAGCAGTTAGATGGGATTTCCCCGGCAAACATAAAAATAGACTACTGGACGCATGAGCGCGCCGAAAAAGCCTATTTAGCTCAATTTAATAAACTAATACAAGAAGGTTAGACATGGCGGGAGTTAATAAGGTCATTATCGTAGGGAATCTCGGGCAAGACCCTGAGGCACGAACAACGCCGACGGGCGAGATGGTTACGATAATCAGCGTGGCTACATCCGAAAGATGGCAGGACAAACAAACGGGCGAGGTGAAAGAAGTCACCGAATGGCACCGTATTATTTTTTATAAACGCAAAGCTGAGGTTGCAGCGGAGTACCTACGCAAAGGTTCTAAAGTCTATGTTGAGGGGAGACTTAAAACCCGCAAATGGCAAGACCAAAACGGGCAAGACCGCTACACAACCGAAATCCAAGGCGATGTGCTGCAAATGCTTGATAGCCGGCAAAGCGGTGATAACCAAGATAAGATGTCCACCAGCAACGCTTATGCTGATGCTAAAAACGGCACAAAGCCAACGCAGACACAGCAAAGTGCGGACAATTTCGATGATGATATTCCGTTCTGAATTCCAAGCCACTAACAAATAGTGGCTTTTTTATTACTTAAAATCAATCCAAACAGGAGAAAACAAAATGGCTAAAACAGATGTTCATGAATTCTTAGGCGAATTAGACGCGGGAATCTTTGAAAACAAACTTGCTACCGCACTTTCCGAAGTTGCGTTAGGTGTATTGGCGCATGATAAACAAGGTTCAGTGAAAATTGAATTTACCTTAAAGAAAGCAGATAGCGACAATCCGTCAGTTCAAATTCAGCACAAGCTAAGTTATGTCAAACCGACAAAACGCGGTAAGTCTGCCGAAGAAGACACCACCGCAACACCGATGTTTGTTCATAAGGGCGGCGCATTAAGTGTAACCCCTGATAAAGATCAAATGCCAATGTTTCAAGGCTGTGACGATCAGGCATTTGAACAAAAAGCAACATTAAAACGCCCTAATTAATCGCATTAATTATCGGTAATTTTTTATCAACAATAAACAAATGGAGCTCCAACAATGGAACAAAATTTAAAGCAAATCCAAGACTTAGTATTATCAAGCGTCCGTGTCGGAAATAGTGATTATCCAATCGCAATTCTGCCGGAAAACATGGCGGTGCATTCGCTCGAGAAGCACAATAAACACCGTAATAACTTCCGTGCTACGTTCAACACTTATAACTTTGATAGTTTGATTGCTTACGCCAAAGCGCACGAACAAAAAGATGCGCAATGTTTTATTGATGAAAAAAATCTTGGTGCTCAAATCGTGTTTGATGTTGGTAGCCGTGAAGCGCCATTACACGCTCAACATCGCGCAGTATTGCGAATGGAAAAGACCGCTGCATTTAAAGCATTATGCGATTTCCAAGGTTCAAAATGCGATCAACGTGAATTTTCCGAATGGTTGGAAGATTGGGGCGATTTCATCACGGCTTATACTGACGATGAAGATAAAATGCCTCTAACAAGTGCTGTTCAGGCGGTGCGTAAAATTACGCTTGATTATGCGCGCAATGAAGAGCATGAAGTAAGCGATTTTGCAGCATCTAAATCAGCTATGGAAAGCGTGGAAGCCAAAAGCAAATTGCAATTACCGAAATATTTTGTGTTCAACACGCACACATACAAAGGTTTAGATAGCCAAGCATTTACGCTTAGACTGTCCATCCTTACTGGTGGCAATGCACCTGTATTGGTGGCGCGTTTAATTAAAGCAGAGCAAATGCAAGAGTCCATTGCGAAAGAATTTGCCGACAAATTAACTGATGCGCTAAAAGATACCGAAATCAAAGTAAATATTGGTACGGTAGAAATTTAATAAATACACCCACTCTTCGGAGTGGGTATTTTTTAGGTGCGAAGAATGAATGAAATCGAAATCAGCATCAAATATTCCCGCTTCGTGGATATTTTCGGATGTTATTTTTACACGAGAATGAATAACGTACTTGCAACATCCGTTACGCGGGCAATAGATGACGCTAAAAAACACTGGCCGTTGTTTGATTCCGAGCTGAGAAGCGACATTATCAGAATAGCTGAAACGGCTAATTACCCGTGCGTAGTACAAAATTATGTTAATCACTTTATCAAGTGGGCTAACAGTCAATTTAGCGCAAAGCAAGATTACAACACACCGCAACCACTGGTTAATGTGTTGCCGGTGGTGGATTTAAAGCCGTATAAAGGTGATAAAAAATGCTGACTTACGGCTCAGTCTGTTCAGGGATTGAGGCGGTAAGCGTTGCGTGGAAAGGCTTGATGACGCCACTTTGGTTTTCTGAGATAGAGCCATTTCCTTGCGCCGTGCTTGCTCATCATTATCCAGACATCCCAAATCTTGGCGATATGACCGCCTTACCTCAAAAAATTATAAACAGAGAAATCCCCGCCCCTGATGTGCTTGTCGGCGGAACTCCTTGCCAAGCGTTTTCGATCGCTGGTTTGCGAAACTCGTTAGATGATGAGCGAGGAAATCTCACGTTAACTTTAATACACATATTAGAGGCTATTGATTATGTTAGATGCCAAGACGGTAAGCAACCGTGCGTTTTGTTGTGGGAAAACGTTCCGGATGTACTATCCACAAAGGACAACGCATTCGGACACTTTCTGGCTGGATTGGCTCAAGAACGTGAGCCATTACAACCGGCAGGGGCAAGATGGACAAACTCTGGTTATGTGCATTCAGCCCGCACTATCGCGTGGCGAATCCTCGATGCTCAATACTTCGGAGTTGCCCAACGACGCTGTCGGGTGTTTGTTGTGGCAAGTGCTAGACCGAGAAGTGTCGCCCAAATACTCATTGAGCGCAAAAGCCTGTGCTGGGATATTGAGACGAGCGGAAGCGCGGAAAAAAATATTACCGCCTACACTGAGAGTAGCTTTGGAACGTATATCCGATCCGCAGTGGGGGGGTAGTAACTGCTAGTGGCGGTGCGCTTGGTGGTGGGTCGGAAACGCTTGTAGTACACGACGGGCAAGAAAATATCTTATTTGATATTGCTCACCGCTCCGACGTAGTACGCATACAAGATGATGATACTACGCCGACGCTAACGGCCAGAATGGGGACTGGCGGTAATAATATCCCTCGCATTGCTCTTGCGGGTAACACTATCGGCAGACAACCTCACAATGGCGGAAACGGTAACGGATTTGATGATAGCGGGGTAAGTTATACATTAACCGCTACGGATACTCACGGTGTATTTGATAGCGTAACAGTGCGTAAACTCACCCCATGGGAGTGTGAAAAATTACAAGGATTCCCTCCTGGTTATACACAAATCCCGTATCGCAATAAACCCGTCGAAGATTGTCCGGATAGCCCGCGCTATAAAGCTATCGGGAATAGCATGGCAGTGCCCGTTATTAAGTGGATTGGCGATAGGATGATTAATTACATGGAGATGGCAAATGAGCAAAGACAACAACGGATGGATTAAGTCAGACAAATGCGCTCCGGTAGAGGATGGTTATTTTATTGTGCATTGTCCAGACTATGAGCCATCAATAGCAATAACAAGATATGATGCCGATTTAGGCGGCTGGCTTGATTATGCGGATGATGAGATATCTCACTGGCAACCACTCCCTCCACCACCAGCAGAATAACCAACGACCGCAAAGTGCGGTCTTTTTTTAAGGAGAATTTATGAAACCGTTTGATTTACAAGAGGCGCTGAATGGTGCGCTTGTGCAGTTACGCAACGGACAAAAAGCGTATGTAGTCGGTCTTAGCAAAGTCGGTACAGAAGATGGCAATAGCTATATTGTTGGGGAGTATGAGAGAAATTTATGTAATTGGAGCAAAGATGGCAAATACTGGCTCAAATACAAAGGCATAGACCGCAATCAGATAATGATTATTGAGGTGCCTGATATTGTAAAGAGGGAGTAAATGGGTGAGATATTAACAATAAAACAAGCGGCCAAGTATTTAAACATGAGCGAAAGTGCGGTCAGAAATCATTTAATTGAATGGTTTTTTTTCCAAATGCCCGGTTCTCGAGTTTGGCGCGTTCATCGATCTAATCTTGATAAAATAAAAAAACAGGGTAATAATCCGCGTGAATCAACTCTGTTTGTGAGCAACAAAAGAGGTAATTTATGTCACTCTACAAACGGAACGGCTGTTACTACGTTGATATTACAACGCCAACTGGCAGCCGAATTAGACGCTCGACTCAAACGAGCGTGAAGAAAAAAGCGCAAGAGTTCCACGACCGCTTAAAGGCGGAGTTGTGGGACGCGGAAGTACTTAAAAAAGAGCCTGATCACATTTTTGAAGAAGCATTGATAATGTTTTTGGATGATTGTAAGGGACGACGCGGAGAGGCTTATAAAAAAATCCACGCGACACACTTTAGAGAGTATTTTGCTGGGCGCACACTCCGATCTTTAACAAATGACGAATTAGTAAAATCAATCCCCGTCACCAATAAAAAACACTGGCAAAGCACTTAGTCCGGCGACACGCAATCGCTACAGATCGTCAATAAAGCGCATTTTGTCTTTAGCGTTTAAATCCGGTTGGATAGACCAAATGCCGTTTTTAGGCAAGGATCAAGAGCCAAAAGTAAGGGTTAGTTGGATAACAAAAGATGACGCAGAAGCACTTATCCAAAATCTAAGTCTTGAGTGGATGAAAAATATTTGCTCGTTTGCGTTGCTTACTGGCGCGCGCATGGGTGAGATATTGTCTAGGACGTGGGACAAGATAGACTTTGACAAAAAAATAGCCATCGTAACAAGCGACAAGGCAAAATCCGGAAAGGCACGCTCATTGCCACTTAATCACGAAGCTATTATTTTGCTAAAAGTGCTGAGAGTCAAGGTGGAATACAAAGAAAGGGTATTTGTCCGCACATCAACAAAAGCACCGATAAACTATATAGACAGGCGCGATTTTAAGCAAGCTGTAATTAGTATTGGTAAACCTACTCTACACTTCCACGATTTGCGGCACACATGGGCGAGCTGGCACGTCCAAGCCGGAACACCACTCTTTACATTAAAAGAGATGGGCGGTTGGGAGACACTTGAGATGGTAAAAAAATATGCACACTTAAACGCGGATCATATTTTAGATTTCGCAAATCACGTCACATTTACGACACACGCTCAAAATATGTCACATTTAAAAATTGCTTAATTATTTTTAATTGTATGATATATAAAGGATTTCAGTGGTGGGTCGTATAGGATTCGAACCTATGACCAATGGATTAAGAGTCCACTGCT
>ERZ772764.2148-NODE-2148-length-11748-cov-3.218934_pt1 | contig 11748 bp, 9 predicted proteins | sample MGYA00512163_ERZ772764 | MGnify/ENA primary metagenome ERZ772764 (study PRJEB29015, sample SAMEA2737903) | human oral metagenome | biome: human oral; feature: human-associated habitat; material: dental | place: China | collected 2094 ...
CATAATTGGGAATCTCTAGCTTTTTTGTGACTGAGAACTATTTTGTCTCAGACTCTTTTCATGTAAAGTTTGCAATAGAACACTTTAGCGGAATCACTTTGCGAAAAATGGATACAACTCAAAAGACCTGAACAGTTTATTCAAGTCTTTTGTTGGATTGCCAATTGTTTCATGCAAGAAATTAATAAAAAATTGGAGTCTGATCTTGTTCCTTTAGCACAGTTTCATAGAAAAGAGTCTGAGCTGTATAAACGTAGGGATAAACATAAATGGAAGCAATGCCAAAAGTAATGGCGCTTAGTAAGTACCAACCGATAAAGGTTAAATCAAGAACAAATCGCTTGCCTTTATAACCTTTCATCATTTGGCGACTTGCACGGATGATTTTAAAGGCGCTCTCATAGCTCTGGTTTTCTAATGTATCACAAAGAATAAATTCTACTTGCGAATAAGCGTAATATTGAGGAAGTGCAATAATAATACCGATTACCATCAAAATAAAACCGATGAGAATATAAAGTAACAATGCCCCAACAGTTGTTTGAAGTGCAGTATTTTGTGAGAGAGCTTGAGAATTGGGGAGGAGTTTTATGACACTAAAACTAGCCAGAATCATCATGCCGCTTCCAATCCAGACGAAAATATTCCACAGAAATAGTAATACACGTTTGAGCAAAAGTGTCATGAAAACAGGACCAATTACTTTACTATCAAAAGTCCGAATGGAATCTGTAAAATGCACCTCTTGCCGTTTTCCACGAATGACTTCCAGTAAGGTCCAAAAAGTAGCCGTCAAAAAGAAAGATACGATAAAACTAATCGCGATTGGGAAAAGAGAACGATTGATTCCGTGGACAATCGTCTTTTGAATGCCATATTGTAAGATATTATTGGAAAAGGTATCTGAAGAATAATTGTAAACAACGGAAATAATCGCCGTTAGAATTGGTACTAAAAAGAGTGCATAGATACCTTTGGTTTGACGTTGGATACGACGAGCCTCTGCCCGCAATTCACTTAAATTCATATTTGCCTCCTAATTTGAAACATATTATACCATATTTTGGAGTCAAGTTAATCATAGCTGGCAGAAAACCTTTTGAAATTAAACATTTTTGACTTGTCTTAATTAAATAAATCTGCTACAATCTAACTAGAGTTATATTTATCAAGATTTCACACTTGTATAAGTATGTAACACAACCAATGATTGAAAGTGCCCAGTGCTAAGAAAGCGTTAACTTGTTTCAGCTAACAAACACCATGAGGGACTCTCGTTTGTTGGGATTTTCTTTTGGGCTTCGTTAAATCAAGGTCCTGAAGGGAATAGCATGACTTCCATACAGAAATAAATTTCATAAAAAGCTGTTTTATGAAATGTTTTAATATATATATATATTAAATTTTGTCCGGAATATAAAATAAATTTGGAAAAGGAGAGGCAATGAAGAAAAAAGGCAGTATATTTTTAGTTCTGATTCTGCTTATGAACACAATTTTACAAGGAGTGAGTGGTGCTTCTCTTGCCTTCGCACAAGAACAGACTAGCCCGTCTTCTGCTCTAGTAAGTAATCCTGCTGAAACTGCCAAAAAAGAAGACTCGGAAAGTTCTAGTAGTGAAACTCAGAAAAGCCCTGTCAATAAGAGTCAGGAAACCCCTAGTAGTTCTAGTCAAGAAAGTAGCAGCTCAACGAGTCAAACAACTCCAGCTGCGACTACATCAGAAGATGATGACGATGCATTACCACCAGGCCCTCCTCCTACACCGACGGCAACAGTTCCAAATGTCACGATAAAGCCAAATACAAAGACGGCTTACCGGACAAATGAACAGATTACCACTTATGTGGATATTGATGGAACTAGTTTAACCACAGATATAGACGGAGCTTATCTAGATATTGAAATGCCAACCACTCTATATCCAGGCGGCAAGGTGCTGAACACAGATGCTTATCTAGATAACTTTACGGTTCCGACAGAAGGTATCCCACTAATCAAAAGCGCAGAAAAAATAGTGGAAAATGGGAAGACAATTTATCGTATCCGTTTCAATTCCATTACATCAACAACCAAGATTAGCATACCTTATGTTTTTAGCTTTACAGATGGGTTAGTTCCGAAAGACTATAAGTTACAACCAAAGGTTACTCTTAAGGATAAGAATGGTACAGTTTTATATACAGGCTATGATAAGGAGTATACTCCAACTTATCCAAATATGAACCTAACAAAGGTAGTTGCTACTAGTAGCGAAGATGGTCAGCTTCTCTACGGAGGGACAGCTAAGACAGGAGATTCAACTAGGATTTCTGAAACCGGTGCAGAGCCTATACCGTTCAGTTTCACCTATCAAGTACAGGCAAATTCAGGCCAGCAGCGAATGATGAAAAAAGTTGTCATCAAGGATAAGCTACCGACTTATACGAATAGTCATGGTCAAACAGTTACTGCTAAATTTGACCAAGCCCTTAATCCTGGCTGGACTTACGATAGTAGCACTGGCACAGTGACCTATACAAAGGAATTCTTAGAAAGTGAATTTGATACGGACTTCCGTCACAATATTGATGTCAGCAAGGCTGTGTTGTACCTATCTTTTCCTGATGCTAAGTATAAAGACGACAACAACAAACCTACTTTTACAAATAAGGCAGAAATCACAGCTACTCCTTTCAATCCATCAGCAAATGAAGAGTATAAAACTAGTGACGATATAACTTTTAAACTCATTGCAGATGATTTCAGCGGGACGGGACTTCTTTCCAAGAGGACAGAACACCAGACGGTGCAACACGATGTAGCTGGACTTTACGCACAGCGACTAGACTATACAGTCAAGGTAGAAAATAAGCTGTCAAAACCACTTAAAGAAATTGTGTTGACTGAAGATGCTAGTAAATTCGACCCAAGACTGTATTTAACTAGTATCAGTTCTTTCTTTGAACGGGGTTCGACGGGAGATAAACCGATCAATGACAAGATGGAAATCCGAGCCTATAAGAGCGATGGGACTTATGATACTTTTGCACCAGGACAGCAGATCAATAAGGAGGCACAAGACGAACTAAATGCTGCTGCTGAAAAGATCCGAAACGGAGAATTAACAGAAGCAGACGCGCCGGTTGTCACTCCAAAATATACTAAAATAACCATCCACTTTATTAATGGCTATGAATTACCAGTTGGGAAGTTCATTGATGGTTTCGTCTATATGGCTTTTAAAGACCCTTATCATGTTCCTTATTCTGCTGCAAAGGATATAAAAAATGTGGTCGGTCTTGAAGCGAAAGTGAAAAACTCTCAAAATCAAGATGTTCCAATTAATATATCCGATGAATGGAGCAAACAGTTTGTACCATTTGTAGAAAAGATTGGTCTATCAAAGAATACGGATGGACAAACTTCAGGTATTGAAGGAGAGTCACTTTTCTTCTTCTTAGGGTTACGACTTGAACAACTTTCCAAAGCGCGCTATCTAAAGAATCCAACGCTTGTCGATCTTCTTCCTAAGGGGGTTAGTGTTGCACCAGGTGTAGACAAAACAAAAGCAGAAGATATGCTCGAAGCAGTTGGGTTGGCAAATCTGGATATGATTGATAAATTTTCAGTCATTGAAAACTACAATGGTAGTGGTCGGACAGCAATCAAAATCAAATTAAAATCAGGTCTGGTAAAAGACTTAAATAACGGGACAGGTTATGCTTTCAAACTAAAGGGATTAAAAATCAATAGTGACATTATCCCAAGTAAAGCAGAGACCCCAACTTTCAATAACACGAATGAACTTTATTTCTACCAAGACAATGGTCAACCGTTCCCAGACGCCATTCATTCCGATTCAAATCAGATTGTGGATGACGAAAGAGACATCAATATGAACGGCGACACTAAGGACAAGGTCGTAAAGGCAACTTCAAAGGTTATAGGGAATGTAACAGACAGTCTGCAGAGTGTTAAAACGATCCGTAGTACAGAGCCACTGGTTGAAGGTGGGCCTCAATATTATGGTCGAGACTTCAGTAAAGACGGTATTGAAACAGAGTACGGTGGGTTAACTTCCACTTCGGGACATTTCCAATATGACCTGCAAGTACGAAATTACTACGATAGTGATCTGACAAGAGTAGAAATCTACGATGTTCTTCCTCATGTTGGAGACAGCGATCGAACGACAGCGGGTGGTGCCGAATCTGCCTTTTCAAACACCTTGACAGGCCCAATCACTGTGAAAGTCGGTGATGAAGATAAGACAGCGGATTTTGATATTTACTATCGAACGGATAAATATCCGACCATGAATGCTGACACAGAGGTAAATAGTTCACATTGGACAACAAGTCCAACCGACTACGAAAAAGTAACAGCAATCAAGATTGTTTCTAAACCAACAACGGTCATTCATAAGTACACCGTTTTGCATGCAATCCTGAATATGAAAGCTCCGGCTTATGACAAGGATAATAATATTGGTGGCAAGACGGCTGTTAATACTTTCCAAGTGAAGTATAATAACGGACCAAGCTTTGGTGAATCTAATGTAGTTACCAATAAAGTCAACAAGCGGATTACCATTCCGGTTGAGAAAAAGTGGCGTGACTCTGAAACAACACATTCTAAAATAACGGCACAGCTTTACGCGACTTGGAAGGAAGACGGTGTTGCAAAAGAAGAGCTTAAAGAGGAAAAAGAGCTCTCTGGAAACAATAACTGGAAAGACACCTTTAGTCCGATACCAGATGAAGAATCTGCCGCTAAATTATTACAAAAAGAAGCAGCAGAGAAAAAAATCACCGACTTTAAGTACGTGGTCAGGGAAAAGGTGATTCCGTCTGGATATGATGTCGATTATAGTGGTGACGCTCAGAATGGCTTTGTCATCACCAACACGAGGCATCCGTCGATTAAAATTAGGAAACTCTGGTATGACAAGGACGGCAATCAGATTGCGAATGACCAGCTACCGAAGAAACTAGAGGTTAAGTTGTACCGGACAACGAACGGACAAACTCAAAATGGAGAGCTTGTTGAGACGATTCAGTTAGAGCGGACTGCAACTGCTCCATATCTCTGGGAATCTACAAAACACTACCCACCTAAGGACAAAACCACCGGTAAGTACTACACCTACTACATTGAAGAGGTTGTTCCAAAGTATTATTTGGAAATCAGTAAGGCGTCTGAAAAGAAAGTAACCTTTACGGATGCAAATGTCGGAGAAACAGCAACCTTGACGGTGAAAAATAAGGTGAACCCGACTTATCCAAACACAGGTGGCTCAGGTATCCTACCATATATTTTGATGGGAACTTTAACATTAACATTGGCAGTAATTTTACATTATATGCAAAAAAATAGAAAGGCTTTTTAGGAGGCAACACAATGAAAAACGTAAAACGATATTTCCTCTCGTTTTTAGCAGCTCTTAGTATCGTGCTTTTAGCATTTGGAGCAGATAAAACTTTTGCGACTACGGAAGAAACATATGACATCGTCTTGACTAAGATAAAGATGAATGATTTGACCAAGTGGCCAAAACAAACTGGTGAAGACGGAACAAAATACACTGGTCAAAAGCTAGATAATATCCAAAGTTATTTTGGTGCAGGTTCAGAGACACTACCAGGCGTTTGGTTTGAAGTTCACAAATATGATGACAGCAAGTCGGACAAAGTCGGTGATCTTGTAGCAGGACAAGAAGGACAAACTGATGCGGCCGGTCAAATTACCTTTAAAAATTTACCAGCTGGCAAGTATATGATTGTTGAAAATAAAGAAAAATCAACTCTTGCTTCAAAGGAACAGCTTGCAAAATCTGCTGCTGTTCCTGTAGAAATCACACTTCCAGTCTTCAAAGCTGAAGGTGGATGGTACACAACTGGTACTGACGCTGTTCACGTTTATCCAAAGAATACAGTTGACAAACCAACTATTGATAAAGTTGTAAACGATAGCGACAAGCATGATACTGCAACTATTGGTGAAAAGAAGACCTTTAAAGTAACTTCTAAAATGCCTGAAGGAATCGCAGATTATAAAGTCTTGACTTATACAGATACTTTCTCAAAAGGACTTTCTTATGCGGGTAACCTTAAAGTTCAGAAGAATGGTGTAGATATTGATCCAAGTTCCTACACTCTCACTCAACCAGCAGTAGGGGATAAGGGTGCGACTATAAAAGTAGAATTTAAAGCAGATTACATCAAAACTTTAACTTCTAGCGATACTATTAAAATAACTTATGACGCAACTATCAATGAAGATGCTGTTATGGGTGCAGCTAATAAGAATGATGTTAAAGTTACTTACGGAACAAACCCATCTGTAACTAAAGAAGAAAAACCAAGTGAAACTCCAGAACTCCATACGGGTGGTGCTAAGTTTAAGAAACAGAGTAAAGAAGGCAATGCCTTAGCAGGAGCCATCTTTGAATTACAAGATAAAGATGGTCATCAGATTACTTGGACTGCTGACTTAATCAAAGCGAATAAAGCTGCTATTGACGCTGGTAAATTCTCTACTAGTGATACAACAGCTACGCAAACCAGCGCTACAACGCAACCAACAGCAGGCCAACCAATCTACTTGTTATCAGCAAATGATGGGACATTTGAAATTAAGGGTCTAGCTTATGGTTCTGCCAATAAAGCACACGATGCCACTTCTGCTACGACAGAAAACCAAATCAAAGAAACCAAAGCACCAGAAGGTTATGCTTTATTGCAACAAGTAATTAAGTTTAAAGTGTCACATGATAGCTATTCAGCTACTAACAAAGTTGTTACTGTTGTCAACAACAAGGTAACAATTCCACAAACAGGTGGTATCGGTTCAGCTCTCGTGATTGCAGCCGGTGTCTTGGTTGTTGGTTTAGGTTTCATTGCGAAACGTCGTTCAGCTAAGTAATAAAATGAAGAAGTAAGGATAATCCTTACCTCTTCACTAGGGTATTTAAAACAGTTAAATATCCTAGTGAAGAGTGCAAGTACTATGTTTTAGGAGGATACTATGACAAGAAAAAGAATATTGAGCAGTCTGCTATCCATACTTACGGCCTTTGTTATTTTGGTAACTTTGCGGCCATTTACAACCGTCTCATCTCAAGAAAATCAAGCGTCGTCAGATGCAACCTACGATATTATTTTAACCTTAGTTAAGCTAAAAGATTTGAATGGTTGGCCTAAAGGTGGAGGAAAAGATAGTTATTCTGGGCAACCTTTAGACATTGAGAGTTATTTTGGTAGTGAGGCTTCAACCATTGATGGCGTTGCTTTTGACATCCACAAGGATAAGGCAGACGGAGAGCTTGTTCAAACAATGATAACTGAAAATGGCGGTCGACTCACCTTTAGTGGTTTGAAGGCTGGAAAATACTATATCGTCGTTAATAAAGAAAAATCAAAGCTAGCAGGAAATCAGATATTGGGTGATGCGACACCAGTTCCATTAGAAGTGGAATTGCCTGTGACCAAACCCGACGGCAGCTATTTTACGGTAGGAAATGATGCTGTCCATGTCTATCCCAAGCAGGTTTTAAAACAGAGAGAAGACAAGACGAGTTTTAAAGTTCGGAAAGAATGGAAAGGTAAAAAGTTAAACAGTATCACTGTTCGTCTCAAACAAAATGGGCAAGTCATTGATGAAATTGAGCTGAGTGACAGCAATAACTGGGAACATACCTTTATGAATTTGGAAAAAGCAGATGCGACAGGGAAAGACTACACCTACACAGCTGAAGAAGATGTTCCTAATGGCTATACAGCGACTTATAAAAACATGTCAGATAAAACTGGCACGGTGATTACCAATACTCTGGTGCCACCTACCTCGCCAAGGACACCAATCATCAAAACGGGAACCTTAGCCATTTATTGGTTTTTAGGAATTGCCATTGTTTTAATCGGACTAGGATATAAGTTTTATAAAAGCGAGAAAAAACACTGATGAATCAGTGTTTTTTTATGATATTCCATAGTCGCTTGGTGAAAAAGAGAAAAATCGCTGTTCCGACAATCACAATCAAATAAGGGGCAAGCCTTTGTAATTTGAAACCAAGTTTGATATGTTGGTTGCTAACAAAGGAAATCAAGGGATTAGCAGATACGTTTTGCTTTTTTTCGCTATCTGAAACAATCCTTTTTGCATTGACAAGCAGACGTTTGTCATAGCTTGGTTCGTTTACACAGGTCATAAGCGTGACCATATCCTCGTTTTCAATCGGTTTGAGTTTTTCGCTCTCGTATTCATCGATGACCTCGCTATCGGTCACTTCGTATTCTAAATTTTTCCCAAGAATATCGAAATAAATTCTATCTCCCTTTTTGAGGGAGGGGAGGAAGTAGAAAGACATGCCATTGTAATTAATTCTATGTCCTGCAATAATCGGTCGCTGTCCTTTTATACCCAAGGGGGCAGATGTTCCGACAAGGGTCGCTACTCCCTTTAGGAGCTTATCATAGTCGGCGTCAAGATAAAGGTCGAAATGTTGTCCTAAAGCAGGAATGCTCATGCGTCCCGCAACTTGATTGGTATCTAGCAGATCTGAGTAGGGCGTCTTTTGCTTGGCGTCGGTCTCTTTTTTTGTTAGGAAAATATCTTGGATAGCTCCGGTGACAGTGGTTTGTTCTAAGGCTGTTCGTTGTTTTTGGAATGTTTTCTCGCTGGTCTGCTGATAGGTGCGCTGAGCATTGGATTGCCAAATGTCCTCTTTAATCATAGATAAAAAAGGAAAGAGGAAGAGCGCAATTCCAATTAACAGGAGGCTCAGCCCAAGTAATTGTTTTTTCTTTTTCATGAAAGTGATGTTTCTTTTCCTTTCTTTCTTAACATTTTAAAGAGTAGATAGCCTAAGAGTAGGAGGATGAGTCCGGCAGCAAGAAGGATAAACCATTTGTATTGGGCAAAAAAGTCAATCTTTGTTTTTTCCTTCTTTTCAGCTTCGTGGAAAGGAATGCGCTTGCCTTGAACGAGTAGGCGATGAGAATTGATCATATAAGGCGTGCAAGTCAAAAGAGTGGCACGATCTTCGCCCCCTTTAACCAGTATTGGTTTGAAATCAGTGGGCTCAACGGTTAAAATCTTATCCACCTGATAAGCCAAGGTTTCCTTGAGATTAGTGATGTAAAAGACATCTCCAACCTTCACCTTATCCAGGTCAGTGAAAAGTCTGGCTGTGGGCAGTCCCCTGTGGGCGGTGATGACCGTATGGGTGCTAACTCCACCGACAGGGAGGCTAGTTCCTTCTAAGTGGCCTGCTCCATTTTGCAAGACATTCTCAGATGAACCTGCTCGGATGGGAATTTTTTGATTGATAGAAGGAATCGTGACATAGCCAATTTTTTCTTGCAGTTGCAACATGCGAGCATATTCGGCTACACCTTCCTCTTTTTTTCTGCTTGAGAAAGGGTCTCCTATTTTTTCTGGGGACAAGGTGCTGTTATAGGCTTTAGCGAGTTCAATGCGTTTTTCAACATCTTGATTAGCTAATTTACCTTTCTCGTCGTCAAATTGCTTTGTTTCCTGCATAGTCACATATTGGTAATAAATCTGACTGACAAAGGGATAACAGATCATCAAGCAACCCAGAATGGTAAGTATCTTATAGGTTAGTTGTAACCATTTTTTGTTTTTCTTTTTTCTTGACATGATAGTTCTTTCTATGCTTTTTTCGATTTCCACTTATTCCAAGCCAAAATAATGAAAATGAGGAATAGAATTGCGAAAACGACTAGATAAAGCGGTGGAATAGAGATATGACTAATCGGACTTTTCACTTTTTCTTCACTTGGTTTGTAAGGGATACGGTGACCCCGCACAAGTAAACGGTGTGAATTGATCATATAAGGAGTACAAGTCAGCAAAGTCACATAGTCTTTGTCAGGTACGATATTTAAGGAATCAAATTGAGTCGGTTCAATCACCGTTATGGAATCAACCTCGTAGGCAAGTGTTTCAGCGATATTTTGAATGAAAAATTTATCGCCTACCTTCATTTTATCCAAGTCGGTAAAAAGGCGATTATTGGGCAAGCCCGTGTGGGCAGTTAGAACAGTGTGGGCGTTCTGACCACCAATCGGCAAACTGGTTCCTTCGAGGTGCCCCACCCCTTTTTGTAAGACTTCTTCACTTGAACCGGCATAAATTGGCAGGTCAACATCAATTTTAGGAATGGAGATTCTACCTATTTTTTCATGAACAGTCAGCATTCGAGCATATTCTGCTTGCCCTTTAGCGTTTTCTTCTTTGGTATAGGGATCTGTTATTGTCAAATTTTGTAAAGAGCGGTTGTAAGCAGTAGCTAGTTTTATCCGTTCCGTCACGTCTTCAGAAGTTAATTTTTGTGCAGACGAATCAAAGTCCTTAACCTCTTGTTTGGTCTGGTAATTGTAATAAATTTGGCTAATAACAGGGTAACTGATGATGAGGATACCGGCTATAATCGTTAAGTTTGTCAATAAATTAAAAAATTTTTTCATTATATTCCTTTGATGTTAGCAATTATTTTTGTCGCTGGTAAGACTATTATATTTTTATCTATCTAACCATTATATCATAATTGGCAGCTATATTTGCTGATTCGTTCCTAAAAAAATCCTAGCCCCAATTTCTGCCTCCTTTTTCAAAAAATGCTATACTGGTCATAAGGAAATAAGTGAGGTATTTTATGTACGAATTTCAAAATCCTAGTGATTACATGATTCAGACCTATTTGGAGACGAGTAAAGTGATTGCAGTAGTTGGACTTTCTGACCGCGAAGAAACGACTAGCAATCGTATTTCAAGGGTCATGCAGGAGCTGGGTTATCAGATCATTCCGGTCAATCCCAAGTTAGTGGGTCAAAAGATTTTAGGCGAGACGGCTTATGCGCGTTTACAGGATATTCCTGTTTCCGTGGATATTGTCAATGTCTTTCGGCGGAGCGAATTTTTACCGGGTGTGGCGCGTGATTTTATTGAGACAGATGCTAAGATTTTTTGGGCGCAGTTGGGACTTCAAAGTCAAGAGGCGGAAGAGCTTTTGAGGGCGGCAGGTTGTGATCATATCGTTATGAACCGTTGCATTAAGCGTGAGTACAATCGTCTGGTGAAGGAGATTGACTAATGGCGCAACTAGTCATCATTCGGGGTAATTCCGGTTCTGGGAAAACCAGCCTAGCTAAAAAATTACAAAATCATTTTGGTTGTAGGACGCTTGTGATTTCGCAAGACCTTGTCCGGCGTGATATGCTCAAGGAAAAAGTAGAACCAGATAATTTATCCATTTCTCTAACAGAAACGATTGCTCGTTATGGATATGAGCATGATTTGCTGGTGATTGTTGAAGGTTTTTATGAAACGGATATTTATGGTGACATGCTGGAGCGCTTGCGTCAGCTTTTTGACAACAAGGTTTTAGCCTACTACTATGACTTGTCTTTTGAGGAGACAGTTCGTCGGCATATGACGTGTTCAAAAGTATCCGAATTTAGCCCTGCTGACATGAAGCGTTGGTGGCTTGATAAAGACATTCTCGGTTGGAAAGAGGAAATCCTGTTTACAGATGATGTGACTTTGAAACAAGCTTTTGAGCAGATATGTTGGCAGCTAGAACGAAAAAAGAGTCTGGGACAATAGTCCCTTTGCTACAAAAAAAGCAACGGATTTGCCGTTGCTTTTTGCATGGTTGCGATAGTCTTGGTAAAATAGAATTGCAAAATAAACCATTTAGAAAGGCTATCCCATGCACATTCACTATAACACAAATCAAAC
>ERZ772764.2152-NODE-2152-length-11742-cov-2.332421_pt1 | contig 11742 bp, 6 predicted proteins | sample MGYA00512163_ERZ772764 | MGnify/ENA primary metagenome ERZ772764 (study PRJEB29015, sample SAMEA2737903) | human oral metagenome | biome: human oral; feature: human-associated habitat; material: dental | place: China | collected 2094 ...
AAGCGGCCGGGAGGCTGTCCGGACCATCGAACTGTCCGGCCGAGGCAAGCAGCGTGTCGGCAATCTGTCCGGCGCGGATGGCCGCAACCGACAGCAGGGTGTCGCTCAGACCGTGGGTGGCTTCGTTGGAACCGAGCACGAACACGGTGGGTTCGAATTCACGCACCGATTTCAGCCGGTAGTGGCGGTCCACCGAAAAATCGGTGATGTACGGCCGGATCTCGCCCAGCAGCTTCTGGTGCAGCGAGCGCTCGTAGCCGGTGGCCAGGATGACGGCGTCATGGGCCTGCTGGTACTGGCGGCCGGTGTTGAGGTCGGTCAGCACCAGTTCCACATGGTCTGCACGTGGCACCACGGCAGAAACCTCGTGCCGCATGCGCAGCTGCAGCCTGCCCGGATGCAGGAACCGGTCTTCGTACAGGCGCCGGTTCATGGCATGCAGCAGGTCCACGTCGATGGCCGCGTAGTTGGTGTGGTGAAAGGCTTCGAGGAAGGCCGCGCGCTGGGCCGCATCCAGCTGATAGAAATGGTCGATGAATTCCTCGTCGAAGATTCGGTTGACGAAGGGGGTTTCATCGGCCGGTCGGGGGGCGTAGGCGCGGGCGACGAGATCGACGTGGTTGGCTTCGTCGCTGGCCAGGTCCATGAAGATTTCCGCCGCGCTCTGGCCGGCACCGATGATGGCGTAGCGCCGCGCGCCGGGGTTCCGGCTGCGGCCTGCCAGATAGTGATGGGAATGGAAGACCCGCGCATCGGCCAGGGCCGGCTGAAAGGCCGCCGGCACGCGGGGGGAGCCCCCCAGGCTGGTGATCAGGTTGCGGGTGCGCCGTCTGATCCGTTCGCCCTCTGCCGTGTGCGATGTGACTTCCAGCAGGGTCACGCGGCCCGATTCCACCACCGGGTCGATGGCGGTCACGGTCTCGCCGGTGCTGGCCCAGTCGCGCAGCTGGTCGAAGGCCCACGTCAGGTAGTCGTTGAACTCCACCCGGCTGGGGTTGAAGCTCTTGAGGTTGCAGAACGCGCTGAAGCGCCCCTGCTGGTGGACGTAGTTGATGAACGAGTAGGGGCTGCGCGGGTTGCGGGGGGTGGCCAGATCCTTCAGGAAGCTCACCTGCATGTCGGCATCCCGGATCAGCATCTGCGGGTGCCACGAGAAGGTGCGCTGCCGTTCGAGGAATACCGCGTTGAATGCGTCCCGGGCGCGCTGCCCCGGATGGCGTTGCTGGAGGCGCTCTTCCAGGGCGATGGCGATGGCCATGTTGGAAGGGCCGAAGCCGACGCCGATTGCGTCATGCACGGTCATGGATTCTCCTTGTCAGGGCTGGCCTGTGAGGACATGAGGAAGGGGATGAGGCCCCCCGGGCAGGCATCGGCCCATGGAGTCTCTGTCACTACTGGACGAATCTGCACGATTTTTGTTTAATGATGTAGCATTTAGATACGTGTATTGAACAAAAAGCGGCCCGTTTCGTCTAATTGATTCGGGTGTTGGTGCATGTGTCGCCAATTGTTGATATCTTGACAAAGGTGGGTCGATGGCTGCAAAGCGGCTGGTTTATCTGATGTCTTTGCGCAACGCCGCTGCCGATCAGGCCGGTCAATGGGTCACCTGTCGGGGCGAACGCTGTTACATGAAGTCCCCGCTGGAGTATCTGGTCGGGCAGCTGGAGCGGACGGCGCTGGGCCGGTACTACACGCTGGCAGGCGTGATCTACGACGATGTGCCGGGCTATGCGCGGGACATGGAAAAGGTCGGTGGCTACGGGTTTGCGCCCGGTGAGGGCGAGCACTGGATCTGTCCGCCCGACCTGCAGGTACAGGGGCGTGCGCTGCGCGACCTGATGGAGAACCTGCCTTCGTCCTACCGTGCGCTGCCTGCGGCCGATACGGCCGGCCGGGCCGCGGGCAAGGCGGAATTCGAGCGCCGGCTGGAGGCGCGCCTGCTGGCGCTGCAGGCCGATCTGGTGGTGGTGGATGGCCTGATTCTCATCCTGGATGCGCTGGTGCGCCCTGGCGCGGTGTTTCACAACCGGGTGTTCAACATCCATCCGGGCGTCACGCGGGCCGATTCGCCGTACGAGCGCCGTGGTGCCACGGCAACGCTTGATGCACTTTACGGCGCACGTGGCCAGAAGGTGTTGAACTGGCAGACAATGGAGTCACGGCCGGTTACGCCTCTTTACCGAACCGGTGCTTCTTTCCACGTGGTGGATGGCGGCATCGATTCCGGCCCCGTGCTCTGGGACGTGCTGTCTACCCCCATCGAACCGGACGACACCATTCTCGAACTGCGGTGGAAGAACTTCCACCAGAGCCTGTTCCCGGCGCTATCTCATGGTCTGGCCCTGCTGGCCGGCATGTCCGGGCGTATCCACTGAATTTCCGTGCTATGCGTCGTGCCACTTTGCTAAATATCCTGCCTTCCGGGGCCCGGCGCCTGACGCTGCCCCTGCTGCTGTCCGTACTGCTCCCCCAGGGAGCCGCGGTGGCCGGGGTGGTGGATATCGAGCGCACCACCGATGGCATTCCGCACATTCGTGCGCAGAACTGGCGCGATCTGGGGCGGGGCATTGGCTATGCACAGGCCGAAGATGCGCTGTGCACGCTGGCCGAGGGGTTTCTGACGTATGCCGGCGGCCGTTCGCGCGAATTTGGCGGTGATGGCCGGCCGGCGTCCAGTTCCATGCTGGGTCGCCCCACCAACCGGGAGCTGGATTTCTTCTTCCGCGCGTTTGCCACGCATGACGCGGTGCGCAGCTGGCAGCAGCATCAGCCCACCCAGCTCAATGCGCTGGCCGAAGGTTACGCGGCCGGTTACAACCAGTACCTGCAGCAGGCACGCCAGGGCAGTACGAAGGTGCACCACCGCGCCTGCCTGGAGCAGACGTGGGTGAGGCCCATTACGGCCGCGGATGTGGTTCGCCGGATGCTGGCCGCCCAGTGGGGCGGCGGGCTGGTGCATTTCATTGCGCCGCTGGTGGCCGCGGCGGCGCCCGTGGACGGGCAGGCCGGCGTGGATGCCGCGCCTGCGGGCGATGCGCCGGACATGCCGCCGGCATCGGCGGCGGTGGACGGAACCGTGGTACCGCAGCCCGGCAGGGCCGCTGCGGAGGGGCTGCGCCGGATGCTGCGTGTGCGCATCGGGCATGCGCCGTGGCTGGGCAGCAACGGCATGGCATTTGGCGAGGCCGTGACGGGCGAGGGACAGTCCGTGCTGTTCGGCAATCCGCACTGGTACTGGTCGGGGCCGGACCGTTTCTACCAGATGCATCTGACCATTCCCGGAACGCTGAATGTGGCGGGGGCGGGCTTTCTGGGCGTTCCGCTGGTGATGGTCGGCTTCAATGAGCAGGTGGCCTGGACGCACACTGTGTCCACGGCGCGCCGCTTCAGCCTGTATGCGCTGCAGCTGGAGGGCGGCAAACCCGCGCGCTACCGGGTGGACGAGGCGCGGCCACGCCTGTCGCAGCGTGAGGTGAGCATCGAGGTCCGCGGCGAGGATGGGCGCATCCGCACGGAGCGGCGTACCTTCCGCCAGAGCGGCATGGGGCCGCTGATCGACCTGGGCATTCTGAGCCCGGCCCTGAAAACCACCGACCGGCAGGCTTTCGTGCTGCGCGACGTGAATGCCGGCAACGACCAGGTGTTTGCGCAGTATCTGGCCTGGAACCAGGCCGGCTCGCTGACTGCGTTCATCGGCATCCAGCGCCGGATGCTGGCTTCGCCCTGGGTGAATACGCTGGCCATCGGCCGTGGCGAGGGCCGGGTCTGGTATGGCGATCTGGGGGCCGTGCCGGCCGAGCGTGATGACTGGGCGCAGCGCTGTGTGGTGCCGGGGGCCGACATGCAGGCCATCATGCAGGAAATCGGCCTGCCGGTGCTGGACGGCAGCCGGCAGGCGTGTCTGCCGGGCGGCGGTTCGAAGGATCCTGCCGCCGCCAGGCTGGCAGCGCAGGAAATGCCCGGCCTGCTGCGCCAGGATTACGTGGCCAACATGAACAATTCGTACTGGCTCACCAACGCCCATGCGCCGCTGACGGGCTTCCCGGCCGTGATGGGCGGCGAACCGGACACGCTGGAGATGCGGGCACGCTTCGGGCAGCAGCTGGCCCTGTCGCAGCTGGAACGCCCGGCCCGCTCCGCACGCGCCCTGGGTGACCGGCTGGCGCGCGAGCTGCTGACGTCCGAACCGTATTCGGCCCGTCGCTATCGGGCGGCGGTGCTGGAGACGGCCTGTGGCGAGGCGGCACCGCAGAGCGGTGCGGCGCAGGAAGGTGCGCAGGCCGGGGCCCGGCGCGCGTGCGAGGTGCTGTCGGCCTGGTCGGGCAGGGCCGATGCCGATGCGCGCGGGGCGCTGCTGTGGGAGGCCGTGTGGCGTGCCTTCGGGCGGGCGGCGGAACGGGGCGTGACGGGGGTGCCGACCGGTGCACCGGCCGATCCGGCCAAACCCCTGCAGGAAGCCCCCGCCGGTGAAAAACTGCGCCGTTCCCCGCTGCGTGCGGCCATGGCCGAGGCCGTGGAAGACATGCGCACGGCTGGGCTGGCGCCCGATGCGCCGCTGTCGGCCACGCGTGTGGTGTCCACCATGGACGGCTATGTGCCGGAATTTGGCGGCTGCGACGAATATGGTTATTTCATGGTGTTCTGCGACAGCGGCGCCGAAGGGGGCGGCATCGAGGGCAACAGCTACCTGCAGCTGGTGCATTTTGCCGACGACGGTGTGCACGCCCGCACCCTGCTCGCCCATGGACAGGACGAGGAGGCCATGACGGCGGTATCCAGCGGCCTGGTGACGGCGCCGGGCACCGGCATGCCGGGCGCAGCGCTGCGGGGCAGCGTGGTGGCACCGGTGGTGCGCTATGCGCAGCGGCGCTGGCTGCCGTTCCCGTTTACCGCAGAGCAGATCCGGCGTGACGGGGTGCTGTCGCGCGTGGTGCTCTCGACCGGGGGGCGCCAGTGACCGGGGGGATGATGCAGGGGCCGGCAGCCGCCATCCGGAACCGGCCTGTTTTCCGGTATCTGCTGGGGCAGTTCTGGCCCCGGCTGCTGGCCTGTGCCGTGCTCAGTGTGGCGGGGGGGCTGCTGAGCGTGCGCATGCTGGTGCTGATCAACGAGGTGATCTCGGCCTCTGCGGCATCCGAACGGACGCAGCTCGGGCTGCAGTTTGCGCTGGTGGCGGTGCTGGCCATGGTTTTCCAGTCGGCCGGGCAGATCCTGCTGGAGCGGCTGGGGCAGCGCATTCATGCCGACCTGCGCATCTATCTGGCTGGCCAGGTGAACCAGGCGGATTACCGTTCGCTGGAAATGACGGGCTGGGGGCGACTGCAGGCCTCGATGTCCGAGCACACCCAGAACATCAAGTATTTCTTCGGGCTGCTGCCGCTGCTGCTGACCAACCTGGCCATCGTGCTGGGCGGGCTGGTGTACATGGCCGTGCTGTCGTGGTGGATTTTCCTGCTGGCCGTGGCGGTCATCGGCATCGGGCTGCTGATCTATTACCGGGCCGATGCACGGGCGGCTGCGCACCTGGATGCAGCCGATCAGGCGCAGGACCGGATGCTGGCGTTCTTTCACGGGCTGCTCAGCGGGGCCAAGGAGCTGCGGCTGCATCTGGGCAAGCGCGAGCGTTTTCTGCAGTCGCACATGTACGACTCCATCCGGCAGGTGCAGCACGAGCGTTCGCGGGGCATGACCATCTACATCATCTCGTCGGTCTGGCACCAGTTTCTGATCTACCTGTTCATCGGGCTGGTTCTCTTCGTTCTGGTGGGCGATGTGTCCGGGCAGGTGCAGGTGATGACCGGTTTTGCCCTGCTGCTGGTGTACATGGTGGGGCCGCTGGAGTCGGTGCTGGGCTCGCTACCCACCATGAAGCTGGCCATCATTTCCGCCCGTCACATGGAAGACACGGTGGCGGGGCTGTCGCAGCAGGAACATGTGGCGAGGTCGCACGAGGCGCGGCATTTCCGCTCGCTGGCGCTGCAGGGTGTGGAACACCAGTACTACAACGAGGCGAACAGCCGCAGCTTCACGCTGGGGCCGGTGAATCTGGCCTTTGCACCGGGCGAACTGGTGTATCTGGTGGGCGGCAACGGCAGCGGCAAGACGACATTGGCCAAGCTGCTGGTGGGGCTGTACCGGCCCGAGGCCGGGCAGATTCTGGTGGATGGCGTGCCGGTCACGGACGCCGACCGCGACCACTATCGCCAGACGTTTTCAGCAGTTTTTTCCGATTTTCATCTCTTCGACAGCATTCTGGACGGTGTGTCGCCGGCCTTCGACGAGCGGGGCAATGCATGGCTCGCGCGTCTGGGGCTGGAGCACAAGGTGCAGATCCGGAACGGGGCGTTCACGACCCGTTCGCTGTCGCAGGGGCAGCGCAAGCGGCTGGCGCTGGTGGTGGCCTGCCTGGAAGACCGTCCCTTTCTGGTTTTCGATGAATGGGCGGCCGATCAGGACCCGGTGTTCCGGGAAACGTTCTATGGCGAGCTGCTGCCCGAGCTGCGTGCCATGGGCAAGACCGTGCTGGTGATCAGTCACGATGACCGTTATTTCCATCTGGCCGACCGGCTGGTGCGAATGGCGCACGGGCAGGTGGTGTCGATCGGGTCTCCCGGTGGCACCGTGGCGGCGGCTTCCGGTGAGGCTGTCCATTCCTTTGACAGAAAGGCCATTCAGGTGGCAATGCCGACGAGCAATTCAGGTTCTCATGATGCGGATGCAGGACATCTGCAACCCAGTGCCAGGGGAGGGGTGTGATGGCAAGAAACAAGGTATCCCAGGGGACACCCAGGGCGCAGGCGCTGAGGCGGGCGGAGGCCGACCGGGTCAGTGCCGGCAGGCAGAAAGCGGCCAGTGCCGATGACGACGTCAGGGACGAAGCGCAGGGTGCCGATGTTTCCGCTGCGGCCAGCGCCGGGGCGGTGAAGGGTGGCGCACCCCGGACTGGTACGGCCCGCCAGGATGCCGCGCGTGCACAGGCAGCCCGCGCAGACGCTGCCCGTGATGCAGTTCCTGCAGAAGCCGGTCCTGCGGATGCCGGTGTCGCAGACGCCGCACAGGCGGATGTCGCTCATGCCGATGCGGATGTCGCTCATGCCGATGAGAGTCATGCCCATGATGCGCACACCCAGGGTGGTCACGCCAATGCTGCTCACGGCAATGCTGCTCACGCAGCAGCGGGGCGCGCCGATGTGTCCCGGGCCGCCGAGGCGCGCCATGCCGATACTTTGCGCGGCGACGTGGGACGGCAGGAGGCCGTCCGGCACGGGCATGGCCGGGTGACCGAGGCAGCGCCCGCCCATGCCGATCATGGTTCCGGCGGCTCTGCGGATCGTGCGCTGCGTGCCATGCGTCTGCGTGGACTGGGTACGGCCACACGGCGCCGTGTGGTGCTGGTGGTGCTGGTGCTGCTGCTGCAGGCCGTGGCGGTGTGGTGGGCCTTTTTCCGCAACACCGATACGCTCGAGACGATGACGGTGCATCGCACGGACATCGAGAGTACGGTGTCGGCGCTGGGTACGCTGCAGCCGCAGCGCTACGTGGACGTGGGGGCCCAGGTGTCCGGCCAGATCAGCCGGATTCTGGTGCAGCCCGGTGACAACGTGGAAAAGGGCGACCTGCTGGTGGAGTTCGATCCGTCGATCCAGCAGGCCGAGGTGGATACAGACCGCGCCAACCTGCAGAGTCTGCGTGCGCAGCTGGCCGAGCGGCAGGCCGAACTGACGCTGGCCCAGCAGAAGGTCAACCGCCAGCGGCGCATGGCCGCGGATGGCTCGACCCGCATGGAGGATTTCCAGACGGCCGAGGCCAACCTGAAAATTGCGCAGGCGCGGGTGCAGAGCCTGACGGCGCAGATCGAAGGCGCGGCCTCGCGCCTGAAGGGCAGCGAGGCGAAGCTGGGGCATACGCGCATTTATGCGCCGATGTCCGGCACGGTGGTGACACTGGATGCCCGGGAAGGGCAGACGCTGAATGCGGCCTACCAGACACCGGTGGTGATGCGCATTGCGGACCTTTCCCGCATGACGGTGTGGGCGGAGGTGTCGGAGGCCGATATTGGTCGCGTGAAGGTGGACATGCCGGTGTATTTCACGACGATGGGCCTGATGGACGCGCAGGGTCAGCCACGCCGCTGGGAGAGCACGCTGCGGCAGGTGCTGCCGGCACCGCCCAACAAGCCCGTGACGGCAGCTGCAGGTGCGGGTGCCCAGGAAGGCGCCCAGCCGGCGTCGGGCAAGGTGGTGGCCTACACGGCGCTGTTCGATGTGGACAATGCCGACGGCGCGCTGATGCCGCAGATGACGGCACGGGTGTTCTTCGTGTCGGCCGCGGCCAGCCATGCGCTGGTGGTACCGCTGGCGGCGCTGAAGCCCACGGCCGACCGCAATACCTTCGAGGCCCAGGTTCTCGAGAATGGCTCGCAAAGGCAGCGCACCGTGAAGGTGGGTGTGCGTGACCGGCTGCAGGCCGAGGTGGTGTCGGGGCTCAACGAGGGCGACGTGCTGGTGACCGGTGTGAAGCCTGCCGAAGACTCGGAGAAAGTGCGATGGTGAGCGGGCAGACTTCGTCGGGCGCCGTGCTGATCGAGCTGAACGACATACGGCGGCAGTACGGGGGAACCGACGGTGCCCCGCCGGTGACGGTGCTGCACGGCATTTCCCTGCGCATCCGGGTGGGCGAGTTCGTGGCCATCGTGGGGGCTTCGGGCTCCGGCAAGTCCACGCTGATGCACATTCTGGGCTGCCTGGACAAGCCCACGTCCGGTACCTACCATTTTGCCGGCATCAATGTGGCGCGGCTGGATCCCGATTCGCTGGCCATGCTGCGGCGCGAGGCCTTCGGTTTCGTGTTTCAGGGCTATCACCTCATTCCCACGCTGGACGTGATGAGCAACGTGCTGGTGCCGTCGGTGTACGCGGGCACGCAGACCGAAACCGCCATGGCGCGTGCCATTCGCCTGCTGGCACGGCTGGGCCTGACGCAGCGGGTGGCCAACCGGCCCCGGCAGCTTTCTGGGGGGCAGCAGCAGCGGGTGTCGATTGCCCGGGCGCTGATGAATGGCGGTCACGTGATTCTGGCCGACGAGCCGACCGGCGCGCTGGACAGTCACAGTGGCGCCGAGGTGATGAAGCTGCTCAACGAGCTGGCCGATGCCGGGCACACCGTCATTCTGATCACGCACGACCAGAAGGTGGCGGACCAGGCGCGCCGGGTGGTGCGCATCCATGACGGCCGCGTGGTGGAAGACAGTGGCGAGTGCGTGCCGCCGCCGGTGCTGTCCCACCCGCTCGGCAAGGCCGGAAAGGCCGAAGCGGCGGAGCAGGCCGTCATGGCGGGGAAAACCGTCACGGCCGGACAGAGCGTAACTGCAGGGAAAGCTGCAACCGCTGGGCAAACGGTAACTGCGGGGCAAACTTCAACCGCAGGGCAAACCAGGACGGCCGGGCAAACCATGACAGGCGGGGCGGCCGGCAGTGCGGGCAGCCCGAAACCGGCTTCGTCATCGGCCTCGTCCATCGAGGCCACGGTGCGCCGGCTGCGGCGTGCCGCACGCACGCCGGTGCCCTGGTGGCGCGGTCTGGGGGCGCAGATGCAGAGCGCCTGGCGTGGACTGTGGGTCAGCCGCCTGAAGACGATGCTGACGCTGCTGAGCTTCGTGATCGGCGTGAGCGCCGTGATCGTGCTGGTGGCCATTGGCCAGGGCAACAATGACCGGACGCTGAAGCAGCTGGCAGCCTACGGCACGCACCGAATGTACGTGGTGCCCGATGTGGACGAGGTCACGGGGCGTCTCGGCACGCTGTACGAGACGGACGTGGAAACGGTGCTGGGCGTACCCAATGTGACCCTTGCGATGCCCTTTTTGCAGCGCGACGGCGTGCTGCGTGCGGGGGGACATTCCCGCCAGATGGAGGTGTGGAGCGTCAACGAATACGCGCAGGACCTGCTGAACTGGCGCGTGGCACGGGGCATGTTCTTCACGAAGGCCGACGAACAGTCGATGGCGGCGGTGGTGGTGCTGGGCAAGGTGGCGCGCGAGCGGCTGTTTCCGGACATTCCGGCCGCAGATGCCATTGGCCAGTATGTGCAGCTCAACGGACTGCCGTTTCGCGTCATTGGCGAAATGGCCGAGAAGAGTTCGATCAGCGGTGAACCCAAGGATGATGACGTGGCGCTGATCCCTTATTCCACAGGAAGTCTAAGGGTATTTGGCCAGCGGGATCTGAGCACGATTTCGGTGCAGATCCACCGGCTGGACCAGATGAACCAGACGGCGGCGGACATCGAGGCGGCGCTGAAAGAGGCCCGCCACACGAAGGATTTCTACATCAGCAACAACGCTGCAGCCGTGAAGTCGAACGAGGAGGCCATGCAGCGCCAGACCATGGTTCTGGCGCTGATAGCGGGCATCTCGCTGCTGGTGGGGGGGCTCGGTGTGATGAACGTGATGCTGATGAGCGTGAAGGAACGGACCCGCGAAATCGGCATCCGGATGGCCATCGGTGCACGGCAGCGTGACATCCAGCGCCAGTTCCTCAGCGAGGCGGCCGTGGTGTCGCTGGTGGGGGGGGCTGGTGGCGTTCTGATCGGAATTTTGATTGGAATGTTTCTGATTGCGTGGGATGTCGCGGTAATATTCTCTGTGCGGTCGATTCTGCTTGCATTCGGTTGCGCCTTGGCAACAGGTTTGCTTTTCGGCTTGATGCCTGCGCGACAGGCCGCGAGACTGGATCCGGTGGTGGCATTGGGGAGTGAATGATGAAACGTAACACGCATATCTGGCAGAAAACCCTGGTATCGATGGTGGTGTCTTCGCTCCTCCTCGGTGGCTGTGCGCTGCCGGTCGAACAGACGTCGTCGGGCGTGTCCATGCCGTCCGGCTGGGGCGAGCGGGGCGATCAGGTCAAGATTTCTCCCGAGGGTGTACCCAATTTTTCGTGGTGGCAGCGTTTTGGCAGCACCGAGCTGATCGAGATGGTGCTGCTGGCCCAGTCGGGTGGCTATGACGTGGCTGCAGCGGCGGCCCGGGTGCGCCAGGCCGATGCGCGTGCCCGCATGGCGGGAGCCAGCCTGTTACCCGAGGTAACGGGCAATGTGAATGCCTCGCGTGACAAGGACGTGGGCGAGCCCTCTACACGCAGTTACACAATGGGGCTTTCTGCAAGTTACGAGGTTGATATATGGGGTGAAAAACGTGCATCGCGTCTTTCGGCCATGGCCTCGCGCGATGCGGCCGTGTTTGCGCACGATGCCGTGCTGCTCACGCTGATGGCCAGCACCGCGCAGAGCTACCTGCGCACGGTGGCGTGGCGCGAGCGCGTGGCCATTGCCCGCTACAACCTCACCGCGGCCGAGCGGGTGCTGGGGCTGGTCGAGTCCCGCTACCGTGTGGGCAGCGCGTCTGCGCAGGAAACTGCGCAGCAGCGCACGCTGGTGGCCAGCCTGCGGCAGGTACTGGCGCTGCGCCAGCAGCAGGAGCACCAGAGCCTGACCACGCTGGCCGTGCTGCTGGGGCGGCCGCCGCAGAAGCTGACGGTGCGCGCGGTGTCGCTGTCGTCCATGAAGGCGCCCACGGTCGAATCCGGGCTGCCCACCGACCTGCTGACGCGACGTCCGGACGTGGCAGCGGCCGAGCGCCGTCTGGCCGCGGCCGATGCCGATGTGACGGTGGCACGCGCCGCCATGCTGCCCACGGTGCGGCTGACGGCCTCCTACGGGGTGGGCAGCGACCGCGTGCGC
>ERZ772764.2156-NODE-2156-length-11734-cov-5.594058_pt1 | contig 11734 bp, 13 predicted proteins | sample MGYA00512163_ERZ772764 | MGnify/ENA primary metagenome ERZ772764 (study PRJEB29015, sample SAMEA2737903) | human oral metagenome | biome: human oral; feature: human-associated habitat; material: dental | place: China | collected 2094 ...
GCGTGATGGTGATGGCTGAAGACCCCGCCGTAAAACAAAACCGCCTGAACCTGCTGAACCGCTTGGCAGAGCAAATGAACGCAGTAGCGGATATTGCGGTATTGGTGGAGTAATTCATATTTACCTTTATTATTAGGCTACCTGGAAATTAAGTAGTCATTTTAGAAATGATATCTTATGAAACCATATAACTACCTGATTATTGGCAGTGGTTTATTCGGCTCCGTTTTTGCATACGAAATGCACCTTCGTGGGAAACGCTGCCTAGTCTTAGAAAAACGTCAACATATCGGCGGTAATATCTACACAGAAAAACGTGAGGATATCCAAGTACATGTGTATGGTGCTCATATCTTTCACACGAGTAACAAACAAATATGGGACTATATAAACCATTTTGCGACATTCAATCGCTTTACTAATGCCCCCTTGGCCTACTACCAAGATCAACTATTTAACCTCCCTTTTAACATGAATACTTTTTATCAATTATGGGGAGTTAAAACGCCTGAAGAAGCACAAATCAAAATTAAAGAACAATGCACCAAATATAGCCATATTACCAACCCTAAAAACTTAGAAGAGCAAGCACTGGTTTTAGCAGGTAGAGATATATACGAGAAACTAATCAAGGGTTATACAGAGAAACAATGGGGTAGACCAGCTACAGAAATTCCTGCTTTCATTATCCGCAGATTACCATTCCGTTTTACATTTGATAATAATTATTTCAATGATATTTATCAAGGCATCCCTATAGGGGGCTATACACAAATAATTACTAAAATGCTTGATGGTATCGATGTAAAGATGAATACTGACTACTTAAAAAACCGTCAATACTGGAATAATCAGGCTGAGAAAATTATTTATACTGGGAAAATTGATGAGCTTTTTGATTACTGTTATGGCCATCTGGATTACCGAAGTTTACGCTTTGAACATGAAGTTTTAAATATACCAAATTACCAAGGCAATGCCGTTGTTAACTTTACAGATTCCTATATACCTTATACTAGAATTATTGAGCATAAACATTTTGAATTTGGCCAGCAAGCTAAAACAATAATTACAAGAGAATATCCAATTGATATATCCAATGGACAAGAAGCTTACTATCCAATTAATGATGAATACAACCAAAGCCTACTAAAGAAATATCAGAATTTGGCGGCAATGCATCAAAACTTAATTCTTGGTGGTCGTCTCGCTGAGTATCGCTACTACGATATGCACCAAGTGATTGAAAAAGCCTTAGATACAGTAGAACAACAAATATGATTACCGACAAAGTCCTCATTATCGCTCCTTACACCTACCAAATTAATAGTGGTGGACCATCAGGCTTTATAGCACATAACCTGCTAGATAAGCCTCATGATTGCTTCGAGCTATCACACGAATTATTTGAGAAAATACAAAATAATCGCACCCTACTTGATCGTTTAAAGATAAAACCTAAAAAAATATTATCTTCACTATTAAAAAAACGTGACTACTTCCAAGATAAATATTACTTCCATGCAATAAATGCACATTTGTATAAGAACCTATACTTCCATGACGTAAAATCTTTCTATCAATTTCAAGATTTTATTTCACCTAGGCAAACTATTATTCTGCAATCACACTCACCAGAGCTCCCTTCTGAAGAGTATCGTTCATATAAACCTAATGACCCATCTGGATATCTACTCTGGAAACAAGCTGAGGAGGCTGCCTTTAAGCGCGCAGATATTATAATTTTTCCCCACCCTGGGTGCATCCCTCTCTATGAGAATCTTCTTTGCAAAGAACACGATATTCGTTTTATTCTTAGCGGTGCAAAGAGTATTTATAACGAATCACCAATTAATACTGAAATTATTAAATCAGATAAAATTAATCTTATGTATATTGGTAGACGAAATGCTATTAAAGGTTTTGATATTGTTCTAAATGCGTATCGTCATGCAAGAGAAAACCGTGACGATTTAAACTTAATCATCGTTGGAAATGGCGAAAAAATACAAGAAGATGGTATCGTCGATGTTGGATTTTCGGATAATCCACTTGGCTGGTATCAATCTGTTGACTATTTAATTAACGCCAATCGACAAAGTTACTTTGATCTATCTATAATTGAGGCCATTTCAACAGGAGTGCCAATCTTAATGTCTGACAATTATGGCCATAGTTACTATACAAATCGTTCTCCTTTAATCCAAACATTTGATGTTAGAAATCCATATGGATTATATGATTTACTCATGGGACCGTTGCAAAAACGGAATCAAGAACAACAGGACAATATATTATTATACAGAAAAGAACTAAGCGACTTACACTACTATAAACGATTCCAAAACTTTGTGAAAACACTACAATAACTCTATAAATAACTTTTAATTTTACAAGAAAACTCTGATGGATCTATCTAATTATAAAAAACTTTCCATACTTAAGACAATATTCAGGTAAAAAAAATAATATGCTACATAATTACATTATAAGTTTGAAACATGCAAAAGAACGACGTATGCATATTGAAAATGAATTCAATAATAAAAATATTTCGTTTCAATTTTTTGATGCATTATCTCCTTCAACTGAATTGGACATAGTAATTTCGAATCTACTCCCTAATTTATCTCTTACTCGTCGCACTCGTGGCGAGCAAGCCTGTTTTGCTAGTCATTTATTACTATGGAAGAAATGCATCCACGAAAATTTACCTTATATTGGCATATTTGAGGATGATGTTCTCTTAAGTCAAGATGCAGAGCTATTCCTAGGTACAGATAGCTGGTTAAAAGAACGTTTTAGCAATACTGCCTGGGTTATTCGACTAGAAACTTTTCTTATGAAAATTAAAAGCCAACAAAGTCATATTTCCTCATACTCCAATCACCATTTTATTCAACCTAACACAATACACTATGGTACTGCTGGTTACATCATTTCTCAATCTGCTGCTGATCAACTATTAAATTATATTCTACCTTCATTTTTACCAGATGAATTAAATGCGATTGATATGCTATTATTTGGGAAGATATTAACCGATTCTCGAGTTAAAATATATCAACTCACTCCAGCAATTTGTATCCAAGAAGCACGGTACTACATAAAAGACAGTATTCTGCCCAGCCAATTAGAAACTGAGCGCCTACAACTACAAACTCAACTTGCTATTGAATCACCTCCTAAACGCAAGAATCTATATGAAAAAATTACCCATGTCCTAACAAAAGTTAGTCGTGAGAAAGAAAAACGGCGTTATCATATTATCCCCTTTGACTTCCAATAACTCTCTTATGCAATATAATTATGTCATAAGCTTATCCAAGGCTAAAAGTAGACAAGCCCATATACAGCAGGAGTTTGGCTACCAAAATATACCTTTCCAATTTTTTAATGCAATTACCCCTTCTGATTTAACAACAATACTGCCAGATTTACTTCCAAAATTACAAGAAAGTTACCTAAGTCAAACGGAAAAGGCTTGCTTTGCTAGCCATATTTCCCTATGGCAACACTGTATCATTAAGAATCTGCCTTATATCACTATTTTTGAAGATGATATTTTTTTAGGAAAAAATGCAAATGCTTTTCTAGCAAATTCTACTTGGCTAGAAAATCTACATCCATACCATCATCCTTTTATTATTCACCTCGAAACGGTTCATCAGCCATGTCAATTTACAAAAACTAGCTTCCCTTCATATGCAGGTCGATCCTTATTTAGGTTACGCAGTCCTCATTATGGTGCTGGCGCTTATATTTTGTCTCAGGCAGCAGTTCATTGGCTATTAACATACCTGCATGACCTTCCAAATCAAGATTTTGATCCCATAGATGCAATTTTGTTTGATACCCTCATATACAATAGATACCTATTTACCTACCAAATATATCCTGCCCTCTGTATCCAAGATATTATCCTTCATACTAAATCCGAACAACTATTTGGCAGCCAAATGGAGGAAGAAAGGGCACAAAATAAGAAACCAAAAATACAACGAAATATCCAACATAAAATAAAGAGAGAATTTGATAGGATTGCTAGAAAATATCATTCCTTTATTTACCGGAGAATCCCATATGAATCTATATACTTCGAATAAAAATAATATTAATGTAGCTATTTTATATATTTCAACAGGTCGATACACTATTTTTTGGGATAATTTTTTTATTAGCTCTGAGCGTTTTTTATTACCTGACTGTCAAAAGCATTATTTTCTCTTTACTGATAGCCTAGAAATGTTATTAGGAGAACAAGAGGGAAAAGTAACCCGTATTACTCAAAATAAATTAGGCTGGCCATACGATACTCTAATGCGATTTGATATGTTTCTAAATATAAAATCAACGTTATTATCTTATGACTATATTTATTTTTTCAATGGCAATACTGAATTCTTAAAACCTATCACACAGGAAGATTTACTTCCTCTAAAGCCACACGAGAACCTAGTGGTATCACATCAACCTCATATCACCCACCTACTACCTGCTGAATTTCCTTATGAACGTAATCCAAGATCTACTGCTTATATTCCTTACGATCAAGGACAATATTATTTTGCTGGTGGTCTAAATGGTGGTAAAGCAAATGCCTTTCTAGAAATGTGTGAAATATTAGATCAACGGATTAAACAAGATCTAGATAAAAATATTATTGCTTTATGGCATGATGAAAGCCAATTAAATAAATATGTACTCAATAGGAATGACTTAAAAATCTTGCCTCGATATTTTACGAGAGGAGAGGCTGAAATTTGGAAAGAATGTTCTAAAGTAATGTTTTCTGATAAAACACATTATCGCTTTGGTGGACATGCTTATCTTCGAGGAGAGAGTGATCAAAAAATTAGCCGTGAAGAATGGGAGAAAAAATACCATATCCCTGAAGATGTGCTTACTACAAATTTACACATACAAGATATTTTTTCTACTAATTCAAAATGGAAACACCTAGTAGATGCTTGTAATCAACGCCCCTGGAAACTCTTCTATAGGAGTCTAGTTCCAAAATCAATACGTGGCTTCCTCAAAAATAAGGCTAGAATAGACGAACAAAAACATGTAGCTATATGCTGGGAAAAATTCTTAAGACCTTACTTCTATAATACTCTAGAAATCTTCCATTTAAAGCCAAAACAAAATCTCCATAACCGAAAAATTATCTGGCAATACTGGGGCCAAGGGTTCGAAACGCAGAAACTGCCAGATATTGTCCGCCTGTGTTTGCAATCAGTCGAGCAATATAAGGGGGACTATGAAATAATCCGACTTAATGATAAAACCGTTCAAGACTATATTGACTTCCCTGACTTTGTTTGGGAAAAAAGAAAGTCTCCTGAATTTAAACATGCTTTTTTTGCTGATTTGCTTAGGCTAGCTCTCCTGGATCTATATGGTGGTGCTTGGTTAGATGCTACTATTTTGCTAACTGCACCCTTGCCTGATGGTTACCTGAAGGATGCTGGTTTTTTCATGTTTCAACGTGATCATAACGCAGCAAACAAATCAGATTGGAAAAAACTTAATGCTGACTATTTTGGATGGGACCATACCCATAAAGTAAATGTTCTCAATAGCTTTATTATGTCTGAGTCTGGGAATTCTGTTATCCATACTTGCTTAGATTTATTGCTGAATTTTTGGAAAACACAAAATCATATTCCACACTACTTCTTCTTTCAAATTATGTTTAACGAATTGATGAGACTATATTTTGCCGATCGTCAATGCCCTATTATCGATGATACACTACCTCATCTGCTCTATACCCAGTTAAACCAACCATTCAATCCAGATACTTTTGCAGAAATTATACAACTCTCTAGTGTGCACAAGCTAAGTTACTTAAACGAATGTAAGCCAGATTCGTTTTACCACCATCTCCTGACTGAAGCTGGTTTAACTCCTCGTCCAATACCTTAGCTTAAAGAAATGCACCTCCTCATCACCGGCGGCGCCGGCTTTATCGGCTCGGCAGTTATCCGCCACATCATCCGCCACACTCGAGATTCTGTTATCAATCTCGACAAGCTCACCTACGCTGGCAACCTTGAATCCTTGGCAGAAGTTTCAGGTAGCCCCCGCTATACCTTCGAGCAAGTGGATATTTGCCACCGTGCCGAGCTCGACCGCGTATTTGTCCAGCATCAGCCCGATGCGGTGATGCACCTGGCAGCAGAAAGCCATGTGGATAGGAGTATAGACAGTGCCGGCGAATTTATCCAAACCAATATTGTCGGCACCTTTAACCTGCTCGAAGCAGCCCGTGCCTACTGGCATGGGCTACCTGAAAACCGCCGCTCAGTATTCCGTTTCCATCATATCTCCACCGATGAGGTGTATGGCGACTTGCATGGCACCAGTGATTTATTTACCGAAACCACGCCCTACGCCCCGTCCAGCCCCTATTCCGCTAGCAAAGCCTCCAGCGACCATCTTGTACGCGCCTGGCTACGCACCTACGGCCTGCCCACCATCATTACCAACTGCTCCAACAACTACGGTCCCTACCACTTCCCCGAAAAACTCATCCCACTGATGATTCTGAATGCCCTAGCCGGCAAACCATTGCCTGTTTACGGCAACGGACAACAAATCCGCGATTGGCTTTTTGTGGAAGACCATGCCCGCGCGCTGTATCAAGTCATTACCGAAGGCAAAATCGGCGAGAGCTACAATATCGGCGGCCACAACGAAAAAACCAATCTCGAAGTGGTACAAACTATCTGTACCTTACTGGAAGAACTGGCGCCCGAAAAACCCGTTGGCGTGTCGCGTTATGCCGACCTGATTACCTTTGTGCCCGACCGCCCAGGCCACGACCTGCGCTATGCCATCGATGCCACCAAAATCGGCCACGAGCTAGGCTGGCAGCCACAGGAAACCTTTGAATCCGGTATGCGCAAAACCGTACAATGGTATTTGGCCAACCGCCCTTGGTGGCAACACATTCTCGACGGCCGCTACCGCCTGGAACGGCTCGGCTATTCATCAACCCGATAAATTGGAGCTCCTTCATGAACATCCGCAGCACCGCACTACTCAGCTTCCTTGTCCTCGGCCTTGCCCTCTCCGGCAGCGTAGAAGCCAAAACCCGCCCCCACCGCGCACCTGCCGCCGCCCAGCAGCAACAACGTGCCGACGGCAGCAGCCAAGAACGTGCCGTGGTTATCCATGAAAACGACACCCCGCGCGGTATTGCTGCCGAAAACCGCTGGATTGCCCAAAACATGCCCGGCTACCATAAAATTGGCCAAGCCCTGATTCAAGGACAAAACGGTATCTACGACCGCATCAGCGTGGTCGGCCCGAACGGCGAGCGCAAAGAAGTATTCTTTGAAATCAGCGAATTCTTCGGCCGCTACAACGGCAAACTGCTGGGTGCAGAATAGGTGCAGCAAACCATAAGAGGCTACCTGAAACTTTTGTTTGCTTTCAGGTAGCCTTCTGCCACAGAAAGACAACCCTATGAAAGGCATTATCCTCGCCGGCGGCAGTGGCTCACGGCTGTATCCCATCACACGCGGTGCAGCCAAACAACTCATGCCCGTATACGACAAACCGATGATTTACTACCCCCTATCGGTGTTAATGCTGGCCGGCATCCGCGACATCCTCATCATCACCACCCCCGAAGACAACGCCGCCTTCCGCCGCCTGCTCGGCAACGGCAGCGACTTCGGCATCCGCCTCAGCTACGCCATACAACCCAGCCCAGACGGCCTTGCCCAAGCCTTCATCATCGGCGAAGAATTTATCGGCAGCGATAACGTCTGCCTCGTATTGGGCGACAACATCTTCTACGGCCAATCCTTCACCCAAGCCCTGCAGCAAGCTGCGATCCAAACCCACGGCGCCACTGTATTCGCCTACCAAGTGAAAGACCCCGAACGCTTTGGCGTGGTCGAATTCGACCAACACTTCAAAGCCCTATCCATCGAAGAAAAACCCGCACAACCTAAATCCAACTGGGCAGTAACCGGCCTCTATTTCTACGACAAGCGCGTGGTCGAATTCGCCAAACAAATCAAGCCATCCGCACGCGGCGAGCTCGAAATTTCCGATCTCAACCAGCTCTATCTCGAAGACGGCAGCCTTTCCGTGCAACTGCTCGGCCGCGGCTTCGCCTGGCTCGATACCGGCACACACGAAAGCCTGCATGAAGCCGCCTCCTTCGTGCGCACCATCCAAAACGTACAAGCCCTTCAGGTAGCCTGCCTCGAAGAAATCGCCTGGCGCAACGGCTGGCTTTCCAGCGAGCAATTGGCCGATTTGGCCAAACCCATGGGCAAAAACCAATACGGCCAATACCTGCTGCGGCTACTCAAAAAATAGTTCAGGCTGCCTAAAAACTCAGCAAACCCCATTGCAGCCACCTACCATTTCGATAGTGTAAAATAGCCCGTACCGTTTTCAGGTAGCCTAGGAACACCAGCCCATGCCGTTTCCCGCCGATCATTTCGCCTCCACCGCCACCCCGCTGCTGCGCCTCAACCAAAGGCCGTGGAAAATCTTCTACCGCGGCCTCACCCCCAAACCCCTGCGCAACAAAATCAACGCATATGCCAGCCGGAAACAGATGTATCACACCGCCGAATTATGGCGGCCTTTCCTGCAAGCCTACTTCCAAGGACAGCTGCCCCGTTTTAATCTTCAAGCCAAACAAGATTTGCGCGGGCAAAAAATTATCTGGCAATACTGGGGGCAAGGCCTCGAACCAGAGCAACTGCCAGAAATGGTGCGCCTGTGTTTCCGCTCAGTCGAACAAAATCTCGGCGACTACCAACTTATTCGGCTAGACGACCAAACTCTGCACAATTATTTGGATCTGCCCGATTTCGTTCAAGCCAAACGCCAACATCCAGCATTCAAACCCGCTTTTTTTGCCGATCTGTTACGTTTGGCATTATTGGATATTTACGGCGGCGTTTGGCTGGATGCCTCTATACTGCTCACCGCCCCACTCCCAAAAGAATGGGCACAAACAGATTTCTTTATGTACCAACGCTCTCCAAAGGCGGCCCATCAGGACTTTTGGCAGAGCTTCAACGCCGATGTATTCAATTGGTCGCCCGATCACCCCGTTCAGGTAAACAACTGCATTATCGCCGCCCAACCCGGCAACTTACTGATTCACACCTGCCTTGATGTGATGTTGAATTTTTGGCAAACCCAAAACCACATACCGCACTACTTCTTCTTTCAAATCATGTTCAATGAACTAGTGCGCAACCATCTGCCAGGCCAAGCCGGCGAACCTGTAGACGACACCCTGCCTCATCTGCTCCTGGCCAAATTAGAACAACCCTACAACGCCGAAGCTTTTGCCGAAATCACTGCACAAACCCCTGTGCACAAACTCGACCGCCGTTTAAGCTTCCAACCCGGCACCTTCGGCGCACACTTGAAACAACTCTTTGATCCCACATCATGATTCCAGCTTACATTATTTCCCTTGCCAACCAGCAAGACCGTCGCGAACACATGCAGCAGGAATGTGCACGGATGGGCATTGAGGCCACATTTATCGATGCCGTGGATATGCGCCAAGCCAGCCAATCCGATATCGAACGCCTCTCATCCCGGCTACTGCATAAAAAAACCAAAAAACAACGCTGGCTCACCCGAGGCGAATTAGGCTGTGCCCTCAGCCATCATCAGGTTTATGCCCACATTGTCCGCCAACAGCACCCCTACGCCCTGATTTTGGAAGACGATGCCGAATTTATCCGCAATCCTCAGCCTTTATTGAATGAAGGCTACCTGAAAGCCCTATCCGCCCAATATCCGTTCGACATCCTGATATTAGGTTATGTCAAAACCCTGCCACACCAACTCCCCTACTACTACCGTCGCATCCCCATCAAGTATCGTGCCAAAATGAATACAGACGGCAACACCATCTATTTCGGCACCCCATGGGAACAATACGGCTGCGGCACCGTTGCCTACATCATCAGCCGTGAAGGTGCGGAAAAATTGTGCCGGGCGACACAAACCCCTTGCGCCACGGCCGACGACTGGCTCTACTTCGAACAACACCACGGCCTGCGCATCCTGCACAGCCGCCCCGCCTTCGTACTCGAGGCACTAGAAAAATTCGACAGCACCATCCGCCAAGAAAAAGCAGACTTCCTTCAGCCGAAAACCAGTAGCGTCATCATCCGCAGCATCAAAGGCTACCTGAAACACATCGGCATGAACTACCTAGGCATGAAATCATGACCAAACTCTACACCCTCCTCATTCTCCTGCTCGCTGCCCCATTCGCCCGAGCCGATATCTCCTTCGTCCGCCCCATGAGCCCGGCCGAATGCAAACAAGCCGTTATCGACAGCATGGAAATGTTTGTAGACAGCCACTACTGCGAAAAAGGCGATACCGAACAAACCCGCCGCCAAGCCATGATCGGCTGGTATGCCATTGGCGAGCTCAACAGCAAATCCGGCAATGAAGAATTCAACCGCTGCGCCCTTACTCCAGAGCAACGCCAAGAACTCTCCGACTTAACAAAGCACTACGAAGCCATCATGCGCAGCCCTGAGCGCCTGCAACAATTCTGCACCCCTGCCAACCGCGCCCGCATCGCACCGCTCTACCCCCGCTATATGCGCCTACTAGAAGAAATGGAAAACTTCCGCAACCGGCGTAGCGAACATCTGTAACCCCTTTTCAGGTAGCCCCATGCGCCAAGCCCTACTCCTTGCCTCCATGCCCGCTACCGCCCAAAACTTAAAACAACGGTTGGGCGCATTTCCGCCTCACCAACACCGAAGGCAAACCCATCAGCTTCTACAGCAACACCAAATGCTGAACCAGCTCAACCGCAGGAAATAACCCAAGCTACCTGAAACCACCAACTACCAAAGTACCCTATTATGAACATCCTCCCCACTACCCTTCCCGATGTCAAACTCCTTCAGCCCCAAGTCCACGGCGACGAGCGCGGCTTCTTTATGGAAACCTTCCGCGACAACTGGTTTCGCGAACACATCGCTCCGCGCACCTTCGTGCAGGAAAACCACTCCAAATCCGGCCAAGGTGTCTTACGCGGCCTGCACTACCAAACCGAAAACACCCAAGGTAAACTCGTGCGCGTGATTGCCGGCGAAGTGTTCGACGTGGCTGTCGACCTGCGCCGCAGCTCCCAAACCTTCGGCCAATGGGCCGGCGCCGTCCTCTCCGCCGAAAACAAACACCAGCTCTGGGTGCCCGAAGGCTTCGCCCACGGCTTCTATGTATTGAGTGAAGAGGCCGAATTCGTTTACAAATGCACCGACTACTACAACCCCAAAGCCGAACACTCCCTGCTGTGGAACGACCCCGCAGTCGGCATCGAATGGCCGCTGCAAGGCGAGCCCAAGCTCTCGCCCAAAGACCTCGCCGGCAAACTGCTGAACCAAGCCGTATTATTTGATTAACCATCCCAATTTCAGGTAGCCACCCATGAAACTCCTCATCACCGGCCACCACGGCCAAGTTGGCCAAGCCCTCATCCAGCAGGCCGCCGCCCACAATTTTCAGGTAGCCGCTTACGATCGCAGCGAACTCGACATCGCCAACCGTGCCGCCGTATTGCAAACTGTTGAGCGCGAACAGCCCGCCGTGATCATCAACGCCGCCGCCTACACCGCCGTAGACAAAGCCGAAAGCGAACCGGCCGCCGCCTATGCCGCCAACGCCGAAGGCGCCGAAAACCTCGCCCGCGCCGCCCATGCCGCAGGCG
>ERZ772764.2161-NODE-2161-length-11707-cov-18.069173_pt1 | contig 11707 bp, 7 predicted proteins | sample MGYA00512163_ERZ772764 | MGnify/ENA primary metagenome ERZ772764 (study PRJEB29015, sample SAMEA2737903) | human oral metagenome | biome: human oral; feature: human-associated habitat; material: dental | place: China | collected 2094 ...
TGTACATATTGTACGAATAGTTGAAGTCGAACTTCGCAAACTGTGCGAACGGGATGCCGAAAAATCGATATTTGCCCTCGACCTTCTCTTGGTCAAATGCCATATTGGCAAGGTAAAAGAGGTTGCCGCCAAACGATAGCCGCCCTCTGAACGAGTAGTTGTTTCGTGCTTTGGTGCGAGTCGTATTTGCCGTAGCGAAAGAGAATACGGTCTTGAGCACCAAGTGGTCTTCGAATGTGGGCAGTAGATTGGGATTGGTCCTCAGAAACCACTCCGAGATGCTATCGACCTTTATGTAAGAGAAGTCTGCTAAGTCGACACCATACTGCCACCGCCTGCTTCGCCATTGGTATCCGTAGGTGGTATTCAATATCGCACGTTCGAAGTCGGGATGTGTCTGATAGGTATAATTGACCGAAAATTTTGTAGTCGCCCCGTGTCTGAGGCGGAAATCTTCTTTGAAATAGGGCAAAAACAATTTTGGTATCACCAGCGATATGTCGCCTCCGGCACTTATGGAGTGGCGGAATACATCTTCGCTTCGTCTGAAAAGGTCGTACGAAATTCTGCCATCGATTTTGAACATTTCGGCGCGGTGAAATAGATTTTTATCCGAAAAGCCCAAATTCATCGCTGCACCTATAGTGGCTCCCGAATTGGTATTTGCCTCGAGCCCCACGGAATAGCCGTATTTCTCCGACGGCAAAAGGAATATATTGCAGTCGAGCAGGCTGCCCTCTTTCTCTGTAAAAGCCACATTTACATACTTTATAGCGGCTATCGAAGAGAAGTTTGCCGTTGTGCGTTCGATGCTCCTTTCGTTGTACAGCTGCCCCGACTTGAAAAATACTTTATCTATCAGGAATCGAGGGTAAAAAATCTGCCGTTTGCTATTGTAGATGATTGTATATCCTGCGAAATGAACCGTATCGTACGCTATTTCGGAAATGTCGAGAGTCTCGTAGCAGTAGATATAGATATTGTCGATAATCCTTTTGGTAAAAACATCGCTGAATGCCGTAGAGTCGCGATATTGGTCGGCAATGGTGATATAAAGGTCTACATTTTTGTTTTGCCCCACAGTATCGGCTCTGAAAACGAATATATCTTTCTGTACCTTATAGTATCCGTTTTGCCTGAAAATCTTTGCTATATTGTCTCTGATGTTGTTCAATTGGTTTACGTCCAAGTCCTGCCCTTCGAGAGAGTTGATAGTATAGTATCGATTGAGTATGCTCAATACCGAGTCGTCGTCGATATCGAACGAGAAGTACCTTATTTTGTACATATCGCCGCTATTGATGTAATATTCGACGTTGGTCTTGCGTTTTTTCGTCTTGTATTCCGACGTAACTTTTGCGTCGAGATAACCCCTGTTTACCAATACTTTCTCGATAGCTCTTTCTGTATCGCCGATAAGCAACGTATCGAACTCCACAGGTGGCTCGCCTATGTTGCGAAGTATACGGTTGATAAACTTTGTCGTGTCTCGCCCCGACAGAGAGTAAGTGCCGAGTTTGAACTTCACGATACCCAACATCATAGTATTGGGTTTCTGTGCCAGATATGCTCTGAGGTCTGTATTGCTCAGCTTCGTATCGTTGCCTTTTATGCTTACCTTATCGAGCAATGTGCTATCTTTTTGCAGATATTTGGTAGTACTGCAAGCAACAAAAAATAGCGATAAAAACAAAACTGATAATAGTTTACTGGGCACCGATACGATTGATTTATTCATTTTAAGCAGGTACAAAATTACATCTTTTTCGATAAATATCAATACTGCGGCTTATCGTACGTCCGAAGTATTTTCGACGAGCACAAATAAAGAGACTACACAGATAGCCTCTTTCTTTAAGTTTATATGTAAAAATCAATCTATCTAATTCATTTATAATTCTCTGTGGTGGGTAATTACTTTTTAAGATTAAACGTATATTCGTTTGGGTATAAATGATGGGCAGGCTGAATACCTATGTATTTCATTTTCATTGTAGATGAAGAAGGTTTGGAAACAAGCCATAAATCGTTGCTATGAGCCATTTCGGGCAGCGTATCATTGTCTCCTCTCTTTATGACCTTCAGCGTATCGCCTACCATTTTATAGTTATACCCATTGTTCGTTTTGAAACAATACCATTGAATTTTGCGGACTTACATAAGAGTAATATTTATTGTCGCCGTCGTACATATCCAATGTTATAATCGTTGTGTCGTCGGGTAAAAGACATTCCCATTTATGAAAATTCTTTTTCTTCTCGCACCCGCCCAGAACTATAAATACTCCTGCGAGCAGTATCACTACGGATAATGATTTTATAAATTGCTTTTTCATCTATATATAAGTTAAAATTATTTGTGTTTTTGCCATTAAAAATGTTTGTTGATTTTTAGGTTTATTGTTGCGTTGTTGGGAATCTTTTTGTTGGTACAAATAGCTATATACCACGACTCTACCGAAAGTCCTATCCCTTCGAGTAAATCTACTGTAAAAGTATATTTATTGCTTTTCTCCTGTAAAAGAGAAACCTTTTGGTTTAATAAACACTGTACTCCACCACGGATAAAAATGAAAGTAGAAGTAGAAAAATCGATATTCGGCAACGAATTAGGTATGCGATGTAAAAGAGTTTCGTATTCTTCCTTTGTATTTGCTATATACAATTTTTCTCCATCTAAATGATTCATCGAATCACAAACTTCCCCCATATTACCTAAACTCAATTCGGTAATATCTATTTTCCCCTTTTTCTTCTCGCATCCGCTTAAAACTATAAATACTCCAATGAGCAATAGCCCTACGGGTAATGTTTTAAAAATCAACTTGTTCATAACTATAATTTTTTTATTGTTTATATTATACGGTGTATTTTTGGGGCATACACACAAAAGCCCTTGTTTTTTGTGTATTTTCCCTACGTACTCCATTCGACGAATTCATTAAAAACATTAATTATAGCCTGATACACAAAAATGAGAACAAGCTACTCCGTCTCTTAGCACCTCGTGTGGCACTAAGCGGAGCGGGCGACAATGCCGAAGCGTGGAAGGTATTTACAGTGAATAAATTGGTGGAAATCAATCGACAGTAGCTCGCAGGTGGCTACACACGAGACATTCGATACTTGTTTGGCACCGTCAGTTCTCAGTAAGTCGATCGTTACGAAACAGCTTACAATAGAGTCTATCAAAAACCGTAAGATATATGCAAGCACGTTTTTTCGGTAAATATATTTTTTGCAAAAATAATCATTATTTTCTAGTCGCCAAATTTTTCGGCGTTGAAAAATCATTTTTGAAAAAAACTATGGTATTTTTTTTATTGCTATAGTAAAGGGGGTAAATACCCAAAATGCCGCCTAAAAACCAATCGAGAGCCGAAGGTTTACCATGAAATTGGTGAGATAGTTTGGTACAGCCCACTGATATCCCGACGTATCCGATACCCAGTAAAAAGAGACTTCGTTTCTTATATTAAATAGATTCAGTAGGTCGAGATATATGTTTAACGACTTGATATAGCTCTGTTTTCCCATAAGGCGGTCTCTACCTGCGATGAACTCACGCGAGGCACCTATATCGACTCTCCGATATGGCTTGGTACGGAATACCGCTTTGTATCGTTCCGAGCGAGGAGGACCGAACGGCAGACCATCTGCCCATACGAGTTTCAGGTTGATTTTATACTCGGGGTTGTTTGGAATATAGTCTTGGAAGAATAGCGAAATCCGATACCGTTGCTCGTTGGGGCGGGCGATATACGACGGATATACTTCGGTAAGATATGTATTGTCGTTGGTGTATATCGGATAGTGGTCGCCACTCATATCGTTGCCTATGCGTACGATATCTTCTCTGCTTTTCATATATGAGAACGAAATCCACGAATCGACACCCGGTACAAACTCGCCAAAGAGTTTGAGGTCTACTCCGGCAGTATATGCCACAGCCTGATTCTCGCCTACATATCTGATACGTACGTTGTCGACAGAGTATGGGATAATTCTATCGGCGGGCTTGTAATAGAGCTCGGTAGTGAATTTAAACGGGCGATGCCAGAGCTTGAAGTAGTAGTCGATACCTGCAAGTATATGAGCCGAGCGTTGCGCCCTGATATCTCTATTGAGATACAGATGTGTATTTCCTAAGCTATCGGTATAGGAGTGGCGAATTTCTTTATAGAAAAGCGATTGATAGTATATGCCTGCAGCGGCACGAAATAGCAGATTTCTATTGCGTCGAGGAGCAATACTTATGTTGATTCGTGGCGAAATGAGCCATTCTCGGTTGAAGTCCCAATAGTTGGCTCTGACTCCTACGTTTATCGTCGAATGTGTGCTGAGAACCGACAGGCGGTAAGCCTGCTGAGCGAATGCTTGTAGACGCAACGAATTGGTAGTATTCTTGGCTGTAAGGTTGTATATCATTCTGACCTCTTGCCCGTCGTGTGGTAAGGAGTATTGGCTCGAGTCGCGTCTTTCGTATTCGTGTATTTTATCGGATATTATCTCTCTGCCTGCCGAGAGTCCCCATTCGACGTTGGTATTCCATAGTTTAGCCTCGCCCGTATGAGCAAGGTTTACTACTGTTGCCGATAGTCGATTTCGTGCGTGTTCGTGGAACGTACCGCTTCCTATGAGTTCGGTCTGCCGTTGCCCGTCGCTTTCCGTATGTACGTCGGAGAGCGAATAGATGCCTATAAGGTCGTAGTTTTCGGATTCGGAGGTATTGAAAGCCGATGCCGTGAGCTTTAATCCCACGCTATTGACGGGATTTGTTTTTAACGTGATAGCTCCGAAATATGTAGAAAACCTATCTCTTTCGTTGCCTCTGAAACCGACGTTAAACTCGCGTTGCATAGTAGCGGTACCGAACTGTACTCTACGCGATTTGGGAGCGAAATTGTATCTATTGTCGGATATATTGCCAAGAAACGATATCGACCATTTTTTCGATAAAGTATAATTGATAAACGTCTGATAGTCGATGAAAGAGTTATTGAAATCGCCTTTGGTATCGAGTCCTTTCAGTAGTGGCTTACCGTTTTTTAGTTTGAATTTATCGGAAAACAGATATTGATTGCTCTTGTATCTTATTCCGTGGCTCATAGTGAGTCTGCCTTTGTTGTAACCTACGTATGCAGATGTACCCATAAAGCCGGCAGATACGTTTCCCTCGAACTTTTGGGGCTTTTTGTACTCGATATCGAGTACCGACGACATTTTATCGCCATACTTGGCGCTGAAACCACCTGCCGAGAAATTGACTCGCCCCACCAAATCGGGATTGACGAAGCTTAAACCCTCTTGCTGCGACGAATGTATGAGTAGAGGGCGATATATCTCCGTACCATTGACGTATACCGAGTTTTCGTCGAAGCTTCCGCCTCTTACCGAATACTGCGAACTTAGTTCGTTGGTCGAACTGACACCGATTTGCATCTTCACCAGACTCTCTATGCCTCCCGCTGCATCGGGTGTGAGGTGCAGTACTTTGGTATCTATCTCATTCATATTGCCTTTGTTGTCGCTTACGGCACTGATACCCACAGTGGTAAGTACGGTAGTATCGCGGTCTAATATCACATTGATATTGATGGATTTGTCTATATGTAGAGGAAGTGTCTTGATAGTGTCTCTATATCCGAGCCCGAAATATATCAGGGTATCTTTTCCTGTCAGATTCACCGATATTTGATAGTATCCGTTGGTATTGGTAGTGGTACCTTGCTCAGTACCTTTTATAGCCACGTTTATAGACTCTATACCATTGTTTTGCCTATCGACCACATAGCCTCGTACATATACATTTTGTGCATATAAGCAAGGTATTGATACCGATAAGATTATATATGTCAGAAACCGTTTCACGATGGACTATCTTATGTTGTTTATGAGTTAGATTTTCTGCAGTTTGGAGTATTTGAGCAGGAGTGTCTTTTGCCCGTGGGTATCGAAGTCGACTCTCGCTTTGGAGTCGTTGCCGTAGCCTATGATTTCCAGTATACTACCACTGCCGAATATAGCGTGCATCACTCTATCGCCTGCCACAAAGCCGAATTTTGGTGCCTTGTCGTCGGGCATATCTATTTCTGATATGGGTATAAGTGCTTTTGCCTCAGTAGTATATGAGGTAGTCTTTTGTTTCGAAAAAGATGGGAAACGATATGAATTATCGCTATCGAATGTGTCTATATTGCTGTCGTACTGGTTGAACGACGTCGGTACGTCGAGATAACGCTCGTTGATATCGTTAAGGAAACGGCTTGGTGTACAATATACTACGCTTCCCCAACGGAATCTCGTCTTCGAATACGACAAGAAACATCGCTCTTTGGCGCGAGTGATAGCTACATATAGCAGACGCCGCTCTTCTTCTATCTCCGGCTCGGTATAACACATCGGCGAAGGGAAAAGATTTTCTTCGATACCGACTACAAAAACATATCTGAATTCGAGCCCTTTAGCCGCATGTATCGTCATCAGTGTTACTTTGCTTTGTCCCTCTTCGTTGTCGGTATCTTGGTCGGTGAGTAGAGACACTTCCGACAGAAAATCGGCAAGCGACGGGTTTTCGTCGCCGAATGCTCGCTTTTGTTCGCAATATTGACGTATTGCGTTGAGTAATTCGTTGATATTCTCGCGTTTAGATATATTTTCGATATTGTTGTTCGAACTGTATTCTTCGAGTATACCGCTATCTTTTATTATTTTTTCGGCGGTCTGGTAAGCATCATTGTTTTTGTATATATCTGATAGAGCGGATATTATATCGCCAAATCGTTTGAGTTTATTTTTGGTTCCTGCATTGAAATCGTGTGGGAGATTGTCGATTTTTAATATGAAATCGAGTGGACTTATCTGTTGCTCTCGCGATGCAGTCATAAGTTTGTCGATAGTTTTCTCGCCTATTCCTCGAGACGGTACGTTGATGATACGTCGTAGACTTTCTACGTCGAGATTGTTGATTACCAGCCTCATATATGCGAGTACGTCTTTTATCTCTTTGTGAGCATAGAAGCTGAGACCGCCAAAAATTTTGTACGGTATATTGCTGTTTCGCAGAGCATCTTCCAATACGCGGCTTTGGGCGTTGGTACGGTAGAGTACTACCATTTCGGAGTAGGGAATACCGATGGCATCGGCTTTTTTTATCTCTTCGGTAACGACGTCGGCTTCGATTCGGTCTGTAAAACAGCTAAATACGGTGATAGGTTCACCTTTGGGCAGGTTTGAATATACTTTTTTGGGTATCTGAAAACGGTTTTTTTCTATCAGCGAATTTGCCGCATCTACGATATTTTGCGTAGAACGGTAGTTCTCTTCGAGCTTGAATATTTTACAGTCTTCGAAACTCTTCTGAAAGTGAATAATATTGTCGATATTGGCTCCCCGAAACGAATATATACTCTGTGCATCGTCGCCTACGACGGCGATTCGGTGGTGTGCCTGCGCCAACATACTGATTATACGGTGCTGGGCTATGTTGGTATCTTGGTATTCGTCTACCAAGACGAAGGCAAAACGGTTTTGGTATTTCTCTAAAATATCCTTGTTGTTTTTAAACAATGTATAGGTGTGTAGCAATATATCGTCGAAGTCCATTGCATTGGCTTCGTGGCAACGAGTGCAGTAGGCATCGAATATATCGGCAAAATATTGTTTCCCCGAATGGAAATCGTCTTGTAGCCACTCTCTGTGGCTTTTGTAGTCGGCAGGCGTGATGAGATGGTTTTTCATAGACGAAATACGATTGTATACCCCCGAGCTTGTGTATACTTTTTCGTCGAGTTTCATCTCTTTTATAATGTTCTTTATGAGCGACTTGCTGTCTTGAGTGTCGTATATGGTGAAGTCGGGCAAAAATCCGATATGGTCGATTTCGTATTGTAATATTCGTAAAAATATCGAGTGGAACGTGCCTGCCCAGAGATATTTTGCTATGCGGTCGCCTACAATCTGCTTTATACGCTCTTTCATCTCATTTGCCGCCTTGTTGGTGAAAGTAAGGGCTAAAATGGAATGTGCAGGTATACCGCTCTGTATGAGGTATGCTATCTTGTAGGTCAGGACGCGAGTCTTGCCCGACCCCGCACCGGCAACTATCACCGAAGGTCCGTCGCAGTAGGTTACTGCCGATAGCTGAGCCTCGTTGAGAAACTGACTTATATCTGTTTTATTGTCTACCATAAGATACTATATTATAAGCTACAAAGATATATCTTTCACTCAATACGGCACGTCGGACCTAATATCGAAATCTTGCGGTAGCTCGTTGTATACCGATTCATTGCTGTCTCTTACCGTAGTATTCCTATTGGCTTTCGACGGCAGCAAGACGCTTCCTTTGCTTGCCGATTTGGCATTGAGTCGTTCGTATTCTTGCCGTGTATTCACGAAAGTGATATAGTCTTGAGCAAAGTATAGTTTTATATCGGCAGTGGCTCCATTTCTGTGTTTTGCCACTATTATCTGTGCTACGCCTCTGAGGTCTTCGTTCGTGTTTGGGTCTTCGAATATGCGGTAATACTCTGGGCGGTGTATGAAACATACCATATCGGCGTCTTGCTCGATAGCTCCCGATTCACGCAAGTCCGACAGTTGCGGCTTTTTTGCTTCGAGTTTATTGTCGTTACTGCCTCCTCCACGCGATTCGACGTTACGATTGAGCTGTGATAGAGCTATAACAGGTATGCTGAGCTCCTTTGCCAGAGCCTTCAGCGAACGCGATATGATACTTACTTCGTTTTCGCGGTTCGAATACGACATTCCCGACACGTTCATAAGCTGCAGATAGTCGATTATGATGGCTTTTATACCGTGTTCGGCTACGAGCCTTCGAGCTTTGGTCCTTAGCTCCATTACCGATAGCGACGGAGTCTCGTCGATATAAATGGGCAGGTTGTCGATAACGGCGATACCCTCCATCAGCTCGTTGAACTCTTCTTTGTCGAGTTTACCGCTTTTGATTCTCTCGTTTGGTAGCTCCGATAGGTTGCTTATCAGACGGATTGCAAGTTGTACGCTCGACATTTCGAGAGTAAAAAACGCAATCGGGTAGCCTTTGGCTGCCATATTTTTTGCCATTGTAAGCACGAATGCCGTTTTTCCCATTGCAGGACGAGCCGCAATGATGATAAGGTCAGACTCTTGCCAGCCCGAAGTCAGCTTATCGAGAGCAAAGAATCCGCTTTCGATACCGGGAATATCATTTTTGTTTTGATATACTTTCGAAATACTCTCTATTGCTTTTGGAATCACTTCAGATATCGGCAGGACGTCTTTATTGTTTTTCGTGTGTGCCAACTCGAATATTTTCCCTTCTGCCTCTTGGATTACTTCGTCTACATCTTTCGATAAGTCGAAAGCATCGGTTTGTATTTCGCTCGATATACGTATCATCTTTCGAGCGAGGTATCTTTGGTATATGGTATTTGCGTGTTCTTCGATATGAGCTGCCGTAGCTATTTTTTCCGTTAGAGCGGCTATGGCGTACACTCCGCCGATATCTTCGAGTGTATTGTCTTTTAGCAGCTGCTCTTTTACGGTCAACATATCTATCGGCTTGTTAGCTTCGGCAATAGCCTTTATGGCACTGAATATTTTCTGATGATTGACGTTATAAAAACATTCGTGGGTGTGCAATATATCGCTTATACGACTGTATGCTTCCGATTCTATCATCAGCGCTCCCAATACGGCTTCTTCTTCTTCGACCGCCTGTGGGGGGAGTTTGCCGAAATCGGGGAACTCGTCGTACTTTACCTGCTTCTTGCTGCGTCGTTGTTTGCTATCCATTTTAGTTGATAAACTTTTGATTATCTATTGATAAAAGTGTGTTTTAGAGAAAAAACAAAAGATAGAATACTCCTATTTATGTTTTGAAAATCAATAAATAGAAACCGAGTATTCTACTGCAATTTCTTACTACAAAGGTACTGAAAAATTTCTTTTTCTTGATTGCTTTTCCACTTCGACTTGTCTCTGAAGTGTGCACTTAATAATTGTATTTTTGGTTTATATTTAACGTGATAATCCAAAAAAACATCGATACAAAAATCATAAATAGGTATGCGTTTTTCGGCATTTTATCCGAAAAAATAACGATAACATCTGATATCCACACAGCAATAAATATTTATACAATCAGTTTTTCCCACAAAAACAATACTCATTTTTTCGCAATATACAATATTTTATTATTGTATATCGTTCCTTATTATAGTTTTTCATTTTTTACATGTAAAGAAAAATTTACCTTTGCTCGCAAGTAGTAATTAAATAAAAAATAATCGTTATTATGAACAAAGTACTTGGTTTTTTAGCCCTTGCGATAGGGCTAGTATGCAGTGCTACGGCACAAGTAAACGAGAGTCGCTACATAACACTGAACGTCAGAAAAGGTGAGGAGTTAAGTCTCGACTTTAAGGCAGCTACCCCAAACACACAAGTAAGGATAAAGAACGGCAGTCTCAATACTACTATCACTGTAGACACCGCATGGAAAGGCTCCACCCAATATATTGCTGCCGACAATATTATGACCATTTACGGCGATATAACAGGCTTCGATTGTAGTGAAAACGAAGATGCCGTTACCGCTATCGATGTAAGGAACAACACCGAGTTGGCGTTTTTGAGATGTTATAACAATAGCCTCACCACACTCGATGTGTCGAAAAATACGAAATTAACGGAGTTGGATTGTTCTCTGAACAAACTCAAAGTTCTCAATGTGTCAAAAAATACGCAGTTGAAGTTATTAGCTTGTTCATTCAATGAATTTACATCTCCCCTCGACATAACTAATAATAGACAGTTGACGAGCTTGCAGTGCTACTACAATAATCTCACAGCTCTCGACGTGTCGAAGAATAGGCAGCTGACGAAGTTGGTGTGCTACCACAACAATCTTACTGCTCTCGATGTGTCTAATAATAGGCAATTGATAGGTCTATATTGCTCCACCAATAATATCGCTACTCTCGATGTGTCGAAGAATACGAAATTGATGTATTTGCAGTGTTACCAAAATAATCTTACCACCCTCGATGTGTCGAAGAATATGTTGCTTACCGAGTTGTGGTGCTACCAAAATAAGATAGATATGCTCGATATATCGCAGAATATACAACTGACGGATTTGATTTGCAGCAGCAATCAACTAAAATACCTCGATGTATCGAATAATAGGCAGTTGAAAAGATTGTGGTGTTGGAGCAACCGCTTCTCTACCGAGGCTCTCGATGATATCTTCTGTGCCTTACCTCATCGAAAGCCATCGGATGATGCAAACATACAGCCGGTATTCTCGGTCTCTTCCAAAGAAGAAGCCGAGGTACTTGCCCGCACCAATGCAAAGCAGGCTATAGACAAAAATTGGAAAGTACAGTACGCTGCAATGCTCGAAGAAATACCTGTTACTACGGGCACCCACGTATGTGGCAATTCGCACACAGCCATGTTTGAGTCGGCAAAGCGGTAAAAAATTAGATTAGTAATTGTTGCGGTTTATAAAAGAATAGGCGAACATTCGTTCGCCTATTCTTTTATAAATGGTATCCCGCGACCGATTCTATCTTGTCGATACCTATGATTGCTGGCTTGTATTGGATTGATTACAAGTATAATGCATACTTCTATATCCGCCTGCCATATCTTCTTTTGAGAAAAATATCACTTTGTCTAAGTCTGTGTCGTGCATAGGT
>ERZ772764.2163-NODE-2163-length-11701-cov-5.048343_pt1 | contig 11701 bp, 11 predicted proteins | sample MGYA00512163_ERZ772764 | MGnify/ENA primary metagenome ERZ772764 (study PRJEB29015, sample SAMEA2737903) | human oral metagenome | biome: human oral; feature: human-associated habitat; material: dental | place: China | collected 2094 ...
CAAGTTCCAATATTGTTCCCCAGTTGTGTTTTCCAATTCAGGAAAAGTGATCTGTGAAACCTTGTGCAGACGGTTTTTAGCGCAGACACTATCCTGATAGAAACGGCTGAGGTCGCGTAATTCTTGATAGAGCGCTTCTTGGACATGGCTTGGCTTGCGATTGAGAATGAACTGAGACGTGTATAAGCGTAACTCTTATCCTCAAAGAAGGTTTGAAGACGACGAGAATAGACCCCAGTCGCCTTGAAGACAATCTCTGGCTGGTGAACAGTCTTCAAGGCCCCAAGTAGTCGATTAAATCCGATGGCATCATTGGGTATGGTATAGCCATGTATTTTCTCTTCATTGACCAAGATGGCCACTTCTGAACTTGCTTTACTCACGTCAATCCCAAAAACTACTCGCATGATATTACCTCTTTGTCTTGAATGATTCCTTGCTTTAGTAATGTCATTTTCAATACTCGACGTTTTTCGTCCCACATACTTTGATAACATTCTTCCTAAAACAGGTATCTTATCAGTTTTAGTTATGACGTCTAGCACCAAAGGACTTATCGACTTAACAAGACATCTCTACTTTAATATAATGAAAAAGTAGTGAGTACTTTCTCCCGTCGGAGATTTCCTCACTACTAATCTTAGTATGTTTTAGTTTGACTTTAATTCGTTTGTTTAGATTTATCCATCTAGTGGGAACGGATTTTAATGTATATCAGTTTATAAATTCTGTTTAGTTTAGCATACATTATTCAATGCTAAATATGTGATTATGGAGTATTAGACTTAGTGATGATATTTAGGGGGTGAGAGTTAGAAAATAATGGTAATACGCGCTATTCTATGCTACAATGGGTATCGTGGTATATATTATATAAATAAAGAATAGAGGGAGCAAAATGCGACTTAGAAAAACATTGTTCGGCCGTTATCGTGCGAAGGAAGTCGATGATTGTATCGAATCCTTGGAGGAAGAGTTTTATAGTGAAATTCGGAAAAAAAATGAAAAAATCGAATCTTTGCGTAAAAAAATTGAATCTATGAAGGATAAAGAAAAAGAGATAGGTGAAGCTGTTGTTTATGCGAAATCACTTGTCATTTCAGCTCGTAAAAGTGCTGAACAAGAAGCCAAGGAAGTTTTAGAAAAAGCACAAAAGGATTATCTGGACATACGCGAATCTATTCTGGAAGAGATTGATATCTTGACAAAAAAACGTCTAGAGGCTGAAAGACTCTATCATTTACAAAAGGAAAAGATAAAGGAGCTTTTAAATCAGGTTGATGATTTTTTAGAAGGCGAAAATCGAGATAAAGAAATCGAGGCTGCAACTCTGTTTGAAGCTCCTTTGGCTGACGAAGAGCAAGAAGAATTAGACTTGTTTGCAGGAGAGAAAGAGAAGACAAAGGATTTCGTACCTCAAATAGAAGTTGTAAAGATTGAAAACATTACCGCCAAGACAGGTTCAGAAAGTTCAGCACCTGTAAATTATTTCATTTCTTTTGAGAATGAGCTAACCAAAGAAGAGCAACAAGAGGAAAATACCAAGCATCTTTCAAGAGTTGAAGACGATATCTTTTTGTAAGAGGAATATAATTTATGACAATTTATAACATCAATCTGGGAATAGGCTGGGCGAGCAGTGGAGTAGAGTATGCGCAAATCTATCGAGCAAAATTATTCCGCAGTGTGGGCTTGGATGCAAAATTCATTTTTATGGATTTTATTTCAGCTGATAATATTGAGCGTCTGACTAAAAATATCGGATTTAAAGATTCTGAAGTCATCTGGCTTTATCAGTATTTCACTGATGTTGAAATTGCTCCTACGACCTACACTCTGGCTCATGTTGTAGCTGGTTTTGATAGAGAGCCACTAGAGATTATCCGTAACCCTGAAAATAAAACTTTCCGAGTTATGTTTGGGGACAATGATTTTGTGACTTGTTATGCAAGCGATATGGATAATGAGCTGATTGAGCGAGCAGAAATTGTTTCACGGGGGTGTCTGATTCAGAAGGAATATTATACTTACGTCAAGAACTTTGTTGAGTATTATAGTCCTGTAGATGGTCGTGCTCGACTTTACCAACGAACCTGGCTTAATGAAGACGGTAGTGTAGCCTATGAAGAGATTATCGATGAGGTGAACGGCAAGCAGGAGACGCAAATCTATCGTTTTCCAAATCATGTTTTCTACTCCAAGCAGGAATTTGTTGCCCATTTCATGAGGAGTTTAGAGTTGACCGACAAAGACTTATTGATTTTGGATAGAGAGACAGATATTGGGCAACCGATTTTTGCTAATAAAGGGAAGGCTAAATTAGCTGTTATCGTTCATGCTGACCACTTCAGTGAAAATCCTGCAGAAAAAGACTATATCTTGTGGAATAACTATTATGAGTATCAGTTTGAATATGCTGACGAGGTAGATTACATTATCAATTCGACGGATGCTCAGACAAGACTTCTCGCAGAGCAGTTTGCACAGTATACCAATATTAAACCAAAGGAAATATGGACTATTCCTGTGGGGAGTTTGGATAAGCTACGTCGACCAGAGGGGGGACGGAAGCCTTTTGGTTTGATAACAGCTTCTCGCTTAGCAAGTGAAAAACACATTGATTGGCTGATTCGCTCTGTGGTGAAGGCGCATGAACATTTGCCAGAGCTCACTTTTGACATCTATGGTACTGGTGGTGAGGAGGCTATGCTTCGGGATTTGATTGAAGAATTGGAGGCAGGAGATTATATCTGTCTGATGGGCCATCATCATCTAACAGATGTTTATAAGAACTATTCAGCTTATTTGACTGCATCCACGAGTGAAGGATTTGGCCTGACCTTGCTAGAAGCAGTAGGATCTGGTCTGCCTATTATTGGATTTGATGTACGTTATGGCAATCCAACATTTATCCGTGATGGTGAAAATGGGTATCTAATTCCTGAGGCTCGTCCAGATGACTTGGAGGCTATGACGACAGAGTATGCAGATAAGATTATTCAGCTATTTATTCAGCATTCTCAAGAAGATTTGTCCCGAGTATCTTATGAGGTAGCCAAATCTTATCTTGATGAGCATATCGCTCAGTGTTGGTCTGATCTTGTCCAATCTGCTCAGACAAACTAAGTAGGATGCAGAAAGAAAGGTATAAAAACTATGATTTGTTTGTTTGAATACTATGATCAGGCAAGTTTTGATTTGTTACGTTCACTAAAAACAGCAGGGCTAGATTGTCCCATTGTTGTTGTCCAAGACGATGGTTATCTTGCTCCAGATGTTGAGTCTCCTTATAGTTATTTCACAGGAGATTTAGAGACACCAGAAAGTCGACCTCTTTATTTTAATCTGGTTCCAAAACCTCACTTATGGGAAATTCGCTCTAGTAATGTGAATGGCGAAATTCTAGACATGGGTAAGAAACGTGCTAATATTTTTTATCGTCAACCAACTCACGAAAGACGCGTTCGGGCTGTCGAATGGTTGGATTCAGAAGGACAAGTTCGAGTAGCAGATATTTACAATCGTAAAGGGCGACTTTTTGCGCAGATAACTTATGATAAGACACAACGTCCGACCCATACTCGCTATTTTGACCAGAGCAATGTCGTGGTTATTATGGAAAATCATTTGACGGATGATATTATCCTGACACTTGAAGGAAAACGACATATCTTTAAATCCAAACAAGAATTTATTATCTTTTACCTCCAATATCGTGGGTACGATACAGATCGAATTATTTATAATTCGCTATCGACTCCTTTCTTTGTGGCCTATTCTCTTCCTCCTAAAAATGGTCGTGCAGAGGATGTTCTTTTCTGGCAAGAGCCTATTGGAGAAGAGTTACCAGGTAATATGGTAGCGGCTATGAAGCTGACGAATCGAAATGTTCGTATTGCTGTCCAAGACAAGCAGGTTTATGAGAAAATTCAAAACTTGGTGGCTCCTGAAGAAAAAAGCTATTTCCACAATCTTGGTTACATCTATGCTTATCAACGCCTTAATAACATGAATCCGGAGGCCTTGATTTTGACTAATAGTGATCAGCTTGAGCAGATTGAAGAACTTGTGACCAAGCTACCAAATGTTCATTTTCATATTGGAGCGATTACAGAAATGTCCAGTCATTTAACGGGACTAAATCGTTTCGCAAATGTTTCGCTTTATCCAAATATCCGCCCAGCTAGAGTTGCTGAGCTTTTTGAGAAATGTGATTTGTATTTAGATATCAATATCAGCGATGAAATCCTTAATGCTTGTCGCACGGCCTTTGAGAACAATATGTTGATTCTCAGCTTCACAAACACTTGTCATAGCCATCGATTTACTGCAGATAGTCACATTTACCCAGCAGAAAATGTTTCAGGCATGGTAGAGAAGATTCAAAGTGTCCTTGCTCATTCATCAGAGATGAAAGAGGCTCTTTCTGAACAGAAAGAAGCAGCGAATCAGGCTGATTTAGGACAATATCAGGCTATTCTTTAGCTGTAAAATACTTTACACCAAGTGAAATAACTTCTAAGAGAGGATGATACCTCTCTTTTTTGTTTGAAGAAACGAGAAGAGTTTTTAGGATTATTTTATTTGGAAGACTTCATAAATAGATGAGAAAGCAGGTATTATTGTTTTTGGGACATACGAAAATTCCTCGCATAGCTACTAGGGAAATGATTTTCTAGTAGCTATACGAGGAGTAGGATGATGAGATTTGAGAAATTATGTTAGCAAGATTAATTCTACAATCATAGCGATATAGAGGACTAAGGTCAGGAGAAAACCTGCTCTCCAAAAGAATTTGATAAATCTAGGGTAGTAAAAACTTCTTTTTTTGAGGAGGAAAAAGACAACTAGGAGGATTGCTAGGAGTGACAGTGCTAGGCCAAGTCGCGGTAGAAAGTTGTGGGTAAAGGCTTTAGCAGTGATAAGATAGTACTCGAATACCAAAAGTGGAAAAGCTAAATCCGCGAAATTAATTCCTAGTTTTTTTAGTCCGAAAAGCTTGGTGACAATAAAGCAAACCACCAAGGTTAAAATCAATAATAAAATAGATGCTATTTTCATTAAAATCATACTCATATTGTATCATAAAAAATCACTAAAGGAAACGAGAAACAGAGGATTTTATGGCAAAGGCAGGCTTTTGAGATTGTTAGTGATTTTTGTTATAATGAAAGTTATGAAATCTTATAATACCTTGAATGATTATTATCGAAAACTCTTTAGAGAAAAGACTTTTAAAGTTCCTATTGATGCGGGGTTTGACTGTCCTAATCGGGATGGAACGGTGGCTCATGGGGGCTGTACCTTTTGTACGGTTTCGGGTTCTGGAGATGCCATTGTAGCACCAGATGCCCCTATCCGTGAGCAATTTTATAAGGAAATCGACTTTATGCACCGCAAGTGGCCGGATGTTAAAAAGTATCTGGTTTATTTTCAAAACTTTACCAATACCCATGAAAAGGTGGAAGTGATTCGGGAGCGTTATGAACAAGCCATCAACGAACCTGGTGTAGTAGGAATTAATATCGGAACACGGCCAGATTGTTTACCAGAAGAAACCATACTCTACCTAGCTGAACTAGCAGAACGTATGCATGTGACGGTGGAACTAGGCTTACAGACTACATATGAAAGAACCTCTGACTTGATTAATCGTGCCCATTCCTACGAATTGTATGTAGAAACGGTCAAACGCTTGAGGAAATATCTTAAGATTGAGATTGTAGCTCATCTCATCAACGGCTTGCCTGGGGAAACTCATGAGATGATGGTCGAAAATGTCCGCCGCTGTGTCACCGATAATGATATTCAAGGAATTAAGTTGCACTTGCTCCATCTTATGACCAATACGCGTATGCAAAGAGATTATCACGAAGGACGCTTGCAACTGATGAGTCAAGACGAATATGTCAAGGTCATTTGTGATCAGCTGGAAATCATTCCCAAGCATATCGTTATTCATCGGATCACAGGAGATGCACCTAGAGATATGTTGATTGGTCCCATGTGGAGCCTCAATAAATGGGAAGTGCTAAATGCTATTGAAACTGAAATGAGACGTCGAGGAAGTGTTCAAGGATGCAAGGCTGTAAAACAGGAGTTTGAAAATGAAAAGACCACTTGAGATGGCACATGATTTTTTGGCTGAAGTCGTGACAAAAGAGGATATCGTTGTGGATGCGACCATGGGCAATGGCCATGATACCCTTTTTTTAGCCAAGCTAGCCAAGCAAGTCTATGCCTTTGATATCCAGAAACAAGCTTTAGATAAAACCCAAGACCGTTTAAATGAAGCTGGTTTAGAAAATGTCCAGTTGATTTTGCAAGGATATGAGACACTTGACCAGTTTGTGACAGAAGCTAAGGCAGGGATTTTTAATCTGGGTTATCTTCCTTCTGCTGATAAATCCGTCATTACCAGACCTCAGACTACCATGGAAGCCCTTGAAAAGCTCTGTCATTTGCTTGTCAAGGGTGGACGGATTGCCATTATGATTTATTATGGTCATGAGGGAGGAGATATTGAGAAGGATGCTGTTTTGGACTTTGTGAGTCAGTTGAACCAACAAGAGTACACAGTTGTGATTTATCGAACCCTCAACCAAGTCAACAATCCCCCGTTTTTAGTTATGATTGAGAAATTAGAAAGATATAGGCATGGATAAACAATACCTACGTGAGAAATTAGAGGCTATGCGCCAAAATTTTGTTGAGTCAACGCAGCATGAGCGAGCGGTAGGAGTACTCGACGAAGAGCATATGAGTAAGAAAATGCTCAAAATCAAGAAAAAGTTAGTGGCACTTGAAATGGAACGGTGCCAGAAAATAATTGAGCACCAAGACTGTTCCAAGATTGATCAGAAAATCCAAGAGCAGAAGGAGATATTTGAATCTTGCTGTAAAAAAGACTAAGGAGGAATTGCGTGGAATTACTCATTTACCTGATTCTATTTTTATTTGTCTTAATTGTTTCCAGTACGACCAATAAACTCTTGCCTTTTTTGCCCCTCCCCCTGGTACAAATTCTTTTGGGAATTGGCATTGGTCTCTTTTTGCCAAATACTGACTTTCATCTCAATACCGAGCTGTTTTTGGCAGTTGTTATTGGTCCCCTACTCTTTCGTGAAGCTCAAGAAGCAGATATTACATCTGTTTTAAAACACTGGCGCATCATTGTTTATTTGATTTTTCCAGTGATTTTCATCTCTACCTTGAGTTTGGGATCCTTGGCTCATTTCCTTTGGCTCAGCCTTCCCTTAGCTGCCTGCGTGGCGGTTGGGGCAGCGCTTGGTCCGACGGATTTAGTTGCCTTTGCTTCTCTTTCTGAGCGTTTTAGTTTCCCAAAGCGGGTATCCAATATCCTAAAAGGAGAAGGACTTTTAAATGATGCTTCTGGCTTGGTTGCCTTTAGGGTGGCTCTGGCTGCATGGACAACAGGCGCTTTTTCCCTCAGTCAGGCTGGAACTTCCCTAGCGCTTTCTATCCTTGGTGGTTTTGCGGTCGGTTTTGTGACGGCAATGATCAATCGTTTCTTGCATACATTTTTACTGAGTGTGCGAGCGACGGATATAGCGAGTGAACTCTTGCTTGAACTGAGTTTGCCTCTTATGACCTTCTTTATCGCCGAAGAAATCCATGTTTCAGGGATTATCGCAGTTGTAGTTGCAGGGATTTTGAAGGCCAGTCGTTTCAAGAAAATTACACTACTTGAAGCCCAAGTTGATACCGTTACTGATACTGTTTGGCATACCGTGACCTTTATGCTCAATGGTTCTGTCTTTGTTATTTTGGGAATGGAATTGGAAATGATAGCAGAACCTATCCTGACAAATCCCCTTTATAACCCCTTACTCTTATTGGTATCGGTTGTTTTACTGACATTCTTACTTTTTGCCATTCGCTTTGTCATGATTTATGGCTTCTATATTTGGAGAACTCGACGGCTCAAGAAAAATCTTCGTAATTACATGAAGGATATGCTTCTTTTGACCTTCTCTGGTGTAAAAGGAACGGTCTCTATTGCAACTATTCTTCTCATACCTAGTAATCTAGAGCAGGAGTATCCCCTCTTACTTTTCCTTGTAGCGGGTGTCACGCTATTAAGCTTTCTAACAGGTCTTTTAGTGCTTCCCCACCTCTCTGAGGAGCAAGAAGAAACCAAGGATTACCTCATGCACATTGCAATTTTAAATGAGGTCACAGGAGAGTTAGAAAAAGAACTGGAAGGGCATAAGAACAAACTCCCCCTTTATGCGGCTATTGATAATTATCACGGTCGAATTGAAAACCTAATCCTTAGTCAAGAAAACAAAAGTGCCCAAGAGGACTGGGAGGCTTTAAAACTCCTCATCTTGAGTATCGAAAGCGATGGTTTGGAGCAGGCTTACGAGGAAGGGAAAATCGGTGAGCGTGGCTATCAAGTTTACCAACGCTATTTGAAAAATATGGAGCAAAGCATCAATCGCAAGGTGGCTTCCCGCCTAACATATTACTTCCTTGTATCCCTCCGTATCTTGCGTTTTGTCCTGCATGAATTGCTGACCTTTGGCCAGACCTTCCGTAGTTGGAATGACAAGGAGCAACGCCATCTTCGAGCTATTGACTATGATCAAATATCCGAACTCTATCTGGAGAATACGGAGCTGATTATCGAAAGTTTGGAAAACCTAAAAGGAATCTACAAGAGTAGTCTGATTAGCTTTATGCAGGAGTCTCGACTGCGTGAAACAGCTATTATCGGTAGTGGTGCCTTCGTCGAACGTGTTATCACTCGTATCAAACCAAACAATATCGATGAAATGCTAAGAGGTTACTACCTAGAACGTAAGTTAATCTTTGAATACGAAGAGAAGAAATTGATTACGACCAAGTATGCCAAGAAATTACGGCAAAATGTCAACAATCTTGAAAATTATTCTCTAAAAGAAGCCGCAAATACCCTACCCTATGATATGATGGAATTAGTCAGAAGAAATTAGTTTAGAAAATCAAAGTGTATTAGGAGGATCGCAACATGAAAAAGTGGTGGAAAGAGCTGATGGAACGGCCCTTGTTGAAAGCTTTTTTACATTTTTATCAAGCTTCCGATAGTGAACTGACCAGTGTTGCGGTTGCCTACTATTGGTTGATTTCAATCTTCCCTTTGCTGATGATAGTGGTCAATATTTTGCCCTACTTTCAAATTCCGATTTCAAATTTTTTGCTCACCATCAAGGAATTTGTACCAGATACAGTCTATGATGTGGTCGCAAAGATTGTCCGAGAAGTCCTGACTCAACCATCGACTGGTTTACTGAGTTTTGCAGTCTTATCTGCTCTTTGGACCTTCTCTAAATCGATGGATTTTCTCCAGAAAGCTTTTAATAAGGCATATGGAGTGGCCAAGAGCCGAGGAATTATCTCCCATCAATTGATGAGTTTACTCGTCAGCTTTGGCTTACAAATTCTTTTTGCCTTAGCCTTATTTTTGAGTATGTTTGGACGTATGCTGCTCAACCTCCTCAAAACTTACTGGCAATCAGACAGTCCTTTCTTTGCTTATCTACAGGACTTTACAGGCCCTTTGATTTATGCCTTGCTCTTTGCCATCTTGGTCATGCTCTACTATTTCCTTCCAAATGTTAGAGTCCCTCGTATTCGCTACGTTTTTCCTGGTAGTATCTACGTTTTGCTGACTCTTGTCTTTCTGTTGAATATCTTTTCTGTCTATTTCAATAACTATGTCAACCATTTGGTCGATGTCCGATTTTTCAGTTCCATTATTGTGGTGGTCATGATGTTCTGGTTTATACTCATCGCTAAGATTTTGATTATTGGAGCAGTTATCAATGCCAGTGTGCAGAGTTTGAAGGATCCAAAGTTTCGTGGTAACACATTCATTTTAAAGAATGGAGAATAAAAAAAGACGCTTTGAAAACAAAGTGTCTTTTTATTGCATTTGCAACAAAAATATACTATTCTATCTTCATAGATGCGAAAGGAGGAAACATGTCGTTATTACGCGAAATCGGAATTATAGCCCGTGCCTTGGACTCTATTGCCAATATCGAATTTCGTGATATAGACCTAGCTCGTGGTCAGTATCTTTATTTGGTTCGAATCAAGGAAAATCCAGGTATTATCCAAGAAGCTTTATCAGATTTGCTAAAGGTTGATCGCTCAACTGTTGCCCGTTCTGTAAAAAAGCTAGAAGAAAAGGGATTGGTAGAGCAAAGAGCAGCTGTGGATAATCGAAAAAATAAGGAGTGGTTTGTAACAGAAAAAGGAGAGGCACTTTATCCTTTTATCCTTGCTGAACATCACTACTCGGAGAATTCAGCTTTAAAGGGATTTTCTAAGGAAGAAGCCAATGAACTGGAAAAGCAACTGATCCGAGTACGAGAAAATATCACGAGTGATTGGGAAATGGTTAAAAAAGGCCTGAAAAGAAATTATTTTTAATGAGAGGTGAAAGATGAAAGTTATCGTTGAAAATGAATTTTGGAGCTTGTTTCCAGAAGGGCAGATTAGCGTTTTAGTAGTAAAGGGATTAGATAATACAGTTGATGAAAGCAAGGATCCCTATTTCAAATCTTTGTTAGACAAGGGAGCCAAGCGAGCTGAAGATTTTATATCAGATGATAATTTTACACAAAATGAGGTCATTCAAGAATGGCGTCAGGCTTTCAGCAAGTTCAAAACGAAAAAAGGGGCTCGTTCTTCGATTGAAGCCCTACTTAAGCGGGTTAGTCAGGGAAGAGAGTTCAATCCTATCAATCCTTTAGTAGATATCTATAATAGCGTTTCATTATCCTATGCGGTTCCCTGTGGTGGTGAAGATTTGGAAAAGATTGCTGGTCATCTTCGTCTTGGAAAGGCCAAGGGAGGTGAATCTTTTTTCCCACTAGGAGCGGAAAGCGATGCGCCCGCTTTACCTGAAGAAATCATCTATTATGATGATGAGGGGGCTGTTTGTCGCTGTCTCAATTGGCGTGAAGCCCAGAGAACCATGTTGACTGAAGAGACGAAAGATGCTGTCTTAGTCATCGAAGCAATCAATGGGGAGCAGGCGGCGCGTGCTCAGTCTGCCATGCAAGAATTACAGGATTTGGTGAAAGACTATTTTGGAGTTCAAGGGGAGCTGACCCACCTTACTGCTGAAAATCCGAACTTAGTCATTTAAACATATCAATAGCTCAGTCGTTTCTCTGGGGAGGAAGTTCCCTTGAGACACGGCCGAGCTATTTTTAATAGATAAACATAGCATCACCAAAGCTAAAGAAGCGGTAGTGTTCTTGGATGGCATGGTGGTAAGCATCTAGGACTAAGTCCCGACCAGCAAAGGCTGAAACCAGCATAACGAGAGTTGACTTGGGGAGGTGGAAGTTGGTTGAAAAAGCATCCACGACCTTCCATTGGTAACCTGGTTTGATAAAGATATTGGTCCAGCCAGAATCTGCTTGGATTTGTCCGTCAAACTTGGAACCAATAGTTTCCAACGTACGGATAGAAGTGGTTCCGACAGCGATGACACGACCTCCATTTTCCTTGACAGAGCGAAGGGTAGAAGCTGCTTCCTCAGACAGTTGGTAGAACTCTGAGTGCATTTCATGTTCGTCCAGATTGTCAACAGAAACGGGTCTAAAGGTTCCTAAGCCAACGTGGAGGGTCAAATAAACCAAATGGACACCCTTGGCTTGGATTTCTGCTAGCAGTTCTTTGG
>ERZ772764.2165-NODE-2165-length-11694-cov-13.410602_pt1 | contig 11694 bp, 9 predicted proteins | sample MGYA00512163_ERZ772764 | MGnify/ENA primary metagenome ERZ772764 (study PRJEB29015, sample SAMEA2737903) | human oral metagenome | biome: human oral; feature: human-associated habitat; material: dental | place: China | collected 2094 ...
GGCAGGTTTTGCCTCGACAAACGATGGGGCTGCACATGTGGTGGGCTGGGGTTTGTCGGAAATACTGTCTCTGGAGCCTGGCCGCACCGGCAAACCCTAGCCCACCAAACTTGAAGCCCGTTGGGGTTGATGGGTATCGGATTCCCTAAGCTTGGGTTCTGGTTTGGGGCGCAGGTGGTTCCTGGGCATTTGGCCGTAGCGCATTCAGAACTCAAGCTCAGCAAACCAGAAGCCTTCGGCCGTGGCGGGCTGGTGCCCTGGGCTTCATATTATCTAAGCTCCACAACCCCACGAATAATTGATGCGCAGGCCTCCGGGAGCAGGTTCTGGAGCTTAGAACAAGTGCGACCAGTCCCCGATGCGTGCTCTATCTCTGGTGAGTTTAACTTTGAGAGCTCGCTGCTAGCCGGTGGCAGGTGGTAGTGGGTGTGCTGAGCTGGAGTTCTGGTTTTGCAGCCACTCCCAGCTTGGTACTGAATCGAGAAAGTATAGCTTAGAACAAGCGCAGCTGACGTGATGAGCTTATGCTTCACGATTGCTGAGCTGGAGTTCGTGCGAAATCGCACTCCTGGGGCTGGCAAGAAACCGCGAACCCCAGCTCAGTAAACCAGAAGCTCTTGGCCGCGGCGGGGCAAAGCCGGGCTTCACACTATCTAAACTCCACTTTCCAAGCGCTCCATCCAGAACCTCTGCACTCCTCCGCCTCCCAAACCCTAGCTTAGGCATTCTGAAGTCTGTTACCAGTCTCGATATTTATAGGTTTATAGCATTTATGTTCGGCTGTGTTTCCGGAGTGAAACCCGCAATTCCCAGCCTTTTTCTAAAACTCAGACATCTTACTTCTGTGACCCACTTGACATTTTGAAAATCATATAGTATATGTTTCCTATGAATTTAGATACCAGGATGAAGAAATATGAATATGTAACCCGCACGTACCTCACATGCCGAATGCCGGTTATTGTTCGCCTTGATGGCAAGGCTTTCCATACGTTTACCCGCGGCCTGAAAAAGCCTTTTGACCCGGTTTTTAACAGTGCCATGGATGACACCATGCTGTACCTTGCCCAAAACAGCCAGAACTGCATGCTGGCTTACCGGCAATCGGACGAGATTTCCCTGCTTCTCGTCGACTACGCCACCTTCGAAACCGCTGCATGGTTCGATAACAACATTTCCAAAATCGTGAGCATTACCGCCTCCATGGCAACAGCGGTGTTTAACGAGTCCTTCAAAAAGCATGCATTAGCCCAGCTAGAGACCGAGACAGATCAGAAATACTGCAATGCTTTGCGACGCTGTATCGACAACCTTGCCCTCTTCGACAGCCGTGCCTTCAATATTCCCCGTGAGGAAGTAGCCAACTGTTTCTGGTGGCGCCAAAAGGATGCGATCAAAAACAGTATCGCTAGCCTGGGGCAAGCCCATTTCTCCCCGCGTGAGCTTCATGGAAAACACGGCCAGCAAATCCAGGAAATGCTAGAAACCAAGGGTATTAGCTGGGAGGATGCGCCCACGCCTCAGAAGCGGGGTGCCTGTGCCCTTCGGGATGATGAGGGCCAATGGCATGTTGACCATAACATTCCCGTATTTACCGAGGACTGGAACTACATTGACCGATTTGTCGACGTAGATCTGTAATCCCAAGCCTTCTCGCTATTCCCTGAATAGAGTCCCATCAAGACCGGGTCTTGATGGGACTCTTGTCGTTATGCTTGTTGTGGGGAAGCGTAACAATATGTATGTTAGCAGCTGAATAAGCCTTATGGTTCGGGATGCCTAGTTCCGGTTAGCGGATCGAGACCACCGAGTTTCATTTCAAACCGCTTGTAGTCGGAAAGCGACGCAAAATGTCGAGAATATAGGTCGCAGTCTTCATGAATGTTGTCGTATAAAGTCGGTGCCACATCGACAATGTAGCGGACGGTCACTGCTCGTGATTCATCTGAATCAGGATCTTTAGGGATCTCCTGGTCTTTCGCTATGCGCTCAACACGTGCATATGCTTCTTCTTGGGTATCTGCATAGACGATATAAAATCTTCGCAGAAAAACTTGGCTGTGCTGCCATTGGGCTTGCTTCCAGTTTAAAGAGCTACGATGCCAATGTGGGGGTCCATATGCGACAGCATACATAGATGCCTGAGTATTATGAGCGATTGTTGATCATTGAATGTTCTTCAGAGAGAGTGATGAATGATGACTAGGGATATAAATGAGATGACAACCATGAGGCAGGCTAAACCACGGAGGGTGTTCGCAATATCAAATCGGGGAACCAAAATCTGGTCGACAAAGGTCCACGATCCGGGAGAGATTATTTATGATTCATGGGCAATGGTGGGCGACGAGATGAGGAAGTCGATGGATATAGCTCGTCAAGAAATCTACGGAAAATAGACAACGCTGGAATGTTTGACTTAGATAGTTTTAATCAGGATCCATACGACGCCCTGCTTCAGTAATGATTTGCTGATTGGTGGCTTGTTGCAGTGCTGCGATTACTCCAGCTCCGTCGAAGTCCGAGGAAACTATATATCCGGTTTCGACGAGGCCATCGACTGGAGATTTACCGAAAGCCTGGCACAATTTTATGACATTCCCTGCTGAGAGCTGGTTCTGTTTCAGCTGCTGGCTAATCGTTGTCTGGGAAATCCCAGAAGCATCTGAAGCCCACGTAATTGATGGGGAACCAGGAAGTTGTGTGAACCATTTTCGCGCATCCATGAAGAAAATTATGCTCTAGTCGACTTTGATGCGTCGAATAACCTCATCCCTGATTTGTTTATTGGTCGCTATTTCTAGAGCTTCATCAACGCTCACGCCCTCGATATCGGTGTGAAGGATGTATCCAGTTTCAGCTAAACCATCAAGGGGGGATTTCCCGAAACACCGGCAGAGGATAATCACGTTTTCTGCTGAGAGTCTGCCGCGTTTGAGTTGACGGCTGATAGTGCTGGGGTCGATTCCAGCGGCTTTCGCAGCGGGAGTAGGGCGTGGCGAACCAGGAAGACTTGCAATCCACTCCTTCATATCCATGGATTCATTATGCCTTTTTCTGGTCGCTCATTGTTCCACTAAGCGTTCTCTTGTCTAATCCATTGTGTAACCGGCAGACCTGAAAATAACATAAAAGCGCATTTCAAAGCAGGTGAATCTTGGAATGTAACGGTGTTACATGATTGGTCCTAGAACCTAGAACCAATACCTAGAACCTAGAGAGGGGAAGAGGTGGTCAGTAATTAACTGGGCTAGCAATGAAAGATTATCATTTTAAAATTGCGATAATGTTGGATATCAACGCATTAAAAATGACTTTTAGGGGTATATGGTTGACAAGCTGCGTAATGCTGGTACAAATGGTAATTAACAACCCTCGACCTTTTGGAGTTTGTGTGTTTACTCGTCTTGATGATCATTTTTGGGCTCACCCGAAAGTCTTGAACTGTAGTGATGGCGCTCTTGCTTTATGGACTAGAGCCCTGTCGTGGGTGGGGTTCCAGTTAACGGATGGCTTTGCACCCCACCAATGCCTTCGGCTGCTGCGGGGTCGAAAGCGTGATGCCGATAGGCTGGTGGCAGCTGGTTTGTGGGTAAGAGGCGAGTGTGATGGCCAATTAGGGTATTGGTTTCATGATTTCACCGACTGGAATAACGCCGCCACCCGGGGGGAGGTAGAAAAACGGCGGAAACGTGGCCATGATCGAGTCATCAAACACCGAGAGAAAACCACAGACTGGACGGAACTACCACCCGAAAACACTGGTAACCCGAGTGGGCCTGACACACTGGATGTTTCTGATAACACGCCAGCACACTGCAATTCAGCAACCCATGCCCCAGAGGCTGACACGTTACCCGTATTGGCAGCGGAACCTGTGTCAACCTTCACGTTTCCCGCACCTGACTCAGCAGCTGCGCCTACCCCAGCAACCGCACCTGCAGCCCAACCAAAACCAGCCATGGCTCTACCGAGACCTGATACTCTACCGGCTACTCGTGGCCAGTCTCCGGCGGATTGGTCGACTATGGATGACCCAAGGTGTCGTAAACATGCGGGCTTGCCTAGGGGGCAGGTGCCGCCTTGTTGGGCGTGTGGGCAGGTAAGGTTATGGTTCACCCAACAAGCCTTAGTAGCAAAACAAGCACAGCGAAACAAGATTACTACCTGCGAATACTGTGATGAGCGAGGTCTTGCAGAGACCAGTGATGAGTCCGGCAAGCGCCTACTTATCCGCTGTAGTCATGACGGACCCCCACCAATACTCCCGACGCAAGAGAAACCACAGCACCGGCCACCACCACCAGAGATCCGAGAAAGAATCGCCAAACTAGGCCAACCCAAACCAACCAAATACCAACCACTGGCACTCGCTTACCTCGTCTAACCCTCCCTAAAATCGAAGGAGGAGCATAGAATGGGTGCCATGCATTCCCAACATGAGGATTCTTAGGAACCCCATTGGTGTCCTGCCGATCCTACTCTGAATGCTCTTGATGGCCTTTACAACACGATCGCAGCACTCAGCACATGAACATCAGACATGAACATCAGTCACTTCATCAATCCATGAAGTCCATGATGTGGTCAGTGTTGTGGGCGCACAATGCCGAATCCACAGCTCACAAGATCGCATTACGCGCCCATGGTCGTACTGTCGCAGTTAAAGGATGATATCTTTACTATGCCCGATAACTATTGAAGCCTAACGTATACCAGTCTCGCCGAAATGTGGGAGAATTAGTGTTTATCGCTGTAAATACTGTTATGAGGATGGTGCGGATGTGATTACCGGTTCATTGAAAAACCAGGTAGACAGAGTATGGGACACATTCTGGTCGGGTGGGATTTCTAATCCGATGGATGTGATCGAGCAATTCACTTACCTCCTATTCATCCGTCAACTAGACGAGCGCCAAAACGAGTTGGACCAGAAGAAACTCCTCGGCGTGCCCGTCCATGACGAGGAAATCATCTTCACTACAGAGCAAGAAGACCTACGCTGGAAAAACCTCATACAGATCGGCGACCCTACCGAACTGCACGAAACTATGGCAACCCGCGTGTTCCCGTTCTTGAAAACCATGGGCACCGGCACCTTAGCAGTCTTGTTCCGGGATGCTTCGTTCGGGATCAGCAGCCCATCAACCCTGCGCAAAACCATGGAGTTGATTAACGACCTAGACATCAAAAACCGGGACATTACCGGTGACCTGTATGAATACATGCTATCCAAGCTGGCGACTTCCGGTACGAACGGCCAATTCCGCACGCCCCAGCACATCATCGACCTGCTGGTCGAGCTCATGGCACCAAAGCTAGGTGAGCGGATCATCGACCCGGCCTGCGGTACCGCAGGGTTCCTTATTAACGCTTCCGAGTGGATGAAACGCACCTACCGGGAAGACCTTTATAACACTAATGAGCGGGAACGGTTCTACCGTGACACGTTCACCGGTTATGATTTCGACCGGTCCATGGTACGCATCGCTGCCATGAACAGCTACATGCACGGGTTTGAAAAACCCAACATTTCCTACCGGGATTCCCTGGGTGAATTTCCCGAAATGAGCGGGGGGGGGGCGACTTATATGATGTGATCTTAGCCAACCCGCCTTTCTCGGGCAGCCTGGATGCTGAGCGGGTTGATCCTGCCATTCGTAAGCTGGCGAATACGAAGAAGACCGAACTCTTATTCCTCGCCCGGTTTCTCACCCTGCTGAAAATCGGCGGACGGGCTGCAGTAATCGTCCCCGAGGGTGTGCTGTTCGGCTCTACCAAAGCCCATAAAATCTTGCGGAAAGAGCTGGTAGAAAACCAGAAACTCGACGCCGTCATCAAACTCCCCTCAGGTGTATTCAAACCCTACTCTGGTGTGTCCACCGCGGTTCTGTGTTTTACGAAGACCGATTCCGGTGGCACAGACGAGGTATGGTTTTATGACATGCTTGCCGACGGCCGAAGCCTCGACGACAAACGCACCCCGCTGCTTCCCGAGAACCTATTGGGCCCGACACCCCACGAGCCTGTCACTGCTGAAAACCAGTTTGAGGATCCTGCCCCTGTCCAATTGACTGATGAACAATTGGCGAAGAATAATCTTCCTGACTTGCTGGCTAGGTTCCGTAATCGAACTACCACGGAACCTGGCCGGGCCCGCACGGAGCAAAGCTTCACCGTGGGCATAGATGATATTCGCGCCACCGGCTACGAACTATCGATGAACCGTTACAAAGAAATCGTGTTCGAAGACGAAGACACCCGGGACCCCAAGGATATTCTCAATGAGATCACCCAACTAGACGGAGAAATCGCCGATGCATTGTCCACTGTTAGTGGACTGTTAGGGGGTGTGGAATGAAAATTGGTGATGTTTTAGTTGAGTTTAAGCTAAGTCCTGTAGAAAATCATGAGTATGAGATTCTGACTTTAACTGAAAAAAACGGATTTGTTCGGCAAATAGATCGTTTTAAGAAAAGGTTGGCAACTGAAGATATCTCGAAGTATAAGGTTGTAGAGAGAAATACGATTGCGTTTAATCCATATTTGTTATGGGCCGGTGCGCTTGCATTGAATGATAACTTTGACGATGGAATCGTATCACCACTTTATCCAACTTTTAGGGTGAAAGAGGATGTTGATGCCGAATACTTGTTTGCAATTCTCCTTAGTCCTCAAATGATCCAGCAATTCGATCAAATATCTTATGGGTCGGTGCCTCGGAAACGAAGAAGTTCTGTCAAAGATTTCTTGAATCTACAATTACCCGGGCTCCCTCCTCTCGGGGAGCAGAAGCGTATCGCAGAGATCCTTGGTGGAGTGTCGAAAGCTATTGAATTAGTTTCTCGCCAATTAGAAATTTTAGATGATGGTTTAAAGACTAAAATGTGGAATGATGCAGATGAATCTTCCCATGTGCCATTGGGTCACTATATTCAGAAGATAACTTCTGGGAAGAGTCTCAAAGAGGGGGACTCCGAGGATTATCAAAATGCTGTATTGAAAATTAGTGCAGTAACTACCGGTTATTTTAATGAAATGGAGGTTAAACCTTTACCAAAATCGTATGATCCACCTGAATCGCATCGGGCAAATAATGGTGATATTTTACTAAGTCGTGCGAATACCACTGAGTTGGTAGGGGCTTCGGCGCTTGTGGAGACTTTTGCTACAAACTTGTTCCTACCGGATAAATTATGGAAACTCCAGTTAAAAGACCAAGTAAATGCATATTTTTTCTGGCACTTGCTGCAAACTAAAATTGTTCGATCCAGTATTAGTAAAGCATCTTCGGGTAGCGGTGGCAGTATGAAAAATATTTCGCAAAAAGCATTTCTCTCTATTTCTGTACCTGAATTTTCTAATGAAGTACAGAACCAAATAGGAAATATTGTGCGAGAACAACGTGCATTACGCCACCTCCTCCACCGCAAGCTTTCCCTCCTCCAAGAGTTGCAAAAATCGTTGGCTACCCGCGCATTTGCGGGTCTGCTTTAGGCCACTTTAGGCGTCGAAAAGCTTGGGTACAATTAGCTTGAAAGGAATACGATGATTACGCCGCAGCCATCCAACTTCGCATTCATCGGCCGGGTGTGGCCGGAGTTGCTCATTCATTGCCGCAATGCGGAACAGTCGGCAGTCAGCAACCCGCGGGTGGCAGGTATCGAAGCGCGCTTCACGCTCGAACGCCTGGTCGATCACATTGTCGAAGCGTATGGGCTGCGTAGCGTCAGTGATTGGAACCTTAATGACAAACTCAACCACCGATCCTTTAAGGATCGCGTCAACCAGCGGATTCATGACAAAATGAATGTGCTGCGGCGCTTCGGTAACGATGCCGCCCACAACCCGGATCACATTGACCCGGAGCGAGCCGTGCGAGCAATCGGACAACTGTTCGATATTCTCGTGTGGGCAGCAGTCAACGTTGCCAGACCGCCGCTGGAACGCACCAAGCTGCCTACTTTCGACCGCAGCATCGTCTACAACGCTCCCAAGCAGCGACAACGAAGCCAACAGGAAATCGCTAAGCTCAACCAGCAACTCCAGAAGGCTGCCAAAGAAATCGAAACCACAAAACTCCTACTCACCGAGCGGGAAGAAACCTGGCGGCAGGAACGCAAGGCGCACCTTGACCAAATTGCCGCCTTCAAGGGGCAAACCGAAGAACTCGCCCGGGCCCGCGACCAGCTGGAAGCCGAACTCGCGCAGCTTCGGGCCGACATTGCCGCTAACATCCGCAGCATAGATACCAGTAATAACTTTGCCATTAGCGAGGCCGAGACGCGTCGGGACCTCATCGACCCCGCCCTCGCCGAAGCCGGTTTCAGCGTGGCGCGCGGCAACCTCAAAACGGAATTCCGTTTGGCCGACGACAAGGGCTTTGTCGACTATGTGCTTTTCGGTGATGATGGTCGGCCCTACGCCATTGTGGAGGCCAAACGTGCAGGTAAAGCCATCGACGCAGGCCGGCAACAGGCGGAATATTATGCAGACGAACTAGAGAAGCAATTTGGATTGCGGCCAATCATTTACTATACCAATGGGCATGAAATCCGGTTGTTGGATGATGCCGCAAACCTCCCCGGGATTGGTGCCGGTGCTGGGTATCCATCGCGCGCAGTCGAAGGGTATGCCACGAAGGATGAATTGTATGCGATGATTCGCCGGCGGACTCAGCGGCAGGACCTCAACACTGTGAGCGTCGACACGCAAATAGCTGGCAGGCCCTACCAAATCACCATGTTGCAAGCCGTCGCCGAACGATTTGGGGCGGGGCATCGGCGGGCGCTGCTGGTCATGGCGACCGGCACCGGTAAAACCCGCACCGCAATCGCTCTGGTCAAACAGCTTGCGCAGGCCGGCTGGGTGAAAAATGTCCTCTTCCTCGCTGACCGTAGAAGCCTGGTCAAGCAGGCTGCCGAGGCGTTCAGCGAGCACCTGCGCGACATGCCCGTCGTGGACCTTCTGCGCAACAGGCCCGGCACCGGCCAGGTCTACTGTTCCACCTACCAAACCATGATGGACCTGCTCGGCAGCCGGTTCAGCCCCTACCAGTTTGATCTCATCATAGTTGACGAAGCCCACCGATCCATTTATCGACGTTACAGCCGAATATTCGACTATTTTGACTCGTTACTGCTGGGGCTCACCGCCACGCCGCGCTGCGACGTCGACCACAATACGTACGCACTCTTCCAGCTTAACGACGGCCAACCCACAGCCAACTACTCTCTGGACGAAGCCGTCGACGAGGAATATCTGGTCCCCTTCAAAGCCTTTCAATGCTCCTCTGTCATCCTCCGCGACGGCGTGGCCTACAAAGACCTCAGCCCCGAAGAGCAGCAACAATGGGAAAACCAGGACTGGGGTATCGACGACGATGGTCTTCCGCTCGACATTCCCCTGGAGGTCGAGTCCGAAGAAATCAACCTCAAACTGTACAACAAAGACACTATCCGAAAAGTTGTCGGCCAAGTCCTCTGTCACGGTATCAAGGTGGCCGGCGCTGACCGAATTGGAAAAACCATCTTCTTCACCCGCAGTAAGAAGCATGCCCAACTCGTTTGCGATATCATCCATGAGACAAACCCGCAGGTGCGGGCGGCTGTTATCACCCATGAAGTCTATGACAGTCTCGATCTCATCGACCGATTCAAAGCCTCCGGCAAAGGCTCCCTCGACGTTGCCATCAGCGTGGACATGCTCGATACCGGTGTAGATGTGCCTGCCGTGGTTAACCTGGTGTTTTTCAAACCCGTGTACTCCAACACCAAATTCTGGCAAATGATCGGCCGTGGCACCCGATTGGCGCCCAACCTGTTTGGCAAAGGCCTAGACAAACAAGAATTCTATGTCTTCGACTACTGCGACAACCTTCGCCGTTTCGAAGATACCGACCACATCGTGCCCACCACTGGCAGTCAACAACGCCCCCTATCCGAACGTACGTTCCTGCGACGGATAGAGTTGGCTTCACTACTGTCCGCCGACGACCCAACCCGAGCTGACCTCGTGTCGGGGCTACGGAATCAACTCCAAACCGTTCCCACCAGTAGCGTGCTCGTGCGACCCGAAGATCGCGCCGACCTGGAACACTACCTGTGCGCTGATGCCTGGGGATCTGGCACGGATATAGAATCTGCAGGTAAACTGGCATATCTCCCCTTCGCTGACGATCCCGAAGACGAAGAGCAAGCCAAACGATTCGACTATCTCATGCTCACCCTGCAACTGTCCCTTGTCCGGGGCGAAGCCCTACCCACGCGTCACCGGGATCGAGTGACCAACATCGCGCGCCACCTATTGAGTAAAACCAATGTGCCCCGTGTTGCGGACGCTGCCAGCACACTCGAACACTATAGCGAAGACCTGTGGTGGGAAGGCATCACCATTGCCGACCTGGAACTTGCCCGCCGAACCCTACGCACCCTGGTGCAATTCATAGATCCCGGTTACCGCAGTGAGGTGGTTCTCGATATCGAAGACGAACTGGCCGAACCCGCAGAGTTCAACCTACCCACCGAAACCGCTAACCTGAGCCACAGCAGTGTTGAAGACCAACTCAGAGAAGTCCTCGAAAAACACCTAGACGACCTGCCCATCCAGCGGGTACGCAAAATGAAGCCCCTCACCGCCATGGACCTGGCCGCTCTGGAGGAAATCATTGCCGGTGTGGAAGGCGTCGACGAATTTCGGGCCCGCATCGGCGACCAAAGCATTGTTGGATTCGTGCGCAGCCTTATCGGGCTGGACCAGGAAACGGTCCAGGAGCAATTTGCTGACTTCCTCAGCCGCTCCAACCTCAACGCCAAGCAACAAGAATTCCTGCGCCGCATCATCCGGGTGCTCGCTAAAACCGGTTCGCTGACCATAGGCCAACTGTTCGAAGAACCCTTTAAAGATCTTGGCAATGTCTTTGACGTCTTCCCCGGCGACGATACCATTGTCTACGACCTGAAAGACCGGTTAGACCGAATCGGCAGAATGGACGTGGCCGGTGGTGGAGTAGGCGAAGCCGGGTAGGGGGTAGCGAGGCCTGGTTTGGCTTGGGGCTTGCCAGGTTTTCTGGCCGGTAGCCGATGTGAAACCCCAGCTTAGCGGTGATGCAGCCTTGTGAGGTTGAGGGTATCGGTTCTGCTGAGCTGGAGTTCTGGTTTGGGGTATTTCTGGTTCCTGGCCGTATGGGGCAGCAGGTTTGAAACTACAGCTCAGCACTTGCGAAGCATGATTGTGGTGGGGAGGCGGTCTGCCATGCAGGTGGGGCTGCAAGTTTGGTGGGCTGGGGTTTGCTGGCGTTGTTATGCCGTGGAGCTTGCTTTTCTGCAAGTCCCAGCCCACCAAACCTGAAGCCCCGTTAGGTATCAGGTTTCCTGAGCTGGAGTTCCGGTTTTGGGCGTTTCCGGCCCCTGGCCGTATGGGGCAGCAGGTTTGAAACTACAGCTCAGCACTTGCGAAGTATGATCGCGTCAGCGAAACCAGCGCGAAAAATATGATCTATACCACTCGATACCGAGGTTATGGGTGTTTGTGCCGGTAGTAGCAATTTTGCATGCGATGGTGGGGGAGGGGGCACGCTTGCGGCATATCGAATAACGATATAACATATTGAATAACGATATATTGAAAAACGATATGCAGATGATTGTCGAAAGGAAGGAAATCATGAACATCATGAACGACACAGGTAAGGGT
>ERZ772764.2166-NODE-2166-length-11691-cov-3.299158_pt1 | contig 11691 bp, 13 predicted proteins | sample MGYA00512163_ERZ772764 | MGnify/ENA primary metagenome ERZ772764 (study PRJEB29015, sample SAMEA2737903) | human oral metagenome | biome: human oral; feature: human-associated habitat; material: dental | place: China | collected 2094 ...
CTTGAGCCTTGGGAATATGAAAAAGGCGGTTATTTTTTTGAATTGAGTGAATTTCTCACGGAAAATCTACCGCACTTTGATTTCGCGCTGCCGTTTACGCAGATGCCGAAAAATAAAAAAATCGGGCGTGAGCCTTGGCATATTAGCTATTTGCCGTTGGCGGATCAGGCGGCTAAACAATTTTCGTCAGAGATTTTAATCTTGTCTTGGCAAAATGAAGAGATTGGTGGGAAAACAGCACTGCTAGAAAATCTTGAGCAGATTTTTAGCGAATATATCGTTTAATAAAAAAACATCCGACAACATCTAAGGCTTCAATTAAGGCTTCAATGCGGTGCTAATTCGCACCTTCGTTGCAGATTTTCAATTATTGGCTTTCCAACGGCTTTAAAGGTTTCAATGCGGTGCTGATTTCACTCTTCGTTGTGAGTTTTCAGTGTCGCTTTTGCGGCGAAGGCACGAATAAATTAATTTGTTAATTTATAAATGATTTAGCCTATTTTTTATTTTAGGCTTGTGTCTTACTTTTTTGCCGTTCAAGAGATTTATGCTGAATCTGTACGTTTTTCCCTTTAGCTTGAAAATATTCGCCGATTTGTTGGGCGATATACACGGAGCGGTGTTTGCCTCCTGTGCAACCAATCGCGATGGTTAAATAGCTGCGGTTGTTTTTTTCCAACATCGGCAACCATGTTTCAATGTAGTTTCGGGTGAGATAAATAAATTCGTTCACTTCCGTATGGCTGTTCAAAAAATCTGCGACTGGTGCATCTAAGCCGGTCATCGGACGAAGTGCCGGATCCCAGTGCGGGTTCGGTAAAAAACGCACATCAAACACATAGTCCGCATCAAGCGGAATACCATATTTGAAACCAAAAGATTCTACGATAATTTTGAGTTCTTTATCCGTGTTGCCACGTAAAAATTCGCGTAAGCGCTCTGCTAAAGTGTGGGTAGAAATATGCGTGGTATCAATAATCAAATTTGCGTGTTGAACCAGCAGTTCGAGTTGTTGATATTCGGCATCAATTGCGGCTTCAAGGGAAAGATCTTTACTGGAAAGCGGATGCAAACGGCGCGAATCGCTGTAACGACGGATCAGTGTACTACGGTCGGAATCTAAGAAAATAATTTTAGTGGCGTACTGTTGCTGAATATCATTTAGGATTTGATTCAACGAATGAGTCGAATCGGGCAAATTGCGAATATCCAGACTGATAGCCACCGCACTTTGAGTTTTAGCGAGAATATCGGCAAGTTGCGGCAGTAAGTCTAGAGGGAGATTATCCACGCAGTAATAGCCCATATCCTCTAATGCGCGTAATGCCACAGATTTTCCGGCGCCGGAGCGGCCGCTGATAATGATAATTTCCATAAAAACCTCTCAAGATATGCGATTAAGCGGTTTGTTTCTCGTCGGAAACTGTCGATTTTTCAGTTTGATCGGCAATTTCAAAAATTTGCCAAATTTCGTCCGTATTTTGAGCCGAACGTAATTGTTTCAGAAAGTTTTTGTCGGCGAGTTTTTCCGTTAAATCGGAAAGCACCGGAATATAATTTTGGCATTGTTCTTCCGGCACCAGTATGGCGAAGATCAAATCTACCGGTTTATCGTCCGGCGCATCATAATCAATCGGTTGTGCCAATTGCATAAAAACAGCGATGGGGGCATTGGTGGTGCCGCTCGGCATTTTCGCTTTCGGCATAGCAACACCGTTGCCTAGGCCCGAATTGCCGAGTTTTTCACGGTTAAATAAACATTCAAAACAAGCTTGTTCGCCTTTGTCACAATGCATTTGTTCCGTTACGAAATTTGCAATGGATTCGAAAAGTCGTTTTTTGCTGGAAAAGCAAACGCCCTGACGGATATTTTCAGGGCGAAAGAGTTCGGTTAATTTCATCTTTATAATTTAAATTGTTCACCGAGATACACGCGTTTCACGTGTTCGTCATTCATCACTTCTTGCGGTGTACCGGTGGCAATAATTTTGCCTTCGCCTACAATATAAGCGCGTTCGCACACGTCTAGGGTTTCACGCACATTGTGGTCGGTGATTAATACGCCCAAACCGCGATTGCGTAAATCAGTGATGATTTTCTTAATGTCGGTGACAGAAATCGGATCAACGCCGGCGAAGGGCTCGTCTAACAAAATGAATTTTGGGTTTGCCGCCAGTGCGCGCGCGATTTCCACACGACGCCGTTCCCCGCCGGAAAGCGCTTGCCCAAGGCTGTCACGAATGTGGCCGATATTAAATTCTTCGATTAACTCATCCGCTCTTTCTCGGCGTTGCTCTGGCGTAAGATCTTTACGGATTTCTAATACCGCCATTAAGTTATCGTAAACGCTTAAGCGACGAAAAATAGAGGCTTCTTGAGGTAGATAACCGATCCCACGTTGCGCGCGACTATGCATAGGAAGAAAACTAATATCTTCACCGTCAATGACGATTTTGCCTTCGTCTTGACGAACCAATCCTACAACCATATAGAAAGTAGTCGTTTTGCCTGCACCGTTCGGTCCGAGTAAGCCGACGATTTCATTGGAATGTACGGTCAGGCTGACATCGGAAACCACTTTGCGGCTTTTATAACTTTTCGCGAGAAATTCCGCATGTAAAACAGACATCGATTATTTCGTCCCTTTTTGTTGTAATTGGGCTGGAATCAGCAGTGTTTGTACGCGAGATTTACCGCCGTTAGCCTTTAACTGCTGTTTTTTCACATCATAAGTAATGCGTTCGCCGTTAATTTTGCTATCAAGCTGTTTTAACTCCGCATTGCCGGTTAGTGTTAAGAACTCGCTACCAAGATCGTAGTGCACTTTATTCGCTTTACCATCCACCGGTTTGCCATCGTCCATGAGTTGGTGGAAGGTCACCGGATTGCCGAATGCTTCCACGGTTTCTTTGTTGCCGGAATTTGTTGCCGGACGGGTGATCACCACTTTATTGGCGTTAATTAAAATTGAACCTTGAGTAATCACCACATTATCGGTGAATGTTACTACGCTGCTTTCCATGTCTAGGGATTGATTATCCGACACGATATTAATTGGTTGATTGGAATCCTCTCTTAAGGCGAAAGCAGAAAGGGAAGTCATCATCAAAGTGGAAATGAGAAGAAGTTTACGGTTTGCTAATTTCATAATATGTTTTTACTTGTTCCTTTAAGGTTGCCACTTGCTGGCGTAAATTTCCGACCATTTTTAAACCGGTGGAATTAAAATTTTGTCCATTAATTTTAACGGCTTCGTCCGATGTAATATCTTGTGTTTTTAAATTTACCGTCGCCGATTCAGTTTCAATACGTTGTAGACGGGAAGCCGGCGTCAAACTTTCCACTACCACATCGCCTGTTAGATAAAGCATCTCGTCTCTGGTGAGCACCGCATTCAGCGCGCTTAATTTCCAACTTTGCGTTTCCGGTAATTTAACCGACTCATTTTTGGGTGCAGAATTATCGGTAGGAAAATTGAACAGATAAACCAACGGCGCAGTAAAGTTAGTTTTACCGTTTTGGCCGAAATGTTCCACTTTCTCGGAAAAGGCTAAATATTGTTTTTTACCTTCCGGTGAAAAAACGGTGGTTTCCATCTTATTACCGATATAATCCGGGCTGTCCGGCGTTTTAACCAAGCTTTGCAAATCGCTGTCGTCTTGATTAAGCGAATAATACCAACCTAGTAAACACAGCGAGGCGAGACCAAGAACGCTATTCCAACGAATATTCATAAAAAATGTTTAAATCCTGTTCAAAAGAGTGACAAACCATACTTTTTACGGTTAAACCCAAAGATGCCCGGTCGGTAGGGTTAATCTGTCAGCATCAACGTTTTTAATATTTGATAAATTTCACGATAAGCTTTGGAAGGCTTGTTTTGCGCTTGTTCCTTTTGCGCGGCACGTATTAAATTACGTAGTTGTTGGCGATCTGCTTTCGGATAATCGTTCAATAAGTTGGTGAGTGCTGCATCGCCTTTTTCCACCAATTCGTCGCGTACTTTTTCCAATTTATGCAACATCGCTTGTTGTTGATTATGTTTGTTTTCAATTTTGGCAAGGGCTTCACGAATTGGCTCCACATCCATACCGCGTAATAATTTACCGATATACTGCAACTGGCGGCGGCGCGCTTCTTTTTGCAAGCGTTGAGCCAGTTCCACTGCATCCAGTAAAGAATCGTCAAGCGGCATTTTAGTCAGATTGGCTTTGGTTAAGTTCACCAGTTTTTCACCGAGTTGTTTGAGTTCCTCCGCATCACGTTTGATTTCGCTTTTACTAACCCAAATGATTTCTTCTTGTTCTTCATCTTCCCAATCAAAAACGTCTTTCTTTTTGCCTTTTGCCATGTCATTCCTTTTTTGAAATTTGGCGCGCATTTTAGCATAAACTTTGGAAATAAGATAAAATGCGGCAAATTTTTACTGGGGTAAACTTATGAAAACAGTTGAAAATCAGACCGCACTTTTGAAGGCGCAACAACAAGATTTACGCGATGCGGTGAGTTTTGCTCTTGAGACTGCGCAAAAAGCGGGCGCAACGGCGGAAGTGAGCGTTACTAAAGTGAGCGGTTTGTCCGTTTCTACCCGTTTGCAGGAAATCGAAAACGTCGAATTTACCAATGATGGCGCGCTAGGTATTTCCGTTTATCTAGGACAACAAAAAGGCAATGCATCAACTTCTGATTTAAGCGAGCGCGCAATTAAAAATGCAATTGAAGCTGCATTGGCGATTGCCAAATATACTTCTCCTGACGACTGTGCGGGCTTAGCCGAAAAAGAATTGATGGCATTTGAGGCGCCAGATTTAGCACTGTATCATGCTGCCGAAGTGAACGTGGAACATGCTGCGGAACTGGCGAGACTCGCCGAGAGCACCGCATTGGAAGCAGATGAACGCATTGTGAACAGTAATGGCGCGAGCTTCAATTCGCACTGCGGCGTGCGTGTGTACGGCAATACGCACGGGATGCTGCAAAGTTATTTGTCTAGCCGTTATTCATTGTCTTGTTCTGTCATTGGCGGCGTGCAAGATGCCTTAGAGAACGATTATGAATATACGGTCTCGCGCGAATTCGACAAATTGTGTTCGCCGATTTGGGTGGGTAAAAATTGTGCGGAAAAAGTACTGGCACGCTTAAATCCGCAAAAACTCAGCACGCGTGAAGTGCCGGTGATTTTCTTAAATGATGTGGCGACCGGCCTTATTTCTCACTTTGCCGCAGCAATTAGCGGCGGCAGTTTGTACCGTAATTCGAGTTTTCTGTTAGATCAATTGGGCGAACGATTATTACCGAGTTGGTTTAACCTTAGTGAACGTCCGCATTTATTACGTCGCTTGGCATCGACGCCATTTGATAGTGAAGGCGTGCGCACACAAAATATGGAAATCGTACAAGATGGCGTGCTGCAAACCTATTTATTAACCCATTACAGTGGTAAAAAACTTGGTATGCAAAGTAACGGGCACGCCGGCGGTATTCATAACTGGTTGGTACAACCTAATTTAACTGGCGGATTAAGTGCTCTTTTGCGCGAAATGGGCAGCGGTTTGTTAGTCACTGATGTGATGGGGCAGGGGGTGAATATCGTAACCGGCGATTATTCCCGTGGTGCCTCCGGTTTTTGGGTAGAAAACGGTGAAATTCAATATCCCGTAGCAGAAATCACCATCGCCGGACGATTGCAAGATATGTTGAAAAATATGCTTGCTGTTGCCGACGATATTGAGCATCGCTCAAACATTCAAACCGGTTCGATTTTATTGGATAAAATGAAGATTTCGGGGAATTAATTTAAAATTGAGAATAATTCTTATTGACAATAAGTTCTTTTCTGTTAGTATGGCCACGTCTGTTCAGTAGCGATTGCAGATTGCTCCGACAGGTAGAGTAGAAAGTAAATTCGTTAGGGTTAAAAAGGCTGAAAGTTTAAACTTCAGCCTTTTTTTTGTAAAATGTCCACCAGATGATTGCTCTCATTACCTAAAAAGGAAATAAAATGAAAAAACATCATGTTGATGTGTTGATTTCGGAAGAGGACGTAAAGTCACGTATTGTTGCATTAGGCGAAGAAATTACGGCTTTTTATCAAGCAAAACAAACTAATAAACTCATCGTGGTAGGATTACTACGCGGTTCGTTTATGTTTATGGCGGATCTAGTACGCGAACTGAAATTGCCCATTGAAATTGAATTTATGACTATATCAAGTTACGGTAGCGGAATGACGACCAATCATGATGTAAGAATTAGCAAAGATTTGGAAGGTGATATTCGTGGCGAACACGTACTTATTGTGGAAGATATTATCGACACCGGCTATACGTTGGAAAAAGTGCGTGAAATTTTGAATTTACGCGAGCCGGCAAGTTTGGCTATTTGTACTTTACTGGATAAACCGTCGCGTCGCGAAGTGCAGGTGCCGGTGGAATGGGTAGGTTTTGAGATTCCCGATGAATTTGTGGTGGGCTACGGTATTGATTATGCACAACGTCATCGTCATCTTGGCTATATCGGCAAAGTTATTTTAGAAGAATAATGCGAAAACGGAGAATAAAAAATGCGCTTAAAAATTAAGCGCATTTTTGTTATTCAAATATCCTCATTCAGCCGCTTTTTTTCTTAAATAAGCATAAAGTTCGTCTTTAATCCGTAATTTCTCTTTTTTCAAAATCTCAATTTCTGTATGAGTTGCAAGTTGAATGTTTTCTTCTTTGCTTTTAATTTCATGATCCAATTCGTTATGTTTTTCAAATAAACGATCAAAATAGGCATCGGTATTTTTAAGTTTAGTGATTAAATCTCTAAATTCGGGAAACATGGGCAAGCTCCTGTGCTAGTTAAAACTGGCTTCACTTTACTCCTTTTACAAAAAATTAACAGAATGAAATCTTAAAAGTTTGAACCGGATCACAAAATAAAGTGGCTTGATGGGGACAAGCAAAAATGATTAACGCATGCCGTATATTTTATAAAATCCTTGTTATTAAAAGGCTTTTAACTGGTTTATTTTACCAATTCACGATAGAATAACCGCATTTTTATTTCAACGAAATGTAAGGAAAAATATCATGATCGATCCGAATTTACTTCGCAATAATTTAGCGGAAACGGCAGAAAAATTAAAAATCAAACGTAATTTCATTTTGGATACCGAAAAACTCATCGCTTTGGAAGAGCAACGTAAAGCTCTTCAAGTACAAACCGAAACTTTGCAGGCGGAGCGCAATACGCGTTCGAAAGCGATTGGGGCTGCCAAAGGGCGCGGTGAAGATATCGCGCCATTACTCGCTGAAGTAGATGATATGGGGAATCGATTAAATGAGGCGAAAACGCAATTGGATGCGGTGCTGTTAGAGATCAACAAAATTGCGTTAAGTATTCCGAATCTTCCGGCAGAGGAAGTGCCACTCGGTAAAGATGACACGGAAAACTTTGAAATTTTACGTTGGGGCGTGCCGCGTACCTTTAATTTTGAAATTAAAGATCACGTCACCTTGGGCGAACTGGCGGAAGGCTTGGATTTCGCTGCTGGCGCCAAATTAGCCGGTGCGCGTTTTGCCGTGATGAAAGGACAAATCGCCAAAATGCATCGTGCATTGGCGCAATTTATGTTGGATTTGCATACTGAACAACACGGTTATTTAGAAACTTACGTACCTTATTTGGTGAATCACGCGACCCTTTACGGCACAGGGCAATTACCGAAATTCGGCGAAGATTTGTTTCATACCAACGCGCTTGAAGGCGAACAACCTTATGCACTGATTCCAACTGCCGAAGTGCCTGTTACCAATTTAGTGCGCGATGTGATTATTGATGAAGCGGAATTGCCAATCAAAATGACTGCTCACACGCCATGTTTCCGTTCTGAAGCGGGTTCTTACGGACGCGATACGCGTGGTTTAATTCGTATGCATCAATTTGACAAAGTAGAAATGGTACAAATCGTCGATCCGGATAAATCCATGGAAGCTTTGGAAGAGCTTACCGGCCATGCAGAAAAAGTGTTGCAATTGTTAAATCTTCCATATCGTAAAGTGCTACTTTGCACCGGTGACATGGGGTTCGGTTCTTGTAAAACCTATGATTTAGAAGTATGGGTGCCGGCACAAAATACATATCGTGAAATTTCTTCTTGCTCTAATATGTGGGACTTCCAAGCGCGTCGTATGCAAGCGCGTTGCAAAGCCAAAGGTGATAAGAAAACCCGTTTGGTACACACTTTAAACGGCTCGGGTTTAGCGGTCGGTCGTACGTTAGTCGCTGTACTTGAAAATTATCAAAATGAAGACGGCTCAATTACCGTACCTGAAGTTCTGCGTCCGTATATGGGAGGCTTGGAAGTGATTGGCAAATAATTGCCAGTAAAATAAAAATGCGGTGAATTCTGATCTGCACTCCAAAAGTTGGATTCAACAACCAACAATTGAGGTGCAGATTTTTTATGGGTAAATATCACACAACAGAATTTAAATTACAGGCTCTCCAACCTATTTTGAATGGAAAAATGAGTATCAGAGAAGCCACAGGTTTTTACAATATTCCTTCTAACGCATATGTGGCAATGGAGCATTTGGGGGCAACTAAAAACGGAATGTTTATGGCAAGGAATTTAAAACAAAAGAGAAAATAGTAGAAGCAGTGAAGGATTATTTGGATTACTATAACCACCGACGAATTCAACTGAAATTAAAAGGACTGAGTCTGATACAATATCGTTGTCAGTCCTTGAATTAATCGTCCAGATTTTTGAGGTCAGATCAAATTTGACCGCACTTTTGTATTTCTTACAGTTAATAAAAAACGGAGCACATTATTCTTACTTATATCAAAAATTTGTTCGGCAAAAAGAAAAAAGCCCAATCTCAACAAGCTCAAAAACAACCTAGCCAAACAAAAACACCTTCTAGACGAGCCGAGCAAACATCAAAAGCACCATATGTCGATAAAAAATCGACCAAGCCAGCTGTTCGTTTTGACAAGCACGTTATTAACGCCTCACATTTCAATATTCACCCGCAACGTTTTAGTCGCAATGCGCTGACCGTAGTGGATAAATTACAACGCCAAGGTTTTGAAGCCTATATCGTCGGCGGCTGTATTCGTGACATATTGCTCGGCAAACATCCGAAAGATTTCGACGTAGCGACCAACGCGCGTCCCGAACAAATTCAACAAATTTTCCAACGCAAATGTCGGTTGATAGGACGCCGTTTCCGCTTAGCGCATATTATGTTCGGCCGCGATATTATCGAAGTCGCGACCTTCCGCGCTAGTCACAGTGATGCACTAGGCGAACATCAAGCCAAACGAAATGATGACGGTATGTTGCTGCGCGATAACGTGTACGGCAACATCGAACAAGATGCCGAACGGCGCGATTTCACTGTCAACGCCCTTTATTATGACCCGCAAAATAATACGCTGCGCGACTATTTCAACGGCATTGAAGATCTGAAAGCCGGCAAATTGCGCTTAATTGGTGATCCGGTAACCCGTTATCAAGAAGATCCGGTGCGAATGTTGCGTTCCATACGCTTTATGGCGAAACTCGATATGTTCCTTGAAAAACCAAGCGAACAACCGATTCGTGAACTGGCTTATTTACTGAAAAATATTCCGCCGGCGCGTTTATTTGATGAAAGTTTAAAATTATTACAAGCCGGTCAAGGTCTGAAAACCTATCGTTTATTGCGTCAATACGGATTGTTCGAACAACTCTTTCCGGCTCTCGTGCCTTATTTTACGGAAAAAGAAGACAGCTTCGCCGAACGTCTGATCAGCACCGCATTGACTTCTACTGACGAGCGCATTGCCGATAAATTACGCATTAATCCGGCATTTTTATTCGCCGCATTTTTCTGGTATCCACTACGCGAAAAAGTAGAAGTATTAAAAAATGAAGGTGGTTTAAACAATCACGATGCGCACGCACTAGCCGGTACAGAAACTTTAAATTTATTCTGTCGCACCCTTGCCGCACCGCGTCGCCACACCGCAACAATTCGTGAGATTTGGTTCTTACAATTGCAGTTGCAAAAACGCACTGGCGCCGCGCCAATGCGCACGATGGAAAATCCAAAATTCCGCGCGGCATTCGATTTACTTATGATGCGCGCCGATATTGAAGGCGGCGACACGGTGGAGCTGGCGAAATGGTGGCACGAATTTCAGCTCAGCAACGGCGAGCAACGTACTCAACTGATTAAAGAGCAACAACGTTTGCACCCACAGCCAAAGAAAAAATACTTTCGCCCGCGTAAACGCCCTATACAGAAGCCGACGGAATAACTCTATGGCCATAGCTTATATCGCTCTCGGCAGCAATTTGCATACGCCGCTTGAACAACTTAAACGCGCGCTCAACGCGCTGGCGCAATTGCCGCAAACCCAATTGATGGCGGTCAGTTCGTTCTATCGAAGTAAGCCGCTCGGCCCACAAGATCAACCCGATTACCTCAATGCGGCAGTTGAAATCAGCACCGCATTGAGCCCGCTTGCCTTGCTGGACGAACTGCAACGAATTGAGAATGAACAGGGCCGCGTACGCTTACGGCGGTGGGGCGAACGCACGTTGGATTTGGATATTTTGCTTTACGGCGATGAAATCATTCAAAGCGAACGTCTCACCGTGCCGCATTACGATATGCATAATCGGGAATTTGTGATCGTACCACTGGCGGAAATTGCACCGAATCTGATTTTGCCTAACGGGCAAAAACTCGCCGAATTGGCCGATCGTTTCGCTGTCCATCAAATAGAAAAATGTTAACTAAAAAAACGACCGCATTGAAGTCCCGTTCCACGGGGCTTCAATGTGAAGGTTGTAATGCCAAGACTTTAATGGAATGTTGTTTGCGCTCGCCACCTAAACCGCTTTTAAACCGCTTTCCCAAACTTAATCCAATTCCACCTCAACCCACAGTGGCGCATGATCAGACGAGTGCACTTTTTCAGTTTTAGCTGAAATCACCTTCAATCCTCGCACAAAAACATAATCTAACGGATGAGCTAAAAATCGCACCCGTTCGTCGGGAGAAAACCTTACTTCTTGCAATCCCGCCACCATCGCAAATTCATCGATAATCTGTTTTCGCTGCGTATTCCAAGCATTAAAATCACCCGCCAAAATAACGGCACCTTGATGTTTTCGAATCAGCGTAAAAACTTGTTCCAACTGTCTTTGATAGTTCGTCGGGTGCCATTCAAAATTAATTAAATGCACATTGATAAGCAGCAAGCTATTGCCTTTTTCTAATGGCAAATTCATTACACTTGCCACTTTAGGAATTTGAATTATTGGTTCTGCTACACCACCACCGCAATACCATTCGGGTTGTGTTTGGGTAAATGTCTTTACTCCTGATAAGAGCTCGTTAAAAGAAAAAGAGGACACAAAAAGTGCGGTCGAAAATGTACTTAAATTTTGATGTTGTGTCGCCTCTTGCAATAACACAAAATCAGCCTGTTTAGAGAGTCGTTCTAAATCCTCTTGCCAACCTTTATCTTGCCCTTTATGTACATTCCAAGTTATCAAATTAAAACGAGAACTGGCTAATTTAGGCACCGAATAATCAGCCTTGTCACATTTCATATTTAATTTGTTTTTAAAAGGAATATAACTCACTTTTTGTGACGTTTTTAGTTGAATAAATGTACGGTCAAAAATCGTTAAATTCGTAAAAA
>ERZ772764.2168-NODE-2168-length-11684-cov-3.687333_pt1 | contig 11684 bp, 10 predicted proteins | sample MGYA00512163_ERZ772764 | MGnify/ENA primary metagenome ERZ772764 (study PRJEB29015, sample SAMEA2737903) | human oral metagenome | biome: human oral; feature: human-associated habitat; material: dental | place: China | collected 2094 ...
CTTTCGTAATAAAGCCAAAATGGTGGCTAGCGGCACAGTGGAACGCCCGATTTTGGGCATTTTGCAAGATCCGAATGAACCGCAAAGCGCGGTCGATTTATGCGATTGTCCACTTTATCCTGCGCATTTTCGTACGGTGTTTGCCGTTCTCAAAGATTTTATCGCTCGCGCCGGATTGGTGCCTTATAACGTAGCGAAACGAAAAGGCGAACTGAAATATATTTTGCTTACCGAAAGCACGGCAACGGGCAAATTAATGCTGCGTTTTGTATTGCGTTCCGAAAATAAAGTCGCGTTAATTCGCCGCGAACTTGACGGGCTTTTATCCAAATTGCCGCAACTGGAAGTGGTGAGCGTGAATTTACAGCCAGAACACGCCGCCATTTTAGAAGGCAAGCAGGAAATTTTTCTGACTGAGCAACAATTTTTGCCGGAAAATTTCAATGGTGTGCCGCTCTTTATTCGTCCGCAAGGCTTTTTTCAAACCAATCCAACGGTAGCGACCGCGTTATATGCCACGGCGCAACAATGGATTGAAGATTTACCGATTGCTAAATTGTGGGATTTATTCTGTGGCGTGGGCGGGTTTGGTTTGCATTGCGCCAAGGCTTTGCAAGAAAAGCAAGGAATCCAAGTAGAGCTTAGCGGTATTGAAATCTCGCCTTCTGCCATTCTGGCGGCACGGACCGCCGCCCGGAAATTGGGCTTGCAGGCCGTTAATTTTCAGTCGTTGGATGCGGCGAATTTCGCTTTAAAGCAAAATGCGAACAAGCCCGATTTGATCATCGTGAATCCGCCGCGTCGCGGCATCGGTCGGTTGTTAAGCGAATTTCTTAATGAAACACAACCGCACTTTATTTTGTATTCGAGCTGTCATGCGGTTTCCATGAGTGACGATTTGCAATATTTGACTCGTTACGAACCGACTAAAATTCGGCTTTTCGATATGTTCCCGCACACGACGCATTATGAAACTTTGGTGCTATTAGAACGCGTTCACGATAGATAAAAACGCGGCAAAAATAATTGCTGAATTGAACATTAAAAATAGCACCGCATTGAAACTGCCTCCAATGCGGTGCTATTTTGTGAGTATAATTTTCGCTTGCGTAAACGTTCTATGACTTTTGTGAAAGCGAGATTAATCTGCCTGTATTACGGCGCGGAATTTGCTATAGGCCAAGGCGACAATAAAAAATGCCGCTTGTAAAAGAATAATGCACGCACCTGTCGACGCATCCAAATGATAGCTTAAAATGACGCCGATAAGGCTTGATGCAGTGGCACTTGCGACGGCAAGGCACAGCATTTTGTCGAAGGATTTTGTCAGTGTGAACGCGCTAATGCCCGGCGCGATAAGCATGGCAATGACTAAAATTACACCGACCACTTGCATCGTGCTGACAATTGTTAAAGCGAGTAATGTTAGTAAGCCGTAGTGCAATAATTTTGGCGAAAGTCCGGTAATCCGAGCGTGACAAGGATCGAAGCAATAAAGCAAGAGATCTTTTCGTTTCAATATTATCACTACAAAAATCAATGCTGAAACAAGAGCGTTTTGGTACAACTCCGCCCGGCTGACGCCAAGTACGTTACCGAATAAAATATGGGTTAAATGTTGTTCGGTTTGCACTTTAGTGAACATTACCAAGCCGATAGCAAACATGCCGGAAAACACAATACCCATCGCCGTATCTTCTTTGATTCGGCTGTTTTCTTTTAAGTAACCCACCCCGAGAGAACAAATAATAGCGGAGCAAAATGCGCCGATCGCCAGCGGAATTGCCGCCAAATAAGCCAGCACGATGCCGGGCAAAACCGCATGGGAAATGGCATCGCCCATTAACGACCAGCCTTTTAATATCAGATAGCAAGAAAGTAGGGCGCAGATGATCGAGACAACTAATGCGGTAAGCAGCGCATTTTGCATAAAATCGAATTGAAGCGGTTCAAGAATCCAATCAAGCATGCCGCACCGCCTTTTTATGGCGTGTGAGCAAGCCGTATTTTGGTGAAAGCAAAAACGCCGCTAAGAATAATAAAGTTTGTAATGTGACAATCACGCCGCCTGTTGCACCGTCTAAATAATAGCTGATATAGACGCCGACAAAACTTGTTAGTGAACCCAAGAAGACCGCGATGATTGCCAAGGTTTTAAATTTATCCGTGAGTAAATAAGCGGTCGCGCCCGGTGTGATCACCATAGCTATTACAAGAATGGCACCGACGGTTTGTAATGCAGCCACTACGCATGCGCTTAATAAGGTGAAGAATAGAATTTTGTAAAATAACGGTGAAAGCCCGACGGTAACGGCTTGGGTCTCGTCGAAAAAAATCAGCAGTAAATCTTTCCAAAATAATAAAAGTAAGAGTAAGCAAAGGCCGATAATCATAGCGACTTGGTAAACGTCTTCATCGGCGATGCCTAAAATATTGCCGAGAATAATGCTTTGCACGTTCACGGCGGTCGGATTTAAGGAAATAATCAATAAGCCGAGGGCAAAAAAAGTGCTGAAAATAAAGCCGATTACGGCATCTTCTTTGAGTTTGGAAATGGATTTTACCCAAAGAATGGAAAGGGCGGCTAAAATGCCGGCGAAAAATGCGCCGACCGCATAAGGCAGCGAAAGTGCGTAAGCAATCGCCACACCCGGTACTACGGAATGGGAAAGCGCATCGCCGATGAGCGACCAACCTTTGAGCATTAAATAAGAAGATAAAAAAGCGCAGATTCCGCCTACGGCAGCGCTCAATATCATCGCTTTGAGCATATAGTCATAAGAAAAAGGTTCGAGCAATAAATCCGGTATCATCTATTCCCCTTATTTTTGAGCGTATTTTCGGGTTCATCGAAATGACAAGTTTGTGTGGTCAGAGCAGGCGGATCTTGTTTGGTTTTACCATAGAACACCACAGCTTTTTCATCGTCCGTTAAAACGGTGACCGCACGTTTGTCTTCGTCGTTATGCAAATCTTCGCCGAGTAATTTGATATGGCGTAATACGCCGCCGAATACGAGCTCCAAATTATGTTGGTTGAAGGTATCTTCGGTTTTCCCTGCAGCGATCACGGTACGGTTAATCATCACCACTTGATCGCAAAAATCAGGTACTGAACCTAAATTATGCGTGGAAACCAGAATTAAATGGCCTTCAATGCGGAGCTGTTTTAATAGTTTGATAATCGCATTTTCAGTTTTTACATCTACGCCGGTGAAGGGTTCATCAAGCAAAATAATCGGGCTTTGTTGTGCCAAGGCACGGGCAAGGAATACACGTTTTTTCTGCCCGCCCGAAAGCTCGCCGATTTGCCGCTGTGCGAGGTGCTCGATATTTACCCGTTGCATTGCCTCTTGCACTTTTTGTTTATCGATGGCTTTAGGAATACGTAAAAAATTCATATAGCCGTAGCGTCCCATCATCACTACATCGTACACAGAAACTGGGAATTGCCAGTCCACTTCTTCCGATTGGGGAACATAAGCGATTAAATTTCGTTTTAACGCTTGAGCTATCGGCAAATCAGCGAGTTTAATTTCTCCTTGTTGCGGTTTCACCAAACCCATTAAGCTTTTAAACAGCGTGGATTTACCGCTCCCGTTCACGCCCACCAATGCGCAAATTGTGCCACCGCGAAGAGCAAAGGTCATATTATGAATAGCCGTGTGCCCGTTGTTATAACGCACGGTAACGTCATTTACCCAAATTGATGTCGAGAATGCATCCATTACTTTTCAAATCCTTTAACGATAGTGGAAACGGTGACGTTCAATAAATCGATATAAGTTGGAACGGGCCCGTCTTTGGCCGAGAGGGAATCCACATATAATACACCACCGTATTTCGCACCGCTTTCTTTAGCGACTTGTTGCGCCGGTTTAGGTGAAATCGTGCTTTCGCTAAATACCACCGGAATATTATTTTTTCTAACTAAATCAATCACTTTTCGAACCTGTTGCGGCGTGCCTTGTTGTTCTGCATTAATCGGCCATAAGTAGCCTTCTTTTAAATTATAGTCTTTTGCTAAATAACTGAAGGCGCCCTCACTAGTTACCAGCCAACGTTGATTTTCAGGAATTTGGGCGAGTTTGGCACGTAGCGGTTCATCAAGTTGTTTGATTTTTTGGGCGTAATCCGCGGCATTTTTTTCATAAATTGCGGCATTTTGCGGATCGTATTTCACTAAGGCGTTTTTAATGTTCTCTATGTAGAGCACCGCATTGGAAGGCGACATCCAGGCATGCGGATTCGGTGCGTTCTTATAAGGCCCTTCATAAATGGAAAGCGGTTGAATACCTTCGGTGACGACGACGGCCGGTTTATCTTTAATGTTTTGGAAGAAACGCTCAAACCAACGTTCCAAATTTAATCCATTCCATAAAATCAAATCAGCGGATTGCGCTTTTACAATGTCTTTTGGGGTCGGTTCATATTCGTGAATTTCCGCGCCCGGTTTTGTGATCGACTCTACCAGCACCGCATCGCCACCCACATTTTGCGCGATGTCTTGAATCACAGTAAAAGTGGTGACGACTTTAAATTTGGCATTGGCTTGCATAGCAAATAAACTGAGGGCAAACGCGGCCATAATTTTGCATGAATATTTCATGAATGCTCCTTATAAAATTGAAATTTATTTTTGCCTAAATATGGAAAACAAACTTATCCATATTTATCGGAATTAATACTACTACTTTTTATATAAGTTTGAAATGAAAATGATTATCAAAAAGTAATATTTTTTTTAGTTAGTGGCAGGATAGCAAAAAGAACGATAGATTTTTTCTATGCTTTTGAATGTTTACGGTTGTAATAAAAATGCCGAATGAAAAAGGACGGCATTTTATGGGTTAATTTTGGGTGACTTGCTTGATCAGATTATTTAATCCTTCTTCATCATAATCTTCTTCGTATTGCGCATCTTCTTCCGTAAAACTATGTAAATGATGGCCGGCCGTACAACCGTATTTTTCTAATTTACCTTTGGTGAAATTGGTTCTGAATTGGGACGAGCTGTTATTTAAACTAATTACCCCGATGGTGGCATTCCGGCAAGGATGTTTGTGAATAAACACTAAATTGTAGCCTGATTCCTGAATATAACCGGTTTTGTTAATTGCTGCGTCGAATACTTCTTCGCGCACCAATTTATTGGTGTTTTTTACGAATATATTGCGTTTGCCGGTTTGAATGTAAGCGCTGGGCATATTCGATAACTCTTTGATTTGTGATTTATGCATGGAATACTTCGCCAATTTTACTAAATCCATTGCGCTGGAAATATTATTTTGAGATAAACCTGAACTGTCTGCAAAACGGGTAGAACGCATACCCAATTCGCGAGCTTTTTCGTTCATTTTTTGGATGAATTGCAAGCGACTCATACCGGCGGAGCGAGAAAGTGCATGTGCCGCATAGTTATCGGAATGCACTAACATTGCTTTTAATAATTCATTACAGGCGATTGGCGTGTATTTCGGTAATTTAGTGTGCGTGCCTTTGATGTAATCGATGTCGTCATCAGTAATTGAGGCAGTGCAACGCGGGTTTTTATTGTGCTCCAAAAATACATTGGCGGTCATTAACTTCGTTACGGAGGCAATGGGTTGAACGTGATTCGGTGAACTGCTTTCCAATACTTTATCGCGCGTAAAATCATAAACGACATAAGATTGTGCTGTGGCGAGGAATGGAATAAAACAGAAAAAAAGAGCAAGAAGTTTTTTTAACATTGCGAACACCGGAGAATAAAACGAGTGTGTATTTTAGCTCAGTTTTTTACTAACAATAATGAAATTTTGCGATTCGCTTCGCAAAACATGATAGGTAAAATTTGTTGAGTCTTTGAAATTCGCTAGCTTATCCGGTGGCAAATCTGTAGAATCGTTGCTCATTTTTTATATCAGGCTTTTGTTAGGCGAATTGCCGCAATGTTTACCGCCACAATGTGTAGCAACGAGGCTTAAATGTTAGAAACTTTGGAACAGAATAAAAAAATCAATTTAATGGATTTGACGCGCCGACAAATGCGCGAATTTTTTGCCGAATTAGGCGAAAAACCGTTTCGCGCCGATCAATTGGTGAAATGGATTTATCATTTTGGCGAAGATAACTTCGACAATATGACGAATATTAATAAGAAATTGCGTGAAAAATTAAAATCCGTGGCGGAAATTAAAGCGCCAGAAGTGGCAGTAGAACAACGTTCTGCCGATGGAACCATTAAATGGGCGATGCAGGTGGGCGATCAGCAAGTGGAAACTGTGTATATTCCTGAAGCGGATCGCGCCACCTTGTGTGTTTCTTCGCAGGTAGGTTGCGCCTTGGCTTGCACATTCTGTTCCACTGCGCAACAAGGCTTTAACCGAAATTTAACGGTAGCGGAAATTATTGGTCAGGTATGGCGCGCTTCGAAAATTATCGGTAATTTCGGCGTTACTGGTATACGTCCGATTACCAACGTAGTGATGATGGGGATGGGCGAGCCGCTGCTCAACGTGGCAAACGTTGTGCCAGCAATGGAAATTATGTTGGATGATTTCGCTTACGGTTTATCTAAACGCCGCGTGACTTTATCCACTTCAGGCGTGGTGCCGGCGCTAGATAATTTAAGCAAAATGATCGACGTGGCGTTAGCGATTTCCTTACATGCGCCGAACGATGAATTGCGTGATGAAATTGTACCGTTAAATAAAAAATACAACATTAAAACCCTTATTGATTCGGTTAATCGTTATTTGAGTACATCCAACGCCAACCACGGCAAGGTCACCATCGAATATGTGATGTTGGATCATGTTAACGATCATGTGGAACACGCTCATCAATTAGCGGAAGTGTTAAAAAATACACCGTGTAAAATTAACCTGATCCCATGGAACCCTTTCCCGCAAGCGCCCTATGCAAAAAGCTCCAACACGCGCATTGATCGCTTCCAGAAAACTTTGATGGAATACGGTTTAACCGTAATCGTGCGAAAAACCCGTGGCGACGATATTGACGCGGCTTGTGGACAATTAGCCGGCGATGTTATTGACCGCACCAAGCGCACCGCATTGAAACGTCAATTCGGGCAAAATATCGGGGTTACGCAAGTTAGCTGAATTTAGCTGAATTAAGTTTACGAAATTAACGGAGGAAAAATGAAAATCAAGGTTATTCGATTTGTAGGAGCGATCATTTTCCCTTTGCTTTTCTCTGCTTGTGTTTCACAAAATGACACCGTTGCTTTTAATAAACAACGTGCGGCAAAGGCGCGTGTAGAACTTGCTCTCGGTTATCTTCAACAAAATAATCTACCGCAAGCTAAACAGAATTTGGATAAAGCCTTAGAGCATGATAAAAATTATTATCTAGTGTATTCCGCACTGGCACATTTTTATCAATTGCACGGTGATGCGAGCGCCGCGCACCAAGCTTATCAACAAGCGCTTAAATTAGACCCAAAACAAGGCGATACGCATAATAATTTCGGCGCATTTTTATGCGGGCGAGGCGAGTTTGTGCAAGCCTATGAACAATTTGAGGCAGCGTTGTCTTCGCCGAATTATTATCGTCAAGCGGATACTTATGAAAATATAGCGCTTTGCGCGCAGGCGGAAAATCGGCGGGAACTCTATCAACAGGCTTTTGATAAACTGCGGCAAATCGATGCTCATCGCGCGGAAAAGCTGAATCGAGCCAAATAAAACATTGCCAAAAAGCGCTTTCGACTTTAAAATTCAGCGTCTAATTATATCCATCAAGTAATGAACTCATGAATACGCAAGCTGAACAATCTCAAGCGCAAAACGAACAAGCCGAAGTGACCTTAGGCGAAAAATTTCGTCAGGCTCGCGAAGCGCTGAATTTATCTCTTGAAGATGTTTCTAAACAAATTGCTTTACGTCCTTCCATTTTAGTGCAAATCGAAAACAACGAGTTTATCCAGAAAAATGTTCCTGCTACCTTTGTAAAAGGCTACGTCCGTAGCTATGGTAAATTTTTGCGTTTACCGGAAAGTTTGTGGAATGATCTTTCTTTTGGTGAAAGTGAGCAAATTGATTTAGATAAAAACGTGCGAGCGACTCGTTCGGTTAATCAATATTCTTTACATAACCGCTGGATCGGTTATTTAACCGTGTTAGTGTTGTTTGTGGCACTAAGCATGACGGGCTTATGGTGGTGGCAGAATTATCAAAAATCCAATGAAGAACGTGATATTCTAGTGAAAAACTATGTATCTAATTCAGAAGATACGCAAACTGCGCCGAAAAATTCAGTGCTTGTTGAAGCGCCTGTTGTTCAACCAACCGGAATAATGAAACAACCCGTGCAAATGATGCCGTTGGATAGCATGCCCAGCTCGGTGGCGAACGGTAGCGAGATCGAAACCGAGTCTAAAGCAACAAATATAGCGTCGGTTCAACAAGAACAAATTGAAAATTTGTCGTCTAAATCAGAATCGACCGTAAACGGTGAAACGGCAATTCCGGATAGTCAAAGTTCGGTGGAAAATCCGACGATTTCTCCTTCGCCTCCGATTGCACAAGGCGATCTGGTTGTGGAAATATTAAGAAATACTAGCTGGCTAAGCGTTAAAGATAGTAATCGTAAAGTCCTTGTACAAAAAGAATATAAGCAAGGCGAAGTACTCACTTTTAGCGGCGATGAATTTTCCTTAATCGTAGGTGCTCCTGGGAATGTTCGAATCACTTATAAAGGGGAAAATTATCCGCTCAAAGTAGATGGTCGAGTAGCAAAATTTAAACTTTCACAACCTTAATAGGAAGAATTATGTCAGCTTTTCAACCAACCATTAAGCGTCGTGAATCGACAAAGATTTATGTCGGCAACGTACCGATCGGCGGCGATGCGCCGATTGCTGTACAATCAATGACCAATACTCGCACCACTGATGTGGAAGCTACGGTTGCGCAAATCAAGTCGCTAGAGCGCGTGGGGGCAGATATCGTACGCGTATCCGTGCCGACCATGGAGGCAGCGGAAGCCTTTAAAATCATCAAACAACAAGTGAATGTACCGCTTGTGGCAGATATTCATTTCGACTACCGCATTGCGCTTAAAGTCGCTGAATATGGCGTGGATTGCTTGCGTATCAATCCGGGTAATATTGGGCGAGAGGACCGCATTCGAGCGGTAGTGGATTGTGCTCGTGATAAAAATATTCCGATTCGTATCGGCGTAAATGCCGGTTCTTTGGAGAAGGATATTCAAGAAAAATACGGCGAACCAACGCCGCAAGCCTTATTGGAATCAGCGTTACGTCATGTAGACATTTTAGACCGACTCAACTTTGATCAATTTAAAGTCAGTGTTAAAGCTTCCGATGTTTTTTTGGCGATAGAATCTTATCGTTTATTGGCAAAAGCGATTAAACAACCGCTGCATTTGGGCATTACCGAAGCCGGTGGTGCTCGTGCAGGTGCAGTAAAATCCGCCATCGGTTTAGGCATGTTGTTGGCCGAAGGCATCGGTGATACCTTGCGTGTTTCTTTAGCTGCCGATCCGGTCGAAGAAATTAAAGTTGGTTTCGATATTTTGAAATCTTTGCGTATTCGTTCGCGCGGTATTAATTTTATTGCCTGTCCGACTTGCTCCCGTCAGGAGTTTGACGTCATTGGCACGGTCAACGCTCTTGAACAACGCCTAGAAGACATTATTACGCCGATGGACGTCTCCATTATTGGCTGCGTAGTAAATGGTCCGGGTGAAGCGTTGGTTTCTGATTTAGGAGTGACCGGCGGAAATAAAAAAAGTGGTTATTATGTGGACGGCGAACGTCAAAAAGAGCGTTTCGATAACGAAGATATTATCAATCAATTGGAAGCAAAGATTCGTGCGAGAGTTGCACGACAAGATCCGAATAATCGAATTCTTTAAGGATATATTGTGGCAAAAACTATTCAAGCAATTCGTGGAATGAACGATTGTGCTCCGACGGAGTCGCCACTATGGCAGTGGATTGAAGCGCAGGTGCGTCAAGTTTTGGTAAGTTACGGCTATTCAGAAGTGCGTATGCCGCTCGTCGAAAATACGGCATTATTTACGCGCGCCATTGGTGAAGTGACTGACGTCGTATCAAAAGAAATGTACACGTTCTGGGATAATGAGGAACAATTGACGCTTCGTCCGGAAGGCACCGCAGGTTGTGTACGCGCGGCAATTGAACATGGTTGGATTTATAATAACGAGCAACGTTTATGGTACATGGGACCAATGTTCCGCCATGAGCGTCCGCAAAAAGGGCGTTATCGTCAATTTCACCAAGCCGGCGTGGAAGTGTTCGGCATTGCGAACCCGGAAATTGATGCAGAATTAATCATTTTAACGGCGCGTCTCTGGAAAATGTTGGGTATTGAAAAACATGTTTCCTTGCAACTTAACTCAATCGGTTCGTTAGAAGCTCGGGCCAATTATCGCACCGCATTGGTGGCGTTTTTGCAAAATTATCAAGGCTTAATGAGTGAAGAAGAAAAAGAGCGTTTGGTGAAAAATCCGTTACGGATTTTGGATACGAAAAATCCAGAATTACAGAAAGTGCTGGACGACGCACCGAAATTGCTTGATTACTTAGACGATGAAAGTCGTGAGCACTTTGCTCAGTTATGCAGTTTATTGGATGCGATTGGCATTCAATACGAAATTAATTCAAAGCTCGTGCGCGGATTAGACTACTACAACAAAACCGTATTTGAATGGGTAACAACCGCATTGGGCGCGCAAGGCACTGTGTGTGGTGGTGGCCGTTACGACGGCTTGGTCGAACAGTTGGGTGGACATGCTAGTCCGGGTATCGGTTTTGCGATGGGGTTAGAGCGTTTAGTATTGTTGGTGCAAGAAGTGAATCAAAATATTCCGGTAGAAAGGGCAGTCGATATTTACCTTGTTTATCAAGGTGAAGGGACGACCTTGGCCGCATTCCAATTAGCGGAAAAAGTTCGTTCGGCATTACCGCACTTACGCGTAATGTTGCACGCCTCTAGCGGTACCTTTAAGAAACAATTTAAACGCGCGGATAAATCCGGTGCAGCTTTAGCGTTAGTACTCGGCGAAAGCGAAGTACAAAATAACCAAGTGGTCGTGAAACATTTGCATGGTGGCGTCGATCAACAAGTTGTCGATGCTACGCAAGTGATTGATTATATTCAGGCTCAATTTTAAAGGTAAAGAAAATGGCGTATAGCATTGAAGAAGAACAAGAAATTAACCAATTAAAAGATTGGTGGAAAGAAAACGGCAAAGCCATCATTGTCGCCTTTGTTTTAGGTGTAGGGGGAATGTTTGGTTGGCGTTATTGGCAGGTCTATCAGACCAATCAAATCATCGAAGCTTCTGCAGGATACGAAGCGTTAGTTTATGGGGCGGAGCAAAATTCTGCGGCGCAAAAAGTCAAATTAACCGAATTTGTGCAAGCTAATAGCAAAACCAGCTATGCAGTTTTCGCCTTACTGAACGAAGCGAAAAATGCTGTTGCGCGAAAAGACTTCATCGCTGCGAGCACCGCATTGGAGCAAGCATTGGCGCAATCTCAAGATGAGATATTAACTTCGCTTGCGGCAGTACGTTTGAGTGCGGTGCAATTCCAATCCGGTCAGCTTGATAATGCATTATCAACTTTGAATCAAGTGAAAAGCGCAAGTTTCAATGCACGTAAAGCCTTATTAAGCGGCGATATTCAACTTG
>ERZ772764.2169-NODE-2169-length-11683-cov-3.948572_pt1 | contig 11683 bp, 10 predicted proteins | sample MGYA00512163_ERZ772764 | MGnify/ENA primary metagenome ERZ772764 (study PRJEB29015, sample SAMEA2737903) | human oral metagenome | biome: human oral; feature: human-associated habitat; material: dental | place: China | collected 2094 ...
ACTTAATGCTTCCAACTGCTATGTGGGTAGAAAAAGAAGGGGCTTACGGTAACGCAGAGCGTCGTACGCAATTCTGGCGCCAACAAGTCAAAGCGCCGGGTGAAGCAAAATCTGACGTATGGCAGCTAGTAGAATTCTCTAAATATTTCACCACCGATGAAATGTGGCCGGCTGAAATTCTAGAGAAAAATCCGGAATATAAAGGTAAAACCTTATATGAAGTGTTATACCGCAATGGTCAAGTGGATAAATTCCCATTAAGCGATCTTGCAGAAGGCCAATTAAATGATGAGTCCTACGACTTCGGCTTCTATTTACATAAAGGCTTATTTGAAGAATATGCTTCATTCGGTCGTGGTCATGGTCATGACTTGGCACCGTTTGATATGTATCACAAAGCACGTGGCTTGCGTTGGCCGGTAGTTGACGGCAAAGAAACCTTATGGCGTTACCGTGAAGGCTATGATCCGTATGTGAAAGAAGGCGAGGGTGTGGCGTTCTACGGTTATCCGGATAAAAAAGCGATTATCCTTGCTGTGCCTTATGAGCCACCTGCAGAATCACCGGATGAAGAGTACGACTTATGGCTGTCTACCGGTCGTGTGTTAGAACATTGGCATACCGGTACGATGACTCGTCGTGTGCCTGAGTTACACCGTGCCTTCCCAAACAATCTTGTTTGGATGCACCCATTGGATGCTGAGGCTCGAGGTTTACGTCATGGTGACAAAGTTAAGGTTTCATCTCGTCGTGGTGAAATAATTTCTTACTTAGATACACGTGGACGTAACAAACCACCTCGCGGCTTAGTGTTTACCACTTTCTTTGATGCAGGCCAGTTGGCAAACAAATTAACGTTGGATGCGACTGACCCGATTTCCAAAGAAACCGACTACAAAAAATGTGCGGTAAAAGTGGAAAAAGCAGCCTAAACGTATCACTAAAATAGCACCGCATTGAGCCCTTGCCCGATGCGGTTAAGAAAAGAAAATGAAGAAACCTATCCTTAATCCTGAACGCAGAAAATTTTTGAAAGACGCTGGTAGAACCGCCGGCGGCTTAGCCGGCGTGGGGATTTTGTTGGGGTTACAACAAAGCCAAAGTCTTGCTCGCGAAGGCGTGGCGTTGCGCCCCCCTTTTGCTTTGCAAGATGCCAAAGCCTTTTCGGCCGCTTGTATCCGCTGCGGACAATGCGTACAAGCTTGTCCTTACGATATGTTGTACTTGGCGTCTTTATTATCGCCATTGGAAGCGGGCACGCCGTACTTTATCGCACGCGATAAACCTTGCGAAATGTGCCCGGACATTCCTTGTGCCCACGCTTGTCCGAGCGGCGCATTGGATCGTCATGCGACAGATATCAATGAATCGCGTATGGGGCTTGCGGTATTGCTCGATCATGAAACCTGCCTGAACTGGCAAGGATTACGTTGTGATGTGTGTTATCGGGTTTGCCCGTTAATCGATAAAGCGATTACACTGGAAAAGCAACATAATCCACGTTCGGATAAACATGCTTTATTTATCCCGACCGTGCATTCCGACGCCTGTACCGGCTGCGGAAAATGCGAACAGGCTTGCGTGCTAGAGGAAGCAGCGATCAAAGTATTACCGATGGATCTCGCTAAAGGTATGTTAGGCAAGCATTATCGTTTGGGCTGGGAAGAAAAGACAAAAGCCGGTCATTCCCTTGCGCCGAAAGATATGATTTCGTTGCCAACGCGTACACCGGAAGCCGCCGCAACGGCGACTATGCCGGAACCGGCGGAACCGATTTTGGCACCGACTTTAGGAGGGGCTAAATAATGGCGAATGCACCAAAATACGCAGGTAAAGAATCCCGTGAAAAATGGGGTTGGTGGTATGCCAATCGTTTCTTATTTTGGCGCCGCTTAAGTCAATTTAGCATTCTCGCAATGTTTTTAAGCGGGCCTTATTTAGGCGTATGGATTCTAAAAGGCAATTATAGTGGAAGTTTATTGCTGGATACCGTACCGTTAAGCGATCCCTTAATTACGGCGGAAAGTTTGGCCGCGCGTCATTTACCCGATGTGTTGACCTTAATCGGAGCGGTAATTGTCGTGTTGTTTTACGCCTTACTCGGCAGCAAAGTTTTTTGCGGCTGGGTATGTCCGTTGAATGTGGTCACCGATGCGGCCGCTTGGTTACGTCGTAAACTCGGTATTCGTCAAACCGCCAAACTCTCTCGCGGCTTACGTTATGGTATTTTAACCATGATTTTAGCGGGCAGTGCGGCAAGCGGTATGCTCCTTTGGGAATGGATTAATCCCGTCGCAGCATTCGGTCGCGCTTTTATATTCGGCTTCGGCGCAACCGCTTGGTTATTGTTGGTCATTTTTCTTTTCGATTTATTAATTGTAGAACACGGCTGGTGCGGCCATCTTTGCCCGATTGGCGCCACTTACGGCGTTATCGGCGCAAAAAGCCTAATCCGAATTAAAGTGATTGATCGCGCGAAATGCGACAATTGTATGGATTGCTACAATGTCTGCCCGGAAGCCCAAGTGTTACGTTCGCCTTTACACGGCAAAAAAGACGAAAGCCTTCTCGTGCTTTCTAAAGATTGCATCAGCTGCGGACGTTGTATTGACGTTTGCGCTGAAAAAGTTTTTAAATTTTCGACCAGATTCGATCATTCAGGGGAGTGATTAAAATGACTAAACAGGTATCTAAAATTTTAGCGGGTTTCATCACCGCGCTTTTGGCCAGTTCCGTTATCGCAGCCGATAACAACATTGAACCGATAGGAAAAGATTTAGCCGCCTCACCGGAAAACATTGAACCGGCATTCCACAATGCGCCTCGTCAAAGCGAACTGCCGGCCTTAAACTATGTTAACCAACCACCGATGGTACCGCATAGCGTGGCGAACTACCAAGTGACCAAAAACGTCAACCAATGTTTGAACTGTCATAGTCCGGAAAACGCGCGCTTAAGCGGCGCAACTCGCATCAGCCCGACACACTTTATGGATCGCGACGGCAACATCGGTTCAAGTTCTTCGCCGCGTCGTTATTTCTGTTTACAATGCCACGTATCCCAATCTAACGTGGATCCGATCGTGCCTAATAATTTCAAACCGTTAAAAGGTTACGGCAATTAATAAGGAACGGCTATGTCAGAGAAAAAACCAAACTTCATCCTACGCTTTTGGCATTGGTTTCGTAAACCGAGTCGTTTAGCCGTTGGTACGATTATTTCCCTCGCCTTTATTGGCGGTATTCTGTCTTGGGTTGGATTTAACTACGGTTTGGAACAAACCAACACCGAGCAATTCTGCGCAAGCTGCCATACGCAAGATGCATATCCCGAGTACTTACATAGCGTGCATTACCAAACGCGTACCGGTGTTGGCGCAAGCTGTCCTGATTGCCACGTACCGCATGAATTTTTACCGAAGATGAAACGTAAAATCATTGCGGCGAAAGAAGTGTATGCATACTACACCGGCAAGGTGGACACGCTTGAAAAATTTAACCAACATCGTTTGGAAATGGCGGAAAACGAGTGGGCGCGAATGAAAGCGAACGATTCGAAAGAATGTCGCAATTGCCATAAAGTGGATCGGATGAATTTCAACGACCAACGTTCCGTTGCGGCAAGAATGCACCAAAAAATCCAAACGGAAGGGAAAACCTGTATTGATTGCCATAAAGGTATTGCACACCAATTACCGGATATGAGTGGCGTGGAATCCGGCTTTAAAGACGACAATAAAGCAGCAGAAGCGAAAAAATAAAGCGGTTCGCCTGCACATGAAATGAAGGTCGTAAATAGCACCGCATTGGAAAGCCTTTCAATGCGGTGCTATTTTCAATTATGAACGACGAAAAACGGCACCTATTTCTTATAGGTGCCGTTTTTGTCGGAAATTTATATTATGGGATTTAGAAGAACAAAATCGCTCCCCAAACGACGCCAACGATGCAAAGTGCCACAAATACCGCAGCGGAACCTTGATCTTTAGCGCGCCCTGAGAGTTCATGGCGTTCGCTACCGATACGATCTACCACGGCTTCCACGGCGCTGTTTAACAATTCTACGGCCATCACTAATAATACGGAGGCAATCATCAAGGCGATTTCAATTTTGGTTTCGCCCAAAAAACAGGCGAGCGGAATTAAAATCACCGCGAGAAAACATTCGTGGCGAAAGGCCGCTTCGTTTTTGAAGGCGCTTTTTAAGCCTTGCAAGGAATATTTAGTAGAATTGATTAAATGGGTTAAGCCCGTGGTTTTATACATAACTGTTCCTGTTTTATAAACGTTTGGCTTCGATCACGTCATCGAGTTTCGAAAGCCGTGCCAAAATCTTGCTAAGGCTTTCCACATTATGGAGTTCAATTTCCATATCGATGGTCGCCAGTTGTTTTTTGGGTTCAGTGCGGGTTGATACATCCGACACGCTGATTTTCTCATTTGCCAGAACCGTAGTAATATCGCGCAATAAACCGTTCCGATCGCTTGCCACAATACGAATATTAATGTGAAAACCGCCCGCATAATTTTCACCCCAAACGGATTCCACCACACGTTCCGGGTGCATTGCCTGTAAATCCGAAAATTGTTCGCAGTCGGTTCGATGAATGGAAATACCGCGCCCTACAGTGATATAGCCGACAATGGCATCGCCCGGAATCGGTTGACAGCAACGCGCGATATGATGCATCAAATTGCCTACACCTTCCACAATTACGTAGCCCTGTTTACCTTCATTTTTTTGCTGCGCATTGAGTACGCTTTTATTCACCGTCTTATTGGCAACATGGCGCAAAATTTCTTGATCAGCTTGCTCGGCGCTCACTTTAATCAATTTGCTTTGTAAAAAATTCACCAAATGATTCAGACGAATATCACCGCTGCCGATGCCCGCATAAAGATCCTCTAAATTTTTTAGGTTGTAACGTGGCAACGCATAAGGCTCGACTTGTTTGATATTGAGATTTAAACGTGCCAATTCGTTATCGAGCAATTCCTTACCTGCCGGAATATTCTTATCGCGATCTTGTTTTTTAAACCATGCTTGAATTTTCGCGCGAGATTTCGCCGTGTGAGTAAAACCTAAATTCGGGTTCAGCCAGTCGCGGCTTGGGTTCGGGTTTTTCTGTGTGATGATCTCGATTTGATCACCCATTTGCAGTTGATAGGTAAACGGCACAATACGCCCTGCCACTTTCGCACCAACACAACGATGACCGATTTCGCTATGAATGGCATAAGCAAAATCCAACGGTGTAGAACCGGTCGGTAAATCCACCACCTCACCTTTTGGAGTAAATACATAAACCCGGTCGTCAAACACTTGGCTACGCAATTCCGCCATCACTTCGCAGGAATCAGTAATATCGTCTTGCCATGCCAACAGTTTACGCAACCAGGCGATTTTTTCTTCGTAAGCCGACATACTGCCGGTCGTGCCTTCTTTATATTTCCAGTGGGCGGCAACACCGAGTTCCGCATCATCGTGCATTTGTTGGGTGCGAATTTGTACTTCAATCGGTTTGCCACCTTTACCCAGCACCACAGTGTGAATGGATTGATAACCGTTTGGTTTCGGATTCGCAACGTAATCGTCGAACTCTTTTGGTAGGTGTTTGAAATGAGTGTGCACGATGCCCAATGCGGTATAACAATCCTGCAATTTCGGCACGATAATGCGCACCGCTCTGACATCATATAAACCGCTAAATTCTAAATGTTTCTTGCGCATTTTGAGCCAAATGCTGTAAATATGTTTCGGGCGACCGTAAACTTCCACTCGTTCAATGTTTTCGCGCAAATAGCCACTGAGTTCCGTCACAAAATCCGCAATGTAGCGTTCACGATCAAGGCGACGCTCCTGTAAAAGGTTGGCGATGGCGCGATATTGTTCAGGATGTAAATAACGAAAGCAATAATCCTCCAACTCCCATTTCAACTGACCGATGCCCAAACGATTGGCAAGAGGCGCATAAATATTGGAACATTCTTTCGCGGCAAGCACTTTGTCTTCTTCGGAACAGCGATTTTCCGCATCGCGTAAGAAGGTGATACGCTCGGCAAGTTTGATAATCACGCAGCGGAAATCATCCACCATGGCAAGCAACATACGACGTACGTTATCAACTTGCAACGCATCAGCGGAATGGCTGGCGTTGAGTTGGCGAATGTTATCCATATCCTCCACGCCTTTGAGCAATTTACTGATTTTCGATCCAAAGGTCTCTTTTATATTTTCCCAATCGACAAGCTTATTGGCGACCACAGGAAACAGCATTGCGGTCAACAAACTATCCGCATCCATATTGAGCTCGTGCAGAATTTCCACCATTTCCACGCTGGATTGCAGAGTTAAGGTCGCATTTTTCATCTCGTCGGGACTGGCGCTCATTAGCCTGCGCGCATAATACCAAGCCTCAATCAGATTTTTTTCGGTTTGTTCCGCCAGTTTCAAACCGTCACACCATTGTTCAATCACAAAATCTTGCGGATTTAACAAATGAGAACTGCGCACAGCAACCATAATACCCCCTTGTGATGAAGAAAGAGCGACCTCCTGTCACTCCGTTTTTGAGCCGTTATTGTACACTACTTTCGCGTAAATAATGTGATGGATTCCAAATGCCCGGTATGCGGAAACATGTCAATCACTGCGCTTTTTTCGATTTGATAGCCGAAGTCGCGTAAAATTTCCGCATCGCGCACCAGCGTCGCCGGATTACAAGAAACATACAAAATCTTTTTCACTTGCAATTCCAGCACCGCATTCAAAGCAAACAACGCACCGCTTCTCGGTGGGTCAAGTAAAATTTTGTCGAAGGGCTGCATTGCCCAAGATTGATCGATAAAGGATTGGGCAAGATCCGCTTGAAAAAATTCAACATTACGAATCTGATTATCTAAGGCGTTTTGGCGAGCTTTTTGTACCATCTCCAAAACACCTTCAATGCCAACCGCACTTTTTGCCCGTTTAGCAAGCGGCAAGGTAAAATTGCCCATACCGCAGAACAAATCCAACACACGGTCTTGCTGAGTTAATTCAAGCCAACAAAGCGCCGTTTGAACCATTTTTTCATTTAACGCACGGTTAACTTGAATAAAATCGCGAATATCAAAATGCAATCTTGTGCCGTCATCAAATTGATAATAAGGCGCGTCACCGTAAATCTGCTCAATGCCGTTATCGCTTTGCAAAAACAGCATTAAACATTCGCGTTCGGCAAAATTTCGCAGCAAAACGCGGTCGCTTTCTGCTAAGTTTTTGGTATAACGCAATAACATCGCCACGCCGTTATCCGCTGCCACCAACTCAAGGTGACCAAGTTGTTTCGGCGCGGAAAATCGGTTTAAAAGCGCGGTAAGTTGCGGCAATAAGCGATTAATGGCAGGCGCCGCCGTTGCACAGGATTGCACGGCGATAAGCTGATGCGAATTTTTCCGGCGAAACCCCATTTCAATGCGGTGCTGTTTCGGGTTCTCACATATACTCAAACGCACGCGACGACGGTAGCCCCAAGGCTCACCACAAATCATCGGTTGAAAAGAAATCGGTTCGGGCTGTAATTTGCTTAAGCGACTAAACAATGCGCGCTGCTTCGCTTCGCGTTGCATTTCGACAGGAATGTGTTGCCCTTGGCAGCCACCGCAATGCTCGTAATAAGGACATTGCGGAGCAACGCGTTGAGGACTCTTGGTTCTCCATTGTTGTGCCGTTGCGCGTCCGTATTGGCGCTTTTCTTCCAATACGCGGCATTCCACTTGTTCATGTGGCAAGGCATTTTCAATAAACCAAGTTTTACCGTTAATTTTTGCTACGCCGAACCCTTGGTAATCCAAATCCAAGATTTCGGCCTTAAGGTTAGAAACGTTTTTTGTTTTTTTCGGAGGAGAATAAAGGAGTACCATTATTTTAAATAAAGAATATTTTGCGTAAATAATTCTCGGCTTTTTAACGGTTTGTTTCCAAGATAAGGTTTAAGCGCCATACGGGTGAAGCGTTTAGCCGCTTGGCGTACACTTTCATCGGAAAAATCAAGTGAATTGAACGCCATCAAATCGCGCCCGTAAAAAGTCTGGTTATCTTTCACTAAGGACGCGATAAAACCTTTTTCTTCGCGGTAACGATAAGTCATACTCGCCTCCACCGCTTCGCCACTGCCGACGCAATGCAGAAAATCCACACCGTAGCCGAGGATTCGCAATAAGTTAAATTCAAACGAACGCAAACATGATTCAATGTTCGGCTCCGTAGCCAAACCGGTCAAACATTGCAAATAATGCTGAAACAGTTGTGGATTTGCCGTTTCCGGTTCAATCACGCGCGTCACTAATTCATTCACATAAAAACCGCTGTAAAGAGCGGTTTGTTGCAAAGGTAAAGTGATAGCGGCGGCTTCCGCTTTAGTGAGGGTTTTTAAACTGCTTTTACCGCTCCAACGTAACAACAACGGAGTAAAAGGTTGAAGCGCCGATTTCCACGCGGAACGTTTGGCGCGCGCACCTTTGGCAACCACGCTTAAGCGACCGCTTTCTTCGGTAAACAAATCCACCAATAAGCTAGTTTCGCCGTAGGGACGACGATGAAGCACAAAGCCGCGTTGGAGTTCTGTTTGCACGGATTATCCTAGTGATTTGTCCGTGGTAACTTCACGCGGTTGTAACACGCATTGCTCCGCCAATATTTCGCCAACACTGGTTTTTAAGCTGCTAAAATCTTCGCGCTGTTGCCACGTCCAACGAATATTACCGTAATTATTGCCGCGTTCTGAAATAACGGAAGTCAATCTTTCCGTCACACCGTTAAAGGTGACGGTAACGCGTTTTAAGATTTTCTTATTCTTTTTTTGTTCGCTATGAACGACGCGAACTTGCTTATTATCTTTACAAAGATATAAAGCCGCCGCGCCTTTTTGTGACGCTTTATCGACTTTCTCCACCGCCATTTTCTGCGGGTGCGGTTCGTTTAATAACGTATTTTGTGCACAACCGACCAGTAAAAGGACGGAGGAAACCAGTAATGTTTTTTTCAGCATAAGCACCTACCTGAATTAAACAAATTAAGCGAATGAAAGAAAAAGGGCGAATATTCGCCCTTAAAGATTATTTTTTGAATTGATACGAACCGTCGGATTGACGAACAAACTTCGCACCGTCAGGTAAACGCAGCTCACTAACACGCCCTTGTGCGTTCAATGAAACCTGCACTTTATCGCCCGATTTAAAATTACTTAACGCATTGCCCGCACCGCCGGCCTTGGTCATCGCGTTCACATCGGCAATATTTAAATTGTTATCGCGGAATACTTGCATTAAAGACACGCCTTGTGGCACCGTTAAAGTTTTGCTCGTGCGAGCCGTGGAGGCGGTTTCTTTGGTCGAATTACCGACCGGTTTTGCCTCAACGATTTGAACTTTATGATCATTTTTTGCCGCGATTTTCGCCTCTTGAACAGGCACTTTCGGTGCGCTTTCGACTTTTACCGTTTTCGGCTCTGCAGTATTTTTTTCAACGTTTTTGCGTTCCTGCATCGCCGGTTTGAGTGCTTCATGTTTTATCGTTTCATGACGAGGCTCCGCCACTGTTTTGCGCGCTTGCGAAAGCGTTCCGGTTTGCTCACCGGAGAGCACCGCATTGCTTTGCGCAACTTGAGGTTTCAACATATTTTGAAGCGTCTCGGCCGGCATTTCACTTCCCGTTTGCGCTTGCTGATCCGTCTGTGGTGCGATTTCAGATTGCGACGGAAGGCCGTCTAACACGGTGTTTTCCGGTGCCTGAGATTGATCTAAAGATTGAAATTGCAACGGAATTTCGTTGCTATTTTGCAATTCAAAAGATTCCACCGTATCGGAATTCGGTTTTAACGCGAAAAACACCATCAACAAAATCACCAATGCCAAAATCGTAACAAATAAGCGGCGATGTCTTTCCGGCAAAATTTGCAATAATTTCCATTTTTCCGGACGTTTCAATGCGGTGGCCGCAGCGGCAGCGCTTGCCGCTAAAGTTTGTTTGCTTGGCTGCGCGCTAGAAGTGTCCGCCTCAAGCGAGGTTTCCTCGTTGTTTTCGGCATTATCAACGACCTGTTCGGCGCTGGATTCGACTTTTTCTTCCGCATATTCCGCCTTCGGCTGCGGAATCGTTTGTGCCGGCGTTGCCATATCTTTTGTCAATTCACTTTCACCGAAAGTCGGTTCGCGCCGCACGTGAAATTGGGTTTCCGGCTGTCCTTTACGACCGAACAAACCTTTTAAACCTTTCGCTTTATCTAACAAAGATTCACTTGGTTGTACCGGTTTTCTCGGTGTAACCGCATCCTCTTGGCCTAAACCAAGATCCAATTCGTTTTGGGATTTGTTGTCGTTCAACGGATTGTTATTCGCCATATCTACAGAACTACCTCGATTAATAAATGACGGCACATTTTCGTTCTTGTTGCCGAGTGCAGCAAAAGTACAGTAAAAAAAGTACAGTGAAAAAAGTGCAGTAAAAAAATTGCGGGTATTTTATCGGATCTTACTGTGGGTATAAAGTTTTATTTGGCTCGCCGGCAATTTCTCGCACCAGCTTCGGCACCAGGTAACCACTGGTAAGCGTCTGTAATTTTTGATAAATCGCCAAAGCTCGTTCATCTTCGACTAAGAAATGCGCGGCGCCTTGTACACGATCCAACAAATGCAAGTAATAAGGCAAAATACCTGTTTGAAACAATTTATCACTTAAGGCTTTGAGAATATAGGCGTCGTCGTTAATGTCTTTTAACAACACCGATTGATTAAGTAAAGACACGTTCGCCGCGCGCAATTTTTGCATACTTCCGGCAAAAAGTGCGTCAATTTCGTTCGGATGATTAATATGTGTAACCAAGACGGTTTGTAAACGCGTTTCAACTAACAAACGACAAAGTTCGTTAGTAATGCGTTGCGGAATCACCACCGGTAAGCGGGTGTGAATACGTAAGCGCTGTAAGTGTGGAAATGCTTCGAGGTGCGTGACCAACCAGACCAGTTCGGCGTCTTTCGCCATCAAAGGATCGCCGCCGGAAAAAATGATTTCTTCGATTTCAGGATGGGCGGCGATGTAATCTAAAGCCTGTCGCCAAGTTTTTTTATTACCGGGATTTTCATCGTAGGGAAAGTGGCGTCGAAAACAATAACGGCAGTTTACCGCACAACCGCCTTTCACCATAAAAAGGAGGCGATTTTGATATTTATGAATGATATTTGGCACCGCATTGAAGCCTTGTTCTTCCAGCGGATCGGCGCTAAAACCTTGCGCCTGTATGAATTCCGAATCACTGCACATAACTTGTAAAAAAAGAGGATCCTGCGGATTGCCCTTTTCCATTTTCGCAATGAAAGGTTGCGGTACGCGCAAGGCGAACGACTTACGCGCGCCAAAGGACTGAATAAAATCTTGTTCCGACAAATTTAAGGTTTTTAGCAACAATTGAGGATCGGAAATGGCATTTTTTAGTAAGACGAGCCAATTTTGTTCTTCTCTAATCGTGAGTTCTTGAGTTAGAATACGCACCTTTCAAATTATCTCTATTTCTTATTCTTAGGATATTTAATATGGCTACATATACTACCAGTGATTTCAAACCGGGTCTAAAATTTATGCAAGATGGCGAACCTTGCGTCATCGTTGAAAACGAATTCGTAAAACCGGGAAAAGGTCAAGCGTT
>ERZ772764.2171-NODE-2171-length-11675-cov-14.294923_pt1 | contig 11675 bp, 11 predicted proteins | sample MGYA00512163_ERZ772764 | MGnify/ENA primary metagenome ERZ772764 (study PRJEB29015, sample SAMEA2737903) | human oral metagenome | biome: human oral; feature: human-associated habitat; material: dental | place: China | collected 2094 ...
TAGCGCGCAATTCTACGAATGTATCAACCATTTCTTGGTAACGATCGTAGTTAGCTGGATCGATGATTTCAGCACCTTCTACGGATACGCCAACAGCTTTAGCAGCTTCTGCGATTTCAGCTGGGTTACCTACTAATACAGGTGTTACAAAACCTTCTTTCAAAATGATTTCAGTTGCTTTCAATACGCGTTCATCTTTGTATTCTGGCAACACAATTTTTTTACCTAATGGTTTTACTTGGTCTTTTAATTTTTGAATTAAATCCACGATTTTTGCCTCCTTAACATTGGCTTATGCCATATCAATACTATTATTATAGCAATTTAAGAGCTCTCTAACAACCATTCTAAAACATTTCGTTGTTGAATTCCGTCATAATTTGCATTTTTATTTAATTCATCCAATGTAAGTAAAAACTTTGGATATTGATCTTGTACAGCCTTAAGAGGTGCGAGCTCACGATGTAGCGTATTAGGATCTAACACAGTTTCGCTTACCTGATAGTATTCTGTAACACCCGCTTTTTGTGCAACAAAATCAATTTCACCCTTAGCTAATTGGCCTACATATACAGTATATCCACGACGAATGAGTTCAAGAAAAACGATATTCTCTAAAATATGTCCTGTATCACGACTCGCGTTGCCAACTAATAGATTACGTAATGTTGCATCCACACAGTAGTACTTTGCATTTATACGCAATAATTCTTTACCGCGCACATCATAACGATTGACCTTATATAGCAACAAGCTATCTTGCAAGCCTTGTAAATATCGTTCTACCGTTTTATTATCTATTTTTCTACCGGCGCTAACGAGCGAATTTGCAATCTTATTGGGTGAAAGCAAGCTACCTATGTTAGACATAATATATCTCACAATATCTTGTAAGATTGTAACATCACTAATCTTCAATCGAGCCACAACATCATGTAATAATAAGGTATTGTATAGGCCTCGTAGATATTCTTGTATATCAAAATCTTCGCCCCCTAATTGTTGCGTATAAGGGAATGAGCTTTCACGAAGATAGGACTCATACGCAGGAATTAAAGAGTACTGATTACCATCGTATTTGCTATGGTAAAACTCACTAAAGGACAGTGGTAACATCTGAATTTCCACATACCGCCCAGTCAGTAATGTAGCAATATCGGATGACATAAAGTATGCATTGGATCCCGTAATATACAAATCTGTATTTTCTTTTACAAACAAGCTATCTACGACGCGATGAAACTGATCAACGTGCTGAATTTCATCAAGGAAAATATAATTCATTTCATCAGGCTGCATACGTTCTAAAATATATTGATACAGCGCATGATAATCTCGTAAATGCTCATATTCTAGTTCTTCAAAATTAATGGATATTATCTGTTCAGGTTTAATGCCTTCCGATAACAGCTCATCCTTAAATAGCCTAAATAACGTAGATTTCCCACAACGACGTATACCAGAGACAACCTTAACAATAGGCCGATTCCTATTACGTCGTAAAAAATCTAGATATCCTTGGCGCTGAATTAATTTCATAAGGGCCTCCTCATCTATGTACGTTCTCATAGATGGAACCCTCTTATTAGTATTGTCAAATGTCATATCGACTACCTAATAACTTTGGATTCCATTCCAACTTTACATTAATTTTATCATAAAATTGGATTTCATTCCAAAGTTTTACTATTTAGTGTTCAAATATGGATTCTATTCCAATGTTTTATACAAAGAACATTCTATACTATCAGTATCATTCTTTTACCTAAAAACAGGGTCTCCTTATATTGAATAACCATCACACAAAACAGTACAATACTAGTAATAGAAATACTGTATTACTTAGAAAATAATCTTTACCTTATATTACTTCGAAAATACTGTTTACCTCACTAGTTTATATGTAATATTGGAGGACTCATGGCCAATACAGAAACGACAATCAACGCAGTTATTAATCCTCAAATCAACGATGCCCCCATCGATATAGAGAAAACCATCAAAGCCTTAGAACGCAACAACTTCGTGGTCCATTATTTTGAAACAGGTACTGACGCAGTGGCCTATTTACAGTCTCGCATTCAACATAAACGAGTGGCTATCGGTGATTCACGCACCTTATTGGAACTCAAGGTTCATGATGCTTTGTCCCAGGTCAACGATGACATAACAGATATTCAGCGTCCCTTTCCTGGTGAAAGTTTCCGCGATACAGCGCTACGCACCATGGGGCGCGATGTATTTTTAACCTCTGTTAACGCCTTATCGCAAACGGGTGAAATGGTCAATATCGATGGTACTGGCAACCGTGTAGCGGCCTCTCTATTCGGATCACAAGAGGTCTTTTTCGTACTGGGACGTAACAAAATTACACCGGACTTGGCCTCTGCCATCTATCGGGCGCGCAATGTGGCGGCACCACTGAACAGCAAAAAAAATAAAAAAAGTCCCCTCAATCCTTGTGCCAAGCTAGAAGAAAAATGCTACGACTGTGGTTCGCCTGACAGGATTTGTAATGCCTTAACGATTTATTACAAGAAAATGCGCAACATGCAAACTATGGAGGTTATTATCATCAACGAGGATTTAGGATTTTAATGAAATTCTATATGTCGATGTTCTATGCCGTGAAAGTCAATAAAGCCTAAGTCAGGGCCTCCAAAAAATGTATCTAAGGGCATATTATCAAAGCCATTGACTATCCTACACAGCGTAGATATACGAGGGTCTATATTCCCCTTTTCCAGTCCGCTAATATAGGACTGTAACAATCCCGTTCGCTTAGCTAACTCTTGTTGAGTTATATGATAGTGGCGGCGCCATAAGAGAATGAGAACGCCTAAGTGTTGGATAGCCTTTTCTGACTGTGTTTCACTACATACGATATCATACGTCATAGAAACCTCACTTTCTATACTATCCTTAATAACAACTCTTTGCCTCCACAATACGGCAACCAATTAAGAGGGACCATAGCAACTTGAATTGTGATGACATATAATAGAAAATCCCTTGCGATACATTCATATTGCAAGGGATTTTTATTCATATTATGTTATAAAATTATGCTTAAACATACATATATGTATATTCTTGTACATAAAAGTCTTATTTATTCTCTTCTGCAATGGCCATAGCACGTTTGATTTCCATGTATTTAACCATGCCATCAACGGCTTTTTTAGCTTCGCGCATAGCGAGTACTACAGTGGCTGGTTTATGTACTACGTCACCACCGGCGAATACACCTTCACGGCTCGTCATGCCGTATGGTTCTTCGGATGTAAGAATATAACCTTTTTCATCAACACGGAGGTTATTGCCTTCACCAACGAGGCGTGCATTAGGTTTATGACCAGCAGCGATGATGATTTTATCTACAGGCATAACTTGGTATTTACCTGTACCATGGATACCAGCACCATCTTCATTAAGGGCCATCACTTCGTATTTAAAGCCTTCTACCTTATCTGTACCTTCTACGCCAACTGGAGATGCGAACCATTGGAATTGAACACCTTCAGCACGCGCTTCTTCGTATTCGGATAATAATGCAGGCATTTGTTCTTGGCTACGACGGTATGCTACGGTAACGGATTCACAGCCTAAACGTACACATGTACGAGCCGCATCCATCGCTACGTTACCGCCGCCGATGATAACAACGCGGTCTCCTTTTTTCACAGGAATCGCTTTTTCTTCAAGCTCACCATTCTCTACAAGTTGTACATTAGTTAAGAGGTACATCGCTTGGAATACACCTGTAATTTGATCATTTTCCATGCGTACTTCTTGAGGAATATGCGTACCTGTACCGATGAAGATAGTATCAAATCCTTCGGCGAATAAATCATCTAGGGATTTGTCTTGACCGATAAATGTATTACATACGAATTTAACACCTAAACCTTCAAGGCGAGCGATTTCACGGCGTACAACGGATTTGGACAAACGGAATTCTGGGATACCGAATAATAATACGCCACCTGGTTCAGATTGACCTTCAAATACGGTTACATCATAACCTAGTTTCGCTACGTCCCCTGCAACGGATAAGCCCGCAGGGCCAGAACCAACAACGGCTACTTTGCCAAGATCTTGTTTAATTTTCTTAGGTTTGCGCAATTCATTGATGCTTTCAAAATCGGCAGCAAAACGTTCCAATTTGCCGATGTTGATAGGCGGTTTCTTAGCCTTATTCATGATGCAGTTACCTTCGCATTGATTTTCACGAGGGCACACGCGACCACAGATAGCTGGCAAGTTTGTACGTTCTGCCAAGATATCATTGGCTAAACCAAAGTTACCGTGCGCGATGGCTTGGATAAAACGAGGAATTTCGTTTTCAATAGGACAACCCATACGGCACAAAGGTTTTGGACAGTTTAGACAGCGTTTCGCCTCAGCGAGCGCCTCCTCCATCGTGTAATCCGCATCAAAATGAAGGGGTTTTAATTCATTACTCATGGCACATGCCTCCTTAACAGGATCCAGTACTATACTTATATTAGCCTTCCCATATAGCGGCACAGTTCGATGAAGCAAATCACATATGAACATCGCCTACTATATACGGCCAAGAATTTATCATTTGTAACCATTCGATACGAGTGTGGTCACTGGTCAGACACACACTATTCTATAGTACATTTTAAATTGTGAAAGCGAACTCCGTCAAGGAGCTGAGCTACAATATGCTTATTTTATATACGTTTATTGCTATAATACATACATACAATACAACAAATGAGGTATTACCATGAACACAACAAACTTTACCAAAACATACTATATAAACCGACGCGGTACGCATTCCCGAAAATGGGACGGCGAACATTTAAAATTTAGTCGCACCGACCTATTACCACTATGGGTGGCAGATATGGACTTTATAACGCCACCGTGCATACAAGAGGCGATTTCCAACTATGTAAAGGTCAACCCTCTGGGCTACACCATGACAAATCCTAATTACTTAGATGCGGTCATCAATTGGTACAAATGTCGTCACAACTGCACTATTGAACAAGACCGGCTCACTAGCGCCCCCAATGTCATTACCGGTATCATGTGGTGTATTGGGGCTTTCACCAAAGCAAACGATGCCATTGTGGTCCTTACGCCCGTGTACGGAGCCTTCGATGCCCGCGCCAATGATGCATACAGACGCATCGTTGCAGTGCCACTACATCGAACTTTGAGCAATAAATATACTATCGATTATGATGCATTCGAGTCCGCCATTAATCAAAACGGTGTAAAGGTGTTCATCCACTGCAATCCGCATAACCCCGTGGGCCACGTATGGACCGAAGAAGAAATGGACCGATTATTTAGTATCTGTAAGCGCCACGATGTACTCATCATCAGCGACGAGATTCATCAAGACCTTATCACAGGCCCTATTCCATTTAGGTCAGCCTTATCCGTATCTAACGGAGCCTATGCGGACAATATGATAACCATGTCATCTGTATCAAAATCGTTCAATATGGCCAGTCTACACCATGCGGAGGTCATCATTCCTAACGATGAATTACGTAGCCAATACAATACATATAAAGCACTTGTATATCATACAGACTCGGACGTTATCGCTGAAGCCGCTATCACGGCGGCCTACACCCATCCAGAAGCCAAGACTTGGCTCAACGCTGCACTCACAGTCATTCGTGAAAACTACGAGTATCTATGTCGTGAGCTACTATCTGCCCTTCCTAAGCTACGCATTAGTCCTATGGATGGCACCTATTTGGCATGGATAGATTTTGGCGCCTACGTAATGGCTGACGATATGCACGATGTATTTGAAAACCAATGCCGCATTGCTCCTAGCTTTGGTGAATGGTTCGGTGGAGAAAGCTACGCCACATTTGTACGCCTAAACTTGGCTACGAGCCTAGCTAATATCAAAATAGCTACCAATACTATCATCCAATATATACACCCATAAAAAGAGACTGCCTTAGCATCATTCAATACTAGGGCAGTCTTTGTTATGTCACATATTCTTATTTAATTCTAGCAAAATGTTCCTTTGCAAATTGCATGTCTTGTACGAGTTCTAATGTACCAATATAGTTATTATTTTGGTCGCGTACAGCCATGTAGTTTACATAGAATGGACGGCCTTGTTTTTCAAGCCATACTGCCACATTATCGCGGTCACCTTTACGGAAAGAATCAATGATACCGCGTACAATTGGTTCTACCTTTGGCGGATGACAGGAATACACGTCGCGGCCAATTGCTGTAGTAGGACGTTTGAATACCTTTTCACCATCGTTGAAGTAACGGTTAATATCTTCATGGTCAACGAAGGTTACCTCCATTGGCATTGTATTGAGCATAGCATCTAGTTGGTCTACAGTTAAAGTACCACCAATTAAACCGATAGCATTATTATCACCACTTGGTTTTGTAGTTTGCGCAGCTAATGCGGCATCAGCTTCTGGCCAAGCAATGCGTGTTACACCAAAGATGTCTTCATACTGCGCTGTATCTTTGTAAATTTGATACCAATCTTCTTTGCTGAAGTTTTCTGCACAGATTGGGAACAAGATATTTTGTTCTTTGTAGATCATTTCTTGAGCACGTGTAAGAAGCTCATCAAAACGTCTATACCAATCATCTACACTTTGGCTAGATTTTGCTAAGTCACCTAATTGGTCGCGAATATCGCCATCAACAGTCCACATAACCATGGATGGACCACCGATTGCATAATCCACTTTCAATTTTGGATATAACAAATCGCCTTTTTTTGCGTAGTGAACAGATAGTTGACGCACTCTATTTACATCATCAATGGTTGCCGTTTTATCGGCTACCTTAGGACGAAGTTCTTCAATTAAATCGTTAAGCGCTTTATTTTCTTCTGTTAATTGGTTTAACGGATGACCTACAGTCTCTACCAAAGCCACAACGCTCTTGCTCTTTTCTTGAGCTTCTAGAACCGCTTCTACCTTAGCATGTTCTGCATCCATTTGTTCATGGATGGTGGAACCATGGAACAACGCAGAGTGAAGGTCACATAATTGTTGTACCTCTTCTAGAGGTGTACCTTCGCGCATAAGCCCTTGTTCAGCTTTCATGATTTCACTAGCCTCAACATGTTTGAATTGGCTCGCAAAGTCTTCACGAACAGCACCAAGCTCTTCACCAGTACCTAACCGTTTCAAGAAACCTTTCAATTGTTCTACACGTTCGCTATCTGTAACAGTGTCCTCTTCATTAGTTTCTGTATTTTGACTAGCTTTAGGCTCCTCTACTTGAGTAGCCGCAGTCTCTACAGTAGCATCTTTAGCAGATGCTGCTTCATCACCTTGTAGATTTGGCATTTCACCTTCCAAGGTAAATCCGGCTTTCATGAAAGCGCCTACGATATCGATCATGGATACGCCCTTCATCTTAGCCCCTTTCGGAATGGTCATGATTTTACCAACAGAGTTCAACATCACTTTATTAGTGATTTCGCTGAACCCTAAACCCTTCATAATATCTATTACTTCAGGATATTCTTTTACCAAATCATATACGGATTTGGACAAATCTAATTTCTTTTCCATTTTGATCCCCTCGTGTCAAAAATATTGTATATTACTTATGTGAGTAGCCCTCTATACGTACCACTGTGTATACAAGGCAATATATACTGTAAAAGGTTTATCTAACATAACCTATGACACTATGATAAACGATATCGATTAGAAAATCTGTATCCATGGCTATACTTTTGAAAGTTCTTTCTAAAAATATCAAAATTTTTATATATAAATAACGGATAGATAATACATCCCCAGTCAAGTATGGAGGAGAATATATCAACTATCCGTTATCTATTAACATATATCTAGTTTTGAGAGGATTTAAAGCTATCTTATTGATGATGAGGTTTCAATGCTTTCTCGAAGTTTTCAGATACTTTATCCCAGTTAATAACGCGGAAGAATTCCTTGATATAGTCTGGGCGACGGTTTTGGTAGTGCAAGTAATATGCATGTTCCCACACGTCTAAGCAAAGAATAGCCGTTTTACCTTCCAAAAGAGGATTATCTTGGTTGGCCGTAGATGTTACTTCTAGTTTGCCGTCCTTATTAACTACTAGCCAAGCCCAACCAGAACCAAAACGTGTAGCTGCAGCATTAGAAAAGCTTTCAACAAAAGCATCATAGCCACCTAAATCAGCATCGATAGCGTCCTTCAAAGGGCCTTCCAATTTAGACGTATCAGGTTTTGTCATGATATCCCAAAACATAGTGTGGTTTTTATGACCCCCACCGTTATTGATAACCGCTTGGCGGATGTCCTCTGGCACATTAGCGATGTCGCCGAGGATACAGTCTGCACAGCCATAGGCTAGATCAGGGTATTTCGCGATGGCTGCATTCAAATTATTAACATACGCTTGATGATGCTTGTCATGATGTAATTTCATTGTTTCTGCGTCGATAACAGGCTCAAGATAATCGTAAGCATATGGTAATGGTGCGAGTTCGAAAGGTTTCATAATAGTCCTCCTTAAATTTAGGGCATGGAACGATATGTATCAGTACGTATCGTTCTAGTGAAAGCGTTTCGATGCACCTGCATCGGTATTATAGAATCAATTAATTACATCCAAATACACGCTCATCAACAAGCAACATATTCATGTCACAGTTTTAATTGATATGAATTATCATTTTTTATATATTGTACTATCTATATAGAGAATCGTCAATATATTCACGCCTATTGAATAAAACCATTTTGCTTTGTACACAAGAAAAAGGGTATCGATAGTATATAATCGACACCCTTTAATGGCAATGGAAAGGAAATTTTTTATTAATCAATAACACACTGACACATTTTCATCGTAGCCAATGCTGCTTCATGAGACTCTGGTGTAACTCCAGCACAGCACTTGGAATCTACATGAATAGGAACTTCTGGCAATCCAGTTTTTAATAATACTGCATTCGATACAACACAAATATCTGTACAAAGCCCTACTAAGGTTATACTTTCAATAGGTTCTGCTGTATGCATACCTTGTAAGCGCGTTACTAATTCAGAGGATCCAAAGTTAGGCTTATCAATAATAAAAGACGGATGAATAGTGTTGCGTTTTTCTGCCGTTTCTAAAAGTCCATCTACTATTTGCCAACCAGCTGTATCTTTCACACAATGTGGCACAGGTAAGTGCTGACCTTCTTGGCTTTCAAGATAATTAGTATCGTGAGTATCTCGTGTAAAAATAACTGGTCCATCAAAGGATGCAATTTTTTGACGTACATTATCCACGATGGCCTGAGCCTCTGGAGAACCAAGAGAGCCATCCACAAAATCATGTTGCATATCAATTACGACTAAAACGTTCATGTTCTATCCCTCCACAACGACATGGTGTACCCGATTCGGCGTATTATGGGCAATGCGACCTGCTGCAGCGGCCGCCACGGCACCAACTAAATCATCAAGAAACGTATTGCAGTGACTATCAACTTGACTATCTAGATTTTTAACAATGCCCGGTTTTACCTTATCAATATAACCATAGTTCGTAAATCCAATAGATCCGTATAAATTCACAATGGATAAAGCGAGGATTTCATCAATACCAAACAACGCTTCATCACGAGTCATGATACTTTGTAGTGGCTCAGATAATTTCTTCTGCTCCGCCAATCTATCCAATTCTATGCCCGTAATGATGGCATTTTGTGTTTCTCGTTTTTCAAGTACGGACTGTACACTCTCTACGCACTCGTCCATCGTCAAATCAGGAATATATGGTTGTTGAATCATCATCACAATATCTGCAATGTCCTGAACGGTAACGCCTCGTTCCTTTAATAAATTATACGTACACGCCTTTAATTCCTCCTGAGATATCATAATTGCTCCTCAAAATTATACAAATTTACGTAACACATTATACCTTGATTATACCACGAAAAAATCCCTACCGACGTTCTATCGGTAGGGATTCCATGATTAGATTTTCTTAACCATTTCAGATTTCAATGCCATCGCACCAAAACCATCGATTTTGCAATCGATATCGTGTCCGTCACTCGCATCAGAAATGAGGCGAATGTTTTTAACACGCGTACCTTGTTTCAATACGCCAGCGCCTTTTACTTTGAGGTCTTTTACAACAACAACGGTATCGCCATCAGCTAGCTCGTTGCCGTTAGCATCGCGAATGATACCTGCTTCAGCTGCAGCTTGCGCGTCAGCCGCTGTCCATTCATTGCCACACATAGGGCAGATAAACATATGACCATCTTCGTATGTGTATTCATCGCCGCACTTAGGGCAGTTAGGTAAATTTGCCATTTAAATCTCCTTTTTCACTACATAATGAAAGTATTATACCATATAATACGTATGACTATGAAAGCCTTATAGATAGGGCCTCGATGATTCATTTAATTATTCACAACACTATTGTAAACCGAATTCAAAAAATACCGATACAGTTGTCGCTTTCTCGACACCAATATTACCTACATTCCATACTATATTTTTAGCAACCTGAACTAATTCCAAATAAACCGTGTCATCAGATAGGTCCTGATTAGGCGTTAATTCAACAGAAATAACATTTCCTTGAGCATCTGTAGTAATAGTCAATGGAACCCTATACGGTCTAAAACCCATCTTTCTCATTATCTCAATTGGAATGAATTTCTGTTCTTCTATTTTCCCCACAAATGAAGAAAGATCATTGTTATCTAGTTCCATATCATCTGCCAAAGCAGGTAAAGGACTTAAAACAACTAACAATAAAAACAAACATATAACTCTAAGCATAAACTTTCACCAATCATAACACACAACACAATAATTTCTATTAAGATATATTCTAGAGACTATCAATTTACATCTCTAGTTCGAATTGACTATATATGTCAACCCCTTTATAATGTAATAAAGAGATAGCCAACGAGTGGTTCCGTTAGGCTCATCCCAAAACATTATAAAACATGCAGAAATGGCCTTTCGTTTTCAGCTACCAGTTGGTAACGAAGGGCTATTTGTCGTTATTACGACAAATCAGCACTATCAATGCTCCAAAGGAAATAACAACAGTTAAAATCCCAAGGACAATCATAATGATTTTATTCGCTACACTCGTAGTGTTAATTCTTAAAAAGTAACTAGTAAATAGTTACAAAATAAGATAAACCTAACGTTTAAGACTAAGTACTACAATACTTAGACACGTTAGGTTTATCAAATTCCTCAATTCTTTGATGAGCCTAACGCCTAGAACACGTTAACTGGCTCTTTTGTACTTATAATATAGTCTGAATTCTAGAGACTGTCAATTTACTACCCCAGGCGTTTACGCAAGATAGCATAGAGAATCATGCTAATAATTACGCTCATAATGGCTTGAATAGTATTAGTTACAATACCAGCAATGGCTACGCCTGGATCGAATACAAAGTATTCGGCAATAAAGTAGCCTGCTACGATAATAATACCGCCTAGAATAGTTGCCACCAAGGCAGAGGTAGTTGTCTTATGGTTATAGACAGTACCGACAAGATAGCCTTCAATGCCTTTCACCACGAAGGTAATAGGTACAAAGATTGCGTAGCCGAGGAATAAATCAGCTAACGCTGGGCCGATAGCACCAATATAGGCGCCATATTTTCGACCTAATAATAGAGCTGACG
>ERZ772764.2173-NODE-2173-length-11667-cov-9.397089_pt1 | contig 11667 bp, 10 predicted proteins | sample MGYA00512163_ERZ772764 | MGnify/ENA primary metagenome ERZ772764 (study PRJEB29015, sample SAMEA2737903) | human oral metagenome | biome: human oral; feature: human-associated habitat; material: dental | place: China | collected 2094 ...
CCTCTCCGCCCACATCGCCTGGCGCAGGCTCCATTGGGTCCCGGTGGAGGGGGAGGTGGTCGAGGTCAGGAGCGGCGGCCCGGGCTCCGGCTCACGGTCCTTCGGCTGGCGTTGGTCGTACGGGGGCGTGACGCACACGGCGACGGACGTCATCGGGGAGAAGTTCGTGCGGTTCGCGCTCCTGTTCAATCGCATCGGGAGGGGGACCCGCGCGACCCTCTGGGTGGACCCGCGCGACCCCTCGCGCCTGCTGCCCCCGACCTGGCGCGCGCGCCTCTCCTACTACCTCTCCCTCGGCATCGCGGGCGTCTACGAGACCCTGTGCCTGGGGGCGCGCGCCCTGGGGCTTTCCTGGGGCGGCCTCGTGCGCCTGCTCCTCGGGGGCTGAGGGCGGCAGTCCGGCGGCCACCTCGCACTCTGTCTGTGATGCCGCCTTTGCCAGGAAGGCCCGCAGGCCCCTCTCCCGCGGTCCCGTCCCCACGATGCGCCTCCCCGGAGGGGAGGCGGGAAGCCAGGTGCGACAATGCGCGCGAAAGCCACTCCCTCATGTCCCAACGGGCTCAACGGGCCGTCGCCCGCTCCGGCCCCGCCGGCGCGACTCGGGGAGGCTGCCTGATGGACAACGTGCTGTTCGCCCTGTATGGGTGGTTCTCGCTCGCCCTGCTGTTCGTGGGGTGCGTGGGGTCTATCGGTGGAGCGCCCCCTCGTGTCTCTTCGCTTCGGATGGTGCTCGTCTGCGCCCTCCACGTCGCCCTCTCCTTGGCCCTCTCCGCCCACATCGCCTGGCGCAGGCTCCATTGGGTCCCGGTGGAGGGGGAGGTGGTCGAGGTCAGGAGCGGCGGCCCGGGCTCCGGCTCACGGTCCTTCGGCTGGCGTTGGTCGTACGGGGGCGTGACGCACACGGCGACGGACGTCATCGGGGAGAAGTTCGTGCGGTTCGCGCTCCTGTTCAATCGCATCGGGAGGGGGACCCGCGCGACCCTCTGGGTGGACCCGCGCGACCCCTCGCGCCTGCTGCCCCCGACCTGGCGCTCGCGCCTCTCCTTCTACCTCGTCGGTGTCGTCATGGGCGCCTACGGGGCCCTGTACCTGGGGGCGCGCGCCCTGGGACTCCACTGGGGCGGCGTGGGCGGCCTCGTGCGCCTGCTCCTCGGGGGCTGAGGGCGGGCTGCCCAGTGGGCGATACGCTCAGGCCACCTTGTGTCCATCACCTCGTGTGTACTACCTGGGGCCACGGCCCCGGGTGACCCGGGGCGTTGGGATCAGGCGCATGCGCGAGCGCCACTGCCCCTGCAGGGGGTTGAGGCTCATCCAAGTGCCCACGACACCTTTTCCCAAGATCCTGTCGTGTTGATGTGCCCGTCGATTCGCCCGTCAGGGCTATACTGCATCCGAGGCGCACGCGCGAGGCACGTAAACGCAGTGGACGGCGGCCTGATGGTCAGGAACAGGGATGTGAGGGGTAAGGACGTGGGGAAGAGGCGTATATGGAGGCATAGGAGGCGCATCCTCATCCTGTTGCTTATCGGCTTCATGTGGCTGAACAACACGAACCTCCTCTACCATGGCCAGGCGGGAACCTATCGGCTCCTTGCACATAGGGGCCTTGCGCAGACCTTCGATGAGTCTGAGGCTGGCTGGGACAGCAACACGGCCGCGATGATCGATGAGCCGAGGCATGGCTACATAGAGAACACCATCCCCTCTATGCGCGCTGCCTTCGACCTCGGTGCAGATGCGGTGGAATTTGACGTAAAGCTTTCGAAGGACGGGCAACTGGCCGTCTTTCATGACTCGACGCTCGTATATCGCTGCGGCGTGGAGGGTGAGGTCCAGGACTACACGATGGCCGAGCTGAGGCAGATGGACGTGGGCTTTGGCTATACGGCCGACGGTGGTAAGACCTACCCGCTTCGCGGCAAGGGCGTGGGCCTCATGCCGACGATGGACAAGGTGCTGGCGACCTTCCCGGACAGGGAGTTCGTGATCGAAGTCAAGGATGGGAAGGCAGAAACCTATAGGGTGCTGTGGGAGAAGCTCAAAGGACTCTCGCCAGAGCGCCTCGCACGACTCAGCATCTGCTGTGCCAGCGAGGATGGCGTCGCATACCTCAGGACCTGCAGCAAGGATCTGAAGCTCCTGTCCAAGAACACGATGCTCAAGGCGTTGGTCGAGTACGAGCTCATAGGCTGGACCGGATGCGTCCCTAAGGACATGAGAAATACCGAGCTGCGCATTCCCCTACGCTACGCTTGCCTCCTGTGGGGCTGGCCGAACAGGTTCATGGAGCGGATGGATACGGCAAACGTCCGCGTGGAGCTGGTGGCGGGGGATGGGGGACTTTCTGAGGGCTTCGACACGCCGGGTAGTCTGGGTGACGTGCCGGATGGCTTTGACGGGTACGTCTGGACGAATAGGATCGACGAAGTCGGGCATCATGTCGTTCTCTGAGGGGGGTGCGGTGTGCAAGCGATACAGGAAGGAAGCCGACATGATACGAGTTCTCTTCGTGTGCCATGGCAACATCTGTCGCTCGACGATGGCCGAGTGCGTGATGAGGTACCTGGTGGACAAGGCCGGCGTTGCCGATGACTTTCATATCGACTCTGCCGCGACAAGTCGGGAGGACATCGGCAGCGACGTTCATCCTGGCACGCGTCGCAAGCTCAGTGAGCTGGGCATACCGTGCGGCCATCACCGCGCACGGCAGGTGACGCTGGCAGACTACGGCCGCTTCGACCATATCGTGATCATGGATGAGGAGAATGCCTGGGGGCTGGAGTGCATCCTGCGGGGGGACCCAGAGGGTAAGGTGAGCAAGCTGCTCTCGTGGGCAGGCCTTGACCGCGACGTTGCGGACCCTTGGTATACCGGAGACTTCGACACCACCTATCGCGATGTGAGGATGGGATGCCAGGCTATGCTCGAGACCCTGAGCTAAGACGAGAGAGCCTTGCCAACGGTGGATGTTGAGAAGGCCTCTCGCGCCATGGAGCTGGGTTGGTGCGTGCGCATTGTGCCACTCGACGCCACCGAGTGCGCGACGTGCGTGCCACTCGGCGTCATCGAGTGGTGCTGAATGTCTCGGTACCTGCGCGTTTGTCAGCCGCTGTGCCACTCGACGCCACTGAGTGCGCGACGTACGTGCCACTCGGCGTCATCGAGTGGTGCTGAATATCTCGGTACCTGCGCGTTTGTCAGCCGCTGTGCCACTCGACGCTACCGAGCGCGCGACGTGCGTGCCACTCGGCGTCACCGAGTGTGCATCAAAAGGTGGCCGCGCCCCGCTGGACGCATCCCGCCGCCAGCGCCTCACGATGGCCGTGCCTCTCGGGCGCTATCCTGCTGGCGAGACGAAGCCTGTGTCGATGGTGATGTGGCATTCAGCACCGGGAAGGCGCTCACGAACGATAGTGGTGATGGTACTACGCAGCTCCTCGTCCGAGAGCGCCAGGCGCTCGGGCTTCAGGCAGTCGAGCGAGACCTGCGTCATGTCATCGCGGCAAACCGACGTGACATCATGTACCGTGAGGTCCGGATCAATTCTCTGGAGGCGCTCCTCTATCCAGTTGCGCAGATCGGTGCGATCATCCTTGGCCTCGACGGGGTCGCAGTGCAGAACAAAGCTGATGTTCTCCTGCTCACGTAGGCCCTGCTCTATGCTGTCGATAAGGGCATGGCTCCTGCGCAGGGAGGTATCTGCGGCTATCTCGACATGGGCGCTTGCAAACTGCCGACCGGGTCCGTAGTCGTGGATCATGAGGTCATGCGTGCCGAGGACGCCCGGGTAGCTCAGGATCTTCTTGTACACGCGTCTCACCAGGTCTTCAGGTGGAGTTCTACCCATCAAGGGGTCGATGGTATCTCGAAGAATCGTAAAGCCGCTCACGATGATGAAGACGGAGACCGCAAGACCCGCCCATCCGTCAAGCTCGACATGCCAGAACCAGGAGATGATGCCGGCAGCGAGGACGGCTCCGGTTGCGATCATGTCGTTTCTTGAATCCTGCGCCGTCGCCTCGAGGACCGAAGAGTCGATGCGTCGCGCGAGCCTATGGTTGAGGCTGGCCATGAAAAACTTGACTACAAGGGAGAGGACCAGCATGGTGACGGTGAGCGCGTTGAAGTCAGCAGGAGAAGGGGTGGCTATCTTGCCGATCGACTGCCAGGCGAGCTGTATGCCGACGGCAACGACGAGCATGGCGATGGCCATGCCGGCCAGGTACTCGAAGCGACCGTGACCGTATGGGTGGCCCTTGTCGGCGGGGCGGCTTGCCAGCTTGAAGCCAATGAGGCTCACGATATTGCTCGAGGCGTCCGAGAGGTTGTTGAGGGCATCCGCAGTGACGGAGATCGAGCCTACCATGAGGCCAACAACACCCTTGGTCGCGCACAGGAGCAGGTTGAGACCTATGCAAATCGTGCTGGAGAGAAATCCATAGGCACTGCGCGTCTGGGGGTCCCTCGTGTTTGTCGCATCGGGCACAAAGCGGGCGACGATGCGCTCTGTCAGGCCTGTGACCATGGCCCTGCCCCTCCCTCCAAAACCGACTCTTTTGCCACTCTGCCAGGTTGCTGGTAAGACGCAGTCCCTATCGTCTGCGCGCGCAGGAGCGCTCCCAACGTCATGTATCGTACTTGCCCCTACCTGAAACGCAGGAGTGTAGGACGAGTGCGGCTAGCTATCGCCTGCCTTGCCCAGAAGCGGCGTCATCGTACCCTGCGAGAGGATCGTGACGTAGTGCATCGCGCGGCTGATGGCAGTGTAGAGCCTGCGGCGCGAGAGCTCACTGTCCGGGTAGACCGCAGCTTGGGCATCAGGGATGATGACCTGGTCGAACTCGAGGCCTTTCGCGAGTCCCAAGGCAAGGATGATCACGCCCGTGCGAGGCAAGCCCTCGCCCTTGCGCAGCGCCTGCACCGAGCTGCCGAGCTGCTTGCGCAGCCAGTTGGCGCGCGGCTTGTCTGCGGTGATGATGGCCGTGAGGAAGTTCTCGCCCCGCCCTCGTGCCTCGTCGGCTTGTGCTAGGGCAGTGCTTACCTGAAGGCGAAGCTCGCCGAGGTATGCCGTGGCGTCAGCATCGCACTCCATGATCTGCGGCGCCACTCCCTCGCGCTGCACCGAGCTGAGCACGCGGCCCTTGTCCTCCTCCACCAGGCTCGAGAAGAGCGCCGTGATCTCGGGACTCGAGCGATAGCTTGTAAGCAGGCGGCACTCCTCGATGCCCGCATGCGAGGCAGAGAAGATCTCTCTCACCTGGTCGAGGCCTGCCGTGCCCTCGCGGATGGCTTGGTGCTCGTCGCCCAGAAGCAGGAAGTGGGCACGTGAGAAATAGCGCGAGAGGAGCGTGAGCTGGGCGGCGGTGTAGTCCTGCACCTCGTCTACCATCACGAAGCGTGCGTCTCGGGCGTTGCCGCCCGTGAGCAGCAAAAATAGGTACAACCACTCGACGGCGTTCAGATTGGCCTTACCTAGGATGCGCTTGCCCACGTGGTCCACGTCCAGCCAACCCGCAGCCTCTATCTGGTCGTGGGCAGAGGAGTAGAGCGCCTGCAGGTAGCGCCTCGTGTAGGCGACGACGCTCTTCTGGTCGGCGGGGTCGGGGTCAATCATCTCGCCAAAGATGCGCAGCTGGTCATCGAGGTCAAGTGACAGCAGCTCGTCTTGTACCTCCTCTTTCTTTGCCATGGCCGAGAGCTTGCGATCGAGCCTCTCGTGAAGCTCCTCCTTCGCGAGCGCGCAGCGCCTGGGTCCCATCGGTGCGCGTGGGAACTTCTCCATGGCACCCTTTATCTGCGATGGCTTGAGCAGCAGCGTGCCGTTTACCCGTATCTCGCCAAAATCGTGGACGTCAAGCTTGAGCGCATCTACCCCCCGCTCGAGTCGCTCGAAGGTGGCGAGGTCGCTGTCCTCTCCCAGTGCGCGTTTTCCCTGTCCGAGGCTCTGGAAGAACTCCCTCCAGGTGAACGTCTGGGGGTTCCTCTCGCCCAGGGAGGGGAGGACCATGTCGATGTAGCTCTTGAACACGGCGTTGGGCGTGAAGAGAAACACCTGGCTCGCGTCGAGCGTGTCGCGCTCATGGTAGAAGAGGTAGGCTATGCGCTGCAGCAGGACGGAGGTCTTGCCCGAGCCGGCGATGCCCCTCACGAGGAGCGCAGGAACGTCGGCATGCCGCACGACCTCGTTCTGCTCGCGCTGGATGGTTGCCGTGATCGCCTTCAGCTTCTCGCTGTGATTGTGCTTGAGCGCCGAGAGCAGCAGCGAGTCCTGTATGGCGACGGTCGTGTCAAAGTAGGCGTTGAGCTTGTCTTTGCTGATGTCGAACTGCCGCCTGAGCAGCATCTCGACGTGGACCTCGCGCCCGTCGACCGTGTATGAGCAGGGACCCATCCGCTGGTTGTAGTAGGTCTCGGCGATGGGACTGCGCCAATCGACGACGAGCGAGTCGTAGTCGCCGCTCGTGATGCCTGCGGCACCTATGTAGACGTCCTCGGGCTCTGTGTTCGTGCCGTAGCGCAGCCTGACCTTTGCGAAGTAGGGTTGTGCCAGAAGCAGCGTGACCCTGGCAAGACGTCCCACGTCGAAGTCGTGGGACTGGTTGTAGGCGTCGATGACCGAGTTCAGCGTCTCGATGGCGGCGAGCGTCTCCATGGTCTCGTCAACGCCCCCAAAGTCGCGCGTGACCTCCTCGGACATGTCCCTCAGGTCCTGGGCCGCCTGCCTGTGGCTGACCTCGAGCGTATAGGTCAGCTCGTCCCTGATGGCAACGAGTTGGGCGTAAACCGCTAGGAGATGCTCCTGCTCCTCCTGAAATATGGGGTCTGCGCTCTGGGCAGATGCAAGGTCTGGCATGGCTTCCTCTCTGCGCTGGTAGTGTCCAGTGGACTATTGTAGCTGTGACGTGGGGGCGGCTGGTCGAGGAGCGAGAAAAGGTGGGTGGGGATTGGGCCAGGTATGGGTTTGCTGGGGTCTGACGACCGCTCACGGCGATCTTCGACCGTTCGCGGGTAAAGAGACACGTTCTATGTCCAAATGATTACGTTTGGGTAAAATCATAGTCAAGAAAGGGAGCCGCACGATAGGCGGCCGATAGAGGGGGTGATGCCAATGTACAGCGAAGAGCCGGATTCTTGGGCTTGCGTACCCGGCGTCGCATGCCCCGTCTTCAGGTAGTTGGCCCTAGCGGTAGTGGCCATGCTCGGCCGCGCAGGCGCGGCAACAGTCTCGGTAGCAGACAGACGGATGAGGCGACCCGGGTGCGCTCAAGCTGGAGCGCCATCCGATAAGGCGCTGGTGTGTTGCATTGGTGTGCGGTGTGGTATGTGATGCATGCGGGCAGGCACATGGCACGATTTGTAAGTGGGAGGGGCGGTGTCTGCCCAAGGCAGGCTGTGGTATGGAGTAGCCACAGCGCTTGGTACATGCGTCGTAGGGAGTGCCCTCCTGATAGGGGGCGAGTAAGTGTTCGTGGCTCTACCTTCAGAGTACGCGGAGGGTAGCGTCATAGTGAATGGAGCGAGTCGGCTACAAGGAGACGGATATACGTCTCCAGTAGCCGACTCTTTTTCTTGGGCGAACCTGCGCGGCAAGGGAAGGGCAAGAAGGACAAGGGGGCTGTGGGCTAATCGGGCCAAGCCTCGTCCTCGGACATCGCCTTGACGTGATGTGGCGGGAAGGAGAGGCCCTCGGTACAGACCATGTCCCTGTCGATTACGAACTCCTGTATCTCAAAGCAGTCCAAGGGGAGATCCCTGAAACCTGGTAGCTGGGCATACCAAGCTACCGCCTTCTCGGCTCGTTCTCTCGTCGAGTACGTACCGAGCCCCTTCTCGTTGTCATGTTCTTTGTTCTTGCCGTACCTATTGTGGTGGTTCAGTTCGTAGACCCTCTTTTCCAAGGTCGCTCACCTTTCGTCCTTGGTCCTGTGTGGGCACCAATCTAGCAGTCGATGCAGAAGCCCTCCTCCCACCCGGTGTGCTCGTCGAGCGTGTGCTCATTTAGGTAAAAACAGTCGAGGGAAAGATCCCTGAAGCCCGGTAGTTGGGCATACCTGTCCCTAGCCGCCTCGGCCAGTTCTCTCGTTGAGTAGATTCCGAGCGTCTTCACCTCGTCGTAGTCGCTCTCTTCGCCGTACACGTAGCTATGTTGCAAGGGAAACACGCGCTCCTCACTCAAAGGCTCTGTCACCCCACTTCCTTATTTTGTTGTACTCGCTGTCAGGACCCTTGCTTTTGGGACCCTTGTACCATTTATCTTTGCCATAGTGCTTGTCCATCACACGCTTGGCAAACTCCTTGCCGTTCTCGTCGACGTAAGGTCGCTCTCCGAATGCCCATGAGGGAGCGTTGTCAGCCTTCTCCTTGTGGCTTCCTGACTTGGGCTTCTTGTACTCCCTCCCAGTCTCTGGGTCCCTGCGCGCCTCCTGCTGTTGTGCGTCGTGCATCGCATCGGCCGCCACCGTGGCGCCTCCGACGCCAACTCCAACTGCTATGGATCCGAAAATGCCCCCCAGGCTTACCCCCAGACCGCCGAGGGCGGGCGCTGCCTCTGTCGTTACCGTGTACGTCGGCGCATAGTCCGAGGCAATCGCCTTTGTGTCGAGGGGATTGAGCGCCAGGACGGCGGCAAGGAGCACGCACATAAACTTTCTGAACAACTTCTTACCCATAAGGCCTCACTTTCGTGGGCTACGATGTTGCCATCATAGCATATGGCTGAGTGTTCGGCCACGCGGGGCTGCCGCCCATCGCCAAGACGGCGGCCCCGCGTGGCGGCAGCGCGAAAGGTCCTGCGCTTTCAAGCTGGTTTGACAGAAGCGCACCGGCGGCACCGAGCGCGAGGATCCGCCGCCGCTCGGCTCTGCCGCATGGCGACGTAGACAGAAGATCAGCATGCGTCAGAGGTCCACAAGACCCCGCCTCACATCTGACCGTGCCACTGGGACAGGCGGTCAAGGAGGATTCTCATCGAGTCTGCATGAGCCTTGGCTCCAGCCTCGGCCGTTCCACCGAGCATGATCTCCCAACCGCTGCCATACTCGGGAAGGTGATCAGAGAATGCGTGGCCAGCACCGGAATAGATATGAGCCTCGAAAGAGTCCGACTGGGAGGCGAGGTTCTTTGCCGAGCTGTCGCCCTGCCACATGGCATCCTGATCCCCTGCGAAGAAGAGGGCGTTGCCCCTAAAACCGGACAGGTCTATTTTCGTATCGTCGTCGGCGTTGGCGGCAGCGGACTCATAGGACGCGCGAAACGAGGGCGGATAGTTTGTTGCGAGGTCCCACATGAGCTTTGCCGAGGCGCTGGGATCCGCCTTGCGAAGCGACACGAAGGGCACGGCCTGACCCTGGTAGGTGAAGCTCGGGAATTCGTTTTGGCTCGTGTAGTCGAGGCCGGCATAGCTGTGGTCTGCTGGGGTGAAGTTCACGAGGTTATCAATGGCGAAGCCGTGTGCGGCAAGCTCGGCACTGAACTCGGCGCCCTTCGACGTGCCGATGACGGTGATCGGGGTTGGCCGGTCTACGTTGTCCCTTATGTAGGTCTGAACCTCCTCGAACTGATCGAGCGGGACGTTTGCGAGGGTGGGAGCCTGGTCCTCCTGCCCCCAGAAGTAGAGGCCAAGGACCTCATAGCCTTGCTCGGAGATCGCCTTTGCCTGCTCGTATCCCGGCGAGCCCTCGGAGCCCCCGTAGACGACGACGGTGCCCGGGTGCGTGCGCTCCTTCGGGATGAAGTGAAAGCCCTTGAGGTAGGTGCCCTTGATAGCTCGGATTGAGTCGTTCGTCTCGTACTGGGTCTCGCGCACCGACAAGGCCCGCTGCATGATCGTGTACTTGCTGCCGTTGTACCAACGAAGGCCAAATATCGTGACGGCAATGAGCACGATGACGCAGACGAGGGACACAAAGATCCTCAGCAATACCTTCCCTACCTTCTTTGTCATGTCCGTGTCCTTTCAGAAGTGGTAAGTTATCCTATACATGGCTTGCACATTTTGCAGGCATAGATGTACCATAACCTCCAGCTCGCCGGCAAGTCATTACGGTGAGCGATGGGTCGAGGCATACGCATGGTACCTCGGACGGGGACAGTCGGCGATGCCGTGGAGGAGCTGGCATCCTAGAGGAGGTCGGCAGGGTGAACAAGGGAAAGACGATAGCTCCGTCTATCCTGCTGTGGGGTGTCTTCGCGATCTTTTTCGTGCTCTACCTCAGCTTTTCGGTGCTGCTCTGGCCTGTGCTGCTCGTGTGGGCATCAGCTTTGTCCGTGTATATGCTGCTCAACTATGAAAGGCCCCAGCTGAGGCAGGTTGGGGTTTCGCTTGCTCTGGCATTGGCTGCCGCAATCTCCACATCGGTAGCTAGTCACAGTCTTTCTGCCGGGGCAGCGCTCGTGTTTGCCTCAACGCTCGTCTGCTCGATGGCAATGTTTGGCGTGCATGGTAGTGTCGGCGGCTTTGCGATCATCAGGGAAGGTGGCAAGGGGGCGGTGCTGGTTAGCATCGTCGTGGGGGTTGTCGTGGGTGTGTCTCTCGGGGTCGTCAACTGCCTTTTTGGCATGAGCAATGCTCCCATTGTCCCGTCGCTCTCGATGGACAAGCTCATAGCAAGCCTTAGCCCTGCCATTATGGAGGAGGTGGTCTGCAGGGCTGCGTTCATGGTCTTCTGTCTAGCTACGTATGGCAGGGATAGGTCAAGGCCACGGACGCTCACGATGTGGTTTATGATGGTCGTTCCCCATGCCCTGGCACATCAATACGGTTTGGTGGAGTCTGCCGTCCTGGCACTGCTCTTTGGGCTGCCGTTTGCCGTTCTGCAGAGGAGAAGGGATGTTGCCTCCGCCATGATCGCCCATGGGCTTGTCGATCTGATGAGATTTGTCGCCTTCGGAAGGTAGGGAGTGTGTTCGCATGCTCGCCGACCTGGCGCGGAATGATACCGTCCGGTCGCCACGAAAGCTACACCCCCCCAACGGCCCTCCCTTGTGCTACCTGCTAAACTATGAGGAGCCCATTTTGAACGAAATCGAAGTGGCGAATCCAGAGCGATTGACCCCTTGCGGGCATCTATCCCTGCTGCCGACTGGATTACTCCGACTACCAGAGCTGTGACAGGTCGAGCACACCCAAGGTGAGTCACGTCTCGAAATGGAACTGATATTTCTAGCTTGTTACAAACAATTTATTAACGAGGCTTCGTGAGCTCGTGTGGGTGGGTGGTTGCGTCACCGCCCCGGCGATGTGGGCCTCACCGCCAGGGCGACGACGCAACAGTGTACACAGATCGGTGGAAATGGCCTCTCGACGCCGTTTCGGGATATTTGTGTACACTGTTGCGACGCGAGGATCGTGTGAGCAGCCGTGACGACGCAACAGTGTACACAGATCGGTGGAAATGGCCTCTCGGAGCCGTTTCGGGGCATTTGTGTACACTGTTGCACCGCGAGTCGCGATACGAATCGCGACGCGAGCTGCGTCAGGATCAGGTCCGTTGGCACGCACTCTGCCGCCCGATGCGCCTCCCTCTGCGCCTGATCATAGCGAGCCGCGCACATCTCAAGCAAATAATCATCTATCTGATGCCGAGCCTGACAAACTATGTCCACTCGTCGGACGTAAAGACTTACGACCCTCAGTTCGAAAAACGTTGCCCCTCGTGTATGCAACCC
>ERZ772764.2175-NODE-2175-length-11661-cov-6.202481_pt1 | contig 11661 bp, 9 predicted proteins | sample MGYA00512163_ERZ772764 | MGnify/ENA primary metagenome ERZ772764 (study PRJEB29015, sample SAMEA2737903) | human oral metagenome | biome: human oral; feature: human-associated habitat; material: dental | place: China | collected 2094 ...
TGCAGGGCATGGTGGCCGAGCTGCAACGCTGGCACGATGCCTGCGCGGGAGACGACTGCCCGGATTGTGCGATTTTGGCCGGGCTGGAGGAGCGTTAGGCGGTATTGGTGGAATGGAGACAGGCTACCTGAAAAGTTTCAGGTAGCCTTAATTTTGGGGCCAATTGGCTATCACAGAAATTCAAGTATATTGTTCCATCAGTTCTATTACCTCTTTAAATCCATCTATGTCAGATAGATAATGCTTGGCAAATTCTAATAATTCCATGCCGCTATTGCCGTTTTTGTAATGTACATCCCCACCGTTTTCCAGCATTTTTTTCAATACATCCAGCCGATGCGGCATGGCGCCCATCATGCCCAAGGGAATCACCTTGTCCCGGTTGGGAATGTTGGGATTGGCGCCTGCTTCCAACAAGGCTAGGGCGGCATCGCCGTTCTCGGCTCGCATGGCGTAATGCAGCGGGGTCATGCCGTAGCAGTCTTGAGCGTTTACCTCTACGCCCTTGTCTAAATAAAAATGCATAGTGGATAACGGAGCAGGGCTATACGAGTTCATATTAGCCATATGTAAATAATTCCATTTTGCTGAATCGGTAGTACAGCAGGGATCAAATTTCCCCGTGTCGCTCATCTCTTTCAAAAAAGCTATATCGCCTTCTGAGTTCGCACGGGCGATCTGCATCCCAATATCGTTTTCATACGGATCTGTCATCATTTTTTCCTGCTCTCAAAAAGGTCTCATCTTGCCTTAAATTATATAACGCAGTTATTTCTATTATTTATATTTCATGATGGCTACCTGAAAATGCAGAGCAGCAGAAGTTCCTGCGAAGCTAAAATTTTCAGGTAGCCTGTTTGACTATTTAGCTGCCGCTTCAGTTGGCTCGGGCTGGGAGCCCTCTTCCTGCCAGCCGCTGCCGATGGCTTTGTAGAGGTTGAGCAGGTTGAGGCCGGAGGCGAGCTGGTTGTCGAGCAGGTTTTGGCTGAAGCCGTGGGCGCTGAGCTGGGATTGCAGGGCGGTGTCGAGGGTTTTGCGGCCGTAGCGGAAGAGTTGGCGGTCGTTGCGCACTTGCTGCTTCGCGGTGCGTTCGGCCTGCTGCAATTCTTGCTGCTGGGTGTTGAGGGCGTGTTGGGCCTGGTAGGCGTTGTCTACGTCGGCGAGGGTTTGCAGCAGGGTTTGGTCGTATTGCAGCAGGGCGGTTTGCAGGCGGGCGTCGGCGGCCTGGATGTTGGCGCGGATGCGGCCAGCGGTGAAGAGGGGGAGCTGTACGCCGATGCTGAAGAGGCCGCCGTTGCCGCTGCGGGCGCGGTTGAAGGGGGCGAGGTCGCTGTTGAGCTCGATGCGGCCGGTTTGCCAGAGGAATTGGATGTCGAAGCGGGGGAGGAGGTCGGCTTTGGCGCTGGCGAGTTGGGCGCTGCGGGCTTGGATTTCGGCGGCGCGGGCGCGCAGGTCGGGTCGTTGGTTGAGGAGGCTGCCGGGCCGGATGCCTTGCGGCGGGCTGGGCAGGTGTTGCAGCAGGGCGGCTTGGCGCATGGCGTTGCTGTCGAGGCGGAAGGTTTGCGGGGTTTGGCCGATGAGCACGGCGATGCTGCGCTGCTGGGCGTCGAATTGGGCTTGGAGGGTGCTTTGGCGGGCTTGCAGGGCTTGGATTTGGGCGGTAATGGCGGTGGTATCGTGGGCGGTGGCGTGGCCGGCGTTGAAGCGGCCGGCGGCGTAGCGTGCCAGTTCTTGCAGGGTGGCGAGCTGTTGGGAAACGAGGGCTTGCTGCTGCTGGATGTGGGCGGCGCGCAGGTAGTGTTCGGCGATTTGGGCGGAGACGAGCAGGCGGCTGCCGTGGAGCTGCTCTTGGCTGCCGAGGGCGGCGGCGCGGGCGGCATCGGCATCGCTGCGTTTCTGGCCGAAGACGTCGGGCTCCCAGGCGGCCCGGAAGCTGGCGGAGGTGAGGTTGCCGCCGTTGCCGAGGTAGGGATCGCGGCGGTGGTTGCGGTAGCCATAGGCATCGGCGGCGAGGCCGGCGCTGGGTAGGAGGTCGGCTTCGGCCAGGCGGGCGGTGGCGCGGGCTTCTTCGAGCCGGCTGCGGGCAATGGCGATGCTGTAGTTGTGTTGCAGGCCTTGTTCGATAAGTTGGCTAAGCTGGGGGTCGGGCCATTGCTGCCACCAGCGGGCTAAATTTGGGGCGGAATCGGCCTGGCCGGTGTGTTGGAAGTTTTCAGGTAGCGTGATGTTGGATTGGCGGTCGATTTGGGTGGTGGTGCAGGCGGTGAGGAGGAGGGCTAGAGCAATCGGGAGGAGTCTGGAGGTGGGCATGGTGGGGTTTCCTTGGTGTGGGGCTACCTGAAACAGGATGTGCAAGTTTTCAGGTAGCCTTTGGGGTTATCTGTGGCTGCCTGAAAAGGTAGGTGCTGTTTCCAGGTAGCCTTTCGGCTAGGTGGCGGGCATGATTCTTGGGCAGGCTGCCGTTCGGGCTACCTGAAAACCCGTCTTCTTTTTTCAGGTAGCCTCTTTTAATTCTGCTGCGCCAGCATCCGGCGGAAGCGGATGACGGCGAGGGCGGTGAAGAGGATGCCGGACACGGCGGTGATGGCTACGCGGTGGCGGATTACGTTCCAGCAGGCGCCCCGGAAGATGATGTCTTTGGAGAGGGCGGTGAATTGGGTCATCGGCGAGAGCTCGGAAAGGCTGCGCAGCCAGGGCGGCAGGTTTTCGATGGGCGAGGTGCTGCCGGAGAGCAGGAACACGGCGATATATACGATGATGCACAGCAGGCTGAACTGCGGCATGGTGGGCGCCTGGGTGGCGAGCAGCACGCCGAGCCCGGCCATGGCAAACAGATACACGGCCTCGCAAAACACGAACAGCGCCAACGAGCCGTTAATCGGCACGCCCACGGCGCGGTGCACCACCAAGAGCAGCGAGAGCAGGGAGGAAACCAGGATAATCAGGCCGTTGGCCAGGATTTTGGCCATCACGATTTCGTTCGCGTCCACCGGCATCACCAGCAAATGCTCAATCGTGCCGTGTTCGCGCTCGCGGATCACGGCCGCGCCCACCAGCAGGATGGTGAGCAGGGTGGCGTTGCCCACCAGTTGGTTGAGCGGCATAAACCATTCGCTGCGCAGGTTTTCGTTGAACAGCACGTTCACCACTGGCTCGAAGGGCGCGGCGTTGCCGTGCCGTCCCAGATAGGCCGCCGTTTCGCGGTTTACGATTTGGCCGATGTACACCGAGCCCACGCCGGCCTGCGACATGGCGGTGGCGTCCACCAATAATTGCAGCTCGGGGCGTTTGCCGGCCAGGAGGTCGGCGGTGTAGTTGGGCGGGATCACCAGCACGAAGCTGTATTCGCCCAAATCCATGGCGCGGTCGATGCGGCTGCCGTCAATGTCGTCCACCTGTTTGAACTGCGGGGCGATCATGGCATCGCGGATGCGGTAGGTGAGCGCGCTGCGGTCTTGGTCGTAGACGGCCAGCGCGGCGTTTTTCACTTCGGTGGTTACGTTTTGCGACACGGAATACACGGAAAAGCTGAACATAAACACCAACAGCGCAAACAGCGCGTAATCGGTGAAGAAGCTGCGGATTTCCTTGCCGCCCAGATACCAAACGTTGCTTATCCATTGGCGCATATCATTTCTCCTGCTTTTTCAAAAGCAGCCCGGCAGCGAGCCAATAGGCGGCGAAAAACAGCAACAGCGTGCCGCACAGCGTGTCCACATCGCGCCAGCCCAGGCCTTTGGTGATAACGCCCAGGCTGATGGTTTGAAACCAGCTGGTGGGGCTGAAGATGCCGATCCACTTGCCGGCGCCGCTCAAGGTGGATGCCGGATAAATCATGCCGGAGAAATCCAGCGCCGGAATCATGGCCAGAATCGCTGCCGCGAAAATGGCCGCCACCTGCGTGCGCACGAAGGTGGACACCAACAGCCCGAAGCCGGTGGAGGCAAACACGAAACACAGCACGCCGGCCGTGAGCGCGATAAACGAGCCTTTCAGCGGCACGCCCAGCCCGAACACCACCACGCCGAGCAACACCAGATAACTTAAGAACGAGAGCAGCACATAGGGCAGCTGCTTGCCGAAAAGATATTGAAAAGAGGAAGCGGGCGAACTGTAGAGGTTCATGATGGAGCCGATTTCTTTTTCGCGCACCACGGATAGGGCGGTGAGCATGGCGGGAATCATCATCAGCGAAAGCATTAAAAAGCCCGGCGTGAGTGCGTTGATGCTTTTAAAGGTGGGGTTGTAGATGAAGCGGGTTTGCAGGCCGCCGCCGGTGTTGATGCGGATGCCTCGTTCGCGGTAGAGCTCGGCCATATAGCGGTTGAGGATGCCTTGGGCATAGCCGTGGAGGTTTTCGCCCACAAACGGCCACGAGCCGTCGAAATAGAAAGCCAGCTGCGGGCGGCGGCCGAGAGTGAGGTCTTTGCCGAAGCCGGGCGGGATTTCAATCACCATACGCGCGCTGCCGTCGGTGAGCACGGCGTTGATGTCGTTACGGGTGGCGAGGCTGGCCCGTTGGCGGAAGTAGGACGAGCCGTCGAACTCCTGCGTTAGCTCGCGGCTGTAGTGGCTTTGGTCTTGGTCGAGCACGGCGAAATCCATTTCGTTTACGTCAAACGACACGCCGAGGCTACCTGAAATCAGATACACCAAGGGGCCCAGCAGGGCAAACATCAGGCGGATGCGGTCGCGCAGCAGCTCTTTGCCTTCGCGTCGGGCGAAGGTGAATACGGTGGAAATCCAATAGAGCAGGCCGGAAGGGGCGGCATGGTTTTCAGGTAGCCTTTGCGTTTCAGGTAGCCTGTCTTGGGCAGATTCTGTAACAGAGTTTTTGCTTTGTGAAAGCTCGCTTTGGGCGCTTTCAGGTAGCCTTTCTGCCGCTTCGGCGGCTTCGTCTTGCTCCAAATAGCGGATAAACGCTTCTTCCAGCGTATCGGCGTGTTGGCGGCGGCGCAGTTCGTCCGGTTCGCCCACGGCCAGCACGCGGCCGCGGTGCATCAGCGAGATGCGGTCGCAGCGGGCGGCTTCGTTCATGAAGTGGGTGGAGACGAAAATGGTTACGCGCTCTTCCCGCGCCATGCGGAACAAGTATTGCCAAAACATATCGCGCGCGGCAGGGTCTACGCCGGAGGTGGGCTCGTCCAAAATCAGCACCTGCGGGCGGTGCAGACAGGCGGCAGCCAGCTGCAGGCGCTGGCGCACGCCCAAGGGCAGAGCGGCGGGGGTGGCATCGGCCAGGTCGGCCAGTTCGAATTGCCGCAGCACGGCTTCGATGGCGGCGTTGCTCTTTTCGCCCAGCCGGTACAGCCTTGCGTGCAGCACCAGGTTTTGCCGCACGCTCAGCTCTTCATACAGCGAAAACGCCTGCGACATATAGCCCACGCGCTGGCGCACGGCGGTGCTGCCTGCGTCGATTGGCTCGCCCAAGAGCGTGGCTTCGCCTTCGCTGGCGTCCAAGAGGCCGGTGAGCATTTTCATGGTGGTACTTTTGCCGCAGCCGTTGGAGCCGAGGAAGCCGAAAATTTCGCCTTGGCGGATGCGGAAGCTCACGTGGTTTACCGCCGTGAAATTGCCGAAGCGTTTGCTCAGGTTGTGCGCCTCCATCGCAGGCGGCAGGGAATCATCGGGGATGAAGGGCGGCAGTCGGGAATCGTCCCAATGGGTTTGCTTGCCTTCGGGCAGCATTTTGATGTAGGCCTGCTCCAGCGTGGCGCAGCCGCTTTGCGCGAGGATTTCCTGCGTGCGGCCGTGGGCGAGGATTCGGCCGTCGTCCATGGCCAGCAGCTGCTCGAACTGTTCGGCTTCGTCGATGTAGGCGGTGGCCACCAGCACGGTCATGCCGGGATTTTCGGCACGCAGCTCGCGCACCAGTGTCCAGAATTGGCGGCGGGAAAGCGGGTCGACGCCGGTGGTGGGTTCGTCCAGAATCAGCAGGTTGGGGTTGTGCACCAGGGCGCAGCACAGGCTGAGTTTCTGCTTCATGCCGCCGGAGAGCTTGCCGGCGGCGCGGCCGGCAAAGGGCGCCAGGCCGGTGGAGAGCATCAGGCGCTCGATGTGCTGCTTGCGCTGGTGTTTGTTCAGGCCGAACAGGCGGGCGTGGAAATCGATGTTTTCATACACGGAAAGCGTGGGATAGAGGTTTTTGCCCAAGCCCTGCGGCATAAAGGCAATGCGCGGCAGCAGCGCTTCGCGTTCGGCCTTGTGCGCCACATTGTGCCCGAGCACGCGCACCTCGCCGCTCTGGAGCGTGCGCACGCCGGCAATCAGCGAAAGCAGGGTAGATTTACCCACGCCGTCGGGACCGATCAAGCCCACGGTGGCGCCGCGCCCGATGGCGAGCGACACGCCGCGCAAGGCCTGCACTTTGCCGTAGGCGTGCGAGAGTCGGCTGATTTCGATGGCGTTCGGCATGGCTGCATCCTACTGCGGCAGGCGGGTTTGCAAATCGGCCGGCCAGGCGAGCTTGGAGTCGGTGCGCACGAAGCCGGTGGCCGTCATGCCGCCTTTCAGGTAGCCTTGGTATTTGGCCGCCACATCGGCGGGAATCTGCAATTTCACCCGGAACATCAGCTTGGTGCGCTCTTCGGCGGTTTCCACAAATTTGGGCGTAAACTGCGCCTCTGAGGCGATATAGGTAACTTTGGCGGGGAACACCGCGTCCAGCCCGTCCATCTTAATCCGTGCCTCGCTGCCCAACGGGATTTGGTTTACCGTGGGCGCGGGCAGGAACAGGCTGATGCTTGCGTCGTTCAGGTTCAACAGGCTCACCACCTTGCCGCCTGCGGGCAGCACGTTGCCCGGCTCGGCCAGCCGGTATTCCACCCGCCCGGCCTGCGGCGCGCGCACCGATAAATCGCCGATAACGGAAGACACCTGCGCCATTTTCGCCCGCGCCTGCCCCACGCCGGCCTGGGCTTCGTTGCGCGCTGCTTCTGCTGCCTGCACCGCCGCCCGCGCCGCATCGCGCTGCGCCAATCGGGTGTTGAGTTCGGCCTGCGAGATTAAATTGTCGCGGAACAGCTGGCGGGCGTTGTCTGCCTCCATCTGCGCGGTTCGCAGCTGCTGGCGTTGCGCCTCGATTTGCGCCTGCGCGCGGCGCACCGTCTGCTCCAGTTGCGTCTTGCCCGCCTGCGCTTCGGAAAGCTGCGCCTCGGCGGTTTGCGAAGAAATCCGCGCCAGCACCGTGCCCGCCTCCACAAACTGCCCTTCGCCCACCGTTATTTCCTCCACCCGCCCGGCATATAGGCTGGCCACATCCATGCGGGCAAATTCCAGCCGCCCGTTGGCATGCGCGATGCCCGCCAGCGGGTCGGGCGCGGCATATTGGCGGAACGCAAAAAAGCCGATGCCGACGGCAGCGGCCAGCGGCAGCAGGAGAAGCAGGCGTTTGGGCAGACGTTTCATTCAAGAATACCTCACAAGTAAGAATGGTTTAAGTGTAAGGCCGCAGCGTGTGGCTGCATACCGTTAAAAAACAATTCCGCGTACCGCTAAGCATACAAAACCGAAAAAAAAGTTGCTTAAGCACACGGAAAACCGCAAAATGCCCAGCCGAAACCCCAAACGAAAGCGCCAACATGAGCGAAAACGAAAACTATACCGACCCCCGCATCATCAAAACCCACCGCGCCATCCGCGAAGCCTTTGTGGATTTGCTGCACGAAAAGCCCTTCGCCCAAATCACTGTACAAGATATCCTCGAACGCGCCCCGGTAAACCGCTCCACCTTCTACAAATACTACTCCGGCAAAAGCGATTTGGCTGGCAAGATGATTGCCGATTTCAAAGCCGAATACGGCCGATACATTATCACCCGCTTCCAGGCAGGCAGCTTTGATGTGTTTCTCAACATGATGCCTGAAGCCTCCGACTGGATACACAGCCGCCGCCGCCTGATTCTTGCTTTGTGGAAAGTGGACACCCGCCGCCACCATCTCTACCGCGATATGCACAAGCTGATTAAGCAGCAATTCCTCCGCTTCGCCCATACCCTGCCCAACGCCTCCCCCGGCAAAGATTGGGACTACCAAGCCGACATGCTTGCCACCATTGTGCTCGGCAGTATGAACTACTTTTTCAGCCGCGACCTGCCGCTTCGCCTGCCCGAAGTCCGCCAAGCTTGGGCGGAAATGAGCCAACTGCTGCTGCCGTGAGGCGGAGCGAAATACTGGGCTGGATTCTAGAACCTGCCATAACGCCAAAGGCTACCTGAATCCTGTTTCAGGCAGCCTTTCAGCATGAGGTGTATGCCGTAGGGACGCGCGCTGTTACCAGTTATTCCAAAGCCACGTGCGTGCGTACCGCACACTACACCCCGCAAATGAGCAGGCTACCTGAAATTCATTTTTCAGGTAGCCTGTTGATAAGGCAGGGCGTAGGTTGGGTTGATAAACCCAACATTTCACAATTTATTTGTTGGGTTACACCTGCGGTTCACCCAACCTGCTCACTCTGCAATGAGAAGAGGCTACCTGAAAATTCAGGTAGCCTCTTGTGTCTGCCAAACGGCCGTATCGTTCAACGAAGCGGGCGAATACCTACGGCGTCGCGCACTTGGTCGAGCAGTTCGCGGGCTTGTTTGCGGGCTTTGGCGGCGCCGGCCTGCAGGATGTCTTCGATTTGCGCGGGCTGGGCGGTGAGCTCGTGGAAGCGTTCGCGTTTGGGGGCAAGCTCTTCGTTCAGTTTGGCGCCGAGCAGTTTTTTGGCTTCGCCCCAGGCCAGGCCGTCGGCGAGCATTTGGGTGAATTCGGCGGTTTCGGCGGGGGTGGCGAAGGCTTTGTAGATGTCAAACAGCGGGCTCTCGTCGGGGGTTTTCGGCTCGCCGGGCTCTTTGAGGTTGGTGATGATTTTGTTCACGGCTTTTTGCAGCTTTTTCTCGCTTTCAAACAGCGGGATGGTGTTGCCGTAGCTCTTACTCATTTTGCGCCCGTCGAGGCCGACGAGGAGTTCTACGTTGTCGTCCACTTTGGCTTCGGGCAGCACAAACAGTTCTTTGAAGCGGTGGTTGAAACGCTGGGCGATGTCGCGGGTCATTTCCACGTGCTGGATTTGGTCGCGGCCTACTGGCACTTCGTGGGCGTTGAACATGAGGATGTCGGCGCTCATGAGGATGGGGTAGCTGTAGAGGCCCATTTCCACGCCGTGGTCTTGGTCGGTTTGCCCGGCGTCTAGGTTGGCCTGCACGGCGGCTTTGTAGGCATGGGCGCGGTTCATCAGGCCTTTGGCGGTGATGCAGGTGAGTATCCAGTTGAGCTCGGGCACTTCGGGGATGTCGCTTTGGCGGTAAAAGGTGGTGCGCTCGGGATCGAGGCCGCAGGCGAGCCAGGTGGCGGCCACGGCTTGGGTGGAGGCGTGGATGACTTCGGGGTCGTGGCATTTGATGATGCCGTGGTAGTCGGCCAAAAAGAGGAAGGATTCGGCAGAGGGGTCGGCTGCGGCGGCAATGGCGGGGCGGATGGCGCCGACGTAGTTGCCTAAATGCGGGATGCCGGTGGTGGTTACGCCGGTGAGGACTCGTTTTTTCATGGATGGCTTTCTGTGATTTGGCGGAAATAGGAAGGCGGCGCTGGGGGCTACCTGAAAAATGGCAGATTATAGTGCAAGGGCGGGGATGCGGTCATGCCTACGGCGAAGTGGCGGGGAAATTTTAGTTTTACAGAAACTCCACTCCGCTAAGGTTTCAGGTAGCCTTTGGGTGTTGGATAAAGGCTACCTGAAAATAGGAAAATATCGCAGATACAATAAGTTATCTTATTTTGTTCAACAAGGCTACCTGAAACCAGTTTAGTTTCGTTTAGATATTGTTTTCAGGTAGCCTCTTTAAGCATCCATATTATCTGGATTGCTCAAATTGCTCTTGTGCCCAGCGTTGGCGGTTGTCGGGGGTGTCGGCAGTTTGAGCTTGCCCTTGCCGCCAGTTGCGGTAGGCGTCGGCATCGAAGGCGATCACCCGACCGCCCATGGCGGCCACTTCGCCGGCCACGCTTTGGCTGATGCGCCAAGAGGCTAGGTCGGGGCAGGCGTTTGGTTCGGGATACCATAGCACCACCACGGCATTGCCGCCCTGCATTTGGGCTTCGATTTGTTCGGCATATTGGTCGATGGCTTGGTATTTCTGGTTGAGGCGGGTTTCCACGGCGCGAACCACGTGTAGGGGGATGGGGGCGGCGCCGTTTTCCCATTGTGCCCATTCTTCGGCAGAGGCACCGTGGGGAAAATCGACATTGGCGGCAAGAGTTTGGCCGGCTTCGGCTTGGGTGAGGCCGAGATTGCGGCGCAGGGCTTTGAGTTCGATGGGGAACATGGTTTTCCTTTTGGGTTGGTTATTTAACTTGTGCGGCCAAGTGTTCTATTGCTGCCTGTGCACAAAACAGGCCGAAGGCGGCGGTAACCAGCATACTCGCGCCGTAGCCCGCGCAAGACAATCCTTGCGGTGCGGCATCGGTTTCGCAGGCGGCGCCGGTTTGCGGCGGGGTGACGTTTTCTTCGGAATAGATGCAGCTCACTTTCATGCGCTCTTTGGGATCGCGCGGAAAGCCGTGGCGGCGGCGCAGGGTGTAGCGCAGGTTGGCAAGCAGCGGGTCGTGGGTGGTGCGGGCGAGGTCGGCGCGGCGGATGAGGGCGGGGTCGCGCTGGCCGCCTGCACCGCCGGACACCACAAAGGCTTGCTTTTTCGCCACAAAATGAGCGGCCATGGCGGCTTTTACGCGCACTTGGTCGATGGCGTCGATCACAAAATCAAACGGCTCGGCAAATAAGGTTTGCACGTTTTCCGCATCCACAAAATCTTCGATTTCGTGCACGGTGCAGGCGGGGTTGATTTGCAGGATGCGCCGGTGCAGCGCGGTTACTTTGGGCAGGCCGAAATTGTCGGTGAGCGCGTGGAGTTGGCGGTTGGTGTTGGATTCGGCCACGTTGTCCAAATCAATCAGCGTGAGCCGGCCGATGCCGCTGCGCGCCAGCGCCTCCACCGCCCAAGAGCCCACGCCGCCCACGCCCACCACGCAAACATGGGCTTGGGCAAAGCGTTGCAGGGCGGCAGGGCCGTAGAGGCGGGAAATGCCGCCGAAGCGGCGCTCGTTTGGGGCGGAAATAATCATCGGGATAAGTCAAAAAACAGGTAGAAAAAATGGCACATTCAGTGCATCGGTATTATACTGTAAACGTATTAGGAAGAGACCCGTCCGGCGGCTGTAGCCTCTGCGCGGAAGCATCGGAATAACGTTCACTAGGAGAAAGCTTATGTATCAACATATCGTGATTGCAGTAGACGGCAGCCGCACCTCCCAACATGCGCTCAAACAGGCCTGCGGCCTGGCTCAGGCCACCGGCGCGGCGCTCACATTGGTGCACGTGGCCAACCCTGCCGAATACGTGGCCACCGTTGCCCCCGAGTTTTTGCAGTATGAAAACTACGAAACCGCTGCCACCGAACAAGGCAACGCTATTTTGGATGCCGCCATCAAACAGGCGCGTACCACCTTGGGCGAAGATGCAAAACTCGGCCGCCACCTGCTCGTGATTAGCAAAAACGCGCGCGATATGGCCAAAAGCCTGGTGGATTATGCCACCGAGCAGAAAGCCGATTTGCTGGTGCTGGGCACCCACGGGCGCACCGGCCTGATGCACCTTCTGATGGGCAGCTTCGCCGAAACCGTG
>ERZ772764.2177-NODE-2177-length-11643-cov-15.297981_pt1 | contig 11643 bp, 10 predicted proteins | sample MGYA00512163_ERZ772764 | MGnify/ENA primary metagenome ERZ772764 (study PRJEB29015, sample SAMEA2737903) | human oral metagenome | biome: human oral; feature: human-associated habitat; material: dental | place: China | collected 2094 ...
CCCAACGGCGAGGCCTGCGCCATGATGCGGCCACCATGCGCCTCGACGATGCCCCTGCAGATGGCCAGCCCCAGCCCCGACCCGCCCGTGGCCCGGTTCCGCGACGCCTCACGACGGTAGAAACGGTCAAAGAGACGCGGATAGTCTTCAGGCGACATGCCGGGGCCGGAGTCGTCGAAATCGATGATCACGCCCGGGCTGCCCGCCTGACAGCCCACCTGCACGGTACCGCCCTGGTCCACGTAGCGTACGGCGTTTTCCAGAAGATTCTGGAAAACCTGACGCAATCGATTCGGATCCCCCGAAACGAGCATTCTATCTATAACCCCGACCCTTTTCAGGGACAACCCGCGGACAGCCAGGCGCTCCTGCCAGCTCGACAGCGTGGTGTCCAGCAGCTCCACCACGTCCACCTGCTCCCAGTGATACGCCAGCGGTGCCACCTCCGTCATCGACAGCATGTGGATGTCGTCGACCAGCTTGGACAGAATGCCCACTTCACTCTGAAGGGATTGAACCACCCGCTGGTCCAGCGGCTGGAGCCCGTCCTCCACCGCCTCCAGCTCGCCGCGCATGATCGCCAGCGGCGTGCGCAGCTCGTGCGAGACGTCCGCCATGAAGGCGCGGCGCATGTTCTCGTTGCTCTGCAGCGTGCCGGCCAGCTTGTTGAACACCCGTGCCAGCTGCCCCAGCTCATCCTGCGAGGACACCGGCACGCGGATGTCGTACTGTCCCGCCGCCAGCGCCCGCGTGGCCGTGGCCAGCCGCCTTGCCGGCACCAGCATCACCCGCCCCAGCAGCCAGGCAACAACGGCCGCCAGCAGCACCGCCAGCCCTGCGATGTACCAGGCCGCACTCTCCTGACGGCGCTGGAAGGCCAGATCGGCCGCATCCGTCACCTCCGTGAAGCGCTTGCTGCCCACCCAGCCGGCCACCACCCCATCCACCAGGATCGGCACGAAATGCGCATCCGGTCCCGGGTCCGGGTTGCCCACCACGAAACGGCCACTGGCATCCTGCAGCGTCATGCGCGCCGCGGCATCCATGGGCGGCTTGGGTGGCACACCCGGCCATCCGGGTCCCGGCGCCGACGCAGGCGGCATGTCGGGGTGCACATCCCCGCCATCGACCAGAACGTCCAGCAGGGATTCCTCGGCCGGCGGCGACAGCTCGCCAGCGCGGGCCTCCGGCGGCCAGGAGGCCCCCTTCGTGCCCCCCGGACCCTGGCGGACCGATTCATCCGCCTGCGTGGCCGACGGGTTGGACAGCCACCACCAGTTCGATGCCTGGCCCACATCGGCGGAGGCCTGTCCGGGCTGCGGCCCATGCCGCGACATGTCACCAGGCAGCAGACCATTGGGCAGCAACCCCTTCGGCAGGGAGCCACCATGCTGGAGCGCCCCGTGCACGTGCGCTGCATCCGGCGCCACGCGCTTGTCCTCCTGCCCGGGCTGCTCATACAGCAACCCGCGCGCCGCCCCCATGCCCTCGGCATACGGCATGGGTACCAGCCATTGGCAGGCCTGCAGCGGCCTGCGGCCCAGAATGGGCAGGACCGGCATCTGCCGCGGCCCCGAATGCAACCGGTAGCCGCTATAGCGCACAATGTGCCGCCACAGGTCGTCGCGCCCGCGCAGGGCGTCCCAGCCGTGCTCGGGATCGCCCACCTCGCGCCAGTGCGCTGCCAGCACGGTGGTCAGCACGTTCAGGCGCCGGGTCTCCACCTCATTCAGGTAGCCCAGAAAGCCGCGCTGGAAACTGATGCGGTTGGCAATGCTCATGGCCACCGCCATCACGACACTGGCCGCCAGTACGGCCACGAACAACTTGAAACCTATGCCGATTCTCATGCTGCCTAATTGAACACAGGAAACGTGGCTGTTGCGCGAAACGGCGCTCCCCACGGCCGAGAATCCGCAATATCCTCATAATCTGCGGGTTCGATGCCGCAAGCCCCTTCGGGAATACCCTCAACCTTACCCCAATACCATGAAAGGCTCTATTTCCTCCGGCGTACTGCTGGTCACCGCCCTGCTGCTGGCCGGTTGTCAGACCACCTCACCCGACAAGGCCGGGCTGGCCCCCGAAGACGCCCGCACCGTGGCCCGCAAGGCCATTCCCCCCAACGTGAAGGACGCCGGCGGCTGGGCCACCGACATCCAGACCTCCTTCTCGCTGCTGGGGCTACCCGCCACCCGCGGCAGCCTGTGCGCCACTGTCGCCGTCATCGAGCAGGAATCGGGCTTCCAGGTCAATCCCGTGGTGGCCGGCCTGCCCGCCATCGCCTGGAAGGCCATCGACGAACGCGCCGCCCGCTATCACATCCCCGGCTTCATGGTCCGCACCGCACTGGCCCTGCCCAGCGGCAACGGTCAGAGCTACGCCCAGCGCATCGACAGCGCCCGCACCGAAGAAGACCTCAGCCGCACCTTCGAGGACCTCATCGACACCGTGCCCCTCGGCAAGCGCCTGTTCGGCCAGTACAACCCCGTGCGCACCGGCGGCGCCATGCAGGTCTCCATCAGCTACGCCGAAGACCACGCCAGGCGCAAGTCCTACCCCTACGGCGACGCCGGCAGCATCCGGCAGGAAATCTTCACCCGTCGCGGCGGCCTGTACTTCGGCATCGCCCACCTGCTGGACTACCCCGCCGACTACCCCGAGATGAAATACCGCTTCGCGGACTACAACGCCGGCCACTACGCCAGCCGCAACGCCGCCTTCCAGCGCGCCCTGGCCGTGGCCACCGGCCAGAAGCTCACCCCCGACGGCGACCTGCTGGACCACGCCAACCCCTCCATGGCCACCCCGGGCCAGACCGAGCGCGCCGCCCGCACCTTCGGCAAGCAGATCGGCCAGAACGACGACAGTATCCGCGCCATGCTGCAGAAGGGTGACACCCTGGCCTTTGCCGACACCCCGCTCTACAAGGCCGCCTTCGCCCACGCCGACCGCGCCGGCAGCGGCAAGCCCATGCCCCGCGCCATCCTGCCCGACATCCAGCTCAACAGCCCCAAGATCACCCGCAAGCTCACCACCGCCTGGTTTGCCGAGCGGGTGAACGAGCGCTACCTGCGGTGCCTGAAGCGGGTGGGTGAATGAGGAAGACGGCTACGCCAGCCCCATGACCACCAGCAACGCACGCTCCACAGCTTTCATGGAGTGTGCGTCCAGATGGCCAAAGGGCGCGCCCACCTTGGCACGCTGTACAGTCATGGGTTTGTCCACCATGACTTGCGAAATCAGTCTCAGACCATTTCCAAGACCGGGTTCAAGAAGAACTCGAAAAGCGCCTGCGTGCCGGATATCGCTGGTAATCGGACACACAATCACACTCTCCAGGTCATCCAGCAGGTCCGACTGGACGACCAAAGCCGGTCGGGGCTTTCCATAGTCCCCTTGCAGCGATACGGTGACCAGATCACCTCGCCGCATCACTCCCAGCCCTCGACAAGGCTGGCAGCTTCCTCAGTGAGCTTCAGAATCTCGGCTTCGGCCGGATCCCCCTTCAAGGCCAGGCACTGCCTGCGCACCTCCGCCACGAACTCCGGGGAACGCGTATCCGGCACCCAGAACTGGACAGGCCGTAGCCCCGCAGCACGCATCCTCTCCCGGTACCGAGCAACAACCTGATTGGCAGCGTCTCTAGCTTGCGGCATCTCTATCTCCTGGCGATGAAGAACATGCTACATGACATGTCATCGCACTTCAATCGGAGATGATGCTCCCCCTGCTCAGATCGATGCCCAAAGGCGCTGCATAGCAACTGCAGCAATCCCGCAGTACCTTTCTCGAAACGGTAGAGTCCCACCTTGTCTGATCCATAACCAGCCAGAGCTGCTTCATCTCATGAAGCGGGATCAAAGCTGCCTATGTCCTGAACAGTCAATGGGCCTCTACCGTGTTCGTCTCGAAATGAACTACCGCTTGCCTTACATGCGAGTGCGGCAGGTCACGGAGAACTGATCCCCCAAGTTCGGATCAGTATTCTGCATCACAACATCCAGATATCCTTCTTGCGTTCTGGAATCAATGGTCATCTCGAAGCTTGCCCGCCGAGACTTCAACAATAGGGGCTCTTCGTTCTTCCCTCTGATCACCATGAGCCAGGTTTTTTTATCTGCTGCCACATCCTTGTGATAGAGGAAATCTTTCGCAATCTGGAAGTGTGCAACCTTGGTGCCGTACATGACGGTCACACCTCCGGTCTCCGTCAGAACCGTCGTGCAGGACAGGCTGTCCGTAACACTCGTACCCTGATACGTTCCTGCTGCGCAAGCCATCGCGCTGATCTGACCACTATTGTGCAGTTCCGGGCAGCTGTGACGCAGCTTCTTCATCAGCGGCGAACCGGTATCCTCAAAAGCAGCTCCCGCAGAGGAAGAGCCATTGGCGCCTGTCGAAAGCGGCTTATAGGTTTTGGCATTGTCTTCGCCCCCACCCCCACAGGCGGAGAGCGTGGCCGCAAGGGCCATCAGAAGGCCGGCAGAAGCCATTTTGCGAGCGATGCCAGATGCAATAAGAGCCATGTCGTTTCCCTGGACTGGTTGATGAAAAAAGACCGCCCTCATCGGCGGTCATTTCGTCATCTTAGAAACGCCATCTGCGCGCCCTTCCACCTTGCCTCCAGACGGTTTCCCGATACTGCCTAGCGGAAGCAACACACTCGCTTTCACCACAACCCTTCACGGCATCCATGGCCAACGCCTGCCGTTCTGACCATCAAACTCACCTCCCCTCATCACCCCCAGCCCTGCACGGCTGTGCCCCCTCCCGCCGCGGATCGCCATGCCGATCGAAGCGCTCGTGCCGCATCTCTCCCGTGGGGCGCTGCCGATAGTTCTGGGCCGGTTCGCAGTCGGCCGCCTTGGTCGTCGATGAAGCAGGCACGGTCGAGGCATTGGCCGCCTCGTTCGCGGAGCCTTCCCGGCCCGATCGCGCCGCAGAGTCACCCTGCCCGTCACTGAAGATCTGCTGCCCGGTAGGCGCACCGCCCAAGGTCGTCCCCTCCTGCGACACGAGCAACGGCGTGGCCAGGGTGGCCACCACCAGCAGGACCAGTACGGACGAGACCGACGCCAGCGCGACACCCGCCAGGCTGTAGCGGGGCGGTGCATCGGGAATGGCGCAGGCAATGGCACGGGTGACGACCCACAGGCCATAGACGGCCAGCACCAGGCCCAGCGGCTGGGCAATCCCGGCCGGCAGCTCCAGCGACTCCAGCAGGGCCGACAGCACGTTGGGCACCAGTCCGGCAGCCAGCAGCAGGTTGAAGAGCGGCCCCCGGCCATCCCAGCGCCCGTCGCGCATCAGCCACCAGCGCAGCACGCCATGCACCAGGCCGTACAGCAGCGCGTTCAGCCCCAGCCCCACCAGCAGCGCCTGCGGAATGGTCATGAGCGGCATGCCGTCGTCCTGCGTGAGGCTCGCCAGACTCATGCCCACCAGGACGCCCAGCACGATCAGCACCCCTACGGTCTGCCGGCGCGGCACCTCAAAGGCCGACAGCGGCAGGTCGCGCAGCAGGAAAAGCGAAAGGGCGGCAGAAATCATGGCAGGGCTACTCCTTCAGGCCAATGGCTCCGACACGGCACAGGCTGGCGTGCATTCCCGGCGTACCGCCAGCCGCTGCCGGTTCCTCATGGTAGCTGCTGCGGGCCGCAGCCCCCTTGCGCAAGACCCTGGGTGCATCAGCGCAGCATCTCGCCCTCTGACGCTTCATCTTCCTGCGGGGCACTCAATCCTTCAGCCACAGTCTCCGCAAGCGGACGCCCTTAGGGCTGAGGTAACGGTCGAAGTCTCTCCGATCAACGGTCAGGATGGCATGGACACCGATACGGTCTGCAGCAAGCACCAGGGCCACGTCAGCCAAGTCTGCGCCTCCGTCCTCATACTGCACCATGTAGTCCGCCATGTCGGACAGCTCGGCGGGATCGCTGGAAAGCAGCGTCAGTCGGCCTGCCGCCGCCCAGCGCAGCATGTTGATTCTGGACTTGTCGTTGAGCAGGTGGCATGCCTCCGTCAGTACTTCCCACACCGAATACAGGCGTACCCCAGCCAACTCACCCAGCATCCGTACAGCGCTGGCATGGTGGGCATCGCCGTCGTTGAACAGGGCAACGAGAAACCCTGTATCAACCAGCGTAGCCGTATTTCTCACGCAGCTTCTCCAGCACAGCCCGCTTGAGCGGATCCTTGACCGAGTCGGGATCGCGCAGCCCCCCGCCCTGGCCGATGTACATGGCATCGATCTCGGCCTCTGTCTTCTCGGCGGGGATGACCCGAGCGGCATAGGCGGCAATGCAGCGACGCACAAACTCGGACTTGCTGATATGCAGCCTGTCGGCGGCCAGCGTCAACAGAGCATCGTCTTCGGCGGTAAGTTGCAGGGACAGGCTCATGAAGCACCCAGAGCAGTGGAAATCGTGCGTATCGGGCAGTCGCCGCCGGCCGGCTTTTCAGCGCGCCGCCCGAAACCGTGTTTATACGGTACTTGAGGAAGGGCCACAAGCCCCGCTCCTGCGGAGCCCTGCCCTCTCCCCGGCCGCATCAGCGCAGCATTTTCCCCGGATTGAAGAGCCCCTCCGGATCCAGTGCCGCCTTGATGCGCGCCATCAGCGCCACACCCTCGGCGCCGGCCTCGGTCTCCAGGAAGTCCATCTTGTGCAGGCCGATACCGTGTTCGCCCGTGCAGGTGCCGCCCAGCGACAGGGCCAGCGAGACAATCTCGCGGTTGAGCGCCTCGGCGCGGGCCACCTCGTCGGGGTTGTCCACGTCCACCAGAATCAGGCAATGGAAGTTGCCGTCGCCCACGTGGCCGACGATCAGCGACGGGAAGCCGCTGGCTTCCAGCAGCTTGCGCGCGCCCTCGACAGAGGCCGCCAGCCGCGAGATGGGCACGCAGGTATCAGTGGAGATGGCCCGTGCACCGGGTCGCATCTGCAGGCCGGCAAAGTAGGCGTCATGCCGGGCGTTCCACAGCCGGGTGCGCTCTTCGGGCTTCTCGGCCCAGGCAAAGTCCGTTCCGCCCTCGTCGGCGGCCAGCTGCTGCACCAGCTCCACCTGCTCGGCCACGCCGGCCGGGCTGCCATGGAACTCGAAGAACAGCGTGTAGCCTTCGCGCAGGTCCATCTTGCTGTAGGCATTGATGGCCCGGATGGCGGGCGGGTCAAGGAATTCGCAGCGCGCCAGCGGCACGCCCAGCTGGATGGCCTGGATGACGACATTGACGGCCTGCTCGGCCGACGGGAAGTTGACCACCGCGGCTGACACCGCCTCGGGCAGCGGATGCAGGCGCAGCGTGACTTCGGTGATGATGCCCAGCGTGCCCTCGGCCCCCACGAAGAGACGGGTCAGGTCATAACCGGCCGACGACTTGCGGGCGTGCGTGCCGGTATGCACCACCTTCCCTTCGGCCGTCACCACGGTCAGCGCCAGCACGTTCTCGCGCATGGTGCCGTAGCGCACCGCGTTGGTGCCCGAGGCGCGGGTGGAGGCCATGCCGCCGATGGAGGCATCCGCCCCCGGATCGATGGGGAAGAAGAGCCCGGTGTCATGCAGCTCCTGATTGAGCTGCTTGCGGGTCACGCCAGCCTGCACCGTCACCAGCAGGTCTTCGGGAGCCACCGACACGATGCGGTTCATCCGCGACATGTCCAGCGTGATGCCGCCCCGGATCGCCAGAAGCTGGCCCTCAATGGACGAACCCGCCCCCCAGGGCACGATCGGACAGTGATGCGCGCGACAGAGCTTCACCAGGTCCACCACGTCCTCGGTGCTCTCGGCAAACACCACCCCTTCGGGCAGGGTCAGCGGGTAGATGGATTCATCGCGGCCGTGGTGCTCGCGCACCCCGTGCGACACCGAGAAGCGTTCTCCGAAACGCTGCTCCAGCGCGGCCTTCAGGGTTTCGTTCAACCGGGGCGCCGCGGCGCCCTGCCCATCGTTCGTCATCGTCTTTCCTGGGTTTGGATCATCAGGGTTGCAAAGCGGCCCGGCCCGGAATCCGCCCCGCCATCACCCGGGGCCGGCGGGCCAGCGCCGGAGGGTGGATTCTAGATCGCGGCGCAACCCGGCGCTGCATCGCAGCATCCGCTCACCCCGGGTAAACCCTAGCCCACAACGTGCCGGTACAGAGCGCGGCAGGTCCGTAACGGGTTGTAGTATTTCGGGAATATCTGAACAGAAGGAACTCCTCCATGGCCCCGGTCATTACCTGCATCGAAGATCTCCGAGTCATTGCCAAGCGCCGCGTGCCGCGCATGTTCTACGACTACGCGGACTCCGGCTCCTGGACAGAATCCACCTACCGCTCCAACGAAACCGCTTTCCAGAAGATCAAGTTCCGCCAGCGCGTGGCGGTCAACATGGAAAACCGCTCGCTGGAAAACACGATGATCGGCGAGAACGTGACGATGCCGGTGGCACTGGCCCCCACGGGGCTCACCGGCATGCAGCACGCCGACGGCGAGATCCTCGCAGCCCGCGCCGCCGAGAAGTTCGGGGTGCCGTTCACGCTCTCCACCATGAGCATCTGTTCCATCGAGGACGTGGCCGAGCACACCAGCCGCCCGTTCTGGTTCCAGCTCTACGTCATGAAGGACAAGGGCTTCGTCGAGCGCCTCATCAACCGCGCCAAGGCCGCCAAGTGCTCGGCGCTGGTCATCACGCTTGACCTGCAGATCCTCGGCCAGCGCCACAAGGACATCAAGAACGGCCTGTCCTCGCCGCCCAAGCCCACGCTGCGCAACCTCATCAACCTGGCCACCAAGCCCTACTGGTGCTGGCACATGCTGCAGACGAAGCGGCGCACCTTCGGCAACATCGTCGGCCACGCCAGCGGCGTGAGCGACACCAGCTCGCTGTCGGCCTGGACCAGCCAGCAGTTCGACCCGGCCCTGTCGTGGGACGACGTGGCCTGGATCAAGGACAAGTGGGGCGGCAAGATCATCATCAAGGGCATCATGGAGCCCGAGGACGCCCATCTGGCCGTGAAGTCGGGGGCCGACGCACTGATCGTCTCCAACCACGGCGGCCGCCAGCTCGACGGCGCCCTGCCCTCCATCGAGGCCCTGCCCGCCATCGTCGATGCGGTCGGCAAGGACAACATCGAGATCTACCTGGACAGCGGCGTGCGCTCCGGTCAGGACGTGATCCGCTCCGTGGCCATGGGCGCACGCGGTGTGTTCATCGGCCGTCCCTTCCTGTACGGTCTGGGTGCCATGGGCGAGGCCGGCGTCACCAAGGCGCTGGAAGTCATCCGCAACGAAGCCGATCTCACCATGGCCTTCTGCGGGTTGCGTAACATCAAGGATGTGAACAAGAGCATCCTGGTGCCCGGCACCTACCCGACGTGAGCGAAACAAGCTTCTTCTGGCACGACTACGAAACATTCGGGCGCGATCCGCGCCTTGACCGGCCGGCGCAGTTTGCCGGCATCCGCACCGACCTCGACCTGAACGAGGTCGGCAAGCCGGTGATGCTGTACTGCAAGCCGGCCCCCGACTATCTGCCTGACCCCGAGGCCTGCCTGCTGACCGGCATCCTGCCGCAGGAGTGCCTGGCCAAGGGGCTGCCCGAATACCGCTTTGCCGATGCGGTGCTGGCCGAGCTGGGTGCCAGCGGCACCATCGGCGTGGGCTACAACTCCATCCGCTTCGACGACGAAGTGACGCGCCACCTGATGTGGCGCACACTGCGTCCGCCCTACGACCGGGAATGGCGCAACGGCTGCAGCCGATGGGATCTGCTGGACGTGGTGCGCGCCACGGCCGCCCTGCGCCCCGAGGGCATCGAATGGCCCCGCCACGACGACGGCCGCCCCTCCTTCAAGCTGGAACACCTGAGTGCCGCCAACGGCCTGGCCCATGCGCAGGCGCACGACGCGCTCTCGGACGTGCGCGCCACCATTGCCCTGGCGGCCCTCATCCGCAACCGCCAGCCCCGGCTCTGGAACTTCTGCCTGGCGCTGCGCCAGAAACAGGCCGTGCTGACCGAGATCGGTTCCGACCGTCCTTTCATCCACGTCTCTGCCATGTACGGGGCCGAACGGGGCGGCATGGCGGTGGTCTGGCCGCTGGCCCAGCATCCCACCAACCGCAACGAGCTGATCGTCTGGGACCTGATTCACGACCCCGCCGAGCTGGCCGACCTGGACACGGAACAGATTCGCCTGCGGCTCTTCTCGAAGACCGAGGATCTGCTCGAGGGCATAACGCGCCTACCCATCAAGAGCCTGCACATCAACAAGTCCCCCATCGTCATCGGCAACCTGAAGGTGCTCACGCCGGCCGTCATCGAACGCTGGCGCATCGACATGGAGACCATCGCCCGTCACACCGAAACGGCCCGACGCCTGACCCCGCAGCTGGCCAGCCGCATGGACGAGGTCTACCAGCGTCCCCGCCCGCAAGGCCCCGCCCCGGACGTGGATGGCGATCTGTATGGCGGCTTCATCGGCAACGACGACCGTCGGCGCCTGGATGACTGGCGCGAACGGCTGGATGCCACCGCATCGCAGGCCGCCGCATCGCCGGACACTGATCATTCACATATTCAAATCCCGTCTTTTGAGGATCCCCGACTTGAGGAAATGTCTTTCCGATACCGTGCAAGGCAATTTCCGGATATGCTCAGTACTGAAGAAAAACAGCGCTGGGTGGCACACTGTCACGCCAGACTCCATCAGGGGGCCGGCAATGCCATGACGTTGGCGACTTTCGCCCATCGTCTGGACGAGCTCAACCAGTCGCTGTCACCCGACGATGAACACGGCCAACGGCTGCTGGAGGCTCTCTATGACTACGGTGAACAACTCGCCTGACAAAAACAGCACGACACAGACGCTCCAAGCTCCCCCTGTCTGCACGGAAGACGACATCTACTACTTCCGCGAAGGCACCAACAACCGGCTGTATCGCTGGATGGGCGCCCACCCCTGCACCCATGCCACGCAGGAAGGCGGCAAGCCCGAAAAAGGCTGCTGGTTTGCCGTCTGGGCCCCCAACGCCCGCGAAGTGCAGGTCATCGGCGACTTCAACGGCTGGCAGCATGGCGCCAGCCCGCTGGCCGTGCGCGGCGACAGCTCCGGCATCTGGGAAGGCTTCGTGCCCCACGCCTCGGTGGGCGATTGCTACAAGTACCGCATCCTGTCGGCGCCCACCGGCGAATGGCTGGAAAAGAGCGACCCCTTCGGCTTTGCGTGGGAAGAGCCGCCCTGCACCGCCACCCGCATTGCCGACCTCTCCTATCGCTGGGACGACGCCGAATGGATGAAGACGCGCGGCCAGGCCAACGCGCTCAACGCCCCCATCAGCATCTACGAATGCCACCTGGGCTCCTGGATGCGCCCGGACGACAACCCGCACGGCTTCCTCAACTACCGCGACATCGCGCCCAAGCTGGCTGACCATGTTCAATCGCTGGGCTTCACCCACGTCGAGCTGATGCCCATCACCGAACACCCGTTCTATGGTTCGTGGGGTTATCAGACGGTGGGTTACTTTGCCCCCACCTCGCGCTACGGCAGCCCGACCGACTTCAAGGCGTTCGTCGACTACATGCACGGACGCGGCATCGGCGTCATCCTGGACTGGGTGCCCTCGCACTTCCCCGGTGACGCCCACGGCCTGCACCGCTTCGACG
>ERZ772764.2181-NODE-2181-length-11619-cov-5.100484_pt1 | contig 11619 bp, 8 predicted proteins | sample MGYA00512163_ERZ772764 | MGnify/ENA primary metagenome ERZ772764 (study PRJEB29015, sample SAMEA2737903) | human oral metagenome | biome: human oral; feature: human-associated habitat; material: dental | place: China | collected 2094 ...
ATCGGTCCGGTTCCGCGTCGAGATCGGTCCGGTTCCGCGCCGAGATCGGTCCGGTCTCGGTTTGATGTCGGTCGCGGCGCAGGCGCGGGCCGGGCCTCGGCAGGCGGCTCCCGGCCGGCCTGCTCGGTGCCGCTACGTCGTCGGTTCTGGCAGAAAGTGTCCATCGCAGCGATGCTCTGGAGGGGCGGGCCTTGTGGCAGAATGCCGGAGGGGTAGAGACTCCCCTTCTCCCCGCGGACCGCAGGGCCCGCTCCCTCTTGATCATGTCAGGGTTTTCATGCAACGACTTGGCTCGACCTACATCCTTGACGAGCGGATCGGCTCCGGAGCGCAGGGGGAGGTGTGGAAAGGACATGCGGACGGCTCCGAGGAGACCTTGGCCTTCAAGATCCTTCGCTCGGATCTCACGCGCGAGCGCCCGGTGATCGACGCGTTCCTCAAGGAGCGCGACACCCTGGAGCGCGTTGACAGCCCGCACGTCGTCCGGGTCAGGGACATAGTTGTCGAGGGCGAGTCCCTCGGCCTGGTAATGGACTACATCGGGGGCGGCGACCTCGCCGACGTCATTCGCGACCAGGGCCCGCTGCCTCCGGCCAGGGTCGCCGCATTCGGCGCCGACATCGCGGCCGGGCTGAGCGCCGTGCACGCCGCCGGGATGGTTCACCGCGACGTCAAGCCCGCCAACATCCTCATGGACGACTCGTCGACCCCGCCCGCGCCCCGGGTGGCGGACTTCGGCGTCGCCCGCATCTGCGACGACGCCGGAACGACTCACTCGACCACCGGCATCGGCACCCCCCTCTACATGGCCCCGGAGGTGGCCGAGGGCATGAGCGCCGCGCCGGCCATGGACATCTACTCCCTGGGAGTCGTGCTCTACGAGCTGGCCTGCGGGGTCCCGCCCTTCGTCGGGAACCCCATCGCCGTCATCAAGTCCCACTCCACTCTCGTCCCCGGGCGGCCGGAGGGGATTCCCGACCCGCTGTGGCAGCTTCTGGACTCGATGCTCTCCAAGGACCCGGCCCGGCGCCCCGACGCCGAGCAGGCCCGTGCCTGGCTGGCGGGAATGGTCGGAAGTCTTGAGCAGCTTCCGGCCGCCCCGCGCCTGAAGACGCCTCCGCCGGCCACGCCCGTTGCCGCGAAGCCCGTCGAGCCCGACCCGGTGCCTCCCGTTCCGGTTCCGCCGTCCCCGGGGACGCCTCCTGTTATCCAGCCCGGGCCCGGCCCGGTGCCTCCCGTTCCGGTCCCGCCGTCCCCAGGGACCCCCTCCTCCGGTCAGACCGTACCGGGCGTCGGGGGAGCGGCCCCCGTTCCGCATCCGGGGACGCCCGCGATGGACCGGAACGTCGGCGTCGTGCCCGTGCCGAAGAAGAAAAAGCGGAGGAAGGGGCGGGTCCTCGTGGCGGTCCTGCTCGTCCTGGTGCTGCTGGCCGCCGGTGGGGTCGCCGCGCTGAAGTACCTGAAGCCGGACAAGGCCGCCCCCGTGGAGGCCGTTGCCACCGACACGCCCGTGGCGGAGCCTCCTACGCCCGAGGCCGAGCCGTCGGAGACCTCGACGCCCAGTGCTTCGCCGTCTTCGTCGACGACGGCGTCTGCGACTCGGCCCTCCACCATGCCCGACCTGGTCGGCAAGACGCAGGAGGAGGCCAAGCAGGCGCTGCCCGGCGTCACCGTCGATATCGCCGAGACGGCCGCGCAGAATGGGCAGAAGCTGGGGACGGTGATCTCCACGGACCCCAAGGCGGGCGAGAGCCTGCCCAGCACCGGGAGCGTGACCCTGACGGTGGCGTCGAACACGACGACGATCTACCTCGCGGACCTGAAGCCGATCAGTGGCGGACTGGATACCGGGCCGGTCGACCTGGACGGGAAGGCGTATGCCCACGGGTTGTCCCAGACGGCGTACAACAGTTCTGACCACGGCGAAGAGGTCGTGTGGAATCTCGGGCGTTACTTCACCACGCTCAACGGGACCATCGGGCTTTCCGACAGGTCCGAGGCGGCGGACGCGACCTTCACCATCGACTTCTGGGTCGACCAGAGGAAGATCGATACCAAGGAGATCCGTTTCGGGGAGTTCCAGAAGGACTTCTCCCTGGACGTTTCCAACGGCCTGAGGCTTGGTATTGTGGTGACGCGGACCGACAAGCACTCCGGAAGGGCGACCGTGGCCTTTGGTGACTTCTCCCTCCAGGCCGACCCCTCCAAGACGGTGCCCGATATCTCCGAGCTCAATAAGCAGGACCATTAGCAGCGGACAGCGGAGATGAGGCCGGTCCGAGCGCGCCGCTCGGGCCGGCCCCGCCCTGCTCCCGCCCGACAGAGCGCCCGCCCCCTCGTCGAGATCGGTCGAGTTCCGCACCGAGATCGGTCGAGTTCCGCGTCGAGATCGGTTCAGGTGCGAGCGCGGGTCGGGATTCCCCGGGCTGCCGCTCCGCACTGAGAATGCACGAGCCCCGCAGCCCCGCACCGCGGGCGATGCCGTCTCCGACGCCGGGACCGCGCGGACCGCAAGCCGCAGCGCAGCCCTGCACCGCGGGCGATGCGCTGGCCGGCTGCACCGGACGACGTCGGGTGCCTCAGTGGCGTCCGCGGCGGGCCAGGCCGACGTAGCAGGCGATCATGCAGACCAGGCCGATGAGCGAGAGGAACCCGTAGTCGGTCAGCCACTGCCGCTTGGTGTGCTCCCACAGGTCGTCAGCGCGATAGGGGATGATCTCGTTCATGGCGATGGTGGAGGAGGCCATGGCGTAGCCCCAGCGCGCGGGCATGAGCCAGGACAGCTGCTCGAACACGGCCCGCCCGGTGATCGGGACCACGCCTCCGGCCAGGACCAGCTGGCCCATGATCGAGACCACCAGCACCGGCATGACCTGCTCGGAGGAGGACACGAACGCCGAGACCGCCAGCCCCAGCAGGCCCGAGGCGAAGGCCACCGCCCAGCAGCACACCGCCAGCTCCAGACCCGGGCTGCCCAGCAGCACCGCACCGGAGGGGTGCTTGTTCAGCGCCAGGGCGATCCCCATCATCAGCGCGGTCTGCACCGTGACGATCAGCGCCAGCACGATCACCTTCGCCACCAGGTAGGCGCCCGCACGCAGCCCCACCGCCTTCTCCCGCAGGAACACGTCCCGCTCCCCCACCAGCTCACGAATCGTGACGGACATGCCCGAGAAGGCGGCGCCGGTAATGAGGATGACCAGCAGGGTGACGGCCGGGCTGGGGCCCTCTTGCTGCGCCTGAACGGCGTCGAGGACGACATGCTCGGGTTTGGCGAAGCCGTCGTTGCCGGATATGACCTTGGTGAGCAGGCCCATGATGATGGGCAGGGCGAGCATGAAGGCGAGGTAGGAGGGGTCGGCGGCGATGATGCGCATGTGGCGGCGCACCAGGGTGGAGACCTGCCGGGCCGCGGACTGCTGGGGGGCCTTGGGGCGGGAGGCCGACACCGCGGTGGGGATGCGCCGCCCGTCCCCGCGCCGCGTGGAGGGCTCGACCGCCTCCAGGTGGGCGCGCAGCACCTGGGTGTGGTTGCGGATCAGCGCGTACACGTCCGCGAACCCCTCGATCTGCCCGGGGTCGGGGAACCCGCCCCGCGGCGCGGAGACCACCAGCTGCCCGGCGGCCCGCAGCTCGGCCAGGCGCTCACGGAAGTAGGGGATCACCTGGCGCGGGGAGCCGAAGTACACCGGCCTGCCCCCCGCCGCCAGGATCAGGACCTTGTCCGCCCGGTCGATGTGGTTCTCGTTGTGGGTCACCACCATCACCGTGCGCCCCGTGTCCCCCGGACGCGTCCCGTGCGCCAGCGTCGCCAGCAGCTCCATCACGTCGCGGTCCAGCTGCGGGTCCAGCCCCGAGGTCGGCTCGTCCAGGAACAGCAGCGCCGGCCGCGTCAGCAGCTCGATCGCGGTCGAGACCCGCTTGCGCTGGCCGCCGGAGAGCTTCTTGACCCGCTTGCCCACGTGCTCGCCCAGGTCCAGGTCCTCCAGCACCTCGTCGATGCGCCCACGCCGCTCCGCCCGGGACACGTCCTTGGCGAACCGCAGCTCGGCGGCGTACTCCAGGGTCTGACGCACCGTCAGCGCCGAGTGGATCACGTCGTTCTGCGGCACCACACCGATCTTGTTGCGCATCACCGGATAGTGCTCGTACACGTCCAGCCCGTCGAACAGCACCTGCCCCGCCTGCGCCTTCTGCTCACCGGTCAGCGCCTTGAGCAGCGTCGACTTGCCCGCCCCCGACGGACCCACCACCGCCAGCAGCTCGTTACCCGGCAGCTTGAACGAGATCCCGTCCAGCAGACGCAGCCTGCCATCATTGACACTGAACGTCAGATCCTTACCCACCAGCTCACCGCCCTTGGCGAGTACGGGAATGCTGCACGTGCCATCGGGCTCGATCCGGATGAAGGTCGAGCCCATGCCGAACACCGTCGGCCTGGTCACGACATAGCGGTCGACCCGTTTGCCGCCGACAAAGGTTCCATTGGTCGAGGCCAGGTCGGTGACGACCGCGCCCTGCGGGGTCACTTCCACGCGCGCGTGCCGCCCCGACATCGTGGGGTCGTTGACCGTGAGCGAGTTGTCCGGACGCCGACCGATCGTCCCCGACCCACTGATCGTGATCTCGCCCGTTGCGGCAAGATCCCCGCTGGGGACGACGGCGGTGGGGACGATGCCGGTGGGGGGCTTGAGCATGGTGATACCGGCGGACCCGAGCGCGGTGGTGCCCGCGGCGCCGGCGGAACCGAGCATGACGGTGCTGGCCGCGGTGGCGGCGCTGGCGGCGCTGGCGGCACTGGCAGCAAGGGCGGCACCAGCAGCGCCGGCGGGGGCGAGGGCGATAAGCGGTCCGAACTCGTCGACCAGCTGGATTCGCGTCTCCCTCGTCAGGATCGCCGACGTCGTCCAGCGGCCCTCGATGAACATGCGGCGGCCCGCCTCGCAGGTCGCGCGCCAGCCGGCCGCCGTCGGCTCCACCGTGACATGCTTACGCGACACCCTCGGGTGCGAGACGACGACGGCGCAGGTGGTGGCGCGGCCGATCGTGAACGCGGCGGTGAAGGTCTGCGGCTCGGAGGACAGGTGCGCGAAGAACTGGCGCACAATGATCGCGCCGGGGGGCGCGTCAGTGTTCGCGGGACGATCTGGGGTGGGAAGAACCGCAGGCACGGGACCACCATACCGGCCTGCGCTGGTGCATCATGGAGTCATGACCATCCGTGATCTTGCGGAGGCCGAGCCGGTCGGGGCCGCGGGCGACCGGCCCGTTGCCCTGCCCGCGCCATCCGCGATCTCAGCGGTATCGGCCCTGTCCGACGTCGTCGACGATGCCGACGACGGCCCCGACACGACGCCCGTTCCCACCGGCCTGGACGCCGCCACCCCAGCGGCCCTGCTGGCCGGCGAGATCACGGCTCGGCGGGCGTCGCGCCCGCTGAGCGTCTTCGACCTCATGCGCATCGGCATCGGGCCCTCCTCCTCCCACACGGTCGGGCCCATGCGCGCCGGGCGCGCCTTCGCCGGCGAGCTGGCCGGCGTCGTCGTCGGAGCGCATGAGTCCGGGCGGAGGGCCGCGGCGGGGCGGGCGGCCCCGGGGGGAGGCCCGGACGGGCCCGTCACCCATCTGGTCGTCGAGCTCTACGGGTCGCTCGGCGCGACCGGCCGCGGCCACGCCACCGACCGCGCCGTCGTCATGGGCCTGGCCGGCTACGAGCCCGAGACCGTGCCGCCGGAGATCTGCCAGGGCCTGCACGAGGAGGTGGCCGCGGCCGGCGAGCTCGTCGTCGACGGCGTCGGGGCCCTGCCCTTCGACCCGGCCGCGGACATCCGCTTCCTGCCCGGGCGGGTCCTGCCGTACCACACGAACGCGCTGACCATCACCGCCTACTGCGCCGCCGGCGATGCGGTGCTGCGCCGCACCTACTACTCGGTGGGCGGCGGCTTCGTCATGGAGGACGCCGGGGCCCCCGGCGCGCCGTCGATCCGGGCCCTGGCGACCGCGGCCTCGGCCGAGATGCACGCCACCCCAGCGCCCTACCCGTTCTCCTCGGGCGCCGAGCTCCTGGAGGTCTGCGAGCGCGAGGGGCTGCGCGTCTCCGAGGTGGTCATGGCCAACGAGGTCTCGGCCCGGCCGCGGGCGGAGGTGCTCGCCTACCTCGACCGGCTGCGTGACACCATGACCGCCTGCATCGAGGCCGGCCTGGTCGCCAGCGGCACGCTGCCCGGGGCCTGGGGGTGCGGCGTCGGGCCAAGGCGCTGCACGAGCGGCTGATCGCGCAGTCCACCGGGCCGGCCGCCGCCTTCGCCATGGCCGACCCCCTGCGCGGCATGGACTGGGTGGACCTGTTCGCCCTGGCCGTCAACGAGGAGAACGCCGCCGGGCGCCGGGTGGTCACGGCCCCCACCAACGGGGCCGCCGGGATCGTGCCCGCGGTGCTGGCCTACTACCAGCGTTTTATCCCCGGGGCCGACGACGACGGCGTGCGCCGCTTCCTGCTCGCCGCCACCGCCGTGGGCAGCCTCATCAAGACCAATGCCTCGATTGCCGGGGCGGAGGTGGGCTGCCAGGGGGAGGTGGGGTCGGCGTCGTCCATGGCGGCGGCCGGACTGGCTGAGGCGCTGGGAGGAACCCCCGCCCAGGTGGAGAACGCCGCCGAGATCGCCATGGAGCACAACCTGGGGCTGACCTGCGACCCAGTGGGCGGCCTGGTGCAGATCCCCTGTATTGAGCGCAATGCGGTGGCGGCCGTCAAGGCCATTAACGCGGCGCGCATGGCCCTGTGGGGGGAGGGGCGGCACGCGGTGTCCCTGGACACCGTCATTGAGACCATGCGCCAGACCGGTGAGGACATGCTCGCCAAGTACAAGGAGACCTCTCTGGGAGGCCTGGCCGTCAATGTGGTGGAGTGCTGAGACGGGCCTGACCGGGCCCCCGCCCTGCCAGACGGCCCCGCCCGCCCGGAGCCCCAGGCGGCAGGACGGCCCCGGGCGGCAGGACCGGGTCAGGACCGGGTAGCGGACAGCCCGCACCTGAAAGGACGCGCGGGGTCGGCTCGCACCGCCCCACGCACTACCGGGCCACCTGCGCCCGAAAGGACGTAGTCTGCCTGGCATAATCGGCCTATGGACAAGGCGCAGGCGATCTCGAAGGCGGAGCACTACACCATCCGTGAGCTGCACGCCCTGGTGGTCTCCGGGCGCATCCGGCTACCGGAGTTCCAGCGCTCCTTCCGCTGGGAGGCCAAGGACGTCCGCGCTCTCTTTGACTCCCTCCTGCGGGGCTTCCCCGTGGGCAGCCTCCTGCTGTGGAAACGGCCCGCACCGGCCGGGCGCCTACGGATCGGGGTGCTCAACGTCGAGGCCCCGGAGGTTCCCGACGCCCTGTGGGTGGTGGACGGCCAGCAACGTATTACGAGCCTGGTGAACGCCGTGGACCCAAAGGGTGTGAAGGACCGGCGTTTTGCGCTGGGGTACTCGCTCACGGAGGGCACGGTGGTCCCGCTGCGGGACCCAGAGGACCTGGTGGTCCCGCTGCCGAGCCTCTTCGACCTCGGGAAGGCGCTCGCCTGGCTGAATGAGCACCCGGAGGCGGGAAAGGAGGCGGCACGGCTTCAGGAGGCCGTCGCCCGGCTGAGTAATGCGGAGATCCCCGCCACCACCATGGAGGACGCCGACGAGCCCGTGCTGCGTGAGATCTTTGACCGCATTAACAACCGCGGCAGGAGACTCAATGCCGCCGAGGTCTTTGACGCGCTCCACGGTGGTCCCGGTAAGGGACTGACAATCGAGGGTATCCGAGCCTCTATCGCCTCTCAGACGAGCTTCGGCCTGCTGCCCGACGTCGTCGTCGTCCAGGCGCTCCTGGTGCGTCGGCACACGGATATTACCCGGGACATCCACGGCGAGTTCTCGGATTCTCGACGCCGGGTGAGCGACTTCCCGTCCGAGAGCAGGGAGGAGGCCTACCTGGCCACGGAGCGCGCGCTCCTGGAGGCGGTGCGGTTCCTTCAGGAAGAGGTCGGCGTCCCGCACTGGACATTTCTCCCCTTCCGTTTTCAGCTCCTTGTCCTCACCCGGTTCTTCGCGCTCTTCCCCAGTCCTTACGACCGTAATCTCGACCTGCTGGCCCGCTGGTTCTGGCGGACGAGCGTGGCGGCCGATGAGCTCGGGATCAGCGGCTCGCAGACCGACCTACGGGATATGGCCAAGTGCGTCGTCGTGGGAGAGGAGTCCTCCTCCGTGCAGCGTCTCCTCGCCTCCGCCAGGCTGAGCGGCGACCCGACGCCACCGGACCTCAGCACGTTCCGGGCGACCCGCTCGGATAGCAAGGTGGTGCTCATAGCCATGTGGAACCGAGAGCCTGTTGACCTGCAGACTGGTGAGCCCATGACCGTGGAGACGCTGGCGGATATTCTTGAAGGTGAGAGCACGCCGAGTGCGGTCCTCTCTGATCTCGTACCCGTCACGACACTGGGCGAGGGTGCCCCCGCGGCCGCCAACCATATAGTCTCCGGACTGGACCGCAGGACGGTGATGGAGTACCTGACAAGCGGCGTCAGGGACCTAGGGTCCCTGCTCCTTACGGAGGAGATTGTCACCTGTCTGCAGGACAATGAGCACGAACGGGCTATTGCGCTCCGGGCGCAGCTCCTGGACACCTACCTGCGCGACTTCGTCACCGTGCGTACCGCCTACCAGTTCGAGGACAGCCCGCCGCTGGAGGACCTTCTCCGCGCCGTTAGCTCCAGCCCCGGAGAGAAGAGCGTACCGTGAGAGAGGAGACCTACGACGTCGCCCTTCACGGGGAGCACGTCGGATCCATACAGAGAAGGGACGACTTCACGAAGTTCGTCCTGGACCGCGGCTACTGGCAGCGTCCCAGACGGAGCGTCCTCGGCCTGTGGTTTGAGAACCACAGGCGCGACCGGCTGCATGCCGTCAACCGCGTTCCCGCCTGGTTCTCCAACCTGCTGCCTGAGGGACGCCTGAGAGAGCTTATCGCCCGCGAGCAGGGCGTGAGCACCTTTGCCGAGATCGACCTGCTCGCCCGGATTGGTGACGACCTGCCCGGTGCTGTCACCGTCACCCGGGCAGGGAAGGAGGGTGGTGCTGAAGGCCCCGGGGACACGGCCCCAGGAACTCCTCCCCGTGCACGCCCCCGAGACCCGCTTGACACCGGACCCCGGCGCGCGTCACTGGCCGGCATGACGCTGAAGTTCTCTATGAGCCGTCACGGAGACCGGCTCGTCGTCCCTACCCACGGGGAGGACGGTGACTGGATCCTCAAGACGCCGGACCGCGCTTTTCCCGGGCTGCAGGTCAATGAGCTCGCTGTTATGAGGCTTGCCGGGCAGGTCGGCATTGACGTGCCTGAGGTGGCTCTGTGGGACCGCGCCTCTATTGACGATCTCGGCCCCGGTGCCTGGCCCTCGGAGGAGACCCAGGCCTACGCCGTTCGCCGATTTGACCGCTCTGACCGGGGACGTATTCACAGTGAGGACTTTGCCCAGGTGCTGGGACGCTTTGGTGCTGGGGACGGAAAGTACCACTCCTCCGTGGAGGAGGTGGCTGCCACCGCGTACCGCGGGCAAGACCTTGACTCCCTACGCGAGATGGTGCGGCGTACCGTGTTCAACCTCCTGGTCGGCAATGGGGACGCCCACCTGAAGAACTGGTCCCTCATCTACCCCGACCGGCGCACCGCCCGTCTCTCACCCGCGTACGACCTCGTGTGCACTGCCGTCTACCCGGGTCATGCCGAGCTCGGGCTGCCATTCTTCGGGGCCAGGACCCTGGCCGAGGTCGGTCGTGCTCACTTTACCCGTCTCCAGCAGGCTCTACAGGTCGGTCCCGAGGACGTCCTCCACGTGGTTGACGAGACCGTGGAACGGTTCTACGACGTATGGGGCACCGACCTGACCGCGCCGGTGCCGCCCGACGTGAGGCAATGGGTTGGGGGTCACCGGGACGACACCCGGAGAAGACTGGAGCAGGACTAATCGGCAGTACCTCCCATCGGCAGGATCTCGCGGAGAACATAGTCGTCAAAATCAACGGAGAGAGTATCCAGGGGCTCATTGTGGAGGCTGACCTGCTGTCCCGCTAAATAGCCTGACGATGCGGGCAGCCAGGACGTGCGCGTCAGTTTTCTGTCAAGTTTCTTGACGCCTCGGTCCTCGGTCTCGACCCAGGTGTCGTCACAGAGTATCCAGGCAGTACCTGAGGGTGTTACCTTCTCCTGGAGCGAGAAACCCGTGATATCAGCACGCACCCCTGAGGCCATGTCTACCAGCTCACGGGAGGAGGCGTACCACTGCTGGCTGTATGGTCTCAGGTCGGCAGCCCAGTCCCCGGTGACCCGTTCCACCCAGCCGTTGGGGTAGATCCTGTAGACGTGGTCAAGGCTGCTACGGGTCTCGCCACTGGCAGGATCAGCGAGGGTGACGGTCGTCGTCAAGCACGTCGTATAATTGTGGCAAAGATCTGTGTCCGAGTACGGGGAGATCATGACACTGTCAGCTATAGCCCCCATGAGCCAGCCGGTGGCCTTCCAGGAGGAGGGAGAGGCCTGGGGGTCGGACAGGGGGTAGGAGGTAATGGTGGCGGAGTCGGCGTGAAAGGTCGGCGAGGTCTCTACCACGAGCTCCTCATTGGTGAGCACCTGCCCCAGCACATTCTGGCTGGCGCTCATGCTGCGGACCACCTCACCACTCTCCGCCGAGAGCACCACAATAGTCTGGGACTGCTGGGGCGAGGCGTCATCCTCCCTGTCCCACAGTGGTCTGCGATCAGGCTCCCCCTGCGTGTAGACCGGTACCAGACGAATAGCCAGATAGCGTCCGTCAGGACTGGTCAAAGCGTACGTGGTATAAAAGCTACTCAGATTGGCCTCGTGAGCACGCCAGGACGAGTAGAACCCACAGACGTCCACCCCCTTGATTGAGTGGTACCAGCGCACCGACCCGTCTGCCGGGTCCAGGCTGACCACCGCGGTGGCGTAACTGGTGACGTAGGGACCCCGGGGGCCGTTCTCCACGTCATTGTCACTGACAATGACCACAGCCCCCGAGGCGGTGGGGAGCGGGGGCTCGAGGCCGCACGCTCCCCCGTGTGTGTCAACCTTCCACACTGCCTTTGACCCCCCGGACTCAGGCCGCTCTACTATGGCTGGAATTAAACAAGATCGGTGTGTGGTGGTGTGGTTGGGAGGTGCTCGAGGTCGTAGTCGAAGGTGCGGTTGGTGATGTAGGTGGTGAAGGCCGTGAAGGTTTTCTCCGGGGTGTCGCGTTGGAGGTTGGCGATGTTGTTCTTGGCGGCGTTCCACACGTGTTCCGTGGGGTTGTGGTCGGGGGCGTAGGGGGGAAGGTAGATGGGTGTTATGCGTTCCAGGGCCTGGCCGGGGGCGTAGAGGTCGGTCAGGGCCCTGGCGTGGTGGAACCTGGCGTTGTCCAGGACGACGGCGATCTTCTTTTCTTCCTCGGTCTCGCGTTGGAGGCGGCCCCGTCATGAGGATGGTCTGCTCGGTGTTCTGGTTTCCCTCGATGGGGTAGATCCTCATTTTCCTGGTCGTCAGGCTCAGTGCCCCGAAGAACGACTGGCTCGCCTTCTCGCGGTCCAC